>Ga0160429_1000365_pt1 | contig 47962 bp, 41 predicted proteins | sample SolpanmetagenomR_FD_108199 | JGI IMG/M metagenome (GOLD analysis project Ga0160429, IMG submission 108199) | Solar panel surface microbial communities from Lawrence Berkeley National Laboratory, California, USA - R | ecosystem: Engineered > Built environment > Solar panel > Unclassified ... | reverse complement strand
TGCTTTCCGAGTTTTCCTCCTTGGCCAGGCGGTCGGTTTTCTGCTCCAGCCACGAGCTGTAGTTGCCCTTCCACGGAATGCCGGTGCCGCGGTCGAGCTCCAGAATCCAGCCGGCTACGTTGTGCAGGAAGTAGCGGTCGTGGGTTACCGCGATAACGGTGCCTTTGTACTGCTGCAGGTGCTGCTCGAGCCAGAGCACGCTTTCGGCGTCGAGGTGGTTGGTAGGCTCGTCAAGGAGCAGCACGTCAGGCTCTTGTAGGAGCAAGCGGCACAGCGCTACGCGGCGCTTTTCACCACCCGAGAGGTTGCCAATCACGGCTTCCTGCGGCGGGGTGCGCAGGGCATCCATGGCGCGCTCCAGCTTGCTGTCGAGGTTCCAGGCGTCGAGCTGGTCCAGGCGCTCCTGCACCTTGCCTTGGCGGTCGAGCAGCTTGTCGAAGTCGGCGTCTTCGGCCCCAAAGGCCTCGTTAATTTCATCGTATTCTTTGAGCAAGGCTACCGTTTCGGCTACGCCTTCCTCCACGATGTCGCGCACGGTTTTGGCGGGGTCGAGCTGGGGCTCTTGCTCTAGATAACCCACTGAGTAGCCGGCCGAAAACACGACTTCTCCCTGAAACTGCTTGTCGACGCCAGCAATAATTTTGAGCAGGCTCGACTTGCCCGAGCCGTTGAGGCCGAGCACGCCGATTTTGGCGCCGTAGAAAAACGAGAGGTAGATATTTTTGAGAACTTGCTTCTGGGGCGGGTAAATCTTGCTTACCCCAGCCATACTGAAGATAATGGTGGGCTGGTCGGACATGAGGATAAGGAACGAATGAAAAGATGCGGAATACTGCAAAGCTACCGCGCAGCCGCAGCTTGGCCGAGTAGCGCAGGCCCTAAAAAAAAGTGGTCCGCAGCGCCCAAAAACGCTGATTTGGAAACAAATCTGGCCCAACCCCAACCCCAACCGGTAACTTAAACGCGGGAAGTGCGTCCTGCAAAACGACAACACGCAATTTTGCGCGTAAACTTGTAGTTCATTCCTTGTCCACGTTTGCAAGCCAATTGCTGCGCTTTCCGACGTTTCTGCCTCACTCTATCTTTCCCATTTCCCAATGGAACTCCCCGACCACCCGCTCACGGAAGCCCGCCGCTATGGCTACGTGGAAGACGGGGGCGTGTGGCTGCGCCCCGTTTTGGGCCAGCCGGCCCGCCGCATCGGCCAGGTAAAAGACACCGACGATGATGCGCTGCGCTATTTCGCCCAGCGCTACGAAGCTTTCCGAGTTAAAATTGACGAGCTGCTCGAGCGCCTGCAAGCCGCTGACAACCAAGGCTCGTACCTTATGAAGCTGCTGCACCTGCAGGAGCAAACGCAGCAGCACGATGGCCTAGGCGACTACGAGCACCTGCACCGCCGCCTCAAGGAGGCCGAGCAGCAGCTAAACGTATCGGTGGCCCGCAATCGCGAAAAAAACCTGGCTACCAAAGTCAGTCTTATCGAGCAGGCCGAAGCACTGGCCGACACCGTGGAGTGGATTACGGCCAGCGAAACTGTGAAGGAGCTGCGCCAGGCCTGGCTCAAGACCGGGCCCGTAGACAAAGCCCTGACCGAGGACCTGGAAAGCCGTTTTCACGGCGCAGTGCAGGAGTTTTTTGACCGGCGCAAGGCCTTCCAGACCGACCGCAAGGCCATAGCTCGCCGCACCGTGGAGCGCTACCGCGATCTCGTAAACCAAGCCGAGGTGCTGAAAAACAGCGACCAGTTTGAGGCTACTTCACGCCAGCTAAAGCAGTTGCAAACTGCGTGGCGCGAAGTGAATGGCAACCTACCCAAGAAGCAGGCCGCAGAGATGTGGACCAAGTTCCGGGCAGCTAATAACTACTTTTTTGAGCGGCTAAAAAAGCATATCGAGTCGCAGCGCCCCGCTGAGGTGCGGCCCGGTGCGGCACCTGGCTCACCCGAGGAAAGCTTGCTGCGCAAGCGTGAGTTGGCCCGCCGTGCCGAAGCACTCATTGCCCTACCCCCTAATCAGGGCGTAACGCAGGCCAAGAATTTGCAGGCCGAGTGGAAGCAAAGTGGTGCCGTGCGCGGCCCCGAGTCGGACCAGTTGTGGCAGCGCTTTATGCTGGCTTGCGATAAGGTGTTCGAAATGAGCGCCCTCGACTACTACCTGCGCAAGCGGCAGGCCGAAGGCAGCCCGGCGCCTTCGCCCATCGAGCGGGCGCAGCTGGCTACGACGGCGCTGCGCAAGTTTATTGAAAGTGACCGCCAGGAGCTGGCAGCGTTGCAAGAAAACTTGAGCAAGCTCAGCAGCGCGGCAGCCAACGACCAGCATCGGCAGCTGCTCCAAGGAAAAATTCGCACCTTTGAGCGTAAGATTCAAACTAAAACAGAGCTAATTGCGCTATTTCAGCTGCCAATCGGTACTTAACTTTAGCTAGACTAATCGCGTAGCACTTGTACGGCTTACATTTAACCGTCTTTTCTAGCATTCTTTCATCAACCGCCTACCTTTTTTCACTATGTACTGGACCCTCGAACTAGCCTCCTACCTGGAAGACGCGCCCTGGCCCGCCACCAAAGACGAACTCATTGACTTTTCTATTCGCTCGGGTGCTCCCATGGAGGTAGTCGAAAACCTGCAAGGTTTGGAAGACGACGGTCAGCCCTACGAAAACATTGAGGAAGTATGGCCCGACTACCCTACCAAGGAAGACTTCATGTTTAACGAAGACGAGTACTAAGCTCACATAGTCGTTATCGAGGAGCAAGTAGTACTTGCTCCGTTGGGCATCCGCCTCGGCTAGCTTCTTGCTCTAAGCTTTCTGAAATTGCTAACGACTGACTACCAACTGCTCATTGAAAATATGGTCGCGGGGTACCCCAATCGGGTGTTACTCCGCGACTTTTCATTGGCTCTACCCCCCACTCCGACTTTCGTGGCGGTGCTGGGGCACAATGGGGCCGGCAAGAGTACGCTGTTTCGGGTGCTGACGGGGCAATTGCCTTACCAGGGCTCGGTGCGGCTGGGAGGCCCAGAGGAACTGCGTACCCTACGTGGCCCAGCGCTAGCCCGGCGACTGGGCTACCTGCCACAACGCGGCAGCCTCGACTTTGCCCTACCCACCCGCGAGCTGGTAGTAATGGGCCGCTACCGCCACCACGGCCTACTGAGCACCTATGGCCCAGCCGACTACGCGCGCGCCGATGCAGCCCTGGCCGCTGTAGGAGCCACGCACCTAGCTGAGCAAGATTTTCGGCAGCTGTCGGGGGGCGAGCAGCAACTGGTGTGGCTGGCTCAACTCAGCTTGCAGGATGCACCGCTATACTTGCTCGACGAGCCTACCCAGCAGCTTGATGTGTACCACCGGCGGCGTATTTTTTCTTTACTAACTAACTGGGTAGCAAGTGAGGGACGCACCGTGCTGTGCAGCACCCACGACCTAGACAGCCTGCCCGAGATGTCGGGCTTCCTGCTCAACTTGTCGCGGCCGCGGCCCGAATTGCTCCCCATCAGCGCCGAGGCGGTACGAGGCGAGCGAGAGTTTTTGGAAAGGCGCTAGCTACACGTTGCGCTGGCCTGGCCGGCCGCGCAGCACGTGCCCAATGGAACGCAAAAAAGGCCCCGGCGCCACTGAGTTCATCACGCGCAGGTTGTCGGCCCAGCTGGTTTTTTCGTCCAGAAAACGGAAAATGCGCTCGACGGGGTTGCGCTCGAACAACTGCCGAAAAATGTCGCGCGTCGTTTCGCCCCGGCGCTGCATGATGTCGAGCAGCAGCGTATCGAAGAGGCGAAACTGCCAGCGGTCGCCCGTCGGATCTTGGGGGGGTAGGCCAGTAGCCGCCAGCGCTGCCGCTAGCCGCGCCGACTGCGCCTGAATGCGCCGAAAGGCGTAGCCAGTGCTAGGCTTGGCCCGCCCGGCGCGGGTGCCTAGGTTGATGATATGCGCCCCTACCCCCGTCGGCAGTGGGTGGTCGGTCATGGGAATAGCGCCGACTTCGGTGGCCGTAATGCGGTAGTCGGCAGGAGTGAGCTTAAGCGCACCCTGCAGGTAATCAAGAATATGCGCTTCATACTCCCCTTTCTCTAGCATAGTAGCCGAAAACAGGGTGTACTCGACCAGCGCCCGGCGTGGGCCAAAAGGCAGCACGTACATAAACCGCGCTTCATGGTGCTGCTCGCCCCGGAAGTCCATAAATTCCACCACAGTGGGGTCGAATACGTCGTGGGTCGTTTCGATTTCCCACCCCAAGAAGTGCTGGAGCAGGTAGCGATGCTTGGCCAGGTTGGGCGTGATGGCCGGCGGGCGGCTGTCGAAGGCATATGCCGCCGTGAACTCTTGCCCCGCCGCCGTGCGCGCGCGCACGCCTACCCCCGTGTTTTCGAGGGAAGAAACCCGGCCGCGCAGCACCGTAAACTGCGCCGGCCGCACCGCCAGCGCCCGGTGAACAAACTGGTAAAAATCGAGCCCGCGCACGGTGCGGTAACGGTACTTTCCCAAGTTGAGCACTCGGGCAAAGCCGGGCGCACGGAAGGCTATTTGGCCCCACTCGCCCGTTGCCAACTCATCGAAAGGGGTAGGCTCGTCGGCCCAGTACGACCAGGTGCGGTCGTTCTGGTCTTTGGGCTCGGGCTCGATGAGCAGCACCCGTTTAGTGGCCAGACGTGGCTCCTGGGCCAAATAATAGGCTAGGCTAAGGCCCGCTGCCCCGCCACCCACCAGTAGGTAGTCATAAGTTTCGGGCAAAGAGGGGGGGTAGGGCATGCCACAAAGATGCGTCTGCGCGGGGGTTTGGCAATTTAGTGTTAGGTTCGTAGTTGTAATACGCGGATTATTATAGACTTGGTATTTTTTTGTTATTCCCCGGTGCTTTACCCCGACTGATTTATTTACACACTATGAATTTGCACAAGGCGCTATTTTTTATGCCCGCGGCAGCAGCAGTTTTAGCTGCCGCCCCGGCCGCCCAGGCCCAGACTGTACTTTGGGCCAGCAAGGTGGCCGAAGTATCGGCCACCAAAGCCAAGGGCAAGGAACCCTTCTCGCCCGAAAAAGTATTGGGCGAGCCCAATTCGCAGCCGTTGGGCCAGGTCAACAACGAGGCCTGGACACCCGCCAAAGATGGCGCCAACGAGTTTATCGAAGTGCGCTTCGCGAAGTCGATTATTGCGCAGCAAGTCACGGTTATTGAGAACTTCAACCCCGGTGCCGTCACGAAGATTGAGCTCATCGACATCAAGGGCGAGCGGCACCAGGTGTATGCTAATACCAACCCCGGGCCGCTGCCAGTAGCTTTTCGCACGCTGCAAGTGAAGTTTCGGCCCGAGAAATACCGCACCATCGGCGCCCTCGTGACGCTGAACGCGGCCAAAGTGGACGGTCCCAATCAGATTGATGCCATTGGCGTGGCCAACGTGGACGTGCAGATTGTGAAGCAGGATTTTAAGAATCCGGCTACTACGGAAGTCGAAACGGTGCAAATGGACTCGACACTTAAGAACCTGGGTCCCAACGTAAACAGTAAGTACGTAGATACCCACCCGGTAATTTCGCCCGACGGCCGCACCATGTTTTTTGCCCGCCAAGGGCACCCCGACAACGTAGGTGGCTCGCGCGACCCGCAGGACATCTGGTACGCGAAGCTGACGAGCGGCAAGAACCAGACCTGGAGCATGGCCCGAAACCTGGGCTCGCCGCCCAACGGCCCCGAAGACCCCAACGGCCTGGCCTCGGTGTCAGCCAACGGCCAGGTGGCACTGCTTATTGGCGTGTACGTCGATGGGTTTATGGAGCCCAAGGGCTTTAGCACGAGCCGGCGCTCGCCGGGCGGCTGGAGCGCACCGCAAAAGGTGGAGATTGACAACTACATCAACGACGATAAGGAGCACCTAGACGGCTACCTAGCTACCTCGGGCAAAGCCTTGCTAATGGCCGTTGACCGCCCCGATGGCCAGGGTGGGCAAGATATTTTTGTGAGCTTTCCGAAGCCTGTGCCCGTAGGTGAGCAGCCCGATCCCAAGCGCCCTACGCAGTGGGCTAAGCCCATTAGCCTGGGGCCTACTATCAATACGTCGGGCGCCGACTTTGCGCCCTTTTTGGCGGCTGATGACAAAACGCTGTATTTCGCCTCTGAAGGACACGGGGGATATGGGAAAAGTGATATTTTTTATTCAAAGCGTCTGGATGACAGTTGGACCAAGTGGAGCGCACCCCGCAACCTGGGACCAGTCGTGAACTCGCCCGATTTTGATGCTTATTACACCCTTTCGGCGGCCGGCGACAACGCTTACTTGGTGTCGGCGCGCAACGGTACTGATGGTTCGAAAGATATTTTCCGCATTGCGCTGGCGCCGGCCTTCAAGCCCGAAGTAGTGACGCTGGTGCAGGGCAAGGTGCTGGATGCCGTGACTAAAAAGCCCATTCGGGCCATTATTCACTACGAAAACCTGATTACGGGTGAGGAAATCGGCGTAACGGAAAGCTCTCCCATCGATGGCTCGTACACGATTGTGCTGCCGGCCGGCGTGCAGTATGGCTACCGTGCTGAATCGCCGGATTACATTGCCGAGAACGCTAACCTCGACGTGACAGCCGCTGATAAGTACTCGGAAAAGCAGCAAGACTTGTTTCTGGTGCCCTTTAAGGTGGGCCAGAAGGTGCGCCTTAACAACATCTTCTTCCCGCAGAGCAAGTACGTGCTGCAGCCCAGTTCCTTTCCGGAGCTGCTGCGCCTAGTGCGCATTCTGCGCGAGTACCCCACTGTGGAAATTCTTATCGGTGGCCACACCGACAACCAAGGTGACCCGGCTCTTAACCTAAAGCTGAGCGAAGACCGCGTAAACGAGGTAAAGAAGTATCTGGTTAGCAAGGGTATAGATCCTAAGCGCCTGACTACGCAAGGGTTTGGTGGCACTCAGCCTATCGCCAATAATGAGCAAGAGGAAACCCGCCGCTTCAACCGCCGGGTAGAGTTTACGATTACCAAGAAGTAAGTTTGAGTGCCGAGTGCGCGTTATTCGTTCCCAGTCTGGCTGGGAACGAATAACGCGCACTTCGGATTAACTCGCTCGATGCCCCTACCCCCCCGCTTTTTGGTAAGTATTCGGCCCTGGCTGATGGGGCTGGGTTTGCTGGCCGCTGGCACGGCGCAGGGGCAGGACGTGTACTTTTCGCAAGCCTTTGCTAATCGCCAAGCCGAAAACCCGGCCTGGACGGGCCTGGTGGATGACTACAGCGCCACGCTTAGTTACCGCGACCAGTTTCCGCAGCTGGCGGGCACGTTTCAGACGGTGCAGTTGGCCGCTGGCTGGCGGCTGCCGCAGCCAGGCTTGCACCACGCTATCGGCATTCTTATCAACCAAGACCGGACCGGCGCCGTGGGTTATACTCGCCTTGGTGCCACGGCGCAATATGCTTACCACACCCGCCTCACGCGCACGCTGGCCCTAAGCGGCGGGGCGCAGGTGGGCTACGGCCGCCAGCGCGTAGGCTACGACAACCTCACGTTTGGCGACCAGTACAGCACCGATGGCAGCTACGTGGGCGCCACGGCCGAGAGCCTAGCAGGCTATCCACCCGTCAACTACCTCACGGTGGGAGTAGGCGGTGTGCTGTATGCCGAACAGGCTTGGCTAAGCGTATCGGGCCACAATTTGAACCGGCCTGACCTGGGTTTTAGCACCCAGGCCGGCCTACCCCTGCGGGTGGCCGTAAATGCTGGCTATAAGCTTTTTTTGCAGTCGCCGGCGGGGGTAGGAAAGGGTGAAACGCGCGAAATTAGCCTCGTGCCTACCCTCGGCTACACCCGGCAGGGCGGCTCGCAGCGCTCAGAAGCAGGCGCTTATTTCATTGCCGACCCCGTGACTGTAGGCGCGCTCTACCGCAACCTATCTAGCCCCGACCTAGGCACCCAGCACGTGGTAGCCGTAGTGGCAGGCATCGCAGTAGGCGACCTGCGGATAGGCTATAGCTACGATGTGGGCGTGAGCCAATTAGCCAGCGATTTGGGAGGTGCCCACGAAATAACTTTGACCCTCCGTGCGTTTGACAAGCTGGAAAGCTCTTTCCGCCGGCTGAAAAGGCGGAATTATCCAAAAGCCCCTTGCCCTGACTTCTGATTATGCGTAATATTGCAACCAAATTGTTCGTCTTAATTTATTAGCCTCCTAGACACATCTTTTTTCGTTATGAGATTCACTAACTATTTGAGCTTGTTTGCTGCCAGTAGCTTGGCACTAGCTAGCTGCCATAAGGGGGCCCCTACAGCTACCAACCCCGGCAAGGCATCGTCTACTACGGGTATCCAATACAATACCGACGAGGGCATGAAGGTGACGGACTTCAAGAAAACCCCGACTGGGCCGGGCCTCGTGTACATCGAGGGGGGCCGCACGGTACTAGGCTCGCAGGAGGAAGACGTAACTAACAACCACGACAACATGGAGCGTACGGTGACTATCGCCTCGTTCTACATGGATGAAGCGGAAGTAGCCAATATTCACTGGCTCGAATACCTGCACTTTATCCGCAAAGACTCATCGGAAGAGAAGTATAAGGCGGCCTTGCCTGACACTACGGTGTGGGCCCGCGACTTGTCGTTCAACGACCCGTACGTAACCTACTACCTGCGCTACCCCGGCTTCCGCTACTTCCCAGTAGTGGGCGTCAACTGGCTACAGGCTGATAGCTACTGCGCATGGCGCACGGCCAAGGTAAATGAAAACCTGGCCAAAGGTGGCAGCGGCGAAACTAAGAAAGGCGGCTTGTTTGGCCGTAAAAACAAGAAAGGTGATGCTGCGGCTACTGGCGCCGCCGAAGGTGGTGGAGCAGGTGCCTTGGCTAGTGGCAAGGGCGGCCCGTCGATTGAAAACGGCAACTCGCTCCCCAACTACCGTCTGCCTACCGAGGCCGAGTGGGAGTACGCCGCCCAGGCGCTCATTGGTACTCAGGAAGTGGGCAACGAAAACCAGGAAGAGAAGCGCATTTACCCTTGGGATGGCCGCTCGACCCGCAACCCGTATGGCAAAGGCCAGGGCCAGTTTTTGGCTAACTTCAAGCGGGGCCGCGGCGACTACGCTGGCATCGCGGGTAGCCTGAACGATGGCGCCATGATTACAGAGTACATCTACGCCTACCCCCCTAACGACTACGGCCTTTACAACATGGCGGGCAACGTGAACGAGTGGGTGCAAGACGTGTACCGCCCGCTGTCGTTCCAGGATGTAGAGGACCTCAACCCATTCCGCCGCAACGGCGTGAGCGATGATGCCAAGAACTACGACAAGAAAGGCTACCAGAGCTTGGTGGACGACCACGTGCGTGTGTACAAAGGTGGCTCGTGGCGCGGTGTAGCTTACTACCTCTCGCCCGGCACGCGCCGCTTTATGGCGGAGGACTCGGCTACGTCTACCATCGGTTTCCGGTGCGCAATGATTAACGCTGGTTCGAACAAGTAATAATCGCAGATTCAACTCCGATTTAATGCAAAGGGCCACTCTTCGGAGTGGCCCTTTTTTTGGCTTGTTTACTTGGCTTATTCGGCAGTACGCGGCACGCCTACCCCCTTGCTTTCATTTGATTTAGCGCAGAAAACGACTACGCTTATCGCATCTACAAAAGCAGCTTAAGCCATCTAAATATGCGATTGCTATTCGGCGCAGGCGATGGTGGCAATACTCACGGCGCGGGCCCCGGCAGCTAGCAGCGCGGCGCCGCAAGCTTCGAGCGTGGCCCCGGTGGTGAGCACATCGTCGACTAGCAGCACGTGGCGGCCAGCTACAGCAGCTGGCTGCGCTACCTCAAATACCGTGGCCACGTTTTGCCAGCGCTCGGTGCGGCCCTTGCGCGTTTGGGTAGCCGTGTGCTCGGTGCGGCGCAGGGCGTGGGCAGCGCTGGGGCAGGGCAATGCGGCGGCTAGGCCAGTGGCAAAGGCTTCGGCCTGGTTGTAGCCACGGCGCGCCAGCTTGCGGCGGTGCAACGGCACAGGTACGATAAGGTCGAAATTGGGGGCTAAACCCGCCGCTGCTAGCTCGGCACCGTAGAGCTGGCCTAGCGCCCGCCCTACCCCCGCTTGGCCCCGGTACTTGAGCTGATGCAGCAGTTCCTGCACGCGACCATGGCGTAAAAAGCGTAAATAGCTAAGCGTGTATTGCACCGGCAGCTCACCCCAAAACCGCCGGGCCAGCGGGTTGTGCGCGGGGGGTAGCAGGTGGTAGTCGGTATAAGGCAGCTCGGTGCGGCAAGTGGTGCACAGGTGGGTTTCGCCGGCCACTAGCGGCTCGTGGCAGGCCAGGCACACCTGCGGGAAAAACAAAGATACTAAGTCGGCGAGGAGCGGGCGCAGCATCATTTCGACTGGTTAGCGGTTGAGGAAAGATGACCCGGCTGGCGGGCCACAACGCCCCTACCCCCGTCCTTTGCAGATAAGCAGGGCTTCGGGACTGCCCAAGATACTGCCGGGCCCTAACTTGGGCCAGCTGGCCTACATGTACTCACTCTTATAGTTCATTTTATGTCCCTCACCACCGATTTCAACGATTACCGCCAGCGCATGAACGAGCGTGTGCTGTCGTACGACAACAAGGTTATCAAGCGCTTCTTCAACCTTGATACCAATACCTACGCCGCCGGCGCTATCGACGTTAAAACCAAGGAAATGCTGGGCCTGGCCTGCTCGCTGGTGCTGCGCTGCGACGATTGCGTGAAGTATCACCTCGGCAAATGCCACGAAGAAGGCCTGAGCGACGAAGAGGTATTCGAGGTGTTTTCCATCGCCAACCTCATCGGGGGCAGCATCGTGATTCCGCACTTTCGCCGGGCCGTGGAGTACTGGGAAGTACTACGCGCCGAAGCCGCGCTGGCTGGCCCCGGCGCCCCCCACGCCGCTACTCACCCGCCCCATGTCCACTAGCAGCCCTACCCCCCTCGCCGGCGACAACAACGGGGAGAGCGAGAACGACTTCAACGAACGCTGGGCGGTATTGCTGGCGGCTATGGAGGAACGCTTTGGCCGGCGGCCCGACCTGAATGCGCTGCTGCTGCTCATTGGGGTGCAGGAGCTGGGGCAGGGCGTGGCAGCCTTCACCAAAGAGCAAAAGCAGGACCTGATGCACATTGCCACCTGCAAGCTTTTTAGCCAGAGTGGCCACTACGCCCTGGCGCGCGTGGATGAGGAAGGCTGGCCCCACTACCAGCTGGTGACGCCCGTGCCCTTTGCCAACCTTAAGGAGCAGGAGCGCATGCTGAAGTGGCACATTCTAGAATATTTTGACACGCTCGACGAGTAGCTTACCCCCTGCTTCACGTTGCTAATCAGTTTGCTTTCTTTTTGAAAATCGTTTCGTATAACCTTAATGGGCTGCGCTCGGCGCTGGGAAAAGGGCTGCTCGACTGGGTAGCTGCTGCCCGGCCCGATGTGCTGTGCATGCAGGAAATAAAGGCCGGCACCGCACCCCTCGACGTGAGCGGCCTGGCCGCGCTGGGCTACCACGCCTACCTGCATCCCGCCCACAAGCCCGGCTACAGCGGCGTGGCCACCTTCAGCCTAACGGAGCCTAAGGCCGTGGTGACGGGCTGCGGCGAGCCACTTTATGATGAAGAGGGCCGCGTACTGCGGCTCGACTTTGAGCACGTATCGGTACTCAATACCTACATGCCATCGGGCACCAGCGGGCCGGCCCGGCAGGCATTTAAGGTGGCATGGCTGCACTGGTTTCGGGCCTACGTAGCGCGGCTGCGGCAAGATGCTACCGTACCGCCGCTCGTGATTGGGGGCGATTTTAACTGCTGCCAAACGGCCATTGACCTGCACAACCCCAAGGCCAACCAAACCAGCCCCGGCTACACACCCGAGGAGCGCCAGTGGTTTAGCGACCTGCTGGCCGAAGGCTACCTCGACTCGTTTCGGCAGCTGCACCCCGAGGCACCGCACCACTACTCGTGGTGGAGCTACCGGGCTGGCTCGCGGGCACGCAACGTGGGCTGGCGCCTCGACCACCTGCTGCTCGACCAAGCGTTGCTACCCCAGCTGCGCGGGGCTGGCCTCTGGCCCGACGTGGTGCACTCAGACCACTGCCCGGCTTGGGTAGAACTTGGGTAGCTAGCCGGGGTAGGGCCCAGCAAGACTACGCCCCGTGGCTACCAGAGCCACGGGGCGTACGCATTTAGCTAGTTGCAGAAAGGGTGAAACACTTGGATACGAGCGATTTTAGTGGCCCGCTACCACTAGCCGCTGCCCTGACACCGAGTGGCCAGCGGCGTCGCGCAGCACCACGTGGTAGAGCCCGAGCGCCAGTCCGACGGTACCAATAGTGGTGGCATTGGCGCTGCCCTCCACAAGCCGGCTATTCACTAACTGCCCCGCGCCCGAATACAGGCTGATGGTGTAGCCGGCGGCTAGCGGGCTACCGGTGCCCAACGTCACGACTTGGGTCGAGGTTAGGGTAAAGGGTGAAACCAGCCTGCGCGGGGCTCGCCGCCAGCACGGCCACGGCCGACAGGGTAGCGCGGCCGTCGGGACCTGGCGGAGGCGGTAGTACAGTGAACCCGCCTGGGTGGCGGCTTCGTCGCGCAGGTAGTAGGTGTGGCGGCCGGCGCTGGCGCCAGCCGCTGCTACCTGCCCAATGGCTGCAAACTCTTCGGACGGATTGGCCGCGTGCTCAACTATAAAGTGCGCGCTGTTTTGCTCATTGGCCGTAGCCTAGCTGATTTCGACGGTGCCGGTACTAGCCAGCCGCCGCACCCCAAAGCTGGTGAGCACCACGGGCAATGGGCCAGCAGGTGTAGTAATGACGAGCGCACTGTTTGAGTTGTCGGTAAAAGCATAGTACCCATTGGTATTGCTCACGGCCGAGACTAGGCCAGAAATCTGAATACCGACCTTAGCAAAATCTTTGGTTGTGTTGAAGCTCAAGGTTTGGCGGCCATCGAGCAACAGGTTCACTTGCAGCAGTGAAGAGCCGCTCGCCGTTTCAATAAGCGCCCCATTGCTGTCGTAGGTAGAAAGCTTAATGCGATTGAGGGCACTTATATCGAGTAGGCTGCCGCTACCAATTACCACTTCGGCCCGCTAGCAGCTGCGCCTGCAACGCACTACTCGTCACCACCCGCGACTCTTGTGGTACCGTGGCCGAAATGGCGCTATTGTAAGTGCGAATTGTAATGTTGCTGATAGTATTGAGGCTCAGCGAAGCAGCATCTTCTGCCAGCACTACCCCTGCCCGGTAGCCTGCCTGCCCCGTACCATTGAGCTGAAACCGCAGCTTGGCTGTGCCGGAGGTAGGCAAGTATACAGCCGCCGCAATAGGAGCGCTTCCCACGGGTGTAGTTACACTAGTAGAAACGCCACTGCACACATTCAGAACGTTTCAGCTAGCTGTGGGCGAGGTATAATAAGCCCGTCCATAGAATGGTAAGTTACTGCTCGCGCTTTTGCAGCAGTGAGCCGTAAGCTCCATAGCAAAACAAAACCTCCAACATTACTCACTCCTTGTTGAAAGCAAGGATTTAATTTAATTATTCCAATAAAAGGTATCATATTGCGGACTAACGAGTGAAGATTCCTTCAGTATTGCAACAGATTTGTCGTTTTTACATATATTTGATTTACATATACTTAATCTAAATACAACGAGTAAAAAATTCTCGGAATAAATTTTTGTTTCCAATAAAAAGACAAATCCAAACGATATTTGTCTGTCGTACTTAGCATAAGAATAAATTTTAGCATAAGATTGCATTTAACCGCTATTTCAATAAATTCAGCCATTTTATAATTTTATCAATAATTAGTTGTCATGAATCAATCTGTCCCTGACTTTCATTTTCAGACTGCCTGCCCTACCCCACCCCGGCCTGTGCTATGACGACAAAGACTGCTTTTTACCATATTTGGCTTATTGCGCCCGATAGCCACTACGTTATGCGGCTATGCCACCGCCTCAGCCTCAACCCTGACCACTTGGTGCGGCGCTTTGCTACGGTAGCCCAAGCCCTGGCGTATCGGCCAGCCGCAACGGCCGTTCCCAGCGCGCTTATCTTAGACAGCGATACCCCAGAGGGCCTACCCCACCGCTTGGTGTGTAAGCTGCACGAGCGTTTGCCCGCAGCCTTGTGCTACGTACTAACGGGCAAGGTCGATAGCCAGGTAGAAGCAGAGCTACTTACGCAGGGTATTGCTGGCTATTTTGTAAAAGACTCAGGCAGCATCGAGTTAATTTGGCAGGCCTTGGCACGCGTGCGGCAGCAGGTAACGCCAGCACCAGCCCAAGCGGCAACCGAAGCACTGGTACTAGCAAGCCAGCTACTCGGTACGCACGCCCGCATGCAGCAAGTGCATGGCCTCATTGCCAAGGCAGCGCGCACCACCATCACGGTATCGGTAAGCGGTGAGACGGGCACGGGCAAGGAACTAGTGGCCCAGGCCATTCATGCGCAGTCGGCGCGGGCTCGGCAGCCATTTGTAGCCATCAACATGTCGGCCATTCCGCGTGAGCTGCTAGAGAGCGAGTTGTTTGGCCACGAGAAAGGCGCATTTGTGGGGGCGCTAACGCGGCGCATCGGGCGTTTTGAGGAAGCCACTGGCGGCACCTTGTTTTTGGATGAGATTGCTGACCTTGAGCTCGTGCTGCAAGCCAAGCTGCTGCGCGTGCTGCGAGAGCGCGCTGTAACGCGCATAGGCAGCAGCCAAGCCGTGACGTTCGATGTGCGCCTGATAGTAGCGACGCACCGCAACCTGGCCGCCGAGGTGCAGGCTGGCCGCTTTCGGGAGGACCTCTACTACCGCCTATTGGGTTTGCCCATCGAACTGCCGCCGCTGCGCAGCCGGGGCGACGACACGCTGCAGCTGGCCGAAGCTTTTATTCGTGACTTCAGCAAGCTCAACCAGCTGCCACTTCGGGCTTTGAGTGCTGAGGCGCGTCAGCGCTTGCTAGAGCATCCTTTTCCGGGCAATGTGTGCGAGCTAAAGGCCGTAGTAGAGCTGGCTACTGTGCTAGCCGATGGCGCGCAGATAGAGGCGAGCGATATTCCACTGCGAACCATGCTACCGCATCTAGCGCCCCCTGCCGATATGGCCCTGCGCACAGTCGACGTAACGAAGCTAGTTTTTCCTTCGCTGCGCGAGCAAACCCTGGCTATTATGCAAACCAGCCTCACCGGCTTTAATGGAGATGTGGTGGCAACAGCGAGCCGCCTGCGCGTGGGGCGCTCCACGCTGTACCGGCTTATTCAGAGCGGGCACTTGGTGCTGCCGTAGGGGGTAGGTGCTAAAATGCCCGAATTTTACTGTAACCCTACCCCCCGCGTATCGGTTAAAAGCCGCATGATGGTTGACGCTTAACCATTTGTTTTTTCACATTCATTCGCCTTTACTTTTATGTGGTACGTATTTTTCGCCCTCGTTTTGGCCACGGCTCTTCTTGCTCTTGACACCGCCCGCAAGGTACGCAACATGGTAAGCCCTGCCCTGGCTAACTAAGCACACTGAAATCAGCGGCAGTACAGCCACAAAAAAAGCAGCCCAAAGGCTGCTTTTTTTGTGGCTGTACTGTTTATAACTGATCTTTATTGCCTGATAATCAACTTAATAACTAACGAATAACCAGCTTACAGAGCTGGCTGGCATTGTCGGCTTCGAGTTTGACGTAGTACAAGCCATTTGCGAAGCGGCTCAAGTCCAAAGTTTTGGTAAAACGGTCATTAAGCTCCGTCATGGTTTCGCGGTACATAATGGTACCGATAACATTGAGGACCGTTACTTCCACCTTTCGGCCTTCTAATCCGCTGATAGTGAGATGAACAATACCCGTACTAGGATTAGGATACACTACCAGGGTGTGTTCATCTAGAACAGGACGCACAACGGTTTGGGGAGTAGCAGCAATAACTGCCGGTGGTGTAGGCGGCGCGCTGGCATATGCTAGGCCGAAGCTGGCCAGCCAGGTAACTATAAAGAGTAAGAGTTGTTTCATAAGACTATCAACCAGAACACAGTAGCTGGGTGGGATGAAAGTTAACGACTAGCTTGTATTTTGGTTTCGCAAAAGTACGGCCGCTCAGGGCCGGCCAGACCTTTGATTAGTCTAATACCGGTTTTTTTATCGGTTTACCGGTGATTTTGCACAATAATTCTTTTACCAAAGAAGTTGCCGCGCGCGTGTTGGTGCTGGGCGGTGGGCTCGCGGGCCTCGCAGTGGCGCTCGATTTGGCCGGGCGCGGCCACTGCGTGGCAGTGGTAGAGCGGCGGCGCTACCCGTTTCACCGCGTGTGTGGCGAGTATGTGAGCAATGAGGTACTGCCCTACCTGCGCCGCCTGGGGGCCGACCCTGCCGCGCTGGCGCCAGCAGCCATTCGGCGGTTTGGGCTATCGTCGCCGGCCGGGCGTATGCTGACCAGCCCACTCGACCTGGGCGGCTTTGGCGTGAGCCGCTACCAGCTCGACGATTTCTTGTATCAAAAAGCCGTAGCGCAGGGGGTAGAGTTCATTTTTGCTACCGTGGCCGACGTGGCCTTCGATGCCGCCGCGGGCCAGCACCACGTGGCCCTCGCCGATGGCCGCCAACTGACTGCCGCCTTAGTGCTCGGCACCTATGGCAAGCGCAGTGCCCTGGACCGGCAGTTGGGGCGGCCATTTTTCAGCCAGCGCTCGCCCTACCTCGGCGTGAAGCACCACCTGCGCCTACCTGGCTTTGCGCGCGATGTGATTGAGCTACATAACTTTCGAGATGGCTACGCGGGTGTTTCGGCCATCGAGGGTGATAAGCTGTGCTTTTGCTACCTCACTACCCGTGCCAACCTTAAGGCAGCGGGTGGCAGCATTGCGGCGCTAGAGAGCGAGGTGCTGGCCCGCAACCCTCGGGTGGCCAACATCCTGGGTCATGCCGAGCGCCTTTATGCCCAGCCCGAGGTTATCAACGAAATTTCTTTTGCCCCCAAGCTACCCGTCGAGCAGCACCTGCTAATGGTGGGCGATGCGGCGGGCCTCATCACGCCGCTGTGCGGCAATGGCATGGCGATGGCGCTGCATGGTGCCGCCCTCGCCGCGCCGCTAGCCGACCGCTTCCTGCGCGGCGAGCTAGCGCGGCCAGCCCTAGAGGCTGCCTACGCGCATGCCTGGCGGCAGCAGTTTGGGGCGCGGCTACGGGTGGGGCGAGCGGTGCAGCGGCTGTTTGGTGGTCCTATCCTAAGCGAGCTAGTAGTGAGTGGCCTGCGCCACTGGCCCGCAGCCGTGCGCACGCTCATGCGCCAGACGCACGGCTCCGAATTTGAGTAAAACCTGCCGCTTACCCTGCCGTACACGCGGCAATGCCCGTGCTTAAGCAGCTTCGTTGAATTGGCTCTTTCCTTCACAAGCTGCGGGCTGGCTTAGCGGTAGGGCGTAAACTTGCCTTCCTATCCTCTCTCCTAATGTCCAGCTACCTGGGTGCCATCGGCACCGCTACCCCCTCACATCGCCTCGCCCAGCCTACTATTGCTGGCTTTATGGCGGCGGCGCTGGAACTGGATGAAGGGGGCACGCGCAAGCTGCGGGCGCTGTACCGGGTGTCGGGCATCGAGCACCGCCACTCGGTGCTAGCTGACTACGGCCAGGAGAATGGTGACTACACCTTTTTCCCGAATACGCCGGGCCTGGAGCCGTTTCCGAGCGTGAGCCAGCGCATGGCTGCTTACCGGCGTGAGGCCCTACCCCTGGCCCTGGCGGCGGTGCAAGACTCGTTGCGCCAGGCACCAGGCGTCGAGATGGAAAGTATTACGCATCTCATCACGGTGAGCTGCACAGGCATGTATGCGCCGGGGCTTGATATTGAACTGGTAACGTCACTAGCCCTACCCCCCTCCGTGCGCCGTACGTGCGTCAACTTTATGGGCTGCTACGCGGCCGTGAATGCGCTGCGCTTGGCCGACAGCATGGTACGGGCCGACCCCGCTGCACGGGTGCTGGTGGTGAGCGTGGAGCTGTGCACGCTGCACTTTCAGAAGAGCCACGACCCCGACCATCTGGTAAGCAACGCGCTATTTAGCGACGGGGCAGCGGCCTGCCTGGTGCTGGGCCAGCCGCTGCCGGGCCCTACCCCCTGCTTGGCGCTGCAAGCTTTTCACTGCGGCCTGGCGCCCGAGGGCGTGCAAGATATGGCCTGGCACATCGGCGACTTTGGCTTCGAGATGACGCTTTCAGGCTACGTGCCGGCGCTCATTCAGCGCGGCATTGGGCAGCTCACGGCCGACCTGTTGCAGGACTTGCCGGTGCGCCGCCAGGATATCCGGCACTTTGCGCTGCACCCCGGCGGCCGCAAGATTCTGGAGGCCATTGAGCAGGCGCTGGACCTGAGCAAGGACGACAATCGCTATGCCTACCAGGTGCTGCGCGACTATGGCAACATGTCGTCGGCCACAGTGCTTTTCGTGCTACGCGAGCTGCTGGCCGCTAGTACGCCCGCCGACCACGGCGCGCCGGTGCTGAGCTGCGCCTTCGGGCCGGGCCTCACGATGGAGGCTATGCTGCTGGAAATCTTCTCGTAAAGCAACCAACTGCCTATTCAGCCACTAGCAACTTGGTGTGCTGAGAGCCGCACTGCACTACATACAGGCCGGCGGCTAAGCCAGCGAGTGGCAGCTTGGCCGTGCCATCGGCGCCAACCGGCACATCGGCCAGTAGTTGCCCTTGCCCATTCCTAACTTGAATGGTGGCGTACTGCGCACCGCTTACCGTAATTGTCCCTCTCGCGGTAGCGGGCTGCGGATACAGTTGCAGCGCCGGGGCGAGCGCGTCCGGTTCATCGAGGCTGGCTAGGGTTCGTACTGGCGAGTAGGTAAGGTGGCCGGTATTGTCTACCTGCCGCAGGCGGTAGTACGTGCCGGGTGTTGTGCGCTGGTCTTCGTAGGTGTAGCTATGGGCCTGGGCGGTGGTGCCTTGTCCGATCACTTGGCCAAGGCTAGCGAATGTGTGGCCATCGGCACTGTTTTCTACAACGAAGTAGGCATTTCCCTGCTCCGAAGCGGTGCGCCAACGTAAGGTGACCACTCCGCTAATGCGCGCCACCGTGAAGGCCGTGAGCACCACCGGCAGCGGCGTAGCGGCAGCTTGAGTTGTGGCTGCCTGGGCTTCGATGGCGCCGATGTTGCCTTTGGCGGAGGCGAAGGGGGTAGGGTTGCCCAGCAGGTCTTGGGGGCCGGGGTTGATGTTGAACTCGGCCTGCAGGTTGAGGCCCGCGCGCAGCAACGGCGAGTCGGACGCTGGCGCCGGGGCGGAATTGGTGGTCAGCAGCTTGGGATCTGCCTGCAGGCCAGTAGCGCGGCCATCGGCTAGTTGCTCTTGGCCGGTGGCTGCGCGCCAAGCCGCGAGGTCGGTGTAGCGTGTGCCATTCCAGTCTAGCTGCACTTGGCTAGCATTCCAATAGCAGTTTCCTTCTAGACGTAGGCCCGTAGTAGTTACTGTACTGAGGGTGGGTAGGTTGCCCGAAGACTGAAACACGTTGTTGCGAAAAGTCAGGTCGCTAAAGCCACCGCTGCAGATGTATACCACCTTGGGGTCAGCGCCAGTGGTGGGCGGGTTCAGCACGACTGTATTGTTGTAGAAAGCAGCCTGCCGGATGCCGCCCGACGCCCCGGTAGACCACACCTGCAGGGCGCCTTTGTGGTGCAGCTGCGCGTCATTGATACTCACATTGTAGCGCACCGTCAGGTTATACATCGCTGGAGCGTCCTGGTACTGGCACAGTTCGTAGCCGGGCCCTTCGTTGTCGTGCGAGTAGTTGTATTGCAGCACCGAGTTGGTGCACCCGCCATCCAGGTCAAAGCCTCCACCATCGGGCTCCGTGCCGGAGCTGTTGTGGTGCGATTCGCAGTGTTGAATCACGAGCTCATTGCAACGATAACCCCAGATACCTACTGGCCCGCCCGCCGTGCTGGCATTCAGCCGGCCGTTTTGGTAGGCCTCGCAATACTCAACCAAGACATTATCGATGCCCGCGAGCATAATGCCGCTTCCCGTGTGGATAGTTGTGACATCGGCCCGGCCGGGGTTGTCAAACGCTTTGCAGTTGCCCACGTACCAGTTTTGGTGAGCCGCTAGGTTTTCGGCATACGAGCTCAGGCCCGCCTCGCCATTGGCGTGTACTTGGCAAGCCGTGATACGCACATCGGAGTAGCCGCTGCTACCCTTCCAGCTGCCTATCGAGATACCCGAGTCGCGGTAGCCACTCACATCCAGGCTATCTAGCCGCAGGTGGGTCAGGTGCGTGTCTGGCAAGTCGAGGTAAAAGACGATTCCCGAGCTGGTGGAAGCCAGGCGGCCGGACCCCACAAACGCGAGGCGCCGTACTTCAATGCCTGCCGCATTTTGCGTAAAAAACCCAGAGGCATTGCCACTGGCAATGGTTGCCCGGCCGCTGCCATACGAACTCACCACAATGGGGGTAGCTGCTACCCCTGTGCCGGCCGTGTGCAGCACCAAGCTGCCCGAAAATGTTTGGCCAGCGGCAAATAAAATGCGGTCACCAGCCTGGAAAGTGGCCGCATTCACTTGGTCTATCGTGCGCCACGCCGTGGCGGCCGAAGTACCCGCTGCGCCATCGTCACCCTGGGTGTTGATGTAGTAAGTTGAAGCTATCGCAAATGGCTCTGATGAGAAAACCAGAAGAATTAAAAGTATAATTTTATTAATCATTTTAGCATCCTATAAAAGTGATGCACAAAACTACAAAGCTATCTGCCTATTAAAATAGTAATGTTATTAGCCATTTATTGTGAAATTTAAAGGAAATTCGCCTTAAAAACCATTGAAGGCTAACTTGCGCCGCAAAAGCCATTAATTGCACCCTATAAAATATAGTGCAAATTTCACTCACTACTCCATCCCTTAGTGGCTAGGCAACACAAAGCAGCCAAGCCAGCCGAAACACGTTTGAGCCTTTGAATTAGGTGTGCCCTAGTGCACAGGCCCTACCCCCCAGCGCAGATACAAATTGCCATTATAAAGCAGCCTCTTTCCCGGCTCGCTTAGCAGCTCGCGGCAATGACTACCTGCCAGCGGAAGGCCCAGCACCTGCGCAGCGAGTAGCTCGTGATGCCTGCTTGGGCCAGCAGACGCTGCCAGTCGGCCCGCGAAAAGGCGCGGGCTACCGAGAGCGGGGCGTCGTGCTGCACCAAGCGCGAGCCGCCCAGCAGCCTGGTGAGGTACTTGATGCTGTAGTAGGCCAGCGGGTGGCGGTGCAAGTCGTTGATAACCACCGCTAGGCTCGCCTGCTGATGCCAGCGGCGCAGCAGCCCCACCAGCTCGGCATCGGTGAAATGGTGGCAGAAGAGACTGGCCGTGAGCACGTCGTAGTCCTGCGCGGCAAATTCGGGCGAGAAGATATCGACCTGCTGGTACACGATTTCGGGGTAGGCCAGGCTTTTGGCGCGGGCGTAGCCCAGCATGAAGGCGTTGGCGTCGATGCCCGTAAGCGCCGCCCCTACCCCCCGCTGCCGGGCCCAGCGGGCTATATGGCGCAGGGTGTCGCCGCCGCCGCTGCCCAGGTCGGCCAGGCGCAGGGCACGGCTGGCCGGGAAGCGGGGCCGCAGCCGGGCCAGCGCCGCCAGCACCGGCCGATAGCCACCGAGCCAGGTATTAATGGTTTCGAGCTCGTCGAGGTTCTGCCGCAGCTCGTCGGAGGCGAGCGATAGATCGTCCATCAGCTCGGGGGTAGTAGCGCGGGCAGTCAGCTTCATGTGGGCAAAGGGGGTAGGGCTCCCTATTAGTTAGTTAAGGATACCCAGCAAAACCCAGGTTAGTTGTGAAAGCTCTGCTGGCGGCAAAAAGCCTGCGGCAAACGCAGTAGCCAGCAGTAGCCCAAGCGCGCCAACAGACTGTCAGTCTACGCACGCGCACTTGCTTCTCAACATTCTAATATCCAGGGGCCTACCCCACGTAGTCGGCCAAATAAGCAAAGCGTGGGTGCAGCTGCCCGCCGCTGGCAATGGTAGCGCGCGCCAGCACGCCGCCCGCATCGCCGCCCAGCAGGTGCGGAAAAAACTGGTCGAGCAGTTGCCGACCAAAATCGCGGCTGGCGTTGCGCGGCAGCTCGCAGGGCAGGTTGTCTACGGCCATCACCGTGACGCTAGCCGGCTGCGAATAAGCCGGCGTGAGCGCGCCACTCGCCGGGTCGTAGTCAAACGCCGGTGCCTCAATCGTGGTGCTACGCTTGGTGAGCGGAATGGAGCCATTCACATCGCACGTCACGTCGGCAATCGTATCGAGCTTGAAATCAGCGCGTAGCGTATCTTTTTCTTCAAATAAGCGCGGGGCCGCCGGGTCCCAGTAAGCGCAGGCAATGAGCAGGTCGGTGACGGGCAGGAAGCTGCCAAACGTTGATTCGTAGGCCGCCGGCTCCTGGTGAAAGTTGGCCGTGTCCCACACGCGGCCATCGCGGCGGCGGTTGTAGTCCGAGCTGCGCAATTGCGTGTACACCGGCTCGTTAAATTCGAGGTAGAGGTAGTCGTACACACTCACCCGCCGCAGGCCCATGCGGCCCAGCACTTCTACCGCGCCCTGCGCCACCCGGCCCGAACCCGTAACTGCGATTTTGATTGGGGGTAGGCGCTTTACTTTGAAAAACTCCTCTTGCATATCCTCCATATCGACGCACTGCCAGGCCGGCTTGAGCGTGAAGAGGCCGTGCTTGCGGCCGTAGGTGAGCAGCCCATTGTAGGCCCCCATGATGCCCGCCCAATGCCCAAAAGCCACCACGCGCTCGCCCGCCGCATTGGTCAGCAGCTCGTAGTCTATCAGCGTAATGTCCGCGCGCAGCACGGTGCGTAGCAGCTCACGGTTGGCGGGCTGCTTCTTAATAGTATGCGAGAAAAAGCAGTACGTTTTGCCGGGTAGCAGCTCGGCCACGGGCACTTCCTTCACGCCGAGTAGCAGGTCACAGTCAGCCAGCGTCTCGCTCACCTCAATGCCTAAGTCGCGGTACTCTTGGTCGGCGAAGGCGCGGTGCGGGCTGGGCTGCACCCGCACCCGCAGGCCGGGGTACGTGTCTTGCAGTTCCACGCATTTTTTGGGGGTGAGGGCCACGCGGCGGTCGGGCGGCGTGCGGCCTTCGCGCAGCAAGCCAATAAGGGGGGGTAGGGGCATGGGGCAGAAGCAACAGCTGCTGTCCTTGCGAGCGCAGCGCGGCAAGGACAACTGGTAGGAATGCCCCAAAACTACACCCTACCCCGGACCAAACGGGCCGTACCTTTGTTACGGAAAAAGTTGCCGTCTTCTCCCCTATCCAAGCTCCCGTTTATGTCGTTTAGATTCAAGCTCGCCGACGTGTTTGAGACCCGTCACAACGCCCCCGACCACGCCAGCCAGCAGGCCATGCTGCAAGCCGTGGGGGCCGAGAACATGGCTCAGCTCATCGCCGAAACGGTGCCCGCCGCCATCCGCCTGCCCCAGGCGCTGGCGCTGCCGCCGGCCCTCACCGAGCGCCAGTTTTTGAAGCGTTTCAAGCAGATTGCCGGTCAGAACAAAGTATACAAGAGCTATATCGGCCTTGGGTATCACGATACGACCCTACCCCCCGTTATTCAGCGCAATATTCTGGAAAACCCGGGCTGGTACACTGCCTACACACCCTACCAGGCCGAGATAGCCCAGGGCCGCCTGGAGGCGCTCATCAATTATCAGACACTGATAATTGATCTCACGGGCCTGCCCATCGCCAACGCCAGCCTGCTCGACGAGGCCACCGCCGCTGCCGAGGCGCTGCACATGCTGCACTCGCAAACCAAGAAGAAAAACGCTACTAAGTTTTTCGTGTCGGAGCAGGTGTTGCCCCAAACGATTGATGTGCTGCGTACCCGCGCCACGCCGCTCGGCATCGAGCTGGTCATCGGCGACCACCGCACGGCCGACGTGAGCGACGAGGCCTTCTTCGGCGTGATGGTGCAGTATCCCGGCGCCAACGGCACCATCTTCGACTATACTGAATTTATTGCAAAAGCTCAGGCCAGCAACCTGTTCGTAGTAATGGCCGCCGACCTGCTGGCCCTCACGCTGCTGACGTCGCCCGGCGAGCTGGGCGCCGATGTGGTAGTGGGCTCGTCGCAGCGCTTCGGCGTGCCGATGGGCTTTGGCGGACCGCACGCGGGCTTTTTCTCGTGTAAAGACCAGTTTAAGCGCGTTATCCCCGGCCGCATTATTGGCCAGAGTGTGGACGCGGCCGGCAACAAGGCCTACCGCATGGCGCTTCAAACCCGCGAGCAGCACATTCGCCGCGAAAAAGCGACCTCCAACATCTGCACCGCGCAGGTGCTGCTGAGCGTGCTGGCTGGCATGTACGCCGTGTACCACGGCCCGAAAGGCATCCGGCAGTTTGCGGTGAACACGCATTTGTTCGCCCAAATTCTAGAAGCTGAACTGAAGGCCCTCGGGGTAGAGCAGCTGAATAATAGCTACTTCGACACGCTGAGCCTGCGGCTCGAAAGCCACGAGATGCAGCAGGCGCTGAAGACTGAAGCCGAGAGTGCGGGCATCAACTTCCGCTACTACGAGGAGACGCTGGTGGGTATTTCGCTGCACCAAAACGTGGAAATCGACGATGTGCGCGACATCGTGGACATCTTCGCCAAAGTATTGGGTAAGGAAGTGGCTACCACGGCCGCCCCCACCGCTGAGGCTGAAATGGTGCTGACTTGGCCCGAGAACCTCGTGCGCACCAGCGAGTACCTCACGCACCCGGTCTTCAACACGCACCACGCCGAGCACGAGCTGCTGCGCTATATGAAGCAGCTCGAAAACAAGGACTTGAGCCTCGCGCACAGCATGATTCCGCTGGGCTCGTGCACTATGAAGCTCAACGCCACGGCCGAGATGATACCCGTGACCTGGCCCGAAATCGGCCAGCTGCACCCTTTCGCCCCCGCCGACCAGACGATGGGCTACCAGCAGATTATCCGCGACCTGCAAGCTTGGCTGTGCGAGGTAACCGGCTTCGCGGCCGTGAGCTTGCAGCCCAACTCGGGCGCGCAGGGTGAGTACGCGGGCCTGCTGGCGATTCGCGGCTACCACGAGGGTAGGGGCGACACGCACCGCACGGTGGCGCTGATTCCGGCCTCGGCCCACGGCACCAACCCCGCGTCGGCCGTGATGGCGGGCATGCAGGTAGTGGTGGTGAAAAGCACCGAAGACGGCAATGTGGACATGGACGACCTGCGCGCCAAAATCGCGCAGCACGCCGACCGCCTCTCGTGCCTCATGGTGACCTACCCCAGCACGCACGGCGTGTATGAGGAAACCATCATCGAAATCTGCGAGCTAATTCACCAGGCCGGCGGCCGGGTGTACATGGACGGCGCCAACATGAACGCCCAGGTGGGCCTTACTTCGCCCGCCAGTATTGGTGCCGACGTGTGCCACCTCAACCTGCACAAAACGTTCTGCATTCCGCACGGCGGCGGTGGACCGGGGGTAGGGCCGATTGGCGTAGTTGCTGATTTGATTCCCTACCTGCCCGGCCACGTGGTAGTGCCGGTAGAGGGTCGCAGCAGCGGTGCTGTGTCGGCTGCGCCCTATGGCTCGGCCAGCATCCTCCCCATCTCCTACGCCTACATTTCGATGATGGGCGGCGACGGTATCACCCGCGCTACCGAGCTGGCTATCTTGAACGCCAACTACATCAAGGCTCGCCTAGAGGCGCACTACCCCGTGCTTTATACTGGCAGCCAGGGCCGTTGCGCCCACGAGATGATTCTCGATTGCCGCCACTTTAAAAAGGCGGGCATTGAGGTTGAAGATATTGCTAAGCGCTTGATGGACTACGGTTTTCACGCGCCCACGGTGAGCTTCCCGGTAGCCGGTACGCTGATGATTGAGCCTACCGAAAGCGAAAGCAAGGAGGAGCTCGACCGCTTCTGCGACGCCATGATTGCCATTCGTAAGGAAATCACGGAGGTGGAGGAAGGCCGCGCCGATGCCAAGGAAAACGTGCTCAAGCACGCGCCCCACACCGCCGCCATCGTGCTCACCCAGGAGTGGACGCGCCCCTACACCCGCGAGCAGGCCGTGTACCCGCTGCCCTACGTGCGCAATGCCAAGTTCTGGCCCAGCGTATCGCGCATCGACTCGGCCTACGGCGACCGCAACCTCATTTGCAGCTGCACGCCGCTGGAGGAATACGCCGACGAGCCTGAGCAGTTGGTTTCGACGGACAAAGGCCCGTCGTACTAACGCAGTAGCCCAGACTCGGCAAGTCTGCGCGTAGAAAAGCCTACGTGCGGATTTGCAGAATCCATGTTATCAAAAAACGCCCGGTTGAGTACGCGAAAGCGACTCGATCGGGCGTTTGGCGTGGTGAGCAAGTAGCTAACACGAATAGTCGGCTTGCCTACTTATTTTGGAACATTGACTTGGGGGTTAGCGTTAGCTTCTTACTCCCGAGCACGGGTTTTATTCCGCTAGTATTCAACTCATATGAACCGTATCACGCACCTTTTGGCCCGCCCTACCGCTATGGTAGCCACGAGCCTGGCATTGGCCTTCGGGCTCGCCTCCTGCGCTACGTCGGCCAACGTCGGCGTGTCGAGCGATTTTGACCATGCGGTCAACTTTCGCGCTTACAAAACCTGGGCTTGGTACCCCAAGCAAACCAACGACACCGAGGGCGGCCCGGCCCGCGGCTACGAGTCGTTCACGGACCAACGCATTCGCGATGCCGTGTCGAAAGACTTGGCTACGAAAGGCCTGATGCCCGCCACTGGCGAGCCCGATGTGTACGTAGCCTACAGCGTGCGCGTCGAAAACAAGCAGCAGGTGGCAGGTGGCTACCCGTATAGCCCCTTCGGCTATGGCTACGGCGGCTACGGTTACGGCTACGGTGGCTATCCTTACGGCGGTGGCCGGGCCTACAACTACAAGGCCGGCACGGTCATTATCGATATCGTGGATGCTCGCCGCAAAGAGCTGGCTTGGCGCGGCACCGGCCAGGCCCAGCTTGACCAGAATAGTATTTCGGAAACCGAAACGTACCGCATCGTCAACAGCGTGCTGAGTAACTATCCGCCCACGGATAACCCCAACCAGCGCCGCCAGGCCACTCGCTAAACAGCGGCCCTACCCCCCTACGAAGCAGCAAAAAGCCCCGTCAAGTTGACGGGGCTTTTTGCTGTGGGTAAGCTAAATTTTAAGTCGCGTTTCCCTACCCCCCCTTAGATGGGCACGTTTACGTGGCGCTCGGCGTGGTAGCTGCTGCGCACCAGCGGGCCGCTCTCTACATACTTGAGGCCGCGGCGCAGGCCTTCTTCTCGGTAAGCCGCGAAGGTGTCGGGGTGAATAAACTCGGCTACTTCGAGGTGGCGCTTGGTGGGCTGCAGGTACTGGCCTAGGGTGAGGATGTCAAGGCCGTTGGCCACGAGGTCGTCCATGGCCTGATGTACTTCGTCCTGCTTTTCGCCCAGGCCCAGCATAATGCCCGACTTGGTGCGGTGCCCTTGCAGCTTGGTGCGGCGAATCTGCTCCAGGCTGCGGTCGTACTTGCCCTGGGGGCGCACGAGGCGGTAGAGGCTGCCCACGGTTTCCATGTTGTGCGAAATCACTTCTTGGCCGCCCGAAATCATGACGTCGAGCGCCGCCCAGTTGGCTTTCACGTCGGGTATCAGCGTTTCGATGGTTGTTTCGGGGCTCAGCTCTTTGGTGAATACCACCGTGTCGCGCCACACGCTGGCGCCGCGGTCTTTCAGCTCATCGCGGTTCACGCTGGTGAGCACGGCGTGCTTCACTTTCATGAGTGAAATGGCCTCGGCCACGCGGCGCGGCTCGTCGAGGTCGAGCTCCGAAGGGCGGCCGGTGGCCACGGCGCAAAACGAGCACGACCGGGTGCACACATTGCCGAGTATCATAAATGTGGCCGTGTCCGCGCCCCAGCACTCGCCCATGTTGGGGCAGTTGCCCGATTCGCAGATGGTGTGCAGCTTGTGCTCATCCACCAGCTTGCGCACGGCCGCGTAGTCGGGGCCGATGGGCAGCTTCACGCGCAGCCAGTCGGGCTTGCGTGGCCGGGCGGGGGTAGGCGGCGCCAGCGGTTCGGCCTGAATAATGGGGAGCGTGAGGAGCATAGTATCCATATTTTCAATTATCAGTTATCAATTATCAAACAGCATCAGACAAATTTCAGCATACAACAGGCAACTTCCTCATTTGAAAATCGCCTTATACCCTGATAATTGTTACTTGCTGACTGATAATTGAAAAAGTTAGCTCCGGTGGCCCAGGTAGAGCGTGAGATAGACCGAAGGGAAGAACTGCCGATTGAGGGTGCTCACATCGGCTGGGGCAGGTGGGTTCAGCATGAGCAGCTCTTTAGTGTAGAGCTCCACCAGAAAACCTACCTCGGCGCCAGCTACAGCATCGCGGTAGCGGCCATACTCAAAGCTGAGCGCGCCACGCAGGTGGGCGCCGGGCACCACCTTGGTTTGAGCAATGCCGCTGAAAATGGGCGCCCGGTCGTAGATAAAAACTTGCTGCGCGTGCTTGATGGGGTCGTAGGCCTCGTCCACAATGTTATCGCCTGGCCCAAAAGCATTGTTTTGCGCCGCCGTGTAGTCGTAGCTGATATGGTAGGGCATGAGCAAGCCCAGCGTGGGGCCAGCGCTCAGCAATCCATTCACCTGCACGCCGGCATCGGCTGCCTTGCGAAACAGAATGCGCTGAATACCAATAGATGGCCGCAGCGCAAACGCATAATTAGCCTTGTAGAGCTTGAAGCTGCCACCGGTGTAAGGGTTGGTGACGCTCTCCTCTTTAGGGTTCTTAAACGAAACGCCCTCTAGGCTCCAGAAGCGTAGCCAGCGCTCGTCGAGCACTTTCGCCACGCGCACGTTCACGCCCCCAATGAGGCCGCCCTGGGTGTTGAAGTTGATGCCGTACACCGTTTCGCGGCGATACGACTGCTCGTCCGAAGGCATGGCCTGCGGCGGCGTGCGCCGCACCGGGGGGGTAGGATTGGTAGGAGCCTGGGCCCTAACCTGCCCGGTGCTGGCCAGGCCCAGCGCCAAGCAAGCAGTGGCAATGACGTGCGTCTTGTTCATAGAGAAGTCAAAAATACCTGCTGGCGCGGCTTTTATCACCGTGCGCATTGCTAACGCAGCCGGGGTAGCTTTGTGGTATGAGCACGCCCCACACCACCGCCACCGCCCGCTACGAGGGCCACCTGCGCACCGAAGCTACGCACACAGCTTCGGGCACTGTTATTCAAACCGATGCCCCCGTTGATAACCACGGGCGCGGCGAAGCGTTTTCGCCGACCGACCTCGTGGGCACTGCCCTGGGCACCTGCATTCTTACTACTATGGCCATCGTGGCCGAGCGCCACCAAGTAGACTTGGTTGGCAGCTCCTTCACAATGGAGAAAATCATGAGCACCAGCGCCCCCCGCCGCATTGCGCAGCTGAACGTAGAGCTGCACCTGCCCGCGGCCCTCAGCCCCGAAAACCGGGCCCTGATGGAACGGACGGCGCACACCTGCCCCGTGGCTCTGAGCCTGAACCCGGAAATCCGCCAAGAGGTTCGGTTTGTGTATGCGTAGTTGGTAGCCCGCCCCACCCCAAGCCGCTCCAGAGGTTTCGGGGGCGGCTTTTTTTAAAATTTAGCAGTGCCAAGGGGGGTAGGGCGCCCTAGCAAGCCAGGGCTGCCTTTATGCCAAGCACGCCCTAGCGTTAGCGCAGAGGCACGGCCGTCCAGCACAGCTCGCGGGTGGTGCCGCCGGGCTCGGTTAGGTTCATGCGAAACGTAGTGGCCGCCTTGGCTGCCCGCGCAAAGTTGCCACGCAGCTCGAAGCGCCACGGGCTGCCTGTGGCCGAGGCCAGTAGCACGCCGCTCACCTTGCCGTTGGCAATGCGCAGGGCATCCTGGGCCGCGCCAGCGGCCGGCGCTAGCTGGCCGCTACCCTGCCCGTGGGTATTAAGAATCAGGGCCGACAGCTGCTGCCCATCAGGCGACACCACGAAACTGATTTTATCCTTTTCCAGCCCATTAGGTACGGCCCCTACCCAGCGGGTTCCCTTGGGTGGCGCCGTAAAGATGGCAATACTGAGCAGCGCGGGGAAGAGTAGCGTTTTGAGCATGGGCCGAAGTAGAAAATAACTGCGGCTAAGCTATCCTGTTTTTTTGACTTTACCAAGTAAAAGTTTACTAATTAACAGAAAGCCCCTCTTTTCGCACGAGCGAAAAGAGGGGCTTTCTTACCTAGCATTCTGGCTAGTCTAGGCGGCGGGCTCCTTCTGATCAGTCTTTACAGTACTGTATTTGCTCGTTTTCAGCTCCTCAGCCAAGAAGCGGCTAGTATGGCCCTTGCCACTCTTAGCTACTTGCTCGGGCGTGCCTTGGGCCACAATGGTGCCGCCGCCCGCGCCACCCTCAGGACCAATATCAATAACGTGATCAGCCACTTTGATGAGGTCCAGGTTGTGCTCGATGATGAGCACGGTGTTGCCCTTGTCGGCGAGCTTGTGGAGCACATCGGCCAGGTGGCGAATGTCCTCAAAGTGCAAACCGGTGGTCGGCTCGTCGAGGATATAGAACGTTTTGCCGGTGTCCTTTTTGCTCAGCTCGGTCGCGAGCTTCACGCGCTGGGCTTCGCCTCCCGAGAGCGTAGTAGCCTGCTGTCCTAGGGTCAAGTAGCCCAAGCCTACATCGGCCAACGTCTTGATTTTTCGCAAGATGCGCGGCTGAAACTCGAAGAACTCCACCGCTTTCTCCACCGTCATATCCAAGATATCAGTGATGGACTTGCCTTTGAAGCGTACTTCGAGCGTTTCGCGGTTGTAGCGGCGGCCTTTGCAGGTTTCGCAGGGCACGTGCACGTCGGGCAGGAAGTTCATCTCGATGGTGCGAATGCCCGCGCCCTCGCAAGTTTCGCAACGCCCGCCCTTCACATTGAACGAGAACCGGCCGGGGCCATAACCGCGGATTTTAGCCTCCGCCATCTCGGCAAACAGCTGGCGGATTTCGGTAAACACGCCCGTGTACGTCGCTGGGTTAGAGCGCGGCGTGCGGCCAATCGGCGACTGGTCCACCTCAATCACTTTGTCAATCAGCTCTAGGCCTTCGATGCCGCCATAGGCCAGCGGCTCGCGGTGGGCGTTGAAAAAGTGCTGGTTGAGAATGGGGTAGAGCGTGTCGTGGATGAGCGACGACTTGCCCGAGCCCGACACGCCCGTCACGGCAATGAGCTTGCCCAACGGAAACTTGGCCGTTACGTTCTTAAGATTGTGGCCTTTGGCGCCTTTCAGCACTAGCTCGGTGCCTTCGCCTACCCGCTTCTTTTTGCGCAGCTCGATGTTGCGCTTGCCGCTGAGGTAGTCGGAAGTAAGCGAGCCCGAGTTGAAAATAGCCTCGGGCGTACCCTCGGCCACGATATGGCCGCCGTGGATGCCCGCGCCGGGGCCAATGTCGAGCACGTGGTCGGCGTGCATAATCATGTCCTTGTCGTGCTCCACCACAATCACCGAGTTGCCGATGTCGCGCAAGTGCTGCAAGGCTTTAATTAGACGCTCGTTATCGCGCTGATGCAGGCCGATACTCGGCTCGTCCATGATGTAGAGCACGCCCACGAGCTGGGTGCCAATCTGGGTGGCGAGGCGGATGCGCTGGCTTTCGCCGCCGCTCAGCGTGCGCACCGAGCGGTGCAGGCTGAGGTAGTCTAAGCCCACTTCGAGCAGGAAGCCGATGCGCTTGCGGATTTCCTTCAGCAGTTCGCGGGCAATGAGGTTTTGGCGGTCGCTCAGGCGGCCTTCCACATCCACAAACCAGCCCGACAACTCGTTGATATCCATCACCGACAGCTCGCCAATGTGGCGGTCAGCCAACTTGAAATGCAGGCTTTCCTTCTTCAAGCGGTAGCCATCGCACACCGGGCAGGTCTGGGCCTGGGTGTACTGCTGAATCCACTCGCGAATACTGTCGGATTCCGACTCCATCTGGCGGCGCAGAAACGGGATAATGCCCTCAAAAGGCTCGGTGTAAACAGCTTTCGCATCGTCGGCATCGTCCTGCGTGATGCCGTGCAGCAGGCGCTTAAGTAGCTCTACGTCCATCTTCTCGATGGGCGTGTTCAGGCTGGCCTTGTGCTTCTTGAGAATGAGCTGAAGCTGCTGGAAAATCCAGATATCGCGGTACTCGCCGAGCGGCGCAATGGCCCCGCGGCTGATGCTCAGCTTGGGGTCAGGTATCACGGTTTCCTCCGTGATTTGCTGCACCTCGCCCATGCCGGCGCAATGCGGGCACGCGCCGTAGGGCGAGTTGAAGCTGAACGTGTTAGGCGCCGGGTCGTCGTAGGCGATGCCCGTTTCGGGGTCCATCAGGAAGCGCGAGAAGAACTGCGGCGCGGCCTTTTTGGCATCTGGGTCCAGCACCAGCATGGTGCCCTTGCCGTGGGTCATGGCGTTCTGCACCGAGCCCGAAAGGCGGAAACGGTCTTCCTCCTTCACCACGAGCCGGTCGATCACGATTTCGATGTCGTGAATCTTGTAGCGGTCCACCTGCATCTTGGGCGTGATGTCGAGCAGCTCGCCATCGACGCGCACTTTGGTGAAACCCAGCTTGGCAATCTTCTGAAAATCTTCGCGGTAGTGGCCTTTCCTACCCTTCACCACGGGTGCCAGCACAATAAGCTTTTTGCCATCGTACTGCTTCAGGATGTAGTTGATAATCTGGTCGTCGCTCTGCCGAATCATCTTTTTGCCCGTAGCGTAGCTGAAGGCTTCAGCAGTACGCGCATACAGCAAACGCAGGAAGTCGTAAATCTCCGTGATGGTGCCCACCGTGGAACGCGGGTTGCGCGAAGTAGTTTTTTGCTCAATCGAGATGACCGGCGACAGCCCTTCGATTTTATCGACGTTGGGCCGCTCAAGCCCGCCCATGAAGGAGCGCGCGTAGGCCGAAAACGTCTCCATGTAGCGCCGCTGCCCCTCGGCATAAATGGTATCAAAGGCCAGACTCGACTTGCCTGAGCCCGATATACCCGTGAAAACCACCAGCTTGCCGCGCGGAATGCGCACGCTCACGTTTTTGAGGTTGTGCTCACGCGCGCCATACACCTCGATGAACGGTGCTTCGGCGGCGGCACCCAGCAGCGGGCCCTCTAAACTTGCGTCCCCCGCGGGGGGTAGGGCGGCGGGCGTATTGTGCGCCTCGGCTACGGCCAGGCCGGCGGGCGCAGGCTGGCTGCCCACAGGCAAGTTGTGGCGCAAGTCAGGCCCTTGGTCCTCAGTAGCTTCAACTAACTCGGCCTCAGTGGTAGCAGTCAGGATTTCGGCCGCGGGAGCAGCGGGTTTAGTTGCTTTTTTGGGAGCAGCTTTGGGTTGTTTCGGAGCGGGAGCCACGGGAGCGGTAGCCGTTTTTTTAGCCATGCGGGCAAAGAGGAGGAACGAGCAAAGGTACGGGAACGGCTGGCTGGGGGTGGCGAAAAAGCTAAAATTCACCGCCCTACCCCTGGTGGCGAGCCGACTGAGGCTAACAAGCTTAGCCCCCGAATGGTGCGTGGAGGCGCAATTTCTCTTTCTTTGCTACGCCGCCCGCACTGGCGGCCTTCTCCCTAAACCCTCCTACCCATGCACTTGCTTTTTCGCTCGTTTCTGCACCAGTTGGCCCTTAGCGCCGGGCTGCTGCTCGGCACCCACGCGACCTTTGCCCAAACCAGCGCGGTGGGGGCCCACGGCTACGATTTTCTGACCATCACGATTGTAAAATCGCCCTACAAAGCCGATTGCCGCATGTTGCTGACGCCGGCCTTCCAAGGCAAGACGGAGATAAAGCTGGAAGAAGAGTATACTATAACCAACAACCGCTACCGCGAAAATCTGCACCACAACACCCTGCTACTCAATCAGACGCTAAGCGACTTGTCGGTAGCCGGTTGGGAACTGGTCGAAACCCACGCCGCTCTGGAGGGTGCTCCCCCCGCCCCCGTCGTCACGCGCTACCTGCTGCGCAAGGCCAAAAACTGAGCCGATTCGTGGTGGCCTACCCCCCTCAGTTGCTGGCACTGTCCTTGCCAAGGGCGAGCAGTCACCCACTCTTTGCTCCTTATGAACTGCCTTCAAAAAACCGCCGCGCTCGGCCTGCTGAGCGCGCTGGCGCTGGCTGCTGCCCCCGCCCAGGCCCAGGTTAATATTAACATCAACACGGCCCCGCCAGTAGTGGTGGGCGCGCCCTCCAATGCGCAGTACTACTACATTCCGGAGGCCAATGCTTATTACGATGTGCCGGCCCGCCGCTACTTGGTGCAGCGCAATGGCCAGTGGGCGCGCTACGAGCGCCTAGAAGGCTACGACGCCCGCAACCTGCACCCACAGTACATCGACTATCGTGGCAACGAGCCTTGGCTTTGGAAGGGTAAGGGCCACCCGCACGGCATGCCCCCCGGCCAAGCTAAAAAAATGTACCGTGACGACGACCACGGCAAGGGGCACAAAGACAAAGGCCACGGTAAAGGCCACCATTAATACCCTTACTAAAAGCGAGTTACAAAAATCAAAAAGCGCCTCAATGAGGCGCTTTTTTTGTGGCTTGCGGCGGCAGTTGGGTTGGTCGATAAATTCGGGGCTTTGGGCTGGACAACTGCCCGATACACCGACTGGACCTGCGTTGGGGCACCTCTTTTGCACTAGGGAGAGTATCCTACTTTACACTTCTTCTCATTCTTCCTTTTCTCTTTCGCCATGAAATTCCGCTCCCAGTTGCTCGTGTTTGTTTTTGGTGCTTTTGCTACGCTAGCTTCGCCGGCTGCCCATGCTCAGGTTAATGTCAATGCTCAATTTGGCCACCCGGCCTGGGGGCCTGCTACGCCTGCTGGAGCCCAGTACTACTACGTGCCCGAAATCGATGGCTACTACGACCTACAGACCCAAAACTACCTTGTGCAGCGCAACGGCCGCTGGCTTCCGGTGGCCAACGTGCAGGGCTACAACCCGGCTAGTTTTCACCCAGTAGTAGTGGACTACCGTGGCCGCCAGCCCTGGTCGCAGTACCGCGATCACCACACCCGCTACTACGGCCGCCCAGTGGTGGTGCAGCCGAGCCGCCCAGTCATCGTGCAGCAGCCGGGCCGGCGCCCAATCATTGTGCAGCAGCCCAACCGGCGCCCAGTTATCGTGCAGCGCGTTAATCGCCGGGGTCGCATAGTTACGCGCCAGGTACGCTAGGCTAGCTCATCTGGCCAAGGGGCCCCGCCTACCGGGCGGGGCTTTTTTAGTGGCAGTTGCGGGGTGTTAGTCGGCATAGTTAGCCTGCTTGGCCGTAAAACTCAATTCGATAGCCAAGGCAACTGAAAATCGGCACCTTACTTGCACTTATCCTAGGTAGAAATTCACTTTTCTTTTTTGCTACCCCATGAAATCCTCCCTTCGTTTTCTTGCTTTCGCGCTTGGCACCGGCCTAGCGTTTGCTGCCCCTATTGCTGCGCAAGCGCAAGTGAGCGTAGGGATTAACATAGGCGGCCTGCCGCCATGGGGACCACCTGTGCAGCAGGGCACGCAGTACTACTACATTCCAGAAATTGATGGCTACTACGACATCTACAACGGGAGCTACATCGTGTTTGATGGGCAGCAGTGGATTTCGGTGCCTTATCTCGACGGCTACGACCCTTACTACTTTCACCCGGTGCCTGTGGCCTATGTCGGTGCCCAGCCTTGGCTTAATATCGGCTCTTACCGCCGCCGCTACCCCCAGTACGTGACTGTATACCGGGGTGGGGGCTACGGCAACGCCGGCCGCTACAATGGGCATGACTACGGTGCCGGCCGGGTATATGGCTACGACCGTGGGAGCTATTACAACAACCGCCCCGGCTACGGTAATCGTGGTGGTAACTATGGCGGCAACCGCGGCGGCAATGACCGCCGCGACGATAACGACCGCCGCGGCGGCTACCCAGATAACCGCGGCGGTAACTACGGCGGCCGCGACCAGCGGGGCTATACCCTACCCCAGGGCGGTGGCCAGCCAGGCAACCGAGGCGGCCAGCCCAACTTCGGACGGCCGAGCCAGCCTAATTTTGGGCAAGGGCAGGGGCCGCAGCCCGGCGGCCAGAACCAAGGCCAGCCGGGTGGGCCAGGGCGCGGTGGCCAGGGCCAGCCCGGCGGCGACCGCGGGCAAGGAGGCGGCCCAGGCCGCGGTGGCGACCGTGGCCGCCGCTAGAGGCCAGCGCCCAACTTTGTATATTCTGTTCAACAGCTGCCCCAACTAGGGCAGCTGTTGTTTTTTAAGAGGGGGGTAGCAGCAGGCTAGAATCTGACCCAGTCGGGAGTGGCCTGTGAGTAGGCATCTACCAGCACGCTGCATCTTTTTGGAGGGGCAAAGCCCCTCGCAAAAAATCGGTAGCGGGGTGCACGCCTACCCTCAACATCACAACAGTTGTGGGCAGATTGTTACCTGACTTTAGCTGTACGCTCGCCACGCGACTGCCCTCACCCAGCAGCGCCACTACCTAGGCCTGGGTTTCAAATCCTACCCCCTTCTCTTCGTGCAAAGATTGGAACATGGCCCCGATTTCGGAGCCTAGCACGGGCACGCATTCCCCGGCGGCGCGCAGCTGACCCTTGGCCACCCGAAAGCAGGCGTGGTGCCAAGGGCAAATGAGCTGCCATGCACAATTTCTCCTTTTCGAGCGGGGTTCCCTAGTGCGGGCAGTGCGCCGCGAAAGCATGCCCTGCCCCTGCTACCGGGTCAGCAACACCGGCGGACCATCGTGAAGGATTGGACACGTTTTTAGCGCGCCTTCAGGCAGGCTGGCAGCATCAAGCAGGTCAATATCAGAGAGCATAAGCACTAATAATAAGGCTATTGCTGGCAATGCAGGGTCAACGCCGTAGGTTGGGTAGCCAATGCACCGAGGCGCTAGTGCGCAGGCGTCGTTAGTGCTCCTACCACCTTATAATCAACTAGTCATGCGTTTGGGCACTAGGCAGGTGCATCCGAAATCCCTGCTGCAATGTGGCGCCGCGCAGCTGCAGCCCAGTGTACAAGGTATCGGTACAGGGCAAAGCGCTGTTGCCGCAGTGCCCACCCTGCACGCCGACATACACGCGGTACGGCCCCAGTTGCTGAACTACCGCGGTTTGCCTAATGCGGTAATCGGCTGGCCACAAGGCACGGGTCGCCAGCATACCGGGATTGCGCATTTCACTTCCTATGTCTTTTAATCCATAAGCCAGACAAAGTAGCGCGAGTAGCCAGCCTCCTGCTCGTAGCCAATGCAATGGCCAAGTCTGTCCTACCAGCACTATCCCCAACACGGCCATACCAATTACATACGTATAGCCGAAGCGCAGCGCGGGTGCTACCCCAAACCACCAGCCACAGTTTAGAAGCAACAAGCCATATAGCTGATATTCAACTCGTCGCCACCAGCGCGCCCGGCGCTGCCAAACCAAAGTGCCGGCCACCAGCACCGGGCTAAGCAGCCAGAGCGCCAACAGGCGTTGATCAGCCAGCTCGTGCTGCTGCCACCAGAAGGGTAACCACTGGGGTATAGCCTGGCCCTGTGCGCGCCGCCAGTCGTTTGCCGCCCGCCGGGCAAATAGGCGAATCTCGGCCAGGTCGGCCGCTGGGCGGGGGGTAGGGATAGCCCAGTCGGCTACCACGGTGCCCGCGCTCGCTGCCAGCGGGTAAACTGCATATCCCGACAACACAACGTTGCGCCCTAACCAGGGCAACGCCACTACTAGTCCTACCCCCATCAGCACTTTGAATCGCTGCCCCCAGTCCCGGGCATTTGCTCGCAGCGCCCAGGCGGTGGGCCACAGCAACACAGCTACTGCCGATGCTTTGAAGGTGACGGCCGTGGCAGCTAGCAGCACCAGCCAGCCCAGTCCGGCCGGAGCCAGCCGGGGCGTTTCGAGCAGCACCCCCAGCAGCAACAGGCCCAGCACCGCCGCCGACATATCGGGCATGGGTGAAGAAATCCAAAAGCGCGTGCAGAGCAGCAGCAGCAGTAGGCTGCCCAAGTAGTATCCCGCCAACCAGGGCCGGCCACCGGGCCGCAGGTGTTGAGCGGCCCGCCGCACTTGCCAAAGCGTTAGCACCAGAAACCCATAACTATTAATCGTTTGCTGAAATGCAGGCCAAAAATCTAGCTGGCTAGCTGGACTAAAAAAAGCCGTGAGCAAATCAGCATGCGAGTTGAAAGCCAGCCGACTATGCAAATTACCCAGCCCCGGCACCACTGCAAACCGGTGTATCCACTGAATAATCTGCGCGTGGTAGAGGCTGGTATCAATGAAACTGGGCGGCTGCACAGCGTGCATAAGTATCCCCACTGCCAGCACCGCAGCCAGCCCTAGCGCGCCGGCACCCGCCCGCCAGTGCTGGCCAGCAGTGCGCAACAGCTGGCCAGCCGCAGCGCGCTGCCACAGCAGCAACGCAGCTGCCAGCGCGCTCACTCCTAGCTGCATAGGTAGCGCCACCGGCCAGGCAAAGCTCAGCACCGCCACCAGCCAAGCCAGGCCGGCCAGGCCCGTCAGGCTCAGCAACTCGGGGCTTTCGGCCACGAGGGGGGGTAGGGCGCCGCCCAGCGCCCGTAGCAGCCGGGCCACGACCAGCCCTAGCCCCACCGACACTACTGCTATCCAAACCCAAAACAGCCCGACTAGCAGCATGAGTGCATTCTAAACATTGGCTAACCCAGCACCGCCACGCGGGCCTAAAACTCCGCGTTCTTCGGGAAGCGCGGGAAGGGGATGACGTCGCGGATGTTAGTCATGCCCGTCACGAACAGCACCAGGCGCTCGAAGCCCAAGCCGAAGCCCGCGTGCGGCGCCGTGCCAAAGCGGCGCGTGTCGAGGTACCACCACAGTTCGTCGGTGGGCACGTGCATCTCGGCCATACGGGCTTCGAGTTTGGCCAGGTCCTCCTCGCGCTGCGAGCCGCCAATGATTTCGCCGATGCCCGGAAACAGCACGTCCATGGCCCGCACGGTGCGGCCATCCTCGTCCAGCTTCATGTAAAACGCCTTGATTTCCTTGGGATAATTTGTCAGAATCACCGGCTTCTTAAAGTGCTTCTCGACCAGATAACGCTCGTGCTCGCTCTGTAGGTCGGTGCCCCAATCTACCGGAAACTCAAACTTCTGCTTCGCCGATTTCAGGATTTCGACCGCCTCGGTGTAGGTGAGGCGCTGAAACTCATTGGTCGTCACGAAGCTGAGGCGCGCCAGCAATTCCTTGTCGTAGGTATCGTTGAGGAACTGCAGGTCGGCGGCACAGTGCGCCAGCGCATACTTCACCAGGCTTTGCAGGAAGTCCTCGGCCAGGTCCATGTTGTCCTGCAAGTCGTTGAACGCCACTTCGGGCTCAATCATCCAGAACTCGGCCAGGTGGCGGGCAGTGTTTGAGTTTTCGGCCCGGAAGGTGGGCCCAAACGTGTAGACGCTGCCCAGCGCCATGGCCGCCAGCTCGCCTTCGAGCTGCCCGCTTACGGTAAGGTTGGTTTGTTTGCCAAAAAAATCCTGGCTGTAGTCCACGGCGCCGTCTTCGGTGCGGGGCGGGTGCTCGGGAGGCAGGGTAGTCACCCGAAACATCTGGCCCGCACCCTCGGCATCGGAGCCCGTGATGATGGGCGTATGCACGTAGTAAAACCCGTGGTCGTTGAAATACTGGTGGATAGCGAACGCCAGCGCGTGCCGGATGCGCAGCACCGCCCCAAACGTGTTGGTGCGCGGCCGCAGGTGCGCAATCTCGCGCAGGTGCTCTAGCGAAGTTGCCTTCTTTTGGAGGGGGTAGGCCTCGGGGTCGGCGGTGCCAAGTACGGCAATTTCAGTGGCCTGAATTTCAGATGATTGTCCCTTTCCCTGGCTGGCCACCAACTGGCCGCGCACCGCGATGCAGGCGCCAGTGGTGATTTCCTTTAGGCTGTCTTCCGGAAATTTCTCGGCGTCGGCCACTACCTGCAGCGTAGCCAAGCCCGAACCGTCGTTGAGGGCGATAAACTGCACGTATTTGTTGCCCCGGCGGGTGCGTACCCAGCCTTTCACCAGCACTTCGCGGTTGAGGTCGGGGCTCGTGAGCAGGTCTTGAATGCGGGTGCGGCGAAGCTGGTCGGTGGGCATGGCAATTTTTTTTCGGTGGGTGTTTCCCGCTCTTCGTTTTCTATAACGGTTTTAAGCGGTAGCTACCTGCGCAAAACGAACGGTGAAAATCGAAATACGAAAAGCACTATGCCACAAAGGTAAAGCCCTACCCTACCCCTAGCGCGCTGTTGGCGGGCAGAAAATGCTCGTAGTACCTTGCGACCAATTAGGGCCTTCTTGCGTAGCTACAACCTACGTGCGCGGCCAACGCTTTCCTTTATCCCTGTCCAATTATATGCAACGCCTTGATTTAAAACAACTCCTCTCCCAAAGACTCTCGCCGCAGCAGATTCAGTTTATCAAGCTGCTGCAAATTCCGACGGCTGAGCTCGAAACCCGCATCAAGGAAGAGTTGGAGGTGAACCCGGCCCTCGAAGAAGGCGACAACGACGAGGCCGATGAGCGCGATGACAGCGCCGACGATACTGCCGAGGCCGACGACCCCAACGACTCGCTCGACAACGACGACAACACGCTGGATGAGGACTTTAGCCCCGGCGACGCTGCCGACGATGGCGCCGGCCCCGACGACTACGCCGACGAGCGCCCCGAGCCCGCCGCCGAGCCCGAAGCGCTGGGCATCGACAACGACAACCACGAGATTGACATCAGCGACTACGTCAACGACGACGAGATAGCGGGCTACAAAATGCAGGGCGATGGCCCCGGCGATGAGGAAGAGCGCGAAATGCCGCTGGCCGACAACAGCGGCTCGCTCCAAGATTCGCTGCTCGACCAGCTGCACTTTGCGCGCCTCAGCGAGCAGCAAAAGGCCATCGGTGACCAGCTCATCGGCTCGATTGATGGCGACGGCTACATCCGGCGCGACCTGGCGGCCATTGCCAACGACCTGGCTTTCAGCCAAAATGTCGAAGCCACCGAGGCCGAGATTGAGGCCGTGCTGCACGTCATCCAGCAGTTTGACCCGCCGGGCATCGCCGCACGCGACCTGCCCGAATGCCTGCTGCTGCAGCTCGAGCGCCGGCCCCAGGACGAGGCCACCCGCAACGCCGAACGCATTCTGACCGAGACGTTTGAGGAGTTTACCAAAAAGCACTACCCCCGCATTCAGCAGAAGCTGGACCTGGAGGACGACGAGCTGAAGGAGGCCGTAGCTGTCATTCTCAAACTTAACCCCAAGCCGGGGGGTAGCGGCCCCATCGGAGGTGGGCGCGGCAGCGCGGGCGGCGCGCAGTATTTGATGCCCGACTTCATCCTCACCAATGACAATGGCGAGCTGAACCTGACCCTGAACGCCCGCAACGCCCCCGAGCTGCGCGTGAGCCGCGACTACCGCGAGATGCTCCAGACCTACGACAAGGCTGCCAAAAAGGACCAGAAGATGAAGGAGGCCGTGAGCTTTGTGAAGCAAAAGCTTGACTCGGCCAAGTGGTTTATCGACGCCATCCGGCAGCGCCAGAATACGCTGCTACGCACCATGTCGTCTATCGTGGACTTGCAGCGCGAGTTTTTCCTGACCGGCGACGATTCGAAGCTGCGGCCCATGATTCTGAAGGACATCGCCCAACAGATTGGCATGGACATCTCGACCGTGAGCCGGGTGGCCAACTCCAAATCGGTGCAAACCGAGCACGGTATTTATCCGCTCAAGTTCTTCTTCTCCGAGGGCATCGCCACCGATTCGGGCGAGGATGTCAGCAGCCGCGAGGTGAAAAGCATCCTGCGCGACCTGATCGGCGGCGAGAAAAAAGACCACCCTTTGAGCGACGATAAGCTAGAGAAAATGCTGAATGCCCGCGGCTACAACATTGCCCGTCGCACGGTGGCCAAGTACCGCGAGCAGCTCAATATTCCGGTGGCGCGCCTGCGCAAGGAACTGTAAAATGGAATGGTACTCCGTTTGTCGCCCGAGCAAATTGCCCAACGACAAACGGAGTACCATTCCATTTTACAGCTCTTTATTGCTGCCAGAAGGCGGCCGCATCGGTGGTATAGTGCGTAACGATGGTAACATCGTTGCCCTTCCAGGTACGGGTAGGGTGCTGCGCGTCGTAGGCCGCGGGCGGTACTAGGCGCACGTAGTGGATGACTTTGCCAGCGCGGCGAGTTTCGAGGTCGCGTTGGCTATCGGCGGGGCGCTCTAGCTGGTACAGGTTTTTGGCCATGTACTGGTCGAGATATTCGGCTTTGGTAGCCGATACCTTGTTGTTCCAGTTAGCAGTTGGGTTCAGTAGCAGCGCCTGGCCATCGATGAGGCGCTGGCGCACCTCGGCGATGCTCAGTAGCTGCCCCAGCTCGTTGGTCACGTAGGCGTCCTGGGTGGGGTCCATATACAGCCATTTGTGCTGGCTGGGCATATACACGCTGTTGATAACGTGGCTGTCTACGTCGGCCGTGTCTTGGGGCAGGCAGCCCACGAAGCGCGATTGAAATCCCATGGCTAAGTAGGCTTCGTTCAGCACCGTGGCCAGGCCTCGGCAATTAAGGCCCCGGCTTTCTTGCCGGCACACGGTCAGCAGGTCCTGGGCGTTGCGCGAGGCGGGGTTGCCGTGCTGCCCATCGTGCGGAATGCGGCTGTGCACCCAGTGCATGAGGTTGATAGCCTGCGACACGTCGCTGCCGGCACCGGCAATGGAGTCGAGCTTATACTGCTGACGTAACTTCACTAGCTGCGGCTCACTCGCCGGCTGGTACGTGAAGGCCGGCAGCTGCGCAGGGCCTTTGGGTGCGAGGCCACGCTGCGCCTGCTGCAAGATGTAGCGGTAGTCGCCCCTGGCTCGCATCAAGGCCAATTGTTGCTTAAATGCTTTGTCGCCCCGCACGTAGTCGAGGTCGGTATCTACCAGCGTGTGTTGGTAGTTCTTATAGCCCGCGCCCACCGCTTGCCCGAAGGCCCGCACGGCGCCGGCGCGGTCTTTGGCCAGCGAATGGTAGCACGCCTCGTTGTAGTACAAGCTGGCGGGCAGGCCCGCAAAATTTTGCTTAGTAGCCGCGTCGAGCTCGTCGTAGGCGCGGTGCCACTCGGTGTATTTGGCCAACGCCTGTGAGTACTGCTGGGCCGCCACCAGCGTCTTTATAGCACTGCTCTGGTGCGCGCAGTAATCCTGAAACGCGGTGACAGGGGTGGTTTGCGCCCGCGCTACCAGCCTGGTAATCAGCAAAAACAAGACAAGTGATAAGCAGTATTTCATAGGGAAAATAGGGAATGAGGTGGTAGCCAATGCCGCAAGCTAAGCAACCCGTAGCCAGCCGGCTAGCCTACTTACTTTCTTGGCTACCAGACGGCTTAGCTAAACGTTACGGGCGTTAGGTTACTATTTTATTTGGCTGGCTCGTACCTACAAGTGGCAGCGGGCACAAACCGCCGTAAGGTAAGTGCCCCCTACCCCCGTCTTCTGCCCACAATCCAGTAATTCTCCCTACTCATGTCCCAGCGAATTATTCTTACCGGCGCCACCGGCATGGTCGGCGAAGGCGTGCTGCTCACCCTGCTCGGCCAGCCCGATGTGGAGGCCGTGCTATCCATCAGCCGGCAGCCCAGCGGCCACACGCACGCCAAGCTGCGCGAGCTGCTGGTGCCCGATTTTTTTGAGTTGAGCGCGATTGAAAGCCAGCTGGCAGGCTATACAGCATGCTTTTTCTGCGCCGGCGTGTCGTCGCTGGGCAAGAAGGAGCCCGAGTACACCCGCCTGACTTACGACCTGACGCTGCACTTCGCCAAAACGCTGGTGCGGCAATCGCCCGAGGCCACGTTCTGCTACATCTCGGGCGCGGGCACCGGCGGCCGCGCCATGTGGGCGCGGGTGAAGCGCCGCACCGAAACCGACCTGCAAGCGCTCCCCTTCCGGGCAGCGTATATGCTGCGGCCGGGCTTTCTGAAACCCGAGGCTGGGCAGCGGCACGTGTTACCTATGTATCGCTGGCTCAATTGGTTGTTTCCGCTGGTACGGCGACTGGGCTTTGCTACCACCTTGCGCCAGTTGGGCCTAGCTATGCTGGCCGTGGCCCAGCGCGGAGCTGACAAGCATGTGCTGGAGGTAAAGGATATCGTGCGACTGGCTCGGTCAGTCGGCTAGCGCCCTACCCCTGCTGGGGGCGACCAGCGGCCAAAACTTTGCCCTGGTAATATTCGGCTGCTGCCCAGGCCAGCACGCCACCGTATTCGAGCGCGATGAGCCAGCCGCTTTCGGTGTAGGCTGAGGTGCGGTAGGCCGCGTAGGAAAGCACCGCCAAGCCCGCCCAAACCCGCGCGTAGCGCAGCGGCGAAAAGCAACTGAGCGCCACCAGCGGCACCAGGTACCAGGGATGCACAATGGTAGCCAGCCCAAAGTAGCCGCTGAGCGTGAGCAGCAGCCGTTGCGGCACTGCCGCCAGCCCCGACCGCCCTACCCCCCTCGCCAGCCCTAAAGCCAGCCAAAGCGCCCCCGCGCCCAGCAGCGGCCCCAGCCCGCCCACCAGGTCGTAGCCCACCAGCCACTGCCCCAGCGCCCGCAGCACGTAAAACACGCTGGCATTGAACTCGAAACTTTGAAAATATAAGTCGAGGCTGAGGCCGATGTGCAGCAGCAAGCTCCACGACACAAAGGGCAGAAACAGCGCCACTAGCGCCCCCACCAGCACTCCCACAAACCAGCCAAAGCGCCGCCACCCCAGCTGCCGGGCCAGCAGCGGCAGCGCCAGCAGCGGCAGCAGCTTGGTGGCCACGGCCAACGCCAGCGCGCCGGCCGCCAACCGTGTGCGGCGGCGCGCGAGCAAGGCCCCGGCCAGCAGCAGGAAACACACCACCACGCCTTCCATGTGCACATTGCCCATCACTTCTACGATGGGCAGCGGGTGCAGCAGATAGGCCAGAGCACGCCGCGCTGGCCAGCCGGCGCGCGGCAGCAGCCACAGCAGTAGCGCCGCCGCGCCCGCATCGGCCAGCAGCAGCGCCAGGCGCACTACGAGCAGGAAACCCGTTTCAGAGGAGGGAAAAGCGGCCGCGGCCGCCGCATACAGCCCTTGGCACACGGGCGGATACACCGAGAAATAATTCGGCGAATTGAGGTGGGGTAGCAGGCGGCGCAGCTCAGCCAGCGGCAGGGCGGCCGAGTCGGCGGGCGGGTACGCGAGCAGCTGCCGGGGCGTTTCGGCAAAGGGATTATGGCCGTGGCTGGCCAGCAGCCCATCCCAGCGGAAGCGGTAAAAATCGTCGCTCAGTGCCGGGGTGGCCGGCAGCCACAGCAGCCGAAAAACCAGCGCCGCGCCCAGCCCCCAGCGCAGGGGTAGGCGCGTGTGCAGCAGCCACGCGTAGGCCGCGCCCGCCACCGCCAGCAGGCCCACCAGCTGCGCAAAATGCGCCCGCGGCGTAGCATAGGCCAGGCCCCAGTAGGCGGCGCCCGTCAGCAGCAGGGCCAGTAGCTGGCTGGCGCGCAGCAGGGGGGTAGGGTGGGCAGGCAAAGCGTGACGTATACGGAAAGGAGTGGCTCAGACGGTAAGCAACTGCGCTTTGAACTGATTGGCAAGCTGCTTTTTTTTGAGCGCCCGAAGCGCTGGCCGGCGAATTACGTCCTGCCGTGACGCAATGGGCAGTAGCGCGAACTTTGTAGTTCGCGTCCCCGCGCCGCAAGGGTGGCGCTAACAGCGCGGGGACGCGAACTGCAAAGTTCGCGCTACTGCCTAACAGCAGGTACGTCAACGAACTAGCTTACCAATACTTAAAAATCGTCCATAGAATCTTGTAGCCCGCGCCCAGCGTGCCGCGCACCGTACCCGATATTTTGGAGGTACCGATGCGGCGGCGGTAGCGTACCGGCACTTCGGCCACGCGCAGGCGCAGGCGGGCGGCCTTCACTTGCATTTCTACCGTCCAGCCGTAGTTGGTGTCGGCCATGCCCAGGCGGGCCAGGGCGTCGGCCCGAATGGCCCGAAACGGCCCCAAGTCGGTGTGGGTACCGCCGTAGCGCAGGCGCAACAGGCGCGCCGCTAGCCAGTTGCCAAAGCGCTGCTGCGGTAGCAGCGCGCCGCGCTCGCGCTGGCCCAGCGCCCGCGAGCCGATAACCAGCTCGGCCGCGCCGCTGAAGAGGGGCGCCAGCAGGGCAGGCATCTCTTCGGGAAAATCGGAGTGGTCGCCGTCGAGAAAGACGATGATTTCGGGCGTTTGGTGAGCGGGCTGGGCGGCGTAGTAGGCCAGCCCCGCCAGGCAGGCTTGGCCGTAGCCGGGGCGCGGCTCCGCTACCACGGTAGCCCCGGCGGCGCGGGCGGCGGCGGCCGTGTTGTCGGTCGAGGCATTGTCAACTACCACTACTTCCTGCACCAGCCCGGCCGGAATTTCAGCCAGCACGAGCGCAATAGATTTTGCCTCATTATGAGCCGGAATAAGGACGCCGATGCGGGGTAGGGAACTGGCCAAGGAGGTGGCAAACGCGGTAGAAGCCACAAAGAACGCCGCTGCTGGGTTAGCCCTGGCCCAGCCTGCCAACCCACCCGGCCACCGGCTGCGTAGGTAGCGGGCGGCCGCGCCAGCGGTTAGGACGTTCATTTGTGGCTTATGCACCTCGTTATCATTGGCAACGGCATTACGGGCGTTTCGGCGGCCATCACGGCGCGGCGGCTGCGGCCGGAGGCCCGCATCACACTGGTTTCGGCCGAGAGCGCGCACCACTATTCGCGGCCCGCGCTCATGTACTTGTACCTGGGCCACTTGCGCCACGCCGATGTGAAGCCTTACGCCGACTGGTTTTGGGCTGAAAATCGGCTCGAACTTCTGCACACCGAAGCCACCGGCGTAGACCCCATCGCCCGCACCGTGCAGCTGGCCACCGGCCCGGCCCTGGCCTACGACCACCTATTGCTGGCCACCGGTTCGGTGGCGCGCACGCCCGGCTGGCCCGGCCAGCAACTGCGCGGCGTGCAGGGCTTCTACGGCCTACCCGATGTGGAGCGCATGGCCCACGACACCCAGGGCATTGGCCGGGCGGTGGTGGTGGGCGGCGGCCTCATCGGCGTGGAGCTGGCCGAAATGCTGCACTCGCGCGGCATCGCCGTCACGTGGCTGGTGCGCGAAGGGCGCTATTGGCAGTCGGTGCTACCCCCCGAAGAGTCGGCTATGGTGGAGGCAGAAATTCGCCAGCATAACATTGACTTACGCTTGAATAGCGAGCTGCGCGAAGTAATGGGCGATGCCCAAGGCCGCGTGCACGCTGTCCTGACAACCACTGGCCAGGAACTGCCCGCCGAGTGGGTAGGGCTCGCCACCGGCGTGCAGCCCAACGTAGCCCTAGCCCAGGCCGCCGGCCTCGCCACCGACCGCGGCATCTTGGTAAATGAGCTACTAGAAACCAGCGCGCCGGGCGTGTACGCGGCCGGCGACTGCGCCCAGCACCGCCAGCCCGCCCCCGGCGAGGTGGCCGTGGAGCAGCTCTGGTACACCGGCCGCATGCAGGGCGAAACCGTGGCCCACACCATCTGCGGGCAGCCTATCCCCTACCGACGCGGCGAGTGGTTCAACTCGGCCAAGTTTTTCAACCTCGAATACCAGACCTACGGCCGCGTGCCCGCCCAGCCCGTAGCTGGTATCGCCAGCTTCTGCTGGCAGCACCCCACTAGCCGGCACCTTCTGCGTATCAACTTCCAGGAAGCTAGTCAGGCCGTGACAGGCGTCAATGCCTTCGGCCTGCGCCAGCGCCAGGAGGTGTGGGAGCGCTGGCTGCGCGAAAAAACGCCCATTGGCACTGTGCTGGCCCAGCTAGCCGCGGCCAACTTCGACCCCGAGTTTACGCGGCAGCACGAGCCAGCCATCCGGCGCGCGTTTGCGCAGCAGTTTCCCAGCATTGCGGTGGAAAAGCCGCGCCGCAAGGGGCTGTTTGGGACGCTGAAATGACTAGAAAACCAGCGTTGACCGTCAGGCTTCGCTACTAGTATACTAAGTACCTAAGGCAGTAGCGCGATTT
>Ga0160429_1000364_pt1 | contig 48042 bp, 46 predicted proteins | sample SolpanmetagenomR_FD_108199 | JGI IMG/M metagenome (GOLD analysis project Ga0160429, IMG submission 108199) | Solar panel surface microbial communities from Lawrence Berkeley National Laboratory, California, USA - R | ecosystem: Engineered > Built environment > Solar panel > Unclassified ... | reverse complement strand
CTTCTCTTCTCTTCTCTTCTCTTCTCTTCTCTTCTCTTCTCTTCTCTTCTCTTCTCTTCTCTTCTCTTCTCTTCTCTTCTCTTCTCTTCTCTTCTCTTCTCTTACTACCTTCATCACCACGACTTACAAAATATCACAACTGTGCATCTTCAAGCTTATTGTCTGCATCTCCTCGCTGGAGCGTTCACACACTACTTATTGTCACACCACTCTTTGCACAATGGCGAAGGCTCCCGTCGTACGATCTGACACACTCTACTCTGCTTGCTATCTCCTAACTCTGGATAGACCACATGGAAGGATGACCAACTCTTCTGTTTCATCCATAGAGAAGACTTCTTTACCGCAAACGCTAACCTTGTCGCCACTGGTAACGTCCTTGGCCAGTTGACTTCCATGAGACAATATCCTGGTGACTCAACGGATCATAAGAAGAACTTTATCATGTTATCAGCTCAGGACTACGCTGTCGCACAAGTAGGAAGCCTACTCGATTATCCTTGTCCCATCTGACAACTTCAACAGATCGCGTTGAAAGGCATCGACCACATCGAAGCCACAGCCAAGAAAATCACCAAAATTCGCAATGCTGAAGCCGACGATGCTCACCGCCCCAGACATGATCTTTCCGACTTCCTCCGCGCTCGCAACTCTTATGGAGATGAGAGTAGTACTGCTGTAATGACTCCAAAGACTGAAGCTTGATTCGAGGACGTATTAAGGAAGGGTGCTTGATGTGAAATACACTGCTGAGCGGGAACAAAATGAAATCTTACTGGATATACAGGAGGAATCGGGAAGAGTGAGAATCAGGCAGATGTCGCTAACCAGACGAATACCGACAGAATGGAAGATGATCAGACAGAACGATGCACACCGCTCTTCCATTCACTCTTCTACTTCTTTCCTGTGGAAATCACAAAGTATTGTGGAATATGATGAAGAGCACCATCACAAGCAAGCTCTTCACTGGCTCTTTTCACACTCATCAATCTCATGTTTGTTGTGACGTCCGATTCCTCTTCTCTTTTCTTCCTTCTGATACTTTTTCTGCTCTATACATTGCACTCTCGAGTCCATCGGAAGTCTTTACACTTCGTGAGCAGTTTTGCCGGACGCAAGTGACAGCCTTCTGCAATAGAGTTCCCATCTCAAGCCAAGAGGTCTTTTCGGTGTCTTATTCATTCCTCTTAAACTCATGATTCGCATTACCCATACAAAACATCACGATACCTTCCGCTTTGCAGAACCTCCTCACTCCTCACCCATCAATCAACACTCTCACCCCCCCTCAAATCCCCACCCCGTCTCATAACTCCCTCCCTCTCTGCGCTCCCCACCATACTCTCCCCAACCATCCTCTTCTCCCCCTCACTCATCCCCTCCCCCGCACACCTAACCACAAACTCCACCAGCAGGCCCTCCACCTCCTGCGCATTCGCACTCAACGCATGATTATCCCCCTCAAAAAACCTAATCTCCCTGCTGCCCCTCTCTCCATACATCTCATACAACCTCTCCGAACATCTCGGACTCAACGTCTTATCCCCCGTCCCATGCACCAACAACACCGGCCGCGGCGCCAGCTTCCTAATCCCTTCCGTCTCCGCCGTCTGAGACGCTACAGTCGCACACCCCACCACTCTCTCATCCTTGCCCGCAACAGTGAAGACAGGCGCGCCGCCGAAACTCCATCCCACGAGCACGAAGCGCGAGATACCGAAGCCGGCTTCCAGATACTCCATTCCCGCAAGCACGTCTGCGCAACACAACGTATTCCGAGCCGGGAAGCGGTAGTCCAGTCGTAACGTGGGAATAGCGGCGTCGAGCGCGGCGAGCTTATCTGCCATGCTCAAGTAAATGCCAGATGGACCAGTCACACCGCCGCCGGCACCAGAGAGCAATATTGCTGCTGTAGTAGGTGGGTGCGTTGAGTGGTGTTCTGGGTTCATGTGCAGAAATGCTGGCACTGAACCCCCGCGGGCGTCATTTACTTTGATCTGCAAGGGTTCAACGACGGGGATGGGGAGGTGGGCGGTGGTTAGGGGTGTTGTGTTGGGGGCGTGAGTGAGGGAGGCGGATGTGTAGGTTTGGAGTGAAGTGGTTTGGGGGGATGATGGTGCTGGCGTGGTTGAGCTGGTGGAGGTGGCGGATGTGTTAGGTAGTGGGAGGTTTGAGGATGACATTTTAATGAAGTTAGATGGATTGGTGAGTAAAGAGGGGCGGAAGGGTGTGGTGTCTTGGAGTATGGTGCGGATCAGGGAGGCGATGCGTTTCATGCAGTGGTGTTTCTGATCTTGCTTGTGTATGTGTGACAAAGTGAGCTTTGGAAGTGCTCTGTTGTGAATCACAAAATTGTTTCTTGCAAGTGGGTGCAGGATAGATGAGCCACGATAGACCTGTTTCACGCAGGCTTGAGTTGTCGTGATGTGGCAAATGGCAAAGGCAAGCTCCAGCGGCTATCTTCGGCGGAACTGGTAAACGTCATGCTCAGCATCAATCTCGAGTCCGATTGGTCGCCAAGCCACGAACTAGACTCATCTCGCAGGAAACAAAGGATTCTTAAAGACTACTCTCTGGTGGAGGGAGAGTCTTGAGCTGGAGTGCAGCAATACAATGTCACAGTTCAGGAGGCACAAGTACTCATAATTAAGACATGATATTCATCAACTAAAAGTTGAGCTCGCTTCTCTATCCTACAGCGAACTCAGCATCGTTCTCGTGATTCTTCTCTTCTCCATCTCATTCTTCTCCTCTGGTATTCTCTTCTTCACCTTCATTGTGTTGCCATTGTCTCCGTAGTCCATAAAAAGGACACCAAAGCAACCCCTTTTGCCAGTCGCTGCCCATGCATGCGCAATTGTCTCTCCTGCCATCGAAGCACGATAGACCCCAAACGCCTTGCCTGCCAGCCAATGATAACATGGTCGAAGTGGAAGTAAGAAGAAAGAAATGAGATTGCTTTGATAGCTAAGCATCATGAAGATGCATAATGCAGTCGCGAGATAGAACTTTTTTCTTCCAAATGTTTCCGACGACGACGCGCTCTTTTTTATTCGCGTGTAATGCAAAAACGGTTAAGAAGGTTATGGTCGTGAATGATCCTGCATGAGGATGTGTGATGAAAAGAAGTAAAGACAGCTGGTCATGAGTTGCTGTAGTTTTACATCATGCATAATGGGTATTGGTAATACAACGACGAAAGTCAAGTGACTGATCGTACAATAAGTTGTGACAAGGACTCTGGCTCTAGGTGATGATAAGCAGAGTGTTTATTGATTGGCAATCACACGACATGAGACTATGCCATGTAATATTGCTGTTGAATTGGTTGTTGATGCACTTGCGGCTGCTGCGCGTAGTGATACGGTCGATATTGGTATGCTTGCTGTGTCTGTTGTTGTTGTTGTTGTTGTTGTTGTTGTTGCTGCTGTTGTTGACCACTCGTCGACGGTGGTGTTGGTGTACCAGTGAAACGTTGAGGTAACAGCTGAGCTGGTCTGTAAGTAGCGGCGGCGTTGTTGTAATCACCATCAGGCGTGATTGGTGGTGTTGCTAAGCCATGAGTATGATTGGGAGCGTAAAGTCCCTTCTGTGGTGTATGAGGTAGTCCATATACTTGCATGCCTGCTTGTGTGTGAATAGAGTTGATGTCCATAGGTTGAAGTACTTGAGACTGGCGCTCAAACTCGGCTTGTCGTTGCTTCTCTTCATCCAGTTGTCGTTGACGTTCAAGGAAGTGTGCCATTTGATTAGCAGCGTATGAATACTGTGCTGAGCCATACTTCTTTTGGAGAACTGCCGATGGGTTGTAGACTTTCTCAGACAATGTCACAAGGATCTTGCTATCGTAACATCCAGACCATTCATCTTGGCTTGGTAGTTGTCTTCCAAGTATGCAACGTGCCAAAGCCAATGCTGATCGAGCCATGATTGAAGGAAGAGCACCAACAAAGTCTCTTTCGAAGAGAGCAATCTCACAGATGAACCATGTCATATGCTCGACCTCGGCGTCGTAGGGATGTTCTGATAATGCGAGTTGGAGGAAGCTGTCTATGGTAGGATGACCAATGGTCCATTCCAGTGTCTGAAGAACGTGTCGTTCCATCTGCGTGAACATCTCATCTTCGTAGAGACCACAGCACATTGACCGGAGCTCTTTGATTTGTGGTACACGATCTTTCCTGTCACCATACTTGGCGGCGATGAGTAGTGCAGCACAGCCAACTAGCTGGTAATGTCGTTTGTATACCACTCGCCGTGAGCAGTATCGATCGAGAAGGTTGACGGCGAGGTATAATGTTTCTGGTAATAGTTGGAATGCAGCATGTGCTTCGATGAGAAAGTCCATCAGGAAAGGCCTCATGTACCATTGGATCTCTGCTTGAATGTCAATTGATCCAACATCCGGTAATGTTTCAGCCTGGAGGTAGTGTTAGTACAGTGATACAAGAAGCTGTCATGAGTAGCCAAAGTGTACCTCCATACGCTCCATCTGATCAAGAACATCGTCGTAGTATTCTTCGCTTGTGATGATTGATAGCTCTTCTGCCAATTCACGTTGACGTTCCTTGTTTATAGCTTTCGTCCTCTCCCTAGCCTCTTCTCCATGCTGATATATTCCTTGGTCTTCATGCTCAACAAACGATGTTTCACAATACCCATATGACATGTTGATAATCTGTGGAGATGTACCTTGAGCTACTGCAAGGTTGGGAAAGCTAGTCTTGAAGTATACGCAATGACCAGTATGACGATGCAAGGATTTGGCGGAGTGGTCGAGGCCGATGATGAAAGATCCAGAACTGTGTAACTAGTGGTCAGATGAATAGCTTTAGCTGATCACTGAAGTATGTCAGTAATGGGTATCAGACTATTGACCACGCGAGGCAACCGCAGCAACCATCCTAAGATTGTGGAGAAAGAGTATAGTTTGTGGAAGATTGTGCATACCTTTGAGTTCTGGACTTTGATAGCGAGGAATCTACAGAGCACGAGCTAACGAGTCCGCAGGTACTGTGTAATGTTAGAGATCAAGATTTGGTACATGGATCGAGTATAATCTCAAGCACTCACGTTGTGTAAGAAAGACGAAAGTAGTACGAAATGAAAATCGATACTTGGTAGAGGCTCTATCGAGAAGATGGACGTCAGTAATCGTTCATACCATACAAATGCGAACGGTTGATCCAATCGGGCCAGCAGCCCAAACGCAAGGAGTCTTGAGGGAAGGTATTTCCGAGGAATGAGAAGCAGTGAGATCTTCCGAATGCTACGATGTTCACGTCATGTTCTGACATCTTTCGACGGACGACTATCCTCTTTCATCTTGTGAACCGGCATAGAGTGAAATGTAGCTTCACATTCACGTGTTTTGTTCGTGTCAAAGCGTGTTGAGGATGAAGATTTGAGCTGAAGGGTGAGATTTATGCTCTTGTTGTGGCTCTCTAGCTCATCTCCATTCCAGTGACGTTCTTTTGGCGTATGTGTGTGAGGCGAGACAATCCAGGTCCGATGGGTGCTTAAGATTGATATTGGAAAAAATTGGCACTCACACTTGCAATCAACAATGATATAGCTGGATGGTGTTGTTGCTGATGAGAGGAAGAGGATGGAAGAGGTTAAGAGTTGGTTGATAAGTCTCTACGATCAACGCAAAGTGAAGTCTCTGGAAGTGATGTTGCAGGTGGAGAAGGTTGTGTGAAGAAGAGGTGTCGAAGTCGAGTCCGAGTCGTGCCAAGTGAGGGAGATACTCCGAGTAGCAGCGGCAGCAGTGTCAATTGATCGAGGACTGAGACGAGGTAAAAAGGGTCGGGAGGTGGAGGTGAGACAGGATGAATGTGTATGTATGAGAGGGCAGAGACAAAGATAGATATGAGACAAAAGACCAGCGTCAAGACGATCCCCTTCTGCGCTTAGACAAAGGGAAGAAATGGCTGAGGAAAATGCACGCACACTTCAGACTCCACTGACGAAGCTGCAGGAGAGACGATGATCGAGCATCCTATTACACGAGAATAAGAGCGACGAGGCGTGCAGAAGATAAGTTGCAGCTTGGTGAGCAGTAGTGGGTATTGTGGTATAGGAGAAATAAGACGAAGTCACCGACACTGAATAAGGGGTATGACACGCCAAGAAGCCTACTACGCTACTCGCCAAGAAGCCAATTACGGCACTGGGCTTTGAGCCAGCCTGGTTGGTTGCTTCTGTGCCTCTGCCGCTTCCTTCTGGCACTCTGCTTCTTCTGGCTCGAGCAATCTCCCTATGATACAGCCTTCGTATTGAAGAAATATCCTCCATTAGCACCTAGAGATGAACGTGCTTCAGCTCTCGTTTCGTTTGTACTCGACACTTTTTCGGCCCTGACGATCCAGATCTGGGGCGCCAATCTTTTCCAGTTTCTCACTTACCAGCATCACCGTTTGCTACAACTAGCTTTCTCCAACTCTTTAGCGCCCGACACCGTGTGGGATGAGTAGCAACGCGTTTAGCTTTGTGAGAGGTTAGTGTCCGGAAAGGCTGCCAATTAGCTCAGACACTCTGTCCGTGGCACCTGGTTTTAACACGGCACCAAAAGTCCACTTTACCCCTCTGACAATATTCAATCGTTTCGTTCGTCATCCAACGCCGAGTCATCTGGCAGAACTAATTACATTTCCTATTAGATCACCAACGCGCGTACTTCGTGTTTTCCTACCTTCCACCGCGTCCGATTGGACTGCTGAATCCACTTCATTCACTTGTACCTGGTCACGCATATAAATGTCACCACTTTCATGTTCATGCATCCAAGCCACCATCGTGTGATCTTCTGATTATCCCACAATCAAGTACACAATGTACATCCCTATATCGGATATGGGAGAACAAACCCGGACAATCAAGACTAACAAGAGGAACAAGGATCACGTTATTGAGCAGGCAAGTATTTGAACTAAAGTTTCGGCTGCACAAAGTGCCAGATACCTAGGATGAAATACATGAGCACACGGCTGATTTCCCTTTTTGATCACAGGCTATTAGCATGAGCTTCAAGGCTGTCAGTCAGCACTACTGGTTGTGCAGACACTTCACATCAAATACTCGATGCAGTCATCCTATCTCTATGCACTCTATAGTGCATCTTCCTGCATGCTACATATATAACAGTCACACGCTGTACTCTTTATATCTGAAACAACGGACTCTGAGCTTGTACCTTTCCCCATGTCTGAACCGACTTTAGGGCTGGTCACCCGCTCTTCTACCAAGGTCGATGTCAAAACCAAGTTTTCTGCTCCCCGCTCCTTCTTTCCACGTTCTACTCTTTCATTGTTCTATCTTGCTTTCAACAATGAAGTCTCACATCAAAAGCGAGTCCAGTTGTACAGAGAGGCTCGGAGATGCTGGTGCTGGTGCTGTTTCTGATGGCTTGCAAGTCTGAAGCCTTTCTCGGTATCGGTGATAGCCATGACTTCTCTACGTTTAAAACCTACAAATCAACACGAATCACACGACATATTTCAAGGCCCATGATCTTCATCAATGGCTGCCGCTATTTGTCTTAACCTTTGTCACTGATACGCTTGGTCAATCCACCTGATTGCGCTGAGCAACGGAGGGAAGTCCACTTGGTGGTTCTTGGTGGTTGGGTTTGTACGCAATTCTCAATATAGCTTACTAGGCCAGCCATCACGGCATGTCTTGCCCGCTGCGGAGCTGTATAGTCTGATCCGAGGAGTATCTCAGCCGAGAAGAGCTGCATACACTATCTCTTCTACAAGGCCAGTACAAAAGATCATTCTCTGTGCCGTCCGTCCGTCAGCAGCACCAAGGTACTAACAAAGCCTTGTTCAGCTCATACGACCATAGGCACAATCGACAGCTGTACCACTCTAGCTGCATGACAACGCGAAGCTGTGGCTTTATACGCAAGTGGAGTTTTTAAAGCCAGCACGAGCGTTGACGAGAGCGCGCTTTCCGTGTTCGACCTAGTCTCCTCGACCCCAGCTCGCCTAGCGAAATAGATGACTACAAAGCGCCGCCGAAAGCCCGTCTCCTTTCTGCTTCCTTGGTCAACCTGCATACCGCCGAAATCTTAAATCATCAATCGCTTGATACTCTTCCGGTGGTGCCTGTTTATGAAGACCTCGGTCTTTTAGACTCAAATGCTGCGGATGCTGCATACACGAAGGCAACAACAACATTCGATGATGTCTAGTAGGCGTCACCACGTTGCAGCGGATGTTTACCGCCCGTCGAGACCTCTTCAGGAGTATGAGGTGTGGCCAAAGGCTCGAGGGACATCGTCGTCGGTGCTCATATGTCTGGCAAGGAAGTAGTGAAGAGTATCTGAGTCTTGAGACTCGGCGAAGTCTTCTAAGCACAATACACTCCTTCCGTCGCTGATCCTACGACATAGTACAGCATCAGCCCCCACGTCCTCAATCCCCTATCACACGTCCAAGCTCAAAGCATACACCCGCTCCGGCCTAACAAGATCTCGGAATAAGCCTATTCATCACCCGGCGGTACACCTTCCTACAAGGGTCTAAGCACGCTGTCTTACTATAAATCTCCCTCCCATCAATTCCCTCCGTTTCCTGCATGCCTCCAGCAAGAGCTTAAAAAGCATAAGTATAAGATCTCCAGGAAATATCTCCATCGCGTCTGCTTCCGTTGGCATCGATGACATCGGTCCCACTATGTTTCGTGTCTCTTCGGTCGACGGATACTTAAGGCTCCTGATCCGACGCTGGAGGATTGATAAGACGTGTTGTAAAATGAGGTCTGGACTTTGGACATTGGGAAAGAGCCTGGAGATAACGCACAGTGGCGTGGTGATGCAGGTCGTCGCCACGAGGGTGTTGCCACTGAAGTTGTTGAGTTTCCGAGATGAGATGGTGAGCTGGACTGTTCGGGCTGTACTTCTTGGGAGTCCTTCTCGTTCTGCTGTGGCTGCTGGCTACACGATTACAGTGGTGTTGAGTCTGGCTTTGGCACCAATCTCCGAAAGTCGGTTACATCGCAGCTCGTCTGGCGTGACTTCAACTCTGCACTCATGGTCCGAGCTGACGGCATCACCGAGCTACTTGTCATCGCACACAGTATTCCGGAACCTAGGCGTGACGGAGACGACGATATGCAGAACATCACAAAGTGTCCTGCTTGCATGAATGACCTGAAAGTAAGCCCTGTGATTAGGAGATAAGCAAGAGTCCCACTTCTGCAACTGATGATGCTGTCATCTTGATATTCATCTTTCGTCCAGGCGGGAAGGAGCAGCAGTTGATCAGGATGTTATTTGAGTTGAGCTTCCAGTATTCAATGGCCATACGCATGGGAGCAAACCTACCTTATGCCACGTCAAGGTCCATTGTCTCAAGAGAGATGTGTTTGTCAGTCCCTCTGTAGGTAGGCGTGGCACTGTTCGTAGTAGCAAATAGCTACGAACTAGTTAAAACACTACGAGCTGTCTTATTTAGCACAATCTGCCAACATTCCTATGCACCTCTGGCTCTTCAAGCTTTCCCTCTATAATAGTGCTATGGTCGCTCCATTACGGTACAATGGTTCCATGACCTTCATCGTGCATGTCTTTCAAAACTAGGCGGGCGCACCTGCTGACCTTGTGAACAGTGAGTTTGTGGGCCTACACTCCTGAGCCCGAGGCAGCAGTATGTGTGTCGCTGGTTCTCGGGAGAGCCGGTAAGCATATAGTGATCGGCAGCGTTGTCATCTTTAAGCTAGTTTTGACTGTACATTGGGTGAGTACCAGAGCTACTTGCGACGAGTCTGAAAGCACCATAATGAGATTCTCTTTTCATATCTACACCCGTACTAAGCGCGGTCATTCATTCCATCACTACTCGCAACTTGATCCTCTCCCATTACTTCCCACCCGCCTCAAATCTCTCAGCCACCTTCTTCCAATTAACCACCTCCCAAATCTTGCCAAAATACTCCGCCTTCCGATTCTGATACTGCAAATAATACGCATGCTCCCACGCATCAATCCCCAACAACGGCCTAAACTGCCCCACAACCGGATCCTGATTCGCATACGTCTTAATCCCAATCTTGCCCGTCTGCGTATCCTGCACCAACCAGCCCCATCCACTTCCCTGCACGCCCGCCAACGCGGCATTCATCTTGGTCTTGAACCCTTCAAGATCCCCGTAGGACTCGTTGATGGCGGTGGCGAGCGCGCCGGTTGGGGGATCGCCGCCGCCTGAGGAGGAAGGGGCAAGGTTCTCCCAGAATAGAGTGTGGTTTAGGTGGCCGCCACTGTGGAAGTTGAGGAGGGGGAGGAGTGCGTTTTGGGCTTTGATGTCGTTGGAGGATTGGGCGGATTGGAGTTGTTCGAGGGCGGTGTTGTAGCTGTTGACGTAGGTTTGGTGATGTTTGGAGTGGTGGAGTTCCATGATTTGGCCGGAGATGGCGGGCTCGAGGGCTGCGTAGTCGTCTGGGGTGTTTGTGTTAGCGAGGGAATTTGATCGAGGGTGGAGGCGGATACTAAGTACAGGGAAGGTCGGGCAAGGTTGCTTTGCCGCGGGATTGGATCAAGCTGGCGCTGGCATGGCTGGCTCGCTTGGTGGAGGCGAGGCGGAGAGTGCTGCGGGCGAGAGTGTTGCGGGCAAGTGAGACGGACATGATGGTGGTTGTTGTTTATGTGTAGAAACAAGACGGGAGAAAGAGGAATTGAAGCTGTTCAGTTCGACGTCATCTCAATGGAGCTCCATGACTCGCAAGCAGGGTACGGAAGATCACTCCGGCGAACAACAAAACACATTCAAACGCGTGTTTTAGACGTGTTTCATCTTCATCTTGGCGACATGGGCTCCTATTACGATGTCGACGCTATCTTGACAGATGCTCAGGTATGTCCTTACGCGTTGGCTGCTCTCAAATTCGTGCTAATAGTGCTTGTCCGTGCAGAAAGTGCCCTGTACTTTTGACATAACTGTGCCTGGCTTGGGTTATATGGAGGGTAATCCAGGCGGTGATGTATGTCTGCTTGTTTGTTATTAATAACTGTGACACCCTGCTGAGAATAATATAAAAGATCAAAGAAGGCACAAAACTGGAACTTCCACTTTGGCTCGCAGAAATGCTGGCGGTTAGGTAAGTCTGCTTAATTATTTGCAATGAACGTTCCCAACCGTCAACATCCTTCCTTCTCCATTGTAGTACCTGAGCAGATATATGCCCCGAAGTCGGACTGCTCACTAATACATCCACCAGCCAAACAACAACTTCCGCCCCAATGGCAACAATCGACCTCCCCACCTCCCTCTCCTCCCGCGTCCTGAACGCACTCAAAGCCGATCCTCGCACAGTCGACCTCCGCGCACAAGCACCGCATTTCTTCTCCCTGGGCGCTCGGATGCTAGAGCTGTTTGAGGAGGAAGAATTGGTCGATGTGTTGATTGACGTAAGTTTTGATATCCTCGAATGAACATTTTTTGCTAATGATGGATCTAAGACATTCAAGCAACGAGCGTCAACTATCGCCGACCACGCTAGTAATCCGCGGGGCGCTTTAGGCGAGGGTGTTGAGTTTTTGAGGGGACTGGATGAGATGGAGAGGGGGTGTATGCTTTCGTCCACACATCTACCTGATTGTGCATGCTAACGATACATCTTGTTGCAGTATTTCGAGCAGCGCACGATAGCGCCAAAGCAACAAGGACGTGGCTTGCTGATGTGAGGAAGACATAGCAATGTGACTTTGACTTTCGCTCTCTGCTTCGAGGGAAAGCAGGGCATGGCATAGTCATTATGGAATGGTGCAGCCACGGCAGAATAATGAGCACCACCAAGGCATACCTCGAAGGTCTCGAGTTGTGTTACGGAGCAGATGACGTGGACACTACTGCACCACCATGACGTCGAAACGAGCCGCGCCTTGTTGGTATTAAAAGCGCAGCACGATTGGCTGGTAGAGGCTCTAGGAGAACCTCCCCGGAAAAATTATCGAGTCTATCGTTATACTAAGGGCAGTGTGGAGTGGACACGATCGAGTCGTGTCGAGAGTGCATCGTGGTTGCCCCTAAGCGAGGCTGAGCGTTCTCAGACACTACCGCGGACCTAGTAGACGTAGACTACAAGCCGAAGAGTTAGTAAACAAGCTAGATTACCTCATGAACCAGTAGTAACTTACTGTAGAAACGCTTGATTTAGACTGTAGCAAAGCGATCACATTATTTAGCTTAGTTTCGATGGATGCTACCTGCTACTCCAACCGCCCACCTTCTGCTTCAATCAAATCACCTTCTCCTACTCCCCAACCTCTGTTGCAGAATCCTTGTCGCATGGATGTGCTGTGCCACAACGATCACTGCATCGCCGTTTCGAAGACGTTCCAACTGTGGTTTGTCATGCCAATAATGGCTAGTAGTCTCAGATGAAGGAAGAACTTCTTCCAATTCAGTAAGAGTGATTCCAGCCTCGATCTTGAATACATGGTCTTTGAGGAACGGCACCCCAGAATTAAGCCTCTACTTCAGCCACGATGTCAGCGAGCTTGGCTTGGTCCAATCTTTCTCGTCTCGAGCCTCGAGCCTAACTGCACCTCCAAGCTTTTTCAGATCTCTCGCTGCACCGCGTCGAAGTCATGGGTAGTGAGCAGCGCGTCCGTGCCAGCCACGTCTTCAAATCCACGGATTGTAGAGTGTCAATCCGGTTGGAAGATTGCGTCGAGCTGCCTCCATTGCAATTTGCGTGACTGTTGCGCCATGAAGCACGAGTCTGACTCTATCGACCACTGTCATTGCTGATCCGAAGGCCGGATATTGAGGCTCTTCGTGCCTTTGCTCAATCAACTCCTTGAGTCCAAGATACCTAATCTGCACTATTCAGTAACAGAGAAGAAAGTCGTCATTTCGAGTGTTGAGACTAGCGAGGCCAAAGTCGGCGACATACATGTCCCAGCTTGAGGCAGTAATGTCGTGGATGTTGGAACCAGTCTGGCAGGTGCTGACTTGGTTCTGCACAAAGGTCTCAAAAAGTGGTGCCCATCAGCACGAGTAGGCGTGTAGCGGATTGGGATATACTCATCATACAACGTTGCTGAACGCACAGTAACGTCAATGCCCATCATCAAGGGGCAGTTGGTGTGCAGCAGTTTCCCGCTCTGAGCAGGCTTCTGCCATTCCACACGATGATCCTTGTGCCCAAGTCTGTGGGCTGGGAGGACAGGATCTGTTGGGCGAGTTCATGCAAGTCTGCCGCATTGGCCTGGCATTTGGTTCGGCCTCCATTAGGATGCATTCGCATCCTGGTTCCCAGCTGCCTGTCCGTTGCGTAATGCTACGATGATGGTCAACCGGACTCTGTGTGCTTGTTCGTCATGTGCGCCTCGTGAAGCCTAAGAATATCTATTGCTGTAAGCACGTCACTGGCTTCTGCAGCACATCCAAGAGTATTTCCAGAGAACTTTCGCTCGCTGCGAACAGAACAACACAGGTCATGGTGAGAATATTTTGTTTTACATCAATACATTATTGTACATTTTATACACATCTCGTTTCTGCTGGTCGTGAAGTTATGAAAACTGCTTCCTACCATAGCACAGCAGGTATCACAATTTGACTTTACAATTACATACCTCTCCCTCTCCTCTATCCACTTCACTTACTCCTCCTCTCATGCCAAATCATACTCTCCCATGATATTACCACTTGACCTCCTGGCTTGCCCACCCAACTTACCAGTCGCACCACCAAAGTCAGGATCAGCCAAGGCAGCCTGCATAGTCGCCGCACTAGGTGCTCCTCCTCCGCCCAGACTACCACCTAAAGCAACGCCAGGCCTTGAAGGCATTGTTCCAGTGGGTGAAAACTCTCCTTCTACCTGTCTCATTCCTTGATTCATCACTGCCGAGCCAATCGTGTAATCACTACCAGTAGCAGGAGCCGATCCTCCCTGTCTTGTATTGACATTCGGTGGCTGCCAACGGATACCAAGTCCAGTTTCTTGTGGCAATGGCGCAGCTGAAGGAATAGCCTGGCGTGTGGGGATTTCGGTGGGCGAAGTTATTGGAAGCTTATCCGGTTCTTGTGCAGTTACGATAGATGATCGGCGTAGTTCTTCGAGTCTTTCAAGAGGATTCTTTGTGAAAAACGTTTCATTAGCTTGTGCTTGCGCTTGTGTTTCATGTGGTCGGCTGCGGTTTCGTGGAGATATTGTTCGTGTAGCTGGAGAGCCAGTAACAGTAGTATTAATACGAGAAGCTATGGACGAGAGTGGAGAGGAAGAGGGGGGTCTGCGGGGTGCAGCTGTCACAGTAGAGGGCACAAAATGAGGAACGCCCGGAGTGACCGTTGACGCAGAGGAGGGAAGATCATAGGAAGCGCCCGGAGGGACCGTTGGCGCGGGATATTGGATGGAAGGAGGTGGTGGGCGAGCTTGTGCAGACCACACCACTTGTTGTAGACGTGGCGAGAAACCACAATTTGGACATACCCACTCGTTTTGCTCTGGAACGCCCTTGGCAGTTTGAAGTTGTGTCGTTTTCGTGTTGCTGATCTCATCGTTTCCCCAGAAATGTGATTGTCGATAGCTGACTGCTGGCGTGACTGGCATGCTTGGAAGATCATTATGAGATGCTGTTATATCAGCAAGTTTGTAGGCTTTTCGCGAAGTAGGTGTTGATCTTGCTGATTGACTAGGTGGTGAGTCATCACTTCGAGGTGTGGTCGGCCCGCTTTCATGCAAGACTTGTACACTTCCTCTAAATGCTGACTGCTTCAGACTTTGTACATATCTGTCAATAGAAGAATCTTCGTCCCAGGCATTCTTCGATGAGAACGCGCCCCAGGGATCACTGTGTGTAACGGTTATTGTTGGTGTAGTAGGTGAAATAGGATTATCGTCTCTGAAGACTCTTGTTGCGACTGGTGCAGCAATCATGCCTGGGACTTGGTGTCCAGGAGGAGAAAAAAGCTGTTCTGGTTGTGGTTCTGGTTCTGGCTCAGGTTGAGGCTGCTCTTCGGGCTCTTCTTCATACTCAGACTCGTCTTCCAAGAAGACTCGGGTAGGCTTTGGTGAGCGTGTTTCCCATGGGAAGATGGGCTTCGGCTTGGCTCTTGGCTTTGGTTTCGATTCGGGTACTTCATACCACATATCTTTTGGTGCTTCGGGGTATTCTTGTGGTGCGTGGAACAGGTCACTACTCTGTGACATGGAGTAGTGTGATGACGGGAAAGAATGAGCTTCAGGTTCTGACGCAGGAGGTGGTGCATCCCTAAAGAATGTTAATCTCTGATATTTGGGCACAATCACAATCGCCACTCACTTTGTGGCATCCCACAGTCTTCTCGGAGGAGAAGGTTGACGTGCAGGGGCATCATCTAGCTCATCGGCAAAACGAACTCGTTTCTCTTGTTGTTGCTCTGGCTCTTGCTTTACAGGTTCTGGCGCTGGTGCTGGTGCGGGTGTTGAAGCTGCTTGTGCTGATAATCCAGATGCAGCCCAGTTGAAAACACTATTACCTTCCTCACCTGAAACGAATTGTCTGATGAAGGCGACTTGCTGATCATGTCGTTGAGACGGGTATTGTTGCTGCAAAAGGATGATCATCAGCCTCCATCCTATTATACTCATTAAGCACACTTACAACTGCTGTATAATGCTTATCATATACTGCCCACCACCTTCCTAACAGCTCTTTATACACATTCGACTGCTCATTCTGCAGAGCTCGCCGTCCTTTTGTCCATGGTTTCTCCTTGCCAATAAAATGCACCAACTTGATATCATTCTTGAAATGTCTGTATGCTGGTTCATATTGATAACTTCCACTAGGCGTACAGTTGTAGGTGAAGCTGAGACGATGCCACGGGTGGTGTGCGTAGTATTCGTTCAGTAATCCTTGATCTGCACCGTCGAAAGAGGTACCAGATGCAGCCATCGATCGCAAAGCAGCGTACTCTGACTGGCTGGGTAGTAGGAGCATCAGACCACTGTTGAAGCAGTCAGGCCAACCAATATCAGGTGCTGCGGCGAACGGTGCTGGGAGTTCGAAAAGCTCGTCTGGTGCTCTCAAAGCCACGACATCGGCATCAATGTAGACAATCTTGCGGAATTGTGTTTGTTGCCAGAGTGCAATCTTGGTAAAGGCATGGCGAAGGTCGAGACGTCCAAGAGCTGCGAGATTGGCGAGGTTTGGACTTGAAATGCGGTCGACAGAGATGACGTAGTCGTAGATGGACTTTGTGTCGAGTTAGCAATAGAGTGCTCGAGGTGTTCTTGCGATGATGTACTGACTTTGAGCTGGGCAATGGCTTGCGGGGATACGCTGTCCTCTGTAACCAATACTGCCAACTTCTTTGAAGTGCCATTGTCGCGTAAGGAATGAGCTAGTACTGCTGCGCCTGAAAGGCTTTAGTATGGATGAAGCTAGTAGGAAGACTGCTCGAGTCTTACCTGGCACATAGCCATCTGTCAATACCAGCTACATGACGTCTGTTAGTAGCTGTTTCTCTTGTCGAGCTAGGAATTTATACCGTGCAGTACACATCCTCCTTTGTTGCCATTGGGTCTTATTTTGTTTTCTTCGGCAGTGACGTGCCTTCCTCTCCGCTCTTCGGCAGGTAGAACTATAACTGTTTTGATGTTTCCTTCTCTTAATCTGAAACGCAGTTGCAGCGCACCTAAAACAACCACAAACAGAAGGAAAAAAAACTGTTGGCGCGCTCCAATGCAGGTGATAGTGTGATAGTTGGAGCTAACTCACAGGCAGGGCCTCGAACAAGACGAAGGCGTCGGAGAATAAGATTGGATCGAGTAAAGCGTTGCCGTCTCTCCAATTGGGTAATATCCGGGCAGCGGAGGGCTTGATGTGGGGTTGACTTGAAGCCTCAAATCGTCGGGTTGAGTAGGAGCGATAAGTGCTTGAATTATGATGGACAATGGCTTCGCAGTAATGCAACTATAACTTAGAGAGCTGATATTGGTAAGGATTGAGACGAGATGAAACCGAAACAGAGGGCAATGTCATCTGCAGAAAATCTGACTATCAAGTATGACGCAGAGCGCGCTAAGCTGCCATTGGAAGCCACATGACTGTCCATCTTCCCCTCTCCTCTGCACATCTTGCCCAGCTCTCATCGTTCATCATCCTCTTCTTTGTTTCTGATGTCCTTGGGAGTTTTTCGATCTTAGCGCCGCAGCCTCCCTGCACAACCACAACAACCAAGCCTCGATTTTTCAGGCCCGTACAGTACCCTCGACTGCATGAGGTGTATATCGACAACATGAAATAAGATGCCTTGACCTTGACCATGATCACGACCATGACCACACACCGAAACTCGCAATCACACCGTCACCACGACTGTTTCGTACCGCAGACATCAATGTAGGCTTCGAGCCTCGCTATTCTGGCCGCTTGTGCCTGCGTCGTGCACTCGAGGGTACTCAATTGCTGCATATAAGCATTGATGTGACGCACGTGGAAGTTGTTGAGAGGTAGTGGCGAGGCTGGCATGGGCAAGGCTAGTATGGGAAGAGTTTGAAAAGGCTGCGCTACGACAGACTGTGGTGTTACTGGTGTCAGAGGAGGCTGCGAAGGCCATCACTCTCAGTAGACAGCGTGGGTTTTGCTTCTTCGGGCCTCCCAACCTGTTTGATTGACAGATGTCTTCAACAATTGTTTCACGGGTATCGTTTCAGGTGCGTTTAGGAAGAAAAAAATCGATCATAATCTCTGTAGACCTAATTCGCCTCACGAGAACAAGAGATGCTATCATCTACACCCAAATGAGACACAAAAAGTGCAAAAACTCAGATCACTTCTAAGCAGGACCGCAGTGCGGTTATCTCCAAGTTGAACGGCGAACGCGAAAATCACCTCGTCGCGCACGATCTGATCAATCTTCTAGCTGACCTGATACATGCGAAATAAGCGCAGCTTGACTAGTATGAAACTAGAAGCTAGCATGCAACAATCGCCAAGAAGGGCGTTTTTCTCTAGACACTAGAACACGCAACCCGCCGTACAAGTAGGGACAGCTTCACTAGACGAGCTAGAAGCCAGAGTTATTAAAGTGACCTAAGGAAAACCCCAAGATTTTATTAGCCGCTACACCACGAGGATGTAGAGGCGAAACGCAATCTTTTTAGGATAGTTAAGAAGGGAGCAGCAGGCTACCGAACACCACGGCTGATGTTAGTACTGTCGCTCAGAGCTTTAACTCCCTTCACCAACGGCGACATCGAATTGCAGACTTGCTCGCCTGGGCTATTGAGCTTGACGTAGCTGTGGAGGGTGCTGGAGTATGCCCAACCAGATGTCAGCTCTTGAGCTTGATAGAATATCCAGACCAAGGGACGAAGCTCTTAGGCACCAGGATCGCTCATACCAGCACCGTGATGACTGAAACCACAACCATCGTCGTCGTATACTTGTGCAAGACGACTGAAACGTAGCTATCCTGCGGAAGCATGGGTCTGATGCCACACTGGAATGATGATATGCTATCTGATGCGGTAACCGAAGAACTTGAGATCGGGCTCAGCTTTGCAGATGGACTTCGCTACATTTATGAGATAGTTGCTGCTCTGGTGGTTACGATGCTGTTGCAGACGATCTCTACGTGTTGCGTGGCCGAGTTTGCAGATCAGAGGATGCACTGGCTCATCCATTGGCTTTCCATCGTTATGAAGTCGTTGCTCGACTGTTTTGCAAAAATATCCGATGATTTTGACGTGGTTGACGTTTTAATGGCGTTCATCCTGCTTCGTTGCACTCAGATATCTCCGGTTGAGATCATAGGTTCGCTCGACTGAGATGTTAGACTTGACGTGCTTGTGAATGGTGCTGGATTGGATTGAGGAAGGCTAGGTGTCTCAACTTGGCCGATGTCTTCAGCGACTTTTCGGAAGATTCGCACAAATTTGCTGATTCACCTGATTTGACTTACTTGTGAAGAGTGCTGGAGGATTTCGGGACCATGGAAATGTCTTATTCTGCTGGAAAAGCGGCTCAAGGTTGGGGTTAGCCTCTTCTTACACCTCGCTGACTGGTGTAAAGTTGGCGTGGGTTGTGCCAGAGAAGGTGGCAGTGATCGACTCAGTCGCAGGGATTCCCGCTGCAAAACACAACAATCGAGTTAGGTTTCGAGTTATGTTTCAGATCGGTTTCAGATCGAGATCATACATTGAGTGCCTGGCCCTGCGGGGTAAGAATGACACGTTGCAAGACACATTGCCCCCTTTCCAATTTTTCCCCTCTTTCTTTTCATCTTCATTGACTCAGCCTGACTTCATCAGAGTTTCTACTACAACTATCTCGCCGTCATTAAGTTTGATATTCTCTCAACAAGCCTCTCTATCTTGCTCGAGGGTACCCTTTTTGTGTATTCCTCAACTATCTTCATCAACCTCATCATCTTCTTGTCGAGGGCGCCCTTTTTGCGCTTTCCTCATCTATCCTTCATCATCTTCTCTTCGAGGGTACCCTTTTTGTGTATTCCTCATCTACTGTCAGCATCTTCTTTTCGAGGGCGTTCTTTTTTGGCGTTCCTCACTCAATACTACTCACACCTCAACCAACCCATCCAGGGCGTCCTTTTTTGGCGTTCCTCGCTCAACACTACTCACAACCCTCGAGGGCATCTTTGTTCACACCTTTCTTCACACGGCACTCCTCACACATCGACCACCCTTCGAGGGCGTCTCTTTCTTCGACATTCATCCCAGTCAACACTCATCACGGATCAGCAACTTTCAAAGGCAGCTTTCTCAAACCTTTATCCACTCAGCACTCCTCACACCACAACCACTCTTCGTAGACGTCTATTTCCTTAGACGTTTCTCTCATTCAGCACATACTACCGATCAACACCTCTCGAAAGGGTTTTTCCAATCAATCATTTCACCTAGCGCTCCTCACACCTTAAATATCTTCTCACAATGTCCGCTAACCTATACACCTCCAACAAGCGTCGTGCTCCGGATGACAACGACACGAAACCCCAAGCAAAGCGCTTGCACGAAATGCCTCACTCCGATCTGTCCACAACCAGGCAGATCCAAGCCTGCCAAAATATACAAACTATATATAACAAGCCCAAAGACTGCGTCCTCGACATGCAACGAATCCTTCTCAACAACCAACCAGCCGATCCTGACGAGGTTTACATGATGCTCAAAGCTGATGCATCCGATGACCAGATACTTGCGTTTGATGCCGCGCTCAAGCACTGGAGAGGACTGCTTGACGACAGTCAGCGTGACTCCATCAAAAGTCCATTCGTTGTATTGGTGGCATCCACATCACTCAAGGCCCTCCTGGTACCGGCAAGAAGACTACGGCTACCGCACTGATCCATCTCGCCTTCACTGCTGGCCGCGAAATGCTATTCACCGGTCCTTCAAACACAAGTGTGAATGTCCCAATGGAGAAAATTGCCGATTACCCTTTAAGCCGTTTCAAGGATATTGGTATGCTCCGTTGGACCAGCAACTACATCACTCGGGCTCAAGAAGACCAGATGTTCGAGGCAATGCAAAACGGAGACCTGGATGCCGAAGCAAGATTAGAACAAGCCTACAATGCTCTGACACTTGAGCTCGAGGAGGCAAAGAAGGTCCTCAATAATCGCGGCAAGGACTACACCATGGTTGCCTGGAAATTGAAGCTCATGCAGGAAGCTGAACAACCAGGAGCCGACCCAGATCTAAAGGAAATCGTCAACGGATGGGAGAAAGCTCGTGCTGCGTATATTCCTCGAATGGCTAGTCTCAAAGGAAAAGAGGGTCAAGCCGTAAAGGATGAATGGGGTCGGGCTGATCGTGCCCTAACTGCCGAAGTCATGAAGCGGATTCAGATTGTGTTTTGTGACTTGTAACACGTCGCGCCATGAAGATCTCTTGAACGACTTCAAGCCTGATATACTCATCGTCAATGAAGCTGGTCAAGTTACTGAGCCGGACATAGTCATTCCCGTGATGGCTTACCACACTTCTATCGGGGCCATGTTCCTGTACGCCGACCAAAAGCAGCTCCAACCAGTCGTGCTCTCCTCGACAGCACGTACGAATGATTATCATGACCAGCTTATGATGTCGCCATTCGAGAAATGGGTGAAATGTGGTTACATTGGATTCACCATGCTGACAAGATGCAAACAATCGTCGGCACCAGTCACACCATACCTGGAACCAGTGAGAGATCGTACCATGCCGCCTCATCCCAATGTTACGAGCTTCGAGATACCAGGTAGACCACCACCAACACCACAGTGTCAAAAGTCGAGGGCATCCCTCACAGGCCTTCAAAACACATCCCATAGCAAGACGAACATCACACCTCTCTCGTCGCATACTGATCGAATCGAGATAAGTCAACTTCCCCAAGAACAATTTCGACCTCCGATACACTCCACAAGCCCGACGCCGCTGCCTCAAATGGATGATGCCAATCCAGGATCCTCATATACTTTTGTCCAGGAAGGTTCGAAACGGAGGAAGGTAGATCGGGCTGACTTAGTTGTGGAGAGTGCCGGACAAGAGTCACAGAACTTGATGGGGGAAAGTGATGACGATGACAACGAGCTGGCAGCCGAAATCACAACGGCAACCCCCACACAGACGCCTGACCTCGAGGCAACTCCAGCTCCCAGAAAGCGCGGCCGTCCACCAAAGAAGAAACGTCAACCAAGGAAGGGCAAGGTTAGCGACGAGACACCCTCCACGCAGACAGTGGCCGGCGTAGTCAAGCAAGCCTCCGTGGGACCAACTCCTACAAAGCATGCTGAGGTACAAGAAATGCTCACGAGAAGTCGTCGGAACAAGGACGCACCAACACCTTTGGCGGCAGGATTGGCACAGACCAGCCGTAAAAAGAAAGTTTTCAGTTCCGATCATCTTCGTGGTCACTTTCTCATACAAGACGAGCATGGTAATCAGGTAGAGAGCTCAACAATGCCCCAAGCTTTCATTGATTCCGTGAATCGAGAGATGGACAAGTTTGACATAGATGCGCAAGATGTCGCTAGAGGTGGAGTTTATTGGTACGAACATTCTACGACGGTAAAGTGCGTTAATGTACGGGTATTAGGTGTAACGCCGAAATGGACTGACGGGAAAGGGTACTCTTGTGCGGATTGTGTGAGGAAAAGTCGCTGTTGCATTGTTATCAATAATCAAGAACGGGCTATATTGCTACCACTGGCGAAACAGTTTCGAGAAGGGGAGGCCTCGGCGTCCATTGCTTACTATGTACGACAAACGAAATGAATCATCACTCCATAGCACTCATCTTGATCCTCTCGTTTGGGCGCCGCCACCATCTGCTGTTAGTATTCAACCGAATCATCTCTTCGAAGTACAATCCAGCTCACTGGCAGCCACGAATCCCTTGCCACAATGGCTTACAGCACTTGTAGGCAAGACTTGATCGTTGTCTACACTCGGCGAAGGTATCAGGATTGACATGTATTTCAAGAATCGGTAGACCGCATTCGAGCGCCAAGGTTGGATGGAGGTCTTGGAGTGGAAAGCACCAAGAAGCAATTCGCATCTAATGGCTATACTAATGACCGCGTCTCACGGGCCACCTGCACGAAATATTACCTCTTCTCGTTGTGACATCGCTTTCACTCCATTGGCCCGTCTCATTATTCACACTCTGATCAAGTCCAGATACTCCTGCTTGAGCTGCGCTTCATTCTTTGGACTCTCAACGACGCTCGTTACGCTCACAGCCTGTTCCTCGTTTTGACATCATACCTATTACCTTGAACCACTCACCTCACTCCGAAAGAACGCCAGTGCAAGGACCAATCAAGCAAAAACCATTCACCACCTCAGCCCGTTCACACTGCCTCCCCATGCCTTTCAAACCTAAACGTCCTCATCCCCAACCCAATCCTCCCCTCAATATTCCCCTCAAAATGCGGTGGGCCCATATTGAAGTCCTCCTTCCGTCTCACACCCACAAAGCCCGTAAAACTCCTCGCCCTCCTCTCCCTCATCAGATCTTCCTCCTCCCTCCACCCACCTGCATAAGCCACCATCCCCTCAGGCTCACGAATATTTGCTTTCACGAAGCCTTCGTAATCATGTGGAACGCTGCTGGGGACGGAGTCGAATGGGAACCACCACGTCCAGATTTTGGTAATGGGGGAGTTTAGCGCGCTGACTGAGGTTTGCGCTGTGTGCAGACTGGGAAGAAGGATGGTGAAGCGTTTGCTGGTGAAGGATGTGTAGCTGGGAGAGAGGATGGGGGCGAGGAGTGAGGCGATCGAGGCGATGGGATTGCTGGATTCCCAGGTGCGTTGGGTGGTGAGGGATGTCCAGTCTTGATGGGAACGTTAGTGGGTGTGCTATGTTGTGCAGAATCCCTGTATATATATGGAGCGCGGTAGTAGCAGCAACATCGTGGACTTTATACCACACCACTCCCTTGCCCATCGTCTTTCTCTCTTATCTCGCCAAGCTCTCATATTCACAGTCACACCCAGCAAAGTCTTTCTCAACATCGAAAGCACATCACAAAAACAAAAAGCACATCACAAAACTAAAACTTACAAGCAAACACGCCAACATTATCCTCATTATCATCCTGAAACGCCCACCACACCTTCTCCACACCTTCTGTACCTTCCAGAAGCTCAATAAACTTCTTCCATGCCCTTCCGGCTTCTGTGGTCGGATCTGTTAGGGACCGAGATGAGGGTTGCTCGTGCATGGGCACGTAGTGGATCTGGATTGTTGGTGGATTTGATTGGTTATCCATGATAATAGCTTGGATCAGATGGAGGAATACCAGGGTGTAGACTATGGCAGATGGTCTAGCTGTGCAGAACAACTCTGGTCTTGCCGGAAAGAACTTGGAAGCACTGATCGAGATAGAGAGTCACAAACGTCGAATCACGACGAGGACACGCTTATCTTTTATGTGTCGTCGAGATGAGGGGATCGTCGGCGACGGCGATGTTGCGGCATTGTTACCTAAATGGGCAGGTCAAAAGGCTCCTCGCGCGCCACTGCCTTCGAACGATCGAGCATGAGAGAGAGATGCATATCTCAAAAGTGTGTATTTTCTCTGCCAAGGAGGGCTGGGAACCCGAGAGGTTGACAAATGTAGAATGGAACATAGGCTTGAAACGAGCCAAGATCTCAGGTCAAGCTTGCAAAAGGCTGGGAATTACCGGAAAGACGAGTACCCACGTCAGGGACACCATCCTGCAGACACAAACAAGCAAGTAAAAAGAACTCCGCCTCTCACTGCAAGCAATATAGGAAGTGAGATGAAGATCAAGTATGAAAGATATCATCCAATGCTACGGTAATGTACACAGGTCTATCCAGCACCTTTTCTATGCTATTCTCAACGATCACAATAGCTTCTGCTCCGAGTTGGTCATCATTCTTCTTCATTCAGCTTACTTCGTTACTTCCTTCACATTCTCACCTCTTCCTGCCTCTGCGAGAGTCGCGGTAGTGAGGGACATTATTAGGCTTACCACGTTGTGGTGGAGCGTAGCTGTCATATCTGCTTCTGTTGTCGTAATCGTCATGTCCAGAGATTCTCCTCTCAAGTGGTTCATAAGGACTAGTTGGTGTCTGGATGGTATTGTGATTGTAATAATGAGGATAATCTGAACCACCACGATTCACAGAGTTGGTTCCTCTGGAATCCCTAAGCATGTCGTTCATCCTGGTATTTTTTAGTGAAGATGGAGTGGCTGCTGAGTATGTTTCGGGCGAGAGAGGGCGCTTTCGTGAATGTAAGTTTTTGTCATTCGATGCCTTTACTGCAGCTACCGTTGTGGATTTTGATGCAGCCAGTGTGTCTTCAAACTTCGTGAACGGTAAAGGAGGAGGAGGCATTGAGACAGTTCTGGTAGGTTTGACATCTTCTGACATAGACGGTCCAGCACGAAAAGCATAAGCACCCTCCAGCTGTGCTTCACGCACAAGTTCTGCGAGTTGTGCCTCGAGCTCTTTCTGCTTCGCCTCGAGTTCTTTCTGCTTCTTCCAACGATTGATGGCTCTTTTGCGGTACTCGATATCGTGATATCCAGTGTACTCCAGCCAGTCCTCCAGGTCGTCATAATAGCTGTGCTGATCTTGTGCTGTAGTTAGATTTTGGTCTTGATCATCGTCCTTCATGACAGTGTCTTCTTCAGTTTGATGGTTGGCCAGCGCTGTTGAATTTGGCTTCACTCCGTGTGACGTGCTGACATTCATAGCTGGTTCATTGGGCTTAGCTGCATCGATCCTCTCTGCCTGAATATTGGGTCGAGGTGGTGATCTTAAACTCACAGAGGTTGACTTGCCTACGTCCTGGATTGAGTCTTGAGTTCTATTCTCAGTAACTTCTTTCATCTGATGGTGTGGACGTGGCGTGACGGGTTTCGAGGAATTGTTGAGTGCTTCAAAACGTGCTGAAACTTCTCTTAGCTTCTCGTACTGAGCAGCTTCATCTGCTGTATCCATTGCAATGTTGGACGAAGAAGGTTGTGTAAGTGGTGCTGTGCTATTGTTGTTCTTCATGCTGGTTGTGGAAACTGTACTCGAAGTGTTCGTGCCAACGCTTGGAAACCTCTGCGTTCCAGCCTTCGATGCTTCTTGTTTGGCTGCAGCTTCTCTGCCCTCCGTAATTAGAGCATCTACTCCAGTATCAACGTGACCAAGCTGGCTTGCGACCTGAGCGGAATGCGCCGCAGATTTCGACATGTCACTTGGTGTGTCGGTCGCGTGAGGATTGTTATTCTTCATTGCTAGAAGTTTCGCTCTCAACTGGTTTGCCCTCAACTCACTAGCAATCTTATTGGGATTGACAGTCTTTGTGGAGGTGTGTGAATTGCCCTGGAGTATGTATTAGTACCTGAGACTGTTTACCTACAGCGCCAACTCAACTTACATTTGTCTGAGGATTCTTGAACATATCATTCAATATCTTCAGCTTTTCAGGCGTGAGGCTTGTTTGAGTTTCAGATTCATTGATCTCGCCCTCCTCTTCTTCTTCGAGATTGTTCATCGAGGTGTTGGCAGTAGGAGGAGCACTTCCCCTGAATATAGGGTTTGTGAAGAGGTTCTGAGGGCTATTGGAGAAGTCGTAATCCATGTTGAGTGGAGAGCAAGGATATGAGAAGTTGTGTGGGATAATATATTGATTCAGGTGATTGACAAATTCTTCAAAGGTTGGCAGCAAACTTGAGTTGTCATTCATTCTTGTTTGATCACACATACATCACGAGTTGAGAAAAACATGGCAATAAGAAAGGAAAGCGCGACCAAGTCCAAAGGTAAACAAACACTTTCGTTTGTTCACTTTGAAAACGGTTGTTTCAGATATTTTTGAAACAAACGCGGTGAACACGTGAAACGTGAGGCTTGATTCCCTGCCGAGAATGTGACGCATCTCGGAAGAAAGGCTGCAAGATAAAAGAGTAAGAGCAATTCAAGAGACAGGTGGGAAGATGCATCCGCATTGTTAGAACAAAGACTAATCACGGACCAAGGTATGCTCATGTTTATACAATACAACTCATTATCATTTCAAACCACCATCCTTCACCTCCGCTGCCTCGCTGCCATAACAGTCAGGTTCGCTCTCGCTCTAATACCCATGGCATGTAAAGCATCCCTTCTTGTCCAACACGTACTCCTCCCCTCAGCCACGCTCACCACCTCTTCTGCAAATCTCTTTGCAAAGCTGCTAGTTCCTCCTTTCCGTTTATCAGAAGCATCCAACATCCACTGAACAGCAGTTCTTCGACGTTGACGTTCTCGTAATGGTACAGGCAGCTGCAGAGCAACACCACCACCTGCTGCACCTTTTTGAGATCGTATGCGAAAAATAGGCGCAACAGAGTCAATTGCTAGAGTGAGGTAGAGGATTGGATTGAGAGGTAAGCTAGAATGAGGAGGTGATCCAGGAAGTAGAGGATGTTTCGCGTCTGATCGTGGTGCGGGCGAAGTGCGGAGGTGTGTAAGGATAGTATTCATATTCTGTAACGACGTATCAGTTAGTATGATTGAAGCTACACGAGGTAATCGTAAGCTGATGTCTCTAAAACCTTGACTCAAGGCGAAGACAGGAGAAGGACGTACTCTTTGTGCAACGCTCAATTTGCCATCGCGCATCAACAGTTTTGTCACTTGTTCTACAATTGGTTCGTACCTCTTCCTGAGATGACTCCCTGGTGGTAAAGGGAGTGTCGGCAGTCCAAACTTGACTCCTTGATCCTCTTCTACCTCCAAGAACTCTTCTTGTATAGGCGCCTCTTCTACGTTCAACAGACTGCTGTTCATAAGTGCTTCCTGCTCGAGCGCCAGATCTTCTTCAGCAACATTTCCACGGTAGGCTTGACGACGTGCCAGACTGCCATCTTGTTGTCCTGACGCGCTCGTAGCATATGAACGGCGTGTTGTATTGGAGATGTGAGCACGGCTGAAAGTGGAGTATGGTCTGCTTTGTGCTGGCTTGTTTGGCAGATCTTCCTTCTTCTTCATTGCATCTTGCATGACCTTGGGCAGATTTGCTTGAGTCTCCTTGTCACCTGCAACAGCATCCGAGACCTTTGTCCCTTGGTCGAGCTCAGGAGGCTGTTCTCCCATGGCGGTTTTGATTGCAGCATCCTCTTCAGTAACATGAGGTGTGTTGACCATGCTTTCACCTTCACCTCCAGTTTCTTTAGACATTCTTCCCTGATCCGTATAACTGCGAATCCATTGTGGAGAGGGTTGTGTTTGGCGAGTACGGAAAGCCAATGGCCTTGCTAGCCTGATTGGGATTCTTACTGACATGATGCTTGAAGGACTGATTGATCTGTCTAATATTCATGGCCGAGGACTTTTGCATTGCGATGGTCGGCAGGGTTTCACACCCTAATTCCAGTCTTACGGGATCAGCTCCGGATGACATACCAAAAGCACCATCAACCGCTTCTCTTAGCTTCTTGTTGTAGGCGAGGTAGCGTGACAGTAGTTTGGTATCATCGCATTGCGTTAGCATTTTCAAAGGCGCAGGTTCGTCAGCTTCACAGTCACCCTTTCTGAACGACATCCAAGCCCCCAATCGGACGATCGCCACTTGACGATTTACACCTTGCGAGCTTACATTGCTCGACGCAACGATCATGATTCCCACATTTAGCGGCAACTCCAAGAGAGCTCGGAATGTCAACCTCTCCGGTCGAATCAACCAAAACCCATTTGCAAAAGCAGGGAACAACGTTGCGGCTGTAGGGACTCAAAATGCGGTTGCCGCAGCTCAGCAGGATCGGGCAGCACGACAACACGAAAGGGAGAGGAGAGATGCGGCCAGTAGGATACAGAAGGCATGGCGTTCATACGCAAAAGATATAGCAGGTAAGAGTGTGCAAAGACAACAGTGGGATGTGGTGGAAGGGCAAGGGCAGGACGGCGATCAGGCAATGACAGCCGCGGATGATGCAAGGACACCACCGCCACCATACAGGACTGAAAAAGAATCACTGGATCAGCTTCGAAATTTGCTGGACTTTCTGGATGTTCGTCGGGAGGATGATTGTGAAAGGCTGGATAGGTACTTTGCCAGAGCAGATACTTGTTTGAAGCAGATTGAAACAATCAATGATGCCGATACTTGGATCTCCTCCTTGCTGTATCTGGAACGAACTTGTCTACACATACTGGATCGAGGACATGGCTTGTCTGAAGCCGATCAGCACCGGATCCTTGACATCGTTCTAAGGATTATACTTTACATCCCACAAATTTCCACACAGAATGCTCAGCAATACTACCGAACTTTGGCCATTCTGGCTCGAAGGTTTGGTTTACGAGCTCAATGGGTTCTCAAACCGATCCAGGCCGCACCACATTCACTGGTAACGTATCAGGCATTGAGCAGAAACATTTTGGTACTACCCGAGCTTAGGCAAGCATTTCAAGATCTGCGTACACTTGGAAAAGAAGCTCTTGACCGAATCTTCAATAATATTGACGCGAAATTGCTTGGGTTAGCTACCTCACAATACTTACAGAGAATACCTCATGGCAATTATTGGCTCGCTTCTCCCAAGGAGGCGCCTCAAAGATTGGCTTTATTGACACATATTATCTACTGCTATCGACGCAATATCGTTACGGCAAACAAGAAAGAGTATGCCTCGGATCATGATTTTGTCGTTATCGCTGGAAAACTACTTTCTTCGCTTGTTGACTTTGTCCAGGTGGAGTCAGCGACACTGTCGGATAGCGAGGCGGAAGTTGAGAGACAAGGCAAGCTGCAGCTGGATGAATTTCAGCTCGATCAAATCAACTCTCTGATCGACCATGAAAGTGTTGCTGGCTTCATGACACAGATGATTCCACACGTTCAAAATGGCAGCACTCCAAATTTAACGATTCACAAGGACGACACACGAATGATGGCTAGCTACATTTTGACACTACTTCGTATGTACCCACGAAAAGGGGACGACATCAGGATGTGGCTCTATATGGGACCCTTAAAGGGTCAAGACACGACAGCGAATAGATTAGATGTGATCGAGTTTTTCTGGCGTGCGGCATCTGACACTAGCGTGTTCACCGGGATCTCATCCGAGCCAAGGTCAGCGGTACAATTCCTCAAATCCCGCACGATGCAAGCAGGTACGGGCGGTTCGAGGTCAGCAGATCTACACCAGCAACAGGAAGTTGACGAACAGTGGCGGCTAATCCTCATATTCATCGAGCTTTACTCATTTGTGCTGAAAGTAATGGACGATGAACAATTCTTCAGCACTTATGAGAGCACATCTCAGAAGAATGCACTTACGACAGACGATATCAAGAGGCTATCCACCTTTCTCAAGCATCTTGGATTTACCATGTATTACAGTGCTCCGGAAATTCTTCAAACACCAGCAGCCGAGGAGATACAAGACTTTAAGACGCTCTTTGGCACGAATCAAGAGACAAACAAGACGGGCGAAGTCAGCGCTGTGAAGCGTTCAACCCCATATATTGCTGGAGTGCAAGGAATGACTCTTGATTACGTCAAAGGCTTGGTCAATAGCCTAGTCCGCGCTATCTACGAACGCGACTCTCGTCGTCCTTTCTTACCGACAGATCACTGGCTGATGACCTCACGGTTCGACATGACCAATTTCATCGACGCCGTAGTCGAGGAAGAAGAACGTCGACATGTTGTGCAAATAGAGGACGACGAGGATCAAAGTGATGAAGAACCCGTGGATCTCGAATATGCAGAAAGAACTGGTCTCACTGGCACGTCACAATTTCAGCGCCATCGTCGACTTGCTCAATTGCAGCGACAACAACGTAAAGCTTCTCGTAAGCGGTACTTGCAGACTGTTGCGCCTCGCCTTGAGATTCTACAGAACATGCCTTTCATCATACCTTTCAAGACACGTGTGCAGATCTTTCGACGATTTGTTTTTCTCGATCAGAAGAAGAGTCGTGGAGGTTTAGATCCGGATATGTTCCATATGATGAATCCAGCCAATGGACGACATCAAGCTAAAATTAGACGTGAAAACGAGTTTGAGGATGCATACAATCAATTTTACGACTTGGGCCCGGCTTTGAAGCAGCCCATAAGCATAACGTTTATGGACAAATTCGGCACGCAAGAAGCTGGAATCGATGGTGGCGGTGTGACGAAGGAGTTCCTCACAACAGTGACTGCACAAGCATTTCGCACAAACAACGACGGTATCAATATGTTTGTAGAGAATGATCAGCATCTACTGTATCCAAACCCTGCTGCAGTAGAGGAGACCAAAGAGCTCCTGAAGGAATCTGGCATCAAGCAAGGAACAGATTTCTGGCGTAGCGCTATACAAGACCTTCTGCAACGATACGAGTTCTTGGGAAGAATCATCGGAAAGTGTCTTTACGAGAATATACTAGTGGATGTCGACTTTGCTGGTTTCTTCCTCCTCAAGTGGGCTTTGACTGGTGGACATGGTCAAGCACCCAATGAGAGTGGCTACAGAGCGAACATTAATGATCTCCGTGATTTTGACGAAGGTCTATACCAAGGTCTTCTCAAGTTGAAGAATTATACTGGTGACGTCTCTGACTTCGGACTCACCTTCAGTGTTACCGATACAATCACGATCCCTCAGTCTCTCACTGGCCTACCTAGTGATCGCCGAACGAAATCGTACGATCGCGAACTTTACCCTGGTGGTTCTATGGATCCTGTCATTAACACGAATCGACTCGTCTACATTTCCTACCTCACCCGCTACCGTCTGACGCAACAGCCCTACCAACAAAGCAGTGCCTTTCTACGCGGTCTTGCCTCCATTATCTCACCTTCGTGGCTCCGCATGTTCAACCAACACGAACTCAGCACGCTAATTGGTGGTTCTCACGCCTCCTCTATTTCCATCTCCGACTTACGATCGAACACAATCTATGGTGGTCTCTACGTCATTGGCGACGATGGCTTGGAACATCCCAGTGTTTCGCTGTTCTGGGAGGTACTCCATGAAATGGATGAGGTGGATGTTAGGAAAGTGCTGAAGTTTGTTACAAGTACACCAAGAGCGCCATTGCTTGGGTGGAAGACGTTGAATCCCAGGTTCAGTATTAGTGATGCTGGGACTGATGAGACGAGATTGCCGAGCACGAGTACTTGTGTGAATCTGTTGAAGCTGCCGAGATATACGAAGAAGAAGACGTTGAAGGAGAAGCTGTTGTTGGCTGTTAATGCTGGAGCTGGGTTTGATTTGAGTTGAGTAAGAAGTAACTCAACTTGGGAGATGCATGGATGAGTTGGATTGCATGGAATTTGCATAATGGTTCTTTGCATTCAGCGGGACGACTTTGAATGACAACTGCATAAGAGTATAGATTATGATAATCACGACGAACAACAGACATGACCTGTTAATGAGGCGGTGGTTTCCTCCCTAACAAATACAAGATGTACATATAAGCCTTAACGAATATACGAGAAGTTTCGAATTATCCTGCTCATTGTGGCACTACTTACCTGACCTGCCTCTCTTCCTCTTCAAAGCTTGCTCGCAATGTATCCCTCAGGCACACCCAAGTTTTTTACCTTTCCAAACACAACCTTCTCGATCCACTCTTTAATGATCCCATTCACCTCTCCAGCACCCTGCCATAACGCCCAATGTGAAGTAGGCACTTCCCGCAGTGTCAAGTGCTTGACGTTCTCGCCCATACGTTTCGCGAAAGCAGGAAGAACTGCGTCGTCGTGTGTCGCTGTGATCATCAAAACAGGTGGTTGCAGCGTGTAGTTGCGCTTTCCTGGCTCTAGAGCGAGCTCGTCGGTGTAGTTGACGTGCCAGGTGCGGTACCAATTTACTATAGTTTGCATTAGCAGAACCTCCAGTAAATATATATGGTTTTTGTGTAGATGCGGCAACTCACAGCTTGGACCCATGCCCTGTCTTGCATACTCCTGCACATAATATTCTACCTCAACCTCACCAATCCACGGACTCGGTCCTACCTTGTTCAAAGCACTGAAATCATAGCCTTTCGTCGCAACCCAAACCCTGTCTTTACTGCCATCCTCATTCTTCCCACCATAAATGCCACTCAAAAACTGCTTGATCTTCTCCGGCGAATCAATCGCTTTCTCAACAACATCAGACGCATTATCAAGCATATACTTGGTACTCGGCATCTTCTTCACTCTCTCTTCAAGCGTCGTCCACACGGAAGTCGGCGGATAGTATGGAACACACACCGTGAAGAGATGTGACACAAGTTCAGGATACCATAGGGCGACGCGATAGACCACCGCGCAACCCCAGTCGTGTCCGCCTAGGATTATTTTGTCGGCGCCGAGTTGCGCAGCTAGTTGTGCTGTGGCTGTGGCGACGGATTTGAAGCTGTAAGAGGGGAGGTGTGTTGGGTGCGGTGCGGTGCGTCCGAAACCAGGGAGGTCGGGACAGATCACTCGCAAGCCGAGTTTGAGGAGTACTGGGATTTGGTAACGCCAGGCTACTGAGAGGTCGGGCCATCCGTGGAACTTGATGGGGACATGTCAACAATGTTTTTGGTAGAGGGGCAAAGGATGAAGAGGAAGAGACGTACGAGAAAGGTGGTTCCACGCCATTTTCCACCTTCAGGCTCGAAGTAGAGGTAGTCTAGAGTGTAGTATCAATATCTCAGCAGTATTAGGACAATCGAGTACTTTTTTCGTAGCAGAACATATCAAACCCGCACAGTACGATTCACAGTTCTAATGCACAGATTGGTTAGACGAAATCACTCACGATAATCAATGCCATTCAATTTTGCATAATGATGAGGAGCTTTCCAGACATCAATCTTCTCGAGTTTTGTATTTTCAGCCATGATCTCTTTGACGCTCTTGCGTGTTTTGCGTGGCAAGGAAGACATTGTGATAAAGATGGAGACTTGAAGATAATGTCCTGGGTTGATTCATTGTGGCCTTGGACGTCTAAGTTATTGTTTACTGCTTACAACCGAGGTGAGGTTAAACGAAGGAGGAGTCGACCACAAGCTCACCAATGTCTGTTTTAGGCAAATCCAAGACACTACTCCTTAGTGAAAACATTTCGAGAATAGTAGACATCTTTTGCGATTATTATATTGGCATTGCTCAGAATGACACACAGAAAGATACCAATATGGCTGGACTGCGATCCAGGGCATGACGTGAGTAGACTGTGACGTGATGTTTTGTATCCTAGTGATAGCAACCATAGAACAAAAAATATCTGTGACACAATACGTCGTTGTCAAGTTTCGTGGGCCGGGACTGCTGTGAAGGGCACCCTCAATTTCTTCAGGCTACTCACCTTATGCCCTTCTCTACGTAATATCCCAGGCTCTTCCTCCAACGATACTTGTGATCTAAAACATTCGCAAAGTTTAGAAGGTCTACGGGCACTCTTTACAGCATAACTCTTGCCCTACCCCAGGAATTCTGACGACGACGTGACAACATACTAGCAAAATTGAGTTTGACTAACATCCACAGGACGCCTTTGCGATTCTTCTCTCCGTCCTTCATCCAAATTCCCACCTTCTCGGCCTCAGCTCCGTCTCAGGCAACGCCTCCATTGATCACACAACCCACAACGCCCTCGCCATCCTAGCTGCCCTCGGCCACGACAATTCCACCACCAGCACCACTTCTTTTCCAGTGGTACGCGGCGCAAGCAAGCCACTGATCCGTCCCATCAACTTCGCGCCTGAAATCCACGGCAAAACAGGTCTCGATGGTGTTCCTCTACTCCCTTCTATCCCAGCTTCAACAGTCGAGGCTGTGCCAGAGGGTGTCCAGCACATTGCTGATAAGATTCTGGCACAGCCAAAGGACGAAGTATGGATTATAGCCACAGGGCCTCTAACGACAATTGCGTTATTATTCCAGCAATTTCCCGAAGTGCCAGGGCATATCAAAGGCTTAAGCGTCATGGGCGGTGCAATCGGGGATGTATCGATCAACCCATCATCATCGTCCTCTTCTCCTTCCTCAACAATAATCACCACCCCATTCTCCACCGCGCCACCCCACCGCCGCGATGGCAAAGGCAACTGGACCCCCCACGCCGAATTCAATATCTGGTGCGACCCCGAAGCCGCCTCCCTCGTCTTAACCACACTCCAAACCCTCCGCAAACCGACCATTCTCATCCCATTAGACTTGACGCACCAAGTACGAGGAACAGCCACCGTCCAAACCCTCCTCTTCCCCACACCAAGCAAGATCAGACAGACATTCAAGCAAATCCTGCTTTATTACGCGTCAACGTACTCGGAGCACTCTGGAATTCATGACGGGCCGCCGCTGCATGACCCGCTTGCTGTGTTTGCCGTGTTGGAACCGGATGCTTTTGATGATTGTGGTGGGGAGAGGTGGGATATTAGTGTTGATGTTGGTGATGGGGAGAGGGCTGGTGAGACTGTTGCGACGCCGAGGGGTGATGGTCGGGTTGGTGACGTGAGGATACCGAGGAGTGTTGATTTAGGGAGGTTTTGGCAGGCTGTGGATCATGCTTTGGGTGTTGTGGAAGGAGATCGTGAGTATCAAGTTGGCTCATGATCCGAGCCTAGGTATCACTGCGCAGATCAGGAATCAAGTCGATGGCTTCATCTGTCTGGATGCTAGAGGTCGCAAGCAGAAACGCAGGGCCACGGATCGTGAACACCAGTGCCGCTGTCAGGTGTAGAATAGAAAATAGACCTACTCCGTTTCGAAGATGAGTAATCCACCCAGTCATATTCACAACCCAGGATATAGCTGAATTCGTAGTTTGATGGACACCTATCCTGGTCCTAAGTCGTCGAGAGTACAGCAGTGGAGGGGCTCTAGCTCTCCTAAAAGGACTCCAGCACTCCTCACACTAGCTCTTAGGCGAGCAGTATAGAAATCGGACATCGACATCTGAACTAGGGTAGGCAAGGCTTTCGCCGTCAGCCAAACCGATCGACCGCATACTGTTGTTTGATTATGCTAAACGTATACACGACACTGCCAAAAAGCTAAAGGAGCAGTAAAGGGCGTGGGATGAGCGGCATAACCTTCCGCTAGAATTAAGAAGATAACCTACGCATTAGTAAGAAGTATCGGCGTAGCTTGCCTATGAAGCTGTTACTACAGCATTAAATATCTTAACCGTAGCTAATACATTTTAGGCACACGGCGAAAGAAACGAGGAGATGCACTTAGAGATTAAAGACGATATAAAAGCAGACAATAATAGCCTTGTTAAAGAAAAGCTTTGGAAACACTAGAGACGGCTAGAAATGCTTGGTGAGACGCGGGTGGCAGTAGGAGGAGGGAAGTTCACCAGATGTAGAGGTGCGCAAATGCATCCGCAAAATGCACGACACCGAAGAAATATAAGAAGACTCCAGCACTCCTCACACTAGGGTTTAGGAGAGTAGTATCGAATCGGATACCGACATCTGAACTGGGGTAGGAAGGTAGCTTGTCGAATCATCGTTACCGCAAGGGTAGTCAAAACAGAATGTCGTCAGTTTCTCTTTCTTAAGACCAGAAATCAAATAGCCATTGTGAGGCTTGCCACACAAGAGCACATTATAGCCATACTAAAGTAGTATTGCAGCTTTTGGGATATCTTTCCATTTCTTCAACATTCGTATCACTATATCAACACACGCTCCAGGCCAGCTCACTCGGTTCTTCGCTCTATGATAGCCTTCTGTACAAAAAGTCTTGTTTTATCGTCGGATATATAGTTAGTTCCACTCTCTTGCCGCCGTTCCAAGTTCCGGACGCTTGACATGCTTGAAACGGGAGTCTCTCCCTTCGCCTTCGTTGTGTTTTCTGTAATTCGGAAGGGGAAGTCGAGAGTAGTGGATTGTGGGTGCATATTGTTTATGCAAGCATCTTGAAGAGCTTGGGAGCGGCGCATTGCATGGCACAGTGGGTGAGGTGGAAGACTGCGAAAATGACCTGTGTCAGCTTAAATGCCATTGAAGATGTGTACAATGCGGCTTTTGCGCCTCGCAAGGCTTGGAGTAGGATAATGTTGATGCAGGACTCCATCAAAAAGATACGTACACTCCTCAACACAGTCCTCGTGAGGTCCCTTGTGGTTCTCGTTGTCTTGAGCAGCAGTTACACGCTGTGTGCATTCGTCATATTCCTGCTTGTGGTGGTGGCACTCCTTTGATCTTGCGCATTCTGTAGAAGAAGAATCATGTCAGTGACCCAACACTAGATGACAGCTGAATGTATGCTTGATCGTTCACGTATGTATTGGAGGGGTCGCCCACTGCCATCAACACCGTGGCGTAACCTTGCGCATCCAACACAACACCGAAAAACACCACTCTATATAACAAGCAAGCTCAAACTTACCTTCTTGCAAAGCAGGCATAGGATCAACAGGCTCATCCTCCTCCTCCTCCTCCTCTTCCTCCTCAGGTTCATCAGCGCTCTCCTCATCCTCCTTCTCCTCGTCATCATCGACCTTTCCCTTAAAAGGCTTGTCATCCTCCGATGTCTCCTTTGGTGTACCCGTCAAATCCGGACTTGTCTGCTCGGTGCCCTTATCAACATTGGGCTCGCTATCGGGTGTTTCATGGGCATCGCCGTATGCCTTGTCTGATTTAGGATCAAGGTGGTCTGCGGCTTGATTGTCGGCGTCCGGGGCAGGAGCGTCGGCGTGGACGTCGGGGGAGATGTAGGAGAGGACGGAGTCGAAGAAGCCCATAATTGCGGTGGTTATTACAGGATTCGGTGAAGATGTGGAAGCTTGAGGTTCGAGGTTTGAAAGGCAAATCCCCAATGACTTTCCGGGTGTTGCTTCCCGATTAGGGTCGAAGCAGGATCAACCCCTTTTCATGTCGCGAACACAAAGCACAGATTAAGTCACACATCTTCCATTCACTAGCAGTAACAAACGTATGTGATATATGCCTGTTTGAAGCGCACTACATATGCCAAGTGCTGATATGATACATGTGTCTCGGGTAATCGACTGATGAGACTGGCGTCTCTCATAATTCCCGCCTTACCTAGTCCCTCCTTCTCCTGTGCGACCTTTTCCAGTACCGTCGAAATATGCAATGTAGTCGTACAAAGGCGCCCTGAATTTGCTTGCTTCATTCCCAATTCTCTTCTTCCTTATCCTTACTCAGACCTGATTCTGCTGTTTTTCCCAACACTCAAGTAGGTGGCTCTGGTCCACTAACCAAGGTTGGCGCAATCCGTCTCTTCTTGGCCTCTTGCCCATCATCACTCGCGTCCTGCTCCGCCTCCCGCTTCACCGCAGTCTGGCTGAGTTGTGCTGGAAATGAAGCATGCATTGAGCTAGTAGCACTAACTTGTGGTGTCATTGGCGGTGTAGGCGCAATGAAAGTTGGTGGTAATGGCGTGTTGTGACTCGTCTGATTGGCAGCCGAAAGAGTAGGCAGATTCGTCATGACAGGTGTTGGATTACTCACGACAGTACCAGGTGCTAGTGGTTGAAGTGAAGCAACGGATGATGCGGAGTTTGAGCGTGTAGGTGTTGGAGGTCGATTAAAGTTGTTTGAAACCATTCCGGGTGATGGCATGATTATCGAGGATGGAGGCTGTCTCATGTGAGACTGCAGGCCTGTAGGTGTTTGTTGAGGAGTAACATCAGTGGCTCCAGTGGTATTGATAGCAGTTGGGGCATTCGCACGAGAAGCTGGCGGACCATGGTAGGCCGTACCTAGCTCACCTGGCGCAAATGCCAATGAAGAGCAGAATCCATCTGACGAACACATGATCAGCGTTGTTGCATCGTTGGACCTATGAATGTTAGCCTCAAAATCCTTGCCAAGCTGAAATACCAACTTACCATGCTAGATCGGTGAATGTAGCAAAATGAAGATTGCTGACCACGCAGAGTGGCGTCTGTTGTTGCGTGTCGTAAACGTATACTGCATCCTGTGTAGCAACAGCATATACGATACGATATGGCAAAGCAAACGCTGGAGGTGGACCTGCGGGTAAGCCACTGTCTTGACTTTTTGGTGTCGACGGTGCTGCAGCATGAGCAGGTGTGGTTGGTGGAGGTTCCATTGACGATACTGAATGAGGTAGTTTTGAGGGAATTACCGGCTCAGGCAGTGCATCAAGGTCTTCTGTTGCTGATGATGTGTCTATGGAGATATGCTTTGTTTGTGTTGCCTCTCTGAGGTTGAAGAAGGTCGTACAACAGCGAACTGCTACTGAAGGCTTTTTGTGTCCAGGTAGGTGTGCAATAGGTGGTTTGTTCAGTCCACCGCGGCTGTAGATATAGACTGTATTGATCACATCTTCTGTAGGTTTGCCGCCATCTAATGTAGATGGTAATACGTTTTTGTATTGACCAGCAGGCGTGAACAGCAGACTACCATCTGGTGCAAATGTGAGTCGTCTGAAGAATGACGTAAGCGCTTCACTGGCATAAATATTTGAGTTCTTATTGTAGCCAACAAGAGGAGATGCTGAGGGCATGACAGCAGGTAGGGGCATAGCTAATGCTGGAGACGCTGAACGATGAATACCAGGAGATGCTGCGCCAAATGAAGATCTTCGGCTTGAAGGTGCGTGGGATGGCGGGTTCATAGGAAGTGCAAGTGATTGTGGTGTCCCTGGCATTGATGGAGCTGGCGAACCCATTCGGATTGGGCCATCCAGATGCAAGCTTGATCGGTGTCCAAAGTCTGGTGGTGCGGGGCTATTCGATGATGGTCGCCGTAGTGGTAGATCCATTCTGTTGACCTTATTGTGTTGTGTGAGCGTAAATTGGCCATCGCTGTTCCTGAGCTTGTAGATGTGTATGGATCGATCAGAAGATTGTGTAGCCAAGAATTCGTTCAATGGATCCCATGCTACACCTTGAACGTAGTTGTTGTGCTCGGCAATCTGCCTTACGCAAGTTCCTGTAGCCAGTCAGCCAAGCACTTTCCTTTATCCTGCCTTATAGCCTGACATACCAGAATGAGCGTCGTAGATGCGAGCTATGTTATCCATGCTGCCAGTCACGATGAATTTGCCATCAGGAGACCATGCCAAATCATATATCTCGAATCCATGATTGGCCGCGTTTGCTGATCTGAAGATGCGCAGATAGTTCCAGAACTCCTTGTCTTCCAGATCATCTTCACCATATGCTCGGCCAGCAGGCTTCTTGTCTGTAGGTGACCAGATTATTATATTGCCATCATCGCCAGCGCTGGCCAGCAGCTCTTCTATTTAGAATGTTTAGTACTTTTCTCGAACACTTGTTGCATCTGATCTTCCTAACCACGTGGACTCCACCGTACTACATTGACGGCTTGTGTATGTTTCGAAAGTGTTGACAGATAGGTGACCTGGCGGTCAACTCCATTGTGTTCTACTTTCCAGACCTATTCGCAAGTTGTGTTTGTGAGACTGTGTTATTGTAGTCTGAACGACACCAAGATCACCTACTCTAACATTGTTGTCACCGCCAGCGGTTGCTAATCTTCCTTTTCCATGAGATGGCTCGAATTGTACGGAGTAGATGGGGGATCGGTCGTTATGCCAAGTGATAAGCAGAGGTGCTGCCTTCATGGCTGACTTGGGGAAGTGCGCGGGCTTGATGGAGGTGTGAAGCAGGGCGGGTCATCAGAGGAGGTCAATGAGGTTGGGTGTAACTTCGCAGACAGCAGGCGATGGTGAGAGAAAGAGTCGGAGTGAAGTTAGGCAACACCAACCGAAGATCGTGCGTCGAAGAGTGAGGGAGGGGTTCTTGGTTCTTGCTGTTGCTGCTTGTTGTCGCTGCCGCTTGGCCGACGTAACTCGTGACTCGAAGGGAAACAAACACGCACTCACTCGACGTACACCAGTGGCTTAGCTCACGTACTCCCTGCACTATACCTTGTGACTCAATGGCCAGGATTTAAGGTATCGGTACAATAATAATGCATGAATAAGATGAGCATCCGATTGTCGATCTCTTTCCAAAACAGGGTCTTGCAAATGCATGTCAACAACAACAACAATATTATGCTGAGCTCACTGAGTAAGCCTGATATAGACCTCCAGGCAGCACGGGTAGAAAGGTCACAAGTAGTAGCAATCACATAAGGGCTCTGCATTGGTGTACATTATTGCAAGACTATAAAACTCCTCTCGCATCCAGTGTCAGCACGCTCGCAGATATAAAGCAGTTTCCCTCAGTCACTCCTGCTCCTCCCAATTCCTCCAAACCCACTCCACAATCTCCTCACTCCTCGTCACAGGCACTTCATGCCCAGCATCCAGCTGCAATACCTCCAGATTCTGCTCTCCTAGCGTCGCGAATGCGTCTATTAGTAGTTCTGGTGTATGCACTGCATCATCCGTTAATCCAACCACCATGAGGACCTTTCCAATCTTTAGCCCTTCTTCAGTGCTATCTTTCTTGTCCTCTGCACGCTGGGCGTCCAATCTTTTCCCGATAAGACGCCACTGTTCATGCTGACCTCTAATCGGACCCTTACGAAAACTGCTTGTAAAAGCGCCAATGAATCCAGCATGCTTTTCCATCTGCCAATTTACAATACCAGCAGCGTCCACGACTCTCCCAAAGGCTTCTGGTGCCGCTTGCCTGACCCCAGCCGTTTCTGCATTCACAGGATCCTGATCAGAGGCGGTTGGCGTCGTCCTGAGATTTGGCTTTGATTTGAGTCTGCGCGCAACAAGGTACTCCATAACAGATTGAGGGAACAATCCCGAGTAGATCAATTTCGTGGTGAAAGGTGCACTTTCTGGTCGTATCAACCCAGCCGGAGCTAGCAATACCAAGTCTTCAACCATAGCTGGGAAGTACGACGCGAACGCAGCAGCAATACCTCCTCCCATAGAGTAGCCCATGATGCTAAATTTGTCCCATGTTAAGGGGGAACTGGCAAGCACATAGAACAGCTGTGTGATGTACAGTCGCTCATCGTACGTTGAGTCGGCTGGAGCATCAGAGTAACCACGCCCGAACAGGTCGTAGAACAAGACTCGACATCCTTTAGCAGCGAGCTTTTCAGCTATTGGTGCAAGAGCAGGTGAAGGCGTGCTTATGCCATGTACTAAAACGACTTTTCGACCCTCTTCCGGACCAATTTCATACACTCGGACGTTGCCATGGGGTGTAGCAATATCACGGGCGCCAGGGATATAGTTGGCAGAGGGGTATGGGTTGATCCGTAGCGGTGATGTGTGCTGTGTCTCAAGAGGTGAAGCAATGTGTCTGGATGTTGGAGAAGCAAGGAATGTGTATATTGTGGACAGGACGACAGCAGAAGTAGCACCAGCTGCGAAGTAGAACAATGGCAAGCGATGTGTCGGGATGTGGAAGTCCATGAGCTGAGACATAACCTGATGATAATAGACAAATAATGGTGTTCAGCAAGATGGTGGTGGTGACGAGGGTGTCAGACCTCCCCTCCACGAAAGCCGAGCCTTTTTGCCAATTCTAGCAGAAGTAAAGCCGAAGTTATTCCAGCTGAACTTCAGACTTCAAAATTTGGGGTCACTTCTCCCACGGTCTCCCTCAATGTCAACATTTGTCAGCTTCGCCCGACGTGTCCCTCTAGACGCTATCGTCGTGGCATGTGGGAGGGGCCTATGGTCTATTGCCAAGAAAGAAGCCTCCATCGAGTTGGTCACAGGATGAAGCAGTCTCGAGGAAGGTGATTTCTGAAGATCCCCGCTCAGCAATGCAGAGGCGACAGTATCTTCGGAGAACTTGATTCACCGAGCTATGAAAATGCGCACAGGAGATTTACCTGAACATGCCTTGCTCTACAATCATAATGAAAGAGCTAGTCCTTCCAGAAGCTGTCACGAATATTTGCCTGAAAACGAAAACAGACAAGCTTCAATACGCCAAGCTGCCAAGTTAGTAGAGTGAAAATGCTGCAAAAACAACCGATGCCGAAGCACGTCTGCTTCTGTCCACCACAACAACACTGGTGTCATGCTAGTCTCAAGAGGATGGCGACTATCAGACGCTTACAGCTCAAGGTCTACAAAGTAGAAACCTTCTGGCTGCGAGCACCTTGCTTTCCCTCCCATGTCTCTTTCTTTCTCAGATAATCATTCACTCAGTCGCTCTCTTCTCTATTATCTTGTTCATTTCAACCTGGTCAACATTTTGACTGCACATTCTTTCGAACACCCTTTTTGCTTTCTTGTAACAACAATATGAAGTTCTCCATTGCTGCTATTGCAGTGGCAGCTCTCGCCACTGCTGCTCCTACTGCCCAGGAGAATACCTTGAGCAAGCGTACCAACATCTTCGCGCTTGCCGCCAATGCCACTGGTACCTTCATCGACATCCTTAACAAGGTCGACCAGATCGCCGAGACCGCTGTGCAGACCAAGATCAACACTACCGTCAAGACCTCCAACAAGTTCACCTCATGGAAGACTTACGAGGCCAACGGTGTCAACCTTGGTGGCTGGCTCTCTCTTGAGAAGGGTATTCAGCCTACCTTCTTCAATAACAATGGTGCTTCTGCTGCCGTTGACGAGGACTCCTTCTGCCGTGTTCCCGGTTCGTTCAAGTGTGGTACGCTCTTGGAGAACCGCTACGCCACCTGGATCACCAAGAGTGACATTGACAACTTTGCCTCTTATGGAGTCAACACTCTCCGCATTCCCATTGGATACTGGGCCTTCATGAACTCGGTCAACGGCGATAAGTACCACACTGGCGGACAACTCGCTGCCCTCAGCAGAATCTCCTAATACGCCATTATAAAGTACAACATGCACATCATCGTCGACCTGCACGGTCTTCCTGGTGGTCAGAACGGTCTTGACAACCAAGGCAGGACCGGCACTATCGACTGGTGGTACAACAGCACCAACATGGCCTACACGATGACCCTGATTGACCGCGCCACCGACTTTATTATCGGCCAGCCCAACACCAACCAGTTCACCCTCTGCATCATCAACGAGCCTCTTGCCCAGTCCTTCTACTTCTTTGGTCAAACCCCTGACTCCTTCGCATACCTCGTCAAATACTACAACGCTGCCATCAAGCGAATCCGCGCGAAGACTTCCGTCATCTCAATTATGTTGTCTGATGGGTTCTCTGGCCCTCAGACCTGGGACCAGTGGTTCGCCAACTCCACCGACAACATCGTCTTCGACACACACATTTACTTCTTTTCTGGTGGCGCTTACAGCTACGACGCACCCTACTCTGCCTGCTACCTCGCCAAGAGCTACCAGCAGGCTACCAACACCGTCTTTGTCGGTAAATGGTCTCTGCAAGCTGGTACCTACAATACAGCCGATGTTACTGAGCGTACCCTCTTCTTCGAGACGCAGATGAACGCTTACCAGACTCTCCTCAACGGTCAGGCGTTCTGGAATGGAAAGCACTTTGGTGACCAGGTTGTTGGTACTGACGGTTCCCTTCAGCCTGAGTACTGGAGCTGGCAGCAGTTGGCTAGTGAGGGCATCGTGCCTAAGCCTGGTGCGAAGTCGAACATCAAGTTTTGGAGTGTCTTCTTGCCGAAGCTGGTGGGCTATCCGAGGCAAAGTAAATGAACGTGGCGGAGCAGGGGTGACCCGTCCAGACGAGGGATAGCGCCAGTCTAGGAGCAGTTGTCGCTTTGAAAGTAAGAAACAAAAACTTCACGACCTTTTTCTGTAAAAATAGATTTCATAGACTAGACTGTACATGTATCACTGCAAATTGTTGTTGTATACCACCTTCATATTTCATCGAGTTGCTCATATGCACATGGTGCGTTACCAAGCTTTCGGTACAATAGCCATGGAGTATCAAGCAACTCGCCTCCTGAGATGATGAGATGGACAGGCTCCTCAAGACCTAACCTTGTGTACTGTCCTCTCACTTCCGGCTTTTTTGTAGTTAGTGTATACCACCGAAGACCTGATTCCAGCACATACTATAATGACGATTGTCCATCGACCGTCCTTCCACGTGTATAAAGTGTTATTCTGCTATTTTCAAGAAAAGCTTGGCACCGAAATGATCGGCATTGCCCTGTCTCATCTTTGTTCTCAAACAATTGACCCATGCTATATGGTATAGAAGATCTACACTTTAAGCACATACGGCCACAGACTGTGGATAACAAGGCATCCCGTTCGCTCTGCCCTATTTAAACCACAGATCGACTGCTTAGTAGTATGGTGGGTGACCACATGCGAATTTCAGTTGCTGTATGTCGATAATTCTTTGTTTCTTTTTGTTTTTTTTTGGCATTGACTTGGGCGTAATTCGCTGCTTTTCGACTTGAGGAGGTAGGTAAGATATAGTGCTTCTACGTGGCTTCTTTTAGCTCAATCATTATTGGATACCGCATAGCAGGCGATGTTGCTCGACGTTTGGCATTTCTACTTTTGCCCAGCCAGTATGTTCAGCAATTGAGTATTATAAGAGTCAACACTTTTGTTTTCCATGAATCATTTCCAATGCCTGCATTTTACACCTTACCTACTCAGCGGCTTCTCCTTAATAAACCAAGCCGCCAATGCCGCTCCAACAACCAGCCCAACATCAACACCATAAGCCGCCCTCGTACTAACGCCATACGCACTTCTCACAAGACTCCTCGTCTCAGGCTCCAAGGTCTTGATATACGCCAGCGTCCTCCGCACACCCTCCACAATGACCGCCGCGTCCTTTCCACTACCCAATTTGGTCTCCAATGAGGATCGCAACACCTGATTTGCAGCCGAACTCGTCAGACTCACACCAGTCGTGCTGCCTAGACTCCGGAAGAGGTAAGAGCACGCCGTCGCAACTGCTTGATCATCGTGTTTCGCATTCGAGATAAGTGCAATTAGTGTTGATGTGACGCCTATACCATTACCAAAAGCGCATAGACTGCTTGATATTATGATTCCGATGGTTGAATCCATGACTGCGCCAGAGAAAAGGAGGATACCCAACAACCCGATAGAAAGCATGAGATAAGCGACGACCGTGAGCCAGTAGTATTTTCCAGTTCTCTTCATTACAATACCGCCAAAAAGGCTTCCACTGACGCCACAAAGGATTGCTGGGATGAGAAGGACACCAGCCCTACTTGCAGAGTCGCCATGCACTGCTTGAAAATAGAGCGGGATGTAGAAGAGTGCTGCCAGGTATCCAGCGAAACTGAAGAAATTGCACATATATGCTGCGAATAATGATTTGTTGAAGACGACATGACCTGGTGCAAAAGGCTCGGTTGCGATTTTGACTTCGACCAGGATGAAGAGAGCGAAGAGTGGGACGCTCAAACAGAGCGGGATTAGACACTCCTTAACTCGCCAACTAACGTTACTGCCACGGTCCATACCCAACAGTAATGCGAATACAGCAAAAACGAGCATTAACGCGCCTAAGAAGTCGACCCGTTTTAGCTTCCCTCGCCAATCGCTTTCTTTCTTCACGATCTCTGGTTCTGGTTCTTTGAGCACAACCAATACCGCTATAAATGCAAGAAGACACAATGGTGCTTGCGAGAGAAAGGACCATCTCCAGCCTACACCATCTGCTAGAATGCCACCTGCAGGAGCGCCGACACCAGCACCAGTAGCGTAGATTATGTTGATAAATCCTTGCCACAAACCACGATCTTTGAGCGGTATAGCATCAGACATCAATATGGAGACTACAGTCGTCATGCCTCCGCCACCAATACCTGCGAAAGCTCGAGCAGCAATAAGTTGATTTATGTTTTGAGAAAGACCACAGAAAAGAGTTCCAAGCCCGAACACGAAGTAAGCGAAAAGGAGACAAGGCTTGCGGCCGAATATATCAGAGAGTTTGCCGTAGAGCGGTTGGAACGAGGTAAGCGTAAGGAAGTAGGCCTGAATGATGATTAGCAGCGCACCTTAAGCATTGTATGTAATCTTAAGAACTAACAGTTGCAATCCACGACGTGCTGCTCAGAGCATTCAAGTCCGAGCCAATCTTTCCATAAGAAGATACGATGATGGTTTGATCCGCTGCAGAGAGAAAGATGCCAATAGCTAGTGCGGGGAGGATGTACGGCATCTGTTTTCGCAAAGCTGTATTGCCTGTGTATTGAGCTTTTCGACCCTCGGAAATGACGCGGGTGAGGGAAGGATCGTTAAGGTCTTCCTCTTCTGCTTCTGCATTGTCTATTGGCTCAGGACGGAGCTCTTTCAAGGGTTTCTTAGAACCGTATGAGGTAGGTATCGTCGCATCTTTAGGAAGGAGCGAGGAGCTCTCAGAGCTTTCATTCGCCATCTTGGGAAAGAGGTGGAAGGGGCACGAATGCCTGGGGAGGAGAAGAGAGGCAAACTATGTTCTTCGTAGAAGGATATCACATATTGCAAGAAGTTGTTTCAGCATTCTGGAGTGAGTCGTCCGTCAATTGATAAGCTGACGTTCGTTCGACCTGCCTCTTTGGGCGAAGCTTGGCTGATTACTAATACGCCTCTCCGACTGAGAGAGTCCCCTCGGCATATTTGAATCCTGAAACACATGTCTGACACCTTGCAATTTGGAATTTCATATTCAACGTAGTGAAGATGGTTCAGATCGAGCGCTTTGAAGTTGAACAGGTTTGTACCACACCTTCTTCTTCTTCCCTTCTTGATGATCCAGCGAGAAAAAGAATGCGACCATGCCATTTAAAGTGATGTATCATAATACTAGTGCTGCCTTCTTTAACTTCTTAAACTAATACTAAACACTGATGTTCAGTGGATGGACACATACGAAACAGCAGCTAAATACAACATCGCCGAGACCTGCTGTGCCTCCGTCTCCGTCAACGACCTCATCTCTTTCGCCGCCCAATCAGGGGCGCCTTCAATCTCCCCTCTTGACCTATTCACGCCCGCGACACCACAGACTTACGGCGAAATTCGTGGTTTGACATCACTACGCACCAATCTCGCTAATTTGTACAACTCTCGCTCGAACCATCCACTGAAGCCAGAACAAATACTAATCACTCCTGGAGCGATTGCTGCAAATTTTCTGGTGCTGTATTCTTTGGTTGGACCTGGAGATCATGTAGTGGTACAGCATCCGACGTATCAGCAACTGTATAGCGTGCCCAGGAGTGTAGGCGCAGATGTGAGTTTGTGGGGGATGAAGGAGGGAGAGAAAGGATGGGAATTGGATGTAGAGGAGTTAAAGGGATTGATCAAGGAGAATACGAAGGTGATAGTGCTCAAGTATGTCCCATGTTTTCTTCTTCGTGGACAGCTTTCAAGCTTCTGGCGATGCATGTATAAAGGACGAACAGCACTAGCTAACCAATCCACAGCACACCCAATAACCCTACTGGCTCCATCCTCTCCAAAGAGCTCCTAACAGAAGTAATCTCAATCGCATCCTCACACAACCCACAAATAACAATCCTCTGCGACGAAGTTTACCGTCCACTGTTCCATTCCGTCGACCTCATGAGTGTTCCACAATCGATCGTGAATATTGGTCCCAGCTACCCCAACATCATCGTCACTGGCTCACTATCAAAAGCATACAGTCTTGCCGGCATTCGGGTAGGCTGGCTTGCCTCTCGATCTTCAGAACTCATCGAACAATGCGCCTCTGCACGGGATTATACTAATATTAGTGTGAGCATTGTCGATCAGCAAGTCGCGGCTTTTGCACTTTCGCCTATGTGTGTGCATGGTTTGCTGCATCGTAACATGGG
>Ga0160429_1000363_pt1 | contig 48105 bp, 47 predicted proteins | sample SolpanmetagenomR_FD_108199 | JGI IMG/M metagenome (GOLD analysis project Ga0160429, IMG submission 108199) | Solar panel surface microbial communities from Lawrence Berkeley National Laboratory, California, USA - R | ecosystem: Engineered > Built environment > Solar panel > Unclassified ... | reverse complement strand
TTCTGGCAGTGTTGAAGATATTAAGTGTTTATTAGCATAAATCTTTAGAGGATTGCAATGTGGCGTTCGGGACAATATATAGCTCAGCAGTCAAGTCAAGTCAAGTCATGCTGGTTGGCAATCATCACATCTCGAATTAACTTTGAACTGCATTAAGTGCATACCGAATTGCCACACGTGTGTATTGTAGAGAGGCACAGCACGAGAGATACACAAAACAGTCACTACTTTTCAACGACATCAGTCACACCAATGTCAGAATCATAGTTCTCAATACGTCTTAAAAGAGAATTCGTCAATTAGGATCTAGGTCTACTATATAAATATGCTGTTTATACACATCATTGCATCAGCAAGTGCCTCATAACCACCAGCAACCATAACACCATGCTTTTTATACCTCATTCAATCACATCAGGCTCCATCTTATGAAACTTCATGCAAGCTTAAGTTGAGCAGCATCCATGTACAAATCGATCAGGGTCGACGCGGACCAGGCCCTGATGTCAATGTTAGTAAAAAATCAGATCGAATAGGTTGGGTTACCGACTGTGTAGGACAGCTATCATGGCAAAACGCCCCGTTGCCATTAGTCAACTCTTGAAGACCAGCCCATGGCGATTCGCGAATCATCTTCTTCGGTCCAGCAAGACGACGCTGGACTTGTTGTAGAGTTTCAATCTTGCCTTCTGGAGTAGTGCGTCGTTGCGAGTCGAACTTAAGGAGTGCACGAAGGAAAAATCCTCTCGGCCAAAGCCACTCAGGACCTGTACAAAATTAGCAAAAACCCCGCGGCCATTGAGGACTCAACTACTCAGGCAAAGTAATAACTTACCACTGTGATAGTTGCGGCCCTTGCCCTTCCATGGATGATTGCTGTCATCACTGTTCTCGTAGTGGGGAAAGTAGTTCATGTCACTGGGATCAAGAGTTGCTGCGCCATAAGGGCCCAACAAGTACTGATCAAACATACCCAGAGCTTTCAATGCCTTCTCTGGGGTGAAAAGACCTGGGGCAACTGTCATTGCAATCGGGTAGTTAGGACGCAACTGGTAATCCTCATACTCCTTGCCAGACTTGTACAAGTCTTTGTAGATACCACGACGGTTGACAATCTTGCTGTTGACGTCGTACTTGCTGTCCTCACTGGCATCTTCTGGTACCCAGTAACAGTATTCAAAGTTGTCCTTGACCAGCTTGGCCCATTCTGCCCAAGTAATCTGCTCACCAGCATCTCCCTTCTTGACACCCTTGTACTTGTACTGACCCTTTGCCGAGATTTGGTCGAGCCAGATAAGAGTGCTGTAAAGGAGACCAGTAATCTCTACAGCAGCACCATCACGAGGACTTCCAGGCATACCCTTGGTACCGGCATTTGCACTTTCACCCATCTTGTCCATCCAGGTACCACAGTTGAATTGGTTACCACCAAAGATAATACCAGTGTTCCAGTCAACGTGAATCTCGATATTGAAGCCCTTGTCGCTCATTTGAGAGTCAATACCAGGTCCAGCATTGGCTTCACGGAAAGACATGCCGCTAGCGTGTCTCTGTATAGCTTCCTGGATGATGTCCTCAATCGATGAAGTCTTCGAGTAAGCACGAGCGTCATCCCAAGGAAAGTAAGTGTCGTCGTATGGGAAGAAGCGCCTCTTGACTTCGTCCTTGAGAATGTCCATACCTTTAGGAGCAAGCTGAGTGTACTCCTGAATGCACTGAAGGTAGAACCAGATGGAATCACGAGAGTTGTAACGAGTGACCTTTCCAGAGCTGAGCAAGTTGGGAATCATACCGTGCTTGAGAACACTACCAAAAGCAAGAATGTGCTCACGAGCATTGCCAAATCGTCCAGTATTCAGCAAAAGACCTGGGAGTGATATCATGACATCACGTCCCCAGCAACGAGCCCAATCAGCAGCAAAGTGAGGTAGGCCAGCTGCCAAGCAGGGAACCTGGTTGTGGGGCCACAATGAAGCGGACTCGGTAATACCAGAAAGCTGAACACTGACAAGAGCCAACTCCTTGAGGAAGGCGGGACCGTGGCGGATATTGTCGCTCATCTGTTCGATGGCGCAGTCAACAGACGCGTTGTATGCAGTCTGGATGACCTTGGCAAAGTATCGAGGCAACAAGAAGCTAGGAATCTTCCTGATAGCGTCGAAACGTTCCTGAAGCCACTTGGCAGGAACCTTGAGGCGGTCATAGCCAGGAAGTTTGGCCAGACGCTGTAGGCGGCCAACAATGTAGTCAAGAGCCCATTGACCATCACGAAGATGTTGGCAGATGGGGTGTCCAAGATCGTTGTTGCGGATGACATCTCGAAGCACACTCCACCAGCCTTGGAGCCCAGCGTAGACCAGAGGGCCGTGATTGGGAATAGCGTAGACACCATCTTTTCCACCACTGACATCCTTCTCCTCACCATCAGCACGGTACAACACAAAGTTGAGGTCCCTAAGCTTGAGATCCTTGAAAGCTGCGCGGGCACCTGAAGTAACATACTTGTCAAGACCTTCAGAGTGCTCAGCGCTAGGCACCCAAGTCTCAAAGACAGCAATACTTCCAGGAGGGAAGGCTTCGGGCACGGTGATGGTAGTGTCATCACCTTGGTTCTCAACCTTGACACCACGAATGTCCTTGGTAGCACTGGGTAAGCCACGGAGGTACTGCTTGTCGCCCCATGTCTTGTCCTTGGCCTCCTGACTCTGATCAACCTCAAGACGCCAACTACCAATGCACTTGGCACGAGTACCAGGAAGGTGCACGGGCTGGAAGCCGCCGTTGCCATTGCCGTAGCCAGGATAAGCAGTGTGAGCAATGAGGAAGTAACCCTTGCGAGAGTTAGGGTGAACACGGTGGACCGTAACATACTGATCCTTGTGATCGATGTATGTCTCGTCGTAGGCATCCTTGCCCATCAAAGTGTGGATCTGATTGAGCAGCTTCTTAACACCACCAATGCCACCCTCGCCGGCCTGAATCTTGACTGGGCTTTCTGAAGAGACAGAAGTGTAGTGTCTGGTCTCAGACACGAGATCGATGAGTTGAGGGTAGATTTCGTCGTAGCCAACGACACTTCCAGTAGCACAGGCACACATGGCAACGAGTGCAGCATTGGGTAGAGTGTCTCTACCATCACGCTTCTGAGCAGGTGTCTCGTTGTCGTGAGTGCAGTCGAAGAAAAGAGCTTGCACGTCACTTTGTCGAATACGATGAACGACCTCTTGAGTAGCGGGCTTGACACCATTGCTGTCTCCGTTCGCTTCTCCAGACTTGTCTGCTCCAGTCGATTCGTCAGGATCGAAGCTGCCGATTGGGATACCACCATGCATGTGGACAAGACGGCTGATCTCGGCAGTGCTGTCGGCTTGCATAGCCTCTCTGATCAACGCACTGAGACCAAGACGCTTGACAAAGACAAAGTCCATAGCTTCCGAGCCACTGAAAAGCTCGGCGAAGATAGCAAGGTTAGGGCGAACTTGTCTCGCCTGGTCAAGCATGTACTCCGCGACGTTCATAGGTGTCGAGTGGCAGTTATCAATACGGAAAGCAGCAAAGTACTTTGCCATCAAGCGAACGTATTCCGACATGTACTTCCACAAGAAGGGACTATCCTCGGGGCCTTTGCCATACCTGAGCTTCACGCAATCACCCCAAACAATGACCTCCCGGCGAATGTAAGCACGAGATGTCGGTCCAGCATTGTCCTTGAGCGCATCAGCAGCCCAGATCCAACCGTTGTTGACAAGAGCCAGACTTCTTGCGTTGTGCTTCTTTGTTGTCCCGTTTTGGGGAAGCCTGGTGAAGTAAGACTCGATCAGAGGGCTGCCTTTGCCAATGGGGCCCATTTGAGGTCCGTGACCAGCAAGACGCAAGTACTCAATACGACCAGAGAGCTGGTCAAGGATTACAGCCTTCTCATTGTCAAACTCCTGGTAGAATCGTGAGTTGACCTCATTCAGAATGTTGTGAATGGCATCATGTGCGGCATGTTCGTTTGCAGACTTGCTGTAGGGACCGAAAAGTTGCGTGAGAAGAGCAGCTGAGACAGCAGGATCGATAGTCTTGCGGAAGCGCTCACCAAGGCGGTCGTTTCCACGGAGACCCTCCTTGACAATGAATTCTGCTTGCTCGTGCAGAGACCAGTTCTTTGCATCAGACATAGTCAAATGGCTGATGCCATCAGCGATGCCACTAATACCTTTTGATGGCATGGAGTCATTGGAAGATGTCCAGGCCTGCACAGCAGCCTTCGAATCCCGCTCAACATCAACAACATAGTACTCCCAAAGCTTGATATCGCCAAAGACTTTGTTCTTGACAGTGTCGATAATCTTGTTAAGGTCATCTTTGCTCTTGAGTGTGGTTGGCAGTCCGAGAGAGCCAAGGTCCTCACCGAGCTTGAGCAGAGCAGTGTCGAGCTCGTAAGCTGACTCAAGCCATGGTGCCGTCTCCAAGTTGTAACCAGCTTCAGGGTGTGATTCCAGCCACTTGCTGTTGTTGGCAGTGTGGTTGAGCACAACATCAGTCAAGCCCAGCAGGCCAAACTCGCTTTCCATCTTCTTGATCATGGCAGCCACATCCTTCTCACCACCCGGAAAGTGCTCAGGGTCGAAGGCGTGCATATCGTACAAACTGTAAGGTGAGTTTGAATCTCCTCTCTGCATCAGAGGTGCAAAGTGAACCATGTTGTAACCACGCTGCCCAATACCACTGAGATGTTTGTCCCACTCTTCTGGGTTCTTGCCCATGAACTTTGACAGTACCGAGATGACTGCCAATGCATTGACAGGCAAAGGTGCGTTCTGAAGTGTGAGCTTTGGTGAAACATCGAAATAGTATGTAGGTGTCCTGGTAGGCTTGGGTGTCGTTACGGCCTTTGTCGAGAACTCTGGCAGTGGTGTGTAGGTAGTGTAGAAAGCAAAAGCACCAGCCTGGACGATGGGAATATCAATCTCGATTGAGCGGTTGAAATCCGGCGTCAGCCTGTAGTATTAGAATTGTTAGATTAGGTGTTATCTGCATGAGCAAAGATATCTACTGACTTGTACTCCTTGAACGCGCTGCGGTCGAACTGCTGTCCCTTCTCAGGGTGGTTCACCCAAAGACTTCCTTCCCTACATATCGAGCTAGCACCTTCAATCTGGAATCTGAGGTTGTAGATGGGTTCTGATGGAGGTGGAAGGTAGATGTACTGGTGACCACCGGGAACATCGGGAGCACCATCGTCAGTGAGAGGCAGGAGATAGACTGTCTGAGTGCCCTGGAAATTGGGAGGAGCCATGACTGTTGATTTATAGTGAAATGTGTCGAGGTGAGGTTGATGAAGCTTGCTCAAGTAAAGTGATGAAGAGTAATGATATTAGGTATTAGGCAATGTAGTAGTAGTGGGCAATACCTGAGCAGCGGCTAGCGAGTGACTAAGAGGAGATGGCTAAGATACAATGATTAAGAGTAGGGTGGTAGTTGACGATGGACGATGTGATGGAGGAGGAAGGAGGAGACGGAGAACAGAAAGAAAGGGACAAGACGACAGTGATCGACATCGACAACTCGAGTCGAAACGCATTGGGCAGGTACACCCGTTGAGCGTCGCTGCCACACTTTTTCCCATTAGACGTAAGTGGCTTGGTGGGGTCGTTTCTCACCAAATCGAGCGTCGTGAAGTGAAGCAAGATGTTCCGATTTCGAAGTAAAGAAAAGAAAGACCAAAGTGAGACCTATCTAGCCTGCAGTGGTGGTACTATATCTAATCTAGCAAAGCTTGGGGAGGTCCGTCAATTCTCCAGCGGCTTCGCTTGTTCCTGTCGATCCTCAGATCGCATCTTGACTTTCACATGTCCATTGGGATTCGTATAATCTTTTCTTCGTAATCACCATATATTTGTACTCTTCTCCAGCCGAGCTCCTCGCGTCCTCCATCGCATCTCATCAATGTGGGATGTGCTTAAGTCCTTGGCCAGCTCGACTTCGGGTTTCGGCTTTGGCAATCCCTCCATCACAATCTCGATCTTGCACCACCCTGCTGCACCAGAAGCTCCGGAATCTGCTCAGGCTTCACATTACCTTCCAAAATATCTGCACCACATATTAGCACATTCCTTTCCTCATACAAACTCGATGAAAGACTCACCATACACCGCCTTGAAAAGGGGAAACTCCTCCTCCATACCCTTACCCTTCAAAAACCCATAAACCTCATACGCCGTACTCGTGCCCTGCAACTTCTGCCCATTCAGCTCCTTCTGCTCCACCTCCTCAATACTCACGCCGCGTTCCACACTCATCTTCGCGCATCGAAAGTTCCTTCCGCTGCTACAACTCGTAATCATGTCCGCAACACCACAGCTTTGTTCCGTAAGCGTAGCCTGTTCAAAACTGCCTGGGAAGAACTTTTGTCCAAACCGCACTTCTTCGAGCAGACCAACTCGCATGATGGCTGCTTTAGCGTTGTCGCCCCAGCCTAGACCGTCGACGAAGCCGGCTGCCAGAGCGACGATGTTTTTCAGAGCACCACCGAGTGAGACGCCGGCGACGTCGGAGGTCATTGCAACGTGGAAGTAAGGCCGGTGGAAGAGCTTCTTCACAGTTTCATGAGAGAGTGGTGGGTATTCGGACGGCAGCGGTAAGAGCTTTGTCTTTTTGCCATGACTATCTTTATGATGCGGAGCGACGGCGTCGACTTCAGTGCGTTCTGGGGAGGTTGCGCGTGAAGGCTGAGGGGTAGGATGGCGAGAGTCCATCGGTGGTGGATCATACGCGACTGTAGTCTCGCTAAACTTCTCTTGTGCCACTTCTGTAGCGATATTCGCACCAGACAGAGCACCACAGTAGATGCCTAGCTTTTGTCCAATATCTTCTGAAAACAAGCCGATTTCTTCACTGTTGACGACGACACCTTTGATGCAGGAAATACCTCTTGCAAAAGGCACGATATTGCCCTTCATCTGTTCGCAAACTTTGCCAATGAATTGATGTGGTAGATTGAAAACCAGGATCGTGGACCCTTTGACAGCATCTTCTACAGAAGGATTTGCTACAATGTTATCAGGCAACGGTATATTCGGCAGGTATTTGACGTTCTCGTGGTATTGGTTGATCAGCTCAGTCAGCTTCTGAGGTTTTGTCGATTGCCCCGACTTCTCATCATGATGTTTCGAATCTTTTGGGATTGTGACCTCTTCTTCAAACACCCACATCTGTACCTCTGGCTCGAAGAGGTCAGAGTGCTCCTTTGCATTTTCAGCAACAATCTTGGCTATCGCTGATCCCCTGCTTGAGTCTTAGTCTTGTACGTAGGTGTGAGAATCTCATCCCATACCAATTGCCAGATCCTACAATGGTGATCTTGTGCTTACGAGAAGCAGCTCCCAGAGTAGCCATGTTGTGTGATCGTGGTACAGAGGGGTAGTGGGACTGTGACCGAAGTAGGGCAAATGTAGAGGAAGGAAGGAAGAAGTGCCTGGTCGTAGCTGGATGGAAGCGTGACAATGTCTTGATGAGCATCAACTAGACGGGAAAGATAATGTTGAAGAAGCAGGCTTATCGCATATCATGCCCACTTTTTAATGGGATGAAGCATGACAGCACAGTCAAGAGCGTTGAAAGCTTGGCAGATAGATCTGCAGAGCCCAAACAGACGCAAATGGTACTTTCTCGGCTTGTCCGAGGAGTGATTTGAATTTACATCCTCCGGAGGATAGACGGATGGGCCAGAGTTGAGATTAGTCGGCTTGGATCTGACCACTCAAGCGAATTCGTGGCAAACGCTAAGGAATAGAGTAAGACAAGATAGTATGAAAGAGCACAAAGGCAAGCGGAAAGTAGTAGACGTCTGAACCATTTGAATTCATTATTGTGATATCGTGTACCGTAGCGCTATTATTCTTTCCCCACTCCAATGCCATGTATTAATCCTTCTATGCCATATCCACACAAGCGACACCAGAAAAGAACAATGAAACTTCTCGCCAAGACACCTTTACCCGACCAAGACTGACCTCTCTATGCAAGGAACGCAATCATTCCAGCAACAGCGGCACCGAGCATGCCGAAACCAGCGGAGGCGGCAGTAGCGTCGTTGCCTGGTCGAGCAGAAGTAGCAGCAGAAGCAGCAGCGCTTGTGGCGCTTGAGACGACGCCCCCAGCAGCAGAGGTGGCAGTTCCGGCAGCAGAAGTGACGGTTCCTGCGGCAGAGCTGGCACCACCACTAGCAGAGGAAGCGACCACAATAGCACCAGCGGAGGCAGACGAATAGAGATTTCCCGTCGTGGAAGAGGCGCCTGAGGAGGAAGCAACTCCAGTAGCAGCCTTTGTAGAGTCCATGGAGCCGCAGGGAATCTTCAGGCACTGCTGTTGAGCTGCAGCGGAATCTGTAGCGGCAATGCAGTTCTTCTGGAACTGTTGGCAGGTGAAGAAAGGAAGCGTTTGGCTGTATTGGGTGATGTTGGGAGTGGCCATAGTACTGCAGACGCAGTTGTAGGTCAAGGAGCCCTATTCAGAATAGCGTGTCAGCCGAGCGTGTCTTCCATCGTGTGAGCTTGTTTGAAAAACTTACAGCATCGCATTGGTTGGGGTAGGCCTGACCACCACAGATAGAACTGCAAGAGTTCATTTGCGCTGTGCACCAAGGCTGTGTGGTAGAGAGAGGCTGGCTCCCAGCGGGGATCGTGTAAGGGTAGTTTGCATCGGTGGAGTTGAAAGCAGTGGCGATGGAGGCAAATGCCAACAGGACGACGGAGGAGGAAAGCATTTTGAGATGGAAGATGTTCTGTGGCAAGAGACAGTCAGTGTCGGTCGTAACGCAATGCAGAGCTTGGAGGAAGCGCGCCCACTTACATTGAAGTGATGGGTGATGAAGTGGTTACAGAGCAGAGATGCAGTGTCTGATGATGCTAGAGAGATGAATTGGAAAGTGGATGGAAGTAACAAAGAAGATGATCGTGAAGACGAGACGAAGATCTTCTTAAACTAAGGCGGGAGGAGCTTGCCTATTTCTGGTCGTCCGGGCTCTCGGCCTGTACCAACCAAATACAGCCAATCACAAGCCTTCGCTTGAGCTTAGCATTATGCACAAGTTATCGTGAGCTTGCGCAGCTTCGTAAGAGCTCCATTCGGTTGTCAGGCAATCTAGGCTATGTGGCTATATAGAAGACCGAATCTAATCTTCCGCTCAACATAGTGTGGCAGGCTTGAAAGTGTTTTCCTTGGAAGAACTGGTATCAGACCTCGGGAACAGTTGCTATTGTTGGATACCTTAGTCTGGGCCCTTATCTTAGAGCTTATTCGCCATATTTTATGGCTCACAAGCACAATCGCACCTCTCTCATTAATGCAGAACACGTCGTGCCAAACTCACTTACACAAAAGGCTTTGTGCTGGAGAGATATATAATCTATATAATCCTCGCCACGCTGGTGAGCAAAGCAATGCGCCTGTCCTATCTCTACATCTCCATAGCTCTATATCCACCGCTTTGGGTTCTGCCTTGGTGAGCCTAACATTCGATTGTATATTCAAGCAAGAGGAGGCACCATGTCCACAAGATTCGTTCAGGCATGATACAATATGAAATTCAATAGTATGCTGGAAAAGCACCTATTCTTTACCTAACACACCCCCTCTCAACTATGATACATCGTTTTTCCAGCCTTCTAGCTGCTCTGAATACCACCAGTAGGCTCGTGTGTTACGTTAGGCTTGCGCTGAGACTTGGCAATACCCTGGGTAGGTGGGTTGTAAACAATCTTCCTGGTCTTCAATGGTGCCCACTTATATCTGTAATTGTGTTAGCTAAAGCTCGCATGCGATTTCAAGGATTCTTGACTGACTTCTTGACCCAAATACTGATACCGAAAAGAATTGTCAAAACAGAAAGTGTCTTCCATCCCATCTTCTTGCGCTCATCCATCTCAGGCTCAGCAGCCCAGTTGAGGAACTCGGTAACATCCTTGGCCATTTGCGACGTTGTTGCGGGGGTGTGGTCTTCATACTCAACGAGACCGTCGTACAATACACGAGCCATGGCGATACCTGTACCAGGGAAGTAAGGGTTGAAGTTAAGACCGCTCTGAACAGTTGCGCCGGCGGGGTTTTCTTCGGGGTAACCAGTGAGAAGCGAGAAAATGTAGTTGCAGCCACCGTGGCGAGCCTTGACCATCAAACTCAAGTCTGGGGGCAGAGCACCGTTGTTGGCAGAGCGAGCGGCCTCGTCGTTCTTGTATGGGCTGGGAATGTAGTCGGAGAGCTTTCCTGGTCTTTGCTCGATCTCGCCCTCGTCATTGGGCTCGGTGGGATATTCGTTCTCTTCTGCGAGTGCCTTGGCCTCGTCGACGGTCAAGATGGAACCAACAAGAGCTCGGTAAGGTACACGGTGGAGAGAGTGGCAAGACGAGCAAACCTCGCGGTAAACCTGGAAACCACGGCGAAGACTGTACGGGCGTCAGTATTGGGACCAACGAGGGTATTGTGATATTTTCCGGCGTACGCTTGGTGGTCAAAGGTCTTATACATCTTCTCGTGCTCCCAGGGATATTTTGTCGGATGCAATCTGTATGTCAATTGTCAGTCACCTTTTATCTTAGCTCCCTGTCGTTGCCTCCGCATTCGAGTGGAGATGGCAGATCAGGATCAAAGAGCTTACCCTTCCTCAGCGGGTGTCATAGCATCGACGTTGTTGTATGTGTAGTAGACGGCACCACTGGCTGTAAGGGCGGTAGCGGCGGCACCAACTGCTGCAGCGGTCTTCCATTGTGTTGATGCCTCAGTGAATGTGGAGATAGAGCGCTACAATGTAGTATTAGTGAAAGTCCGATTGGCAATGTTGAACTCGGATGGGAGGTTGTAGGATGGGGCGGCAATCGAGGGTTCGTACATTCGTGGCGCGAGAGGCCTGGCGGGCAGTGCCCAGCACCTGCGAGCGCAAAGCTGACCTGGCTGCGAACATCGGGTCTGCGACGATAGCGAAGGGGAAACGAAGGGCGAAAGGCGAAGGCGGGCTTGCTGTTGGCGTCCTGGTCAACTGAAAATGAGGTTCGACATTGGAGATTCCGCGAGTCATCAGATAGCCCTTGCCCTTAAATTTATGTGTCTCGATCAGACTTGGCACAATGTACAACTATCTGGCTAAGAAGACTATTCTGGAACTTGTGATGATGAGATTGACACTCCTGGGGTAGGTTCACGACAGTCCTGCTTCCCACTGTTCGTCCCGTCTGTGGAGTGTGTAGTGAAGAATGCCGGAGTCTTCCTCGTGCTAGGACTAGCTATGGCTATTCTTCAACAAATTGAATGACATGGATTTCCTATGGCCAGCCTGGCCAATGAAGGCTCCCCAGCAATATCCACGCCCATTGCCAGTGCAGCGGCCCTATCGTGCATGTGCCCGAACGCCACGTATGGTTGCCGGACATTCTATTGCAAGATTGCCCTGCGCTTCCCCGTGCCACTGATTCACTTGAAGCCGGATCTGCCAAACGAGATGTCGAGAAGCTGCGCTTCTGCGCTTCTGGCAGTAGGAGGTGACACCTTTAGGAGAGTGCTGCTGGCGGGTGGCGACAGATTCATATGTTCTGAACTCGTCAGCACTCCGAACATATTCTGGACGGGGAGCTCATTCTTAGCTTACCTCGTATTATGAGTTTTTTCCCTTCGTGAAGATTGCCATAAGGCATGCTCGATTGAGAAAAATGATGTGTAGGACTCTGTCAAGAGCATTTATTGTGAAGCGTCCCGCGTTTAGTGCTCATGAGAACTCGTTGCCATCCAGTTAAGGTGCGAGTCACTTCAGAGCATGTTCCTCAAGAAACTCCGCGATAGCAGCAAAGTAACCAGCCTTGTTGACGGTATCATTGTGCGTGCCGTCTGGAAAGGCTTTCCAGATCTTGGTAGATGTGCACAAGTCATATAGGCGTTTCATGTGTGAAGGCCTGCGTTAACACATGAGCAGGTAAAAGGTATGTAGTTTAGACAGCACTTACGGGACTATCTCATCTTTGAGACCACTCAAGAACAGTATAGGAACATTGACCTTTGGCATTAGATCCTCACTCGACCAATACTGGGTGCAAAGAGGAACAAGGTATCGAGCAGGTGGAATGACACTGCTATTGATTAGCCACGCTTCCCTGAAAGCATCGCTTTACTCACCTTGGGATAAGCTTCTTGATAGACAAAAACGTATTTTCCAAAACCAAAGCTTTGATATCTCCAGCCTGCTGATTTTTCGAGACCAGACTCAAACTGACAGCTCCACCTAAACTTTGACCATATATGACAAACTTGGTATCCTTCAGGTCAGGTCTCTGACGCATGTAGTCCAGCCCAGCTTGTGCATCAATGTTGAGTCCATTCTCGTCTGGTGTACCAGTAGATGCTCCATAACCACGATATTCCAGCATGAGAACGTTAGCGCCAAAGTAGTGTTGCAAATAACCTGCAATTGGAATACGATGACCAATGTTGCCAGCATTGCCATGAAAGCACAGTACAGTCACAGGCTTTGCTTGTGTACGATTGGAGGGGCGGATGAGGAGGGCATTAAGGCTTTCGCCATCTGGTGTCGGTATCGTGAGATCTTCCCAATCAACCATTTCGAGATGGGTGAAGTCGCTAGGTTTCATGAAGGTGGTCCGAGCATCAGGAGGAATGTTACGTGGATAGATGAGTTCACTGCATCGTGTAAGCATGGGCAGTCATCGAGGTGTAGAGTATGCGCACTTTTGTTTCCAGTACAATGCGCCACTAATAACGGTGACAATACCTCCAGCAGCATATAGCGGTATGCGTAAGTACGATAGCGCGTTGAAGGCCATGCTTATGCTCATGGTTAGCCGTGTTCAAGCTGTGTTGTTGTGTTTGTCACCGCATGTTTCAGATTTGGACCCTTGTTTCAGGTTTCAGCAGGGTTGTCGACAGTCGTTGCCAACGTCAGAGCTCTGTCGCCTCACAGCTTGCATCAATCACCATCACTTTTCCTACGTAGGTTGCACTTCCACAATTTTCACTGAACTTTAAGTCGACTACCGACTCCCATCATCTCCGTTTCCCACAATCGATACCACGTCGCACAATAGCAGCTCGCATAGTCAAAAGCCAACAACCATGTCTAGCCACACAGGAGTTACTGGCATGCTTGGGGAGGGTGAGAGATGATGCTCTGAGCTCCCCGTGCCAGACTGACGCTTTTACAGATGGCATTCATATTGACATGAACCACTTGAAGAAGGGCGAAGTGAAGTAAGACGACATTACCTTTGTCCAGATTAGATCATGTCTAACACTCCCTTCCCTAGTCTAGGCACATCCATGTGAGCATGATGGTAACCAAAATGCCTCACAACCAAAGTGCTGACCTACTCGAAGCATGGCAATCACATTTCAAGACGGTGTCATACTCGGTGCAGACAGTAGAACGACCACTGGAGCATACATCGCGAATCGTGTTACAGACAAGCTCACTCAGGTGCACGACACGATATGGTGCTGTAGATCAGGCTCAGCAGCAGACACACAAGCAGTAGCAGATATCGTTCAGTACTATCTCGGTCAATATGGCGTCACATCCGCAGAACCTCCGACGACACAAACGGCAGCAGCATTGTTCCAAGAGCTCTGCTATGCCAACAAGGATTCGTTGAGGTCAGTCTCATGCATTAGGGAAACAGGAACATAAAGCTGATTGGTGTTTAGTGCCGGCATGATCATTGCAGGCTATGACCCAAGGCATGGCGGCCAAGTCTATTCGATCCCTCTTGGAGGCTCCTTACACAGACAGGCTTATGCTATCGGAGGTTCTGGTTCGACCTACATCTATGGATATTGTGACGCGAATTGGAAGGAGAACATGACAGAGGAAGAAGGAGTGAACTTTGTGAAGGGATCATTACGGGAGGCAATCAAGTGGGATGGCAGTTCAGGTGGTGTCATTCGTATGGTGGTGCTGACGGCGAAAGGTGCACAGAGGCATCTGTATCTGCCAGACAGTGGTGCGCGTGGGTATGAAGGACCAGGCAGGCAATCGTAGGACCAGCAAGATGCAATGGCAGGAAGAGGTCGTGGTATTCAAAGGAAGAGATGGTTTTATCGACCAAACTGGCGAAGGCGCAAAAGAAGTCCGACCAGCATGGTCGAGAGTGACTGCTGAGGAGCTGAGGTAGCGCAGAGACACGAAGCACGGGACTCGTGTACTTCGGAGAGTGTATAAGCATCAGCATGTGCCGTTATGCAGTAATGTAACGGCTTGGGCCCATCGACCCAACATCTTACCTAATGCCTGCTCTTCACATCATCAAGGTATCAACAACGTCCCTACGTGTGTCCTCTACCTCTACATATCGTGTGTACACTTGCTTCTCTTCTATTGTTGCGGGTGACATCCTAGGCATCATAACCAATGAAGTAAGTAGCCTTCTCCTCTCCTGACCTGATCGCGCCGTCGCGTCATAGCATAGCCTCGAACGTACACAAGACCCAACACGCTTCTAGCTATTAGCCAGACCAGAAACGCCTTCGTCTTCTGTAGACAGACTGCTGCACGACGCATATAGCTCTTCGACCACGCTATTTCGCCTTCGGAAGTCGGTCCACCCTTCAGAACCCAGCTCTTTCCACGTCTTCACTCCTGCCTGCTGAACAACTCCAAGATCCGCGCCACGAGGACAAAACAACCAACTCTACAGCTACTAACACCTGTCGCAGCAGCTTCTAGATTGATATGGGATCGTTAGTGATCACTCAGGCTGTGCACGACGCAGCGCATTACTCCAGAACGGCTATGCTTGAGACTGGCACCCATCGCCCGGAGCAGTCTTTCGAACATAGCTATCGTACACCATCACAATCATCACCTACACGTCATCGCTCCCACTCACGTCCCACTGCTACATCCGCTTGTAATTCTCGCCCTTCGACCGCCGCGTCAAATCCGCAAAATGCCACGCCATCTCAATCTGATCAGCGACGAGATAGCGCATCGCAACCGAAAGCACAAGATGACCCGCCGGACCCAAAGCTAGAGCCCAGCTCCCGATCTATCGCAGAGTCTGTACCCAGCTTGATCTCGGATAGATCGTCTTTCATGAGCACATCACCTCCAGTTTCATCTGCAGCATCTAATGTGGAATCACCAAGGAAGATCAAGATCAAAGACCTGAAACATATTCACAGCATCCTGGACGAAGAATCGAACCCTTTCGGCCTGTCACGTCCTGGATCACAACATGCAGAATCGCAAGAACAACCTCCACAGTTTGAAATCAGTACTATGCCGATTGGCGATGTCATTGAAATGGTAGCAGGACTACTTACGAAAATCACCACAACGAATGACAAACAGCATCAACATCTTCACAGAGCTCTTCCTTCAGGCGATGGCGGCTCTCAACAAACGTCAAGTGTCTTGGCGTTTCATGGGAAGAATGTCCCAACCATAACCATTCTCAGTTACCTCAGTCGCATACATCGATATTGTCCTACGACCTATGAAGTATTCTTGAGTCTCCTTGTGTACTTCGACCGCATGACCGAGAAGGTCAACTCCGGATTGATGCAGAACATGCGCCGAGCCAGCCTGTCACCTATATCGGATGATGAGACGTCAAAGACTGAGGAAAAGCAGACTGCAGCTCATGATGGTGCTAGTGATTCGAAACAGCAATCTCCAGAAGATGATGCGCCAGGAGAAGAGCCACTTACACCTGCAGATATAGACGCGCTCGCTCTGGCTCAGCTATTCGTCGTTGACAGCTTCAACATACATCGCTTGACAATTGCGGCCGTCACATGCGCAAGCAAATACTTTTCCGACGTCTTTTATACTAATTCGAGATATGCAAAGGTATGTCAGGATCGAATCTTGCGATTATGCACGTCATTACAAATGCTGACAGCACTCTAGGTCGGAGGTCTACCTCTGGTTGAACTCAACCATCTGGAATTACAATTTCTCCTCCTCAATGAGTTTCGTTTGGCATGTCCTGTCGAAGAGCTGGAGGCCTACGCGACTATGCTCGTCGAGTTCTATGCACGCGAAGTTATGGCGCAGCGCGAAGATAAACGGGCAACTACCGAAAATCCCCAAGCTGGTGCAATGGAAGGCGTGGAAAGCAGTCAAGCTTCTACTGCCTAAGGGGTGTCCTCAGTGCGACCACTCACCGCCATGGTCGGTGTTGCGCTTCTTCTCCGCACAATACGCAGAGTTTCTGTCTCAAGCTCGTGAGTAGCTACCTTCTGCATAACGTCCCTGCAGTCTAGGTGGATGCTGCACGAACATACTGTCTTTAACTTGATGGCGATGTAATGAGTACCTAACTAGAAACGCTTCTTCTTCCTTTCATTGCTCATAGCACATGTTTGTTCTAGAGACTAATAGCGAGCTGCACATGAATAGCCAGCAGGGAGGCCTACGCGCAATTGAAATTATGTTTTTGAATCCACAATCATGACCGGATCTGTTTGTCCCTTGCCGAGATAAGGTTGTCGATCAGGCGATCAGGTACGACCAAGTTCATCCCATGTGAAAGTGGCGGAACTTCGTGGCGGAACTTCATGACGCAGTGACTCATTGGTCTACACAAATCTATTGACTTCTTCACCTGCACTATTTGCCTACTCTAATAACCACTGAGCTTGTGGTGCTGAACAAAATAGCAGGTCTTGCTGTCATCTCCTCCCTGCGTTATTTTCTGCGTTTTCTTATCCTTCAGAGCAGGCCGGTCTTTTTGAGCCTGACATTTCTTTAGCAGCGTTGACAGAGTACGAAGCTTCCACACAGACACCACTATAGAACACGCAGTTCACATAGAATCCCCAGCGCGTAATCACTGTAAAATGACCACTCTCGCACCCACAGCTACTCCAAGCTCGCAGCCAGGGCAACCTGGATCTCAACGTCCACACCGCCACAGAAGGCCAAGAGGTGGTCGTACATCGGCGCAAACCACTCCAGCTACAACAGATGGCTCTGCGCCTCCCACACGTCCAACGACACCCAGAAATCCCGCACTCGCCTTTCGACCTGCATCACTCGCGCCACCAGGGTCACCACGATCTGGTACTCCTTTGGAGCTTGCCCAGCCAAACAATGGCCATATCCATCCGCACGGGCCAGCACATCATTCAGACACGCATATTCACGTACACAACCACAATGGAGATCAAAACAGCTCAAGAGGAGGAGGCCGAAACAGAGTGAGAGGCGGAGGAAGAGCCAATCAAGCCAGAAACCAGCACACTGTAGTTCAGCAAAGGACATTTGGTGGTGCTCTAACCTCCGCAGAGGATGATGCTTCATCACTCCTTTCAGGTGATGCTCCCGAATCCACTCCTGGGCAAACAATCAAAGCCGGAGGACGGCAGAGACAACCACAACGTCAGCGCAGGTTTTCCAAATCTACTGCGCCTGACATATCTACAAGAATACATGAAGACATTGATAATGGACAATACGAGTGCCCAATATGTACGAGCGAAGTAGTAAGACGGTCGAAAGTCTGGTCTTGTCATCTCTGCTGGACAGTGTTCCATCTCGATTGTGTCAAGAAATGGGCGAATAACTCAGAAGCAGCAGCGGCAGCAGCACAGAATGGCGACTCGCAAGGACCAAAACAATGGAGGTGTCCAGGCTGCAATCTACCACAAGAGACGAAGCCAGGACAATACACCTGTTGGTGTGGTAAAGAGCATGAACCGCGACCGATTCCTGGTATCAATCCGCACAGCTGTGGTCAAAGCTGTGCTTTCACCCGACCTTGTGGACACCCCTGCGATTTGCTTTGTCATGCAGGTCCTCACCCACCTTGTACTTTTACACAGCAAGAATTGTGTTTTTGTGGAAAACAATCTACGACGAGGAAGTGTACCGGAACCGCTTCAGAAACAGGATGGAGCTGTGGACAGCCTTGCGGAGAGGTGCTAGGCTGTGGAGAACATATACACGATGCGCCTTGTCACGCTGGACTGTGTGGAGCCTGCGAAGTCACGATCGAGGCTACTTGTTATTGTGGTAAAGAGACGAAGAATATTCTATGCTGCGACAAGGATGACGACAAAACGAGTTTCAAGACTACGATATTAGAGGATGGTACGAGGAGGACCGAAGAATTCGTTGGCTGTTTCAAAGGACACCATGATTGTGAATCAACTTTTGACTGTGGCAAGCACTCTTGTGAGAAGCTTTGTCATCCTAGAGATGCCGAAGTCCAACACTGTCCTCGATCTCCTGATGTGGTCAGCCACTGCGCTTGTGGTAAAACTTCTTTGCAAGAGATGGAGCTTACTAGATCCAGTTGTGTGGATGATATACCCAATTGCACGAAGAAGTGTGGAAAACCCTTGGCTTGTGGACATCAATGTAAGGCGGTCTGTCATACTGGAGACTGCCCATCATGTTTGGAGAGGGTGGAAATCACCTGTCGCTGTGGAAGGACGACTTCTCAGACTGTATGTCACCAGGGCATGACAGAAGCTCCTCAGTGCTTCAGAGTCTGCCGTACACAGTTGAACTGTGGTCGACATGCTTGTGAGGAACGATGTTGTCCGGGCGAGCACAAAGCGATTGATAGGCTGAAGAAGAAGAAAGAGCGCAGACCACTCAATTCAACAGCCAGGCAAGTAGACGATGGCTTCGAGGCAGAGCACATTTGCATGAGGACTTGCGGCAGACTACTATCCTGCGGCAACCATTTCTGTGAGAATCTCGACCACAAAGGTCCCTGTCACACATGTCGAGAAGCAATCTTTGATGAAGTCAGCTGCAACTGTGGTAGAACTGTTCTCCAGCCTCCTTTACCATGTGGCACTAAACCACCACCATGCAGGTATGAGTGCGAACGACCAAAGACGTGTGGTCATCCTCAAGTGCCTCACAACTGTCACGGCGATTCCGAATCTTGCCCGCGTTGTCCTTTCCTCGTTGAAAAGACGTGTCTTTGCAGCAAGAAGACTCTCAAGAACCAGCAATGTTGGTTCACCGATGTGCGCTGCGGCGAGCCGTGTGGGCGCAAGCTAAAGTGTGGCTCCCACTTCTGCCGCAAGACCTGCCATGCCCCAGGTGACTGTGAAGATGCAGGCGGTGTCTGCACACATCCATGTGGAAAGCCTAAGAAAGCATGTGGTCACCCCGACGAAGCACGCTGTCATGCACCCTATCCTTGCAAGGAAGATCAACCTTGTCCTGCCAAGATGATCATTACCTGCGAATGTCAAAATCATAAACAGGAATTACGTTGCTCTGCTTCGAAGTCTTCCGAGGGCAATACCACGAAGACGCTCAAATGCGACGACGAATGCCTGCGATTGGAGCGCAATCGGAAGCTCGCTCTAGCACTAAACATTGACCAAGCTAATCACACAGACGACCACATTCCATACTCATCAGAAACACTCACTCTTTTCGCAGAACACCCGAAATGGGCCACCGACCAGGAGCGCGAGTTTCGTGTCTTCGCCGCAGACGACGCGGAGAAGCGACTTCGCTTTAAGCCTATGCCAGCACATCAGCGCCAATTCTTGCACTTGCTAGCAGAAGACTTTGGCTTCGACTCTGAAAGCATGGATCCTGAACCACATCGCCATGTCGCCATCTTTAAAACACCTCGGTTTGTGTCACCGCCAATGAAGACGTTGAGAAGCTGCACAAGGCTTCAGAAAGTGCAGGCAAAGACAGCAGCTGAGGAAGCAAAGGCAAAGGAGAAGGCTAGATCGAGCGTCATGAACGATCCGTATAATGGTTTCTTACTAACAAATCCACGGTTCGCGCTCATGCTCGATGATATTGAAATGACACTAGCAGCTGTGCAGCAAACGCAACTAGCTGTCGTGCGAGCCATTGCATTTGATGCGCCAATGCAGGCACAGACGAAGTTGGACTTTAAGATCGCTTTCTTATCTAATGGCAATGTTGCCTTGAGAGTCCGACAAGCTGCTGCGCAGACAGACAGAGTGGTCGAAACAGCGCTCAAAGAGCTCAGGTTTCCGCTTGCTAGGGCATGCAACATCCATACCCCACCTTTGGGCACCGTGCAACTTTGTCGCTTCGACGAGAGTCTGAACGTGCTTCGCCGCGAGCTCGACACATCCAGTGAAGGTGGATGGAGCCAAGTCGCTGCCAAGGCTGCCGCGTCGAGACGGACTCCAGCGGCACAGCCGAGGGAGGAAGAGAGGGGGTTTTTGGTACTGGGAAGATTGGGGAGTAGGAGTGTTGGTGCTGAGGAGCGGGAGAAGGTTGAGTTGAAGAGGAAGGACGCTAGTGGGAAGAAGAAGGTGGAATTGAAGAAGGAGGAGAGTGTGGTGGAGGATTGGGAGGACGCTATGGAGAAGGAGGAGGAAAGCGCGAAGGATGCGCAAGCTGGTGCTGGTGATGTGCCACAAGAGGGAGAGGTAGAGGTGGTCGCTGATGGTGATCATGCTGCGCAGGCCGTGAGCCCCGCAGTCACCACATTCGAGGACGCTGTGGAGGTACTGGCTGAAGGCCAAGTCGAAAGTGCACCAGATGTTGAAGTGCTCGCTTCAACTAGCAACGTGCCCGTCAATGACGACGTCGACTGATCTAGACATCAGATAACTTGAGTATAGACTATAATCGCAACATCATGCTCTGTACTGAAGTAACCACCTTTGTCTGCTTGGGCCCTATTGCATCGACCCACCACTGATGACTAAGCCCGGCGATGGCTGTCTTATATGACCGCTTCTCACTTTACTTGAGCATAAAATTCCTCTTTTCCAGTTCACACCACCTCACTTCCCCTTCGTCGCCTGCTCCCAGTTCTGCTTGCTTGCATCTCCATCTGCAATCAATATTGACTTGTCTTTACCTGTTATCAGTGACGTTTTTTAGAGCCTTAGCCGCTTGGCATGAGGGGACAGATTTCGAGTGGCGGTTATCGTCTCTGTTGCCAATTGATCTAGATTGCCTGAAGCGAGCACTGAGCTTTGAGCTACCGTCATAAATTCGAAGATGTTTGAAAGAATGAAAACAGAATGGAACAGTACTGCGAGCGGTCTACCTGCAAGATTTATACATCTGTGCCTGCAGGAAGATGACTGTGACCGTGTGACGACGAGGCTCATGCTTGCTACAATCGTTGAAGGATCCGAAGCTTGACGAGAGCTAAGAAACCTACAACCTGCCAAGGTCCAAGGAAGAGGAGGAGGCGTCGAGAAGGATAAAACATTATTGAAACATGACTCTTGCCAGCCTTCGCCAAGTGTGTCCCCATGTCGTTTTTCCTCGAGATAACGAAACTTGGCATCTTGTGGCCCAGCAAAGTCAATCTTCCGCGCATGTCTTGCTGCTGCGAGCCTCGCTGTGTAAGTGGATTAGACGCAGGCGAAACCACATTGCCAATTTTGAGAAGCAAGAATCTCCTTGCTCTCCAGATTTCAGGTATTGCTTGCCAGCTTGCTTGCGTTAATGAGACACCATTCTCACCTGCATGGCTTTATCTACGCTTGGCTACCTTCGTCGCCGTCGCCAACATTCACCTGCCGCATGCAGAAGGTGTCAAGACATATATTCGACTTCTAGAATACCCGGTGTCTCCACGTCGTCGAAGGCGTCGATTACGAAAGAAACGTATGACATGCTCGTGCATATTGCAGAAACGATACTAGACCTTTCGAGTAGGTGTCAAGACTTATAGCGTCGTCTGGCAAAGTAAGGCTGATTGTGGTTGCACTGCTATTGCGATCGTGCGTATCATTGCCTGTCATGCTATCATGGGTGTACGATTCGAGAAGGTGTCAAGAGTTATAGCGTTGTTGCTCGTGCATGATGGAGATAGCAGTGGATACTTTCTGCTTGTGCTTGTAAGCATGAGCTGATGGTCTGTTGGCGCCATTGAAGCATAAATACTCGTGTCGCCCATGGCCACAGTAGAGCTTCTTCATTCGGCACAGAAGACTATCACAATCATCACCAGTCTATCTTTGCACCACCAAGCATGCGTTTCTCCTTCATCACCCTTGCTAGCCTCATGGCTATGGCTGCCGCCCAGGACTTCGACGGTGCCCGCTGTGGTGCCCCTGAGCCACCTCAAGCTATCATCAAGGAGGCGAATCGCCAATTGGACGCCGAAGCTACTGAGCGTGCGCAACTATTCGGCAATATCAATGTCACCACCTACGTTCACATTGTCACGCGGGATAACTCTACCTACAACTACACCCAGACCATGGTCGACAATCAAATCAGTTACATGTAAGTCCTTATACTCTTATCTTCACATCACATCACTTTATCATCATTCTGACAACTCAATTCAGGAACACCTACTACAACCCCTGGAACATCTCCTTCGCCCTCGCCGCCACGGACTACACCATCAACAACAAATGGGCCCAAGCAGGCGCCAGCACAGCCGCCGAGCGCGAAATGAAGACCGCTCTTCGTCGAGGCGGCTACCGCGACCTCAACCTATACTTCTTGTCGGACCTCGGTGGCGGTCTCCTCGGCTTCTGCTACTTCCCCGTTGACAACCCGACCGTTAAGCAGTTGACGCTCGATGGCTGCATCAACTTAGCTGGGTCTCTTCCAGGCGGTGAGACACCCAGATACAATTTGGGCGGTACTGCTGCTCATGAAAGTGGGCATTGGTTTGGGCTTTTCCATGTTTTCCAGGGCAGCGCGAATTGTTCTGGGAAGGGTGATTATGTTTCTGATACCGCGATACAGAGTGTGGCTACGAGAGGTATGTACAGTGTTTTTTACTTGTCAAGCTATGGTGGTGTTGTCGTTCCTGATACTAATATATTGATGCTAGGATGCCCTATTGGACAGGACAGCTGCCCTAATAAGCCTGGTCTTGACAATATTCATAATATTATGGATTACTCTACTGATATTTGCTACAACGTATGTTCCGTCTGCTCACCTGTGAACGCTTGTGGTGGCGAATACTGATAATCACAATAGGAGTTTACCTACGGGCAGGCAAGGAGGATGCATAAGATGTTTAACAAATTCCGTGCTTGATGCCTTAATAAGACACCTCTGTCGAAGTAGTGGGATGATTTCAAAATCATTAAATGAAGGCTTATGGCCCCATCTTTGAACGAAAAGACGATGAACGGTTGTTTGGCTTAACCTATGTACTTGCTATATCTAATCTTCCAAGCATACTTGAAAACCCTTCCGACTTCAACTCGCAAAGCAACCTCAGTAAGAGGTGTAGCACGGCCTTTTCCCCAAAGGAGGGAGGACGACCGACGACCATTTCATTATGAGAACAGCTTCCTCCCATACATCTCGTTCAAGTCGTTTTGTGTCTGTACAGATAAGCTGCTTCATAATATTTCACTATCGAGACGAGAGAAGTTCTCGTTGTTGCTTGTTTGCGCTTTGACCAGACCTTTCTGAATTTCAAAGATGCTCGCTGGCACCTTCATGATATTGTTTATTGCCTCCTGCATTTGAGGCAAGTCAACAGGTGTTTGCTCGGTCTTGGCGAGCTTGTCGAATGCTTTGTCGAGGAGTTGTGCTTGGTTCGATTGAACTATGTCAATCTTTCAACACGTAGAGGGAGTCACCATGCTGCTGGTGTGTCGCAGACGATTGGGCTGATTGAGTATTGATGAGGATATTCATGAAGAAGGGATTTCGTCAGAGCTGCTGTACTGATGATCGCAAGGGTGGTTGTAAGTTGGTTTGATTTGTCCACCGAAGGCTTACTAGACTACTTGTGATCTTTTCAACGTATGATCGATATTCTTCCCAACTACGCTTGGCGAAGTCCTGATTTCGTGCCGGCTCCAGCCGCTCTCAAGACTTGAAAACGAGTTGACCTTGCAAATATCGATCACGACTCTCTCTTTCATTCACCTTCTACCACAGAAGGAGCCCAAAAACAGATCCCGAGATCAAGGTCATGACATGGGGAACACTGACGAGCCACGCAGTCTGCGTCGTCGCGTCCACTCATCATCTTGATGCGGATTGGAGTAGACGAATAAGGTACGTCCTTGGCAATCATCAAACTGTCGACGGAACTGCTGGTGGAAGAGCCCTCAATTGGCGTGCTGTTTTTCGACAAGCCTCACATGCAAAAAGCGAGCGACCACCTGCAAATAAGGTTGGCATTTTTATGAAGTGACCTAACTTTTGACCTGCTGGTAATATTCACATTCCCTAAGTCTTGTGTCTTGGTCGACAGGCAGGATTGGCTGGGAAGCTTGTAGTGTAGGCGTCGTGGTAGATTGGTATAGGCCGAAGCGTGGCGACGGTGGCGGAGGGTTTCCACTTCGATGTGATGGGATGTAGAGTCCGGAAGGCTCAACTAGGCGCGCGTCAAGCACGAGTAGACGGTGAGTTTTGTGCTTCAGTAGTAGCTCGGGATGAGATCCTCCTTGGAGTAGCGTTCCTGATGATAGCTTGCTCTAGGCGCTGTACTTCAGTGCGAATCGAATCCAAGCCTGTCGCTGGGAAGGTCGGATAGCTCGACTACACTACGCTGAGCAGCTGAAGGCAAGAGAGGTAGTATGGAGATTGCACATCGTAAGAATGTTTATTTTGTGCTTACCAATCGCAACCTTTTCTTCAGCTGAACGATGGTCGGGTGATGCGTGCAGTGTTATCGAAGGCAGAGTCGCGGACGACTTCTTCCATGGCGACCATGATCTCGAGGTCGAAGGCGCTTCTTGCCATGATGGCATCCTCGACGACTTGATCTTGTAGTGTACAAAGCGAAGCCTTGAGAGTTCGGTCTGAGCTGATAGATGCTCTATCGTCACTTCTGCAAGCGATGTTCTGCTTGTAACGCCAATCTCTTCTCTCTCTATATATATAAAACGAAATTCGCCAATTCTTTTGTTAAATGTTGTCGAGGAAGGTGATGAAAAAGATGGACTGATAGCGAACGTCCAGAGAATGCAAGCAGAAGGGTGAATCTTGATCACATCATTGTACAAGCTTGTACTGAAGACTGACTCTAAACTCTACTGTTCTCCAATAGACAAGATTTATCACTATAGGACCTTATCTTGGGGTACGCTCGAGAAGCTTATAAATGCTCTCGTTGTGCTTGTTCCCGCGGTTACGAAGCTACGCCTTATAATGTTCGACCTTTGCGTTTCTTCGCACGAGCCTGATCACAGTCACACGGCGACGCTGGTTTAGGCAGTAAGCACGGCAGTAAGGCTACTTCTCCTAAGCAGCCTTCCATTCAAGGCAATTTCGACGATGTCCAGAAAGTAGTCACTTTCAGATAACACCAGAATGCAAGCTTTAGAGTCGAGATCCCTTTACCGATTAATGTGCTTGATCAGTGCTCGTACGCGTACTAGTTCCCAGCCATTGTCCTCTGCCAACATCTCCCGCCAAAATTCCCACTGCTGAATGGCTTCATAGTCAGGTAGCTGATCAGCGCTCTCGTCGTCATGCTCATCACTGGGCTTGCTGTTGCGCACATGGTGCATGATGTCGACCAGATGTGGGTGCATTGCGAACTGTTGAGCCTTGGTGAGACAACCCCACGTTCCTGCGTTGTCCGCTTTGCTCTGAGCAGCTGGTAACTTGCGATTGGCAGCGTTCATTCTGTTCAGCTGCTCGAACTCTTCATACGCTGCGTTGGAGCTCTCTGCCATGTTCTTTTCTTGATCAATGATTGCGTCAATGATTGTCAGCTCGGGCAGTGAAATGCTATCCTCAGGACGGCGAATGATAAAGGCGCTCAGAAAATGAATGAGTCGCCGGAAGACTACTCCAATTGGAGCCTTGAAATGACCTTCACGCTCCGGGTCTTCGTTGGACATGACGAACAAGAACGTATAAACAGTGAGGAGTACAGCAGGAGCGACGGCGAAGCTGTAAGCCATAGAGGCTCGAGCAGCATCACGGATAACGAGATGCAAAGTGTCTCACAGAATCTCCTTGTTCGTTCGATCAGGTGCGTACTTCGAAGCGTGAAAGAAAAATGAATTCAGGAATATTTCCAATGATTGCGTGCAAGAGATGGGTACCATCAATACTAGCAGTAGGATCTGAGATACTTGGTTGGAGAGGTACATTGTAGGTACCAGTGTGAGGCAAGCCGATACCAAAACCGGGAGGCTGGGACCGTCCAGCTTGAGGTAGGATCCCAGTCTGCTGTGCGCTAGGACCTAAGATATTTGGTTGAGAATGGCGGCCAGGGGCACCCATCTGAGGCAACCCGGAATTGAAAGCAGAAGACTGGAACTGTCCAGCTTGAGGTAACTTCTGCTGGGTCCCGTAGGTGTTGGTGGCTGACGCTCTATAGGAACAACAGAAGTAGCATCGTTTTCGATTCCCAAGCACCATGTGAGAAGGGAACGAGCTTCACGCCATGCTTGAATGAATCTCTGACTGTAGCAGCAGTACTGGCTTGATTGAGAGGATATATATACATGTTATGATGAGAGAATAGAGATATATTCATCAAAATTGAGATGGGAGGTAGCAAACGAACCTTTGTTGTGATGAGCACAGCCTCAGTCACAGTCACGTCACGTGAGCGTCCGGTGGCAAATTATGCACAGCCACAGCACTCGTCACTTCCAGCTTCCAGCTTCCAGCTTTGGCATCAGGCAGTCCAACAGTCAATCCAGTCCTTGTTTTCAATTAGATTGTCATAGAAACTGCCAGTTGTCCTCTTTTGTGCTCTTCATACTTTACTGACTGCCGTGCTCTACTTGTTGTGAACAATACTCTGAGTGATTCCTTCCTTCTTCTAAAGATATCATGACCAGGAAAGACCCCACCATGAACGAGAAAGCTTCTCTGTCAAGAACTACCACGTCTGAACGAACACCACAATATCAACAACCAGCCGCATGCGCTAGCATGCAACCGCCAGCGTACTCTCAATCCGCTGCATCGAACCCAGCCGGAACGACTATTCTCATACCAACACCTCCATTTGTACCTACAGCATATGCACACATTCCTCTATCAAGCTATCGCATACCTGATGCTACGCTATCTCTCGACAAAACTACACAGACAATCTACTCGGCCGAATTGACTAGCTCGCCTACAGCATTGGAAGCTTTCCTCGCCGAGCAGATCAAACTACCACCACGACCGACAGTACGCATCATTGGCAGAATACCTAACCATCCAATGCCACTCTTCGACGTGCAGCTCGATCTCTTCAGTCATGTTGCTGGAACTGCGAGCTCTGCTAGTGTCGAGGGTGGTGATGGCGCGAGTGGTCGGTGGGCATACACGAAAGTCAAGGGTATGGATGAGATGGGTTCCGGCTCTTCTCCAGTGAGGATGGACGAGAAGGCAGCGTTGTTTGATGGGCGTCCTGATCCGACCAAAGCTGGATTTTGGATCAGACGTTTTTGTGCTGATGGCGTATACTCTAAAAAGTAAGTGTCGAGTGTGCTTCCAGGCTGAGGTCGGATTGTGTACTGATCATTATGTAGGCTTATCTTGCGCCGTACAGTCTCGAATTGGGACACAGCTTGGCTTTTGGCCGTCATTCGCCAACTCATCTCTGGTATGGGTTACCGTGGACCTCCTGTTGATATCAGCTTTCCAATCCAGTATTCAACCATAGTTATTCACTCGCCACACAAACACGCCGCTATTGTTACTGGTCTACACTCGCTCTTCGTTGCCAAAACGAAAGCATACGAGCCTCTGGAAGTGGTCTGGCCATACGCAAATGCACCACGATCAGGTGACGAAGGACTAGATCGCAAGCAGAGACAGTGTGTCATGCAAACGGAGGAAGAGTTTATCAGGGAGTGGAGGGACGCTATTGCCGGTGCCATTGCAGATAGGAGAAGGGGATGGTTGGGCGAAAGTGATAAGGTTGAGGCTTGTATGATGGGTCTTGGGAAAGAGGTTGTGTTTCCGGAGGATCCGGCATTGATTGAACAACAAAGGGAATCAGCAAGAACATACTTGAGCGCTCGGGAGTAGCGATTAGGAATTGAGGCTGTAATGAGAACCTTGTAATTGATTCACTTGTCTTTCTTGTCATCATATCATATCGCTCTTATCCCTTGTTTTGGATCCATCGAGTGTTTATCACATTTCAATACGAAAAGTTATCGGGCCGATGCTCCAGGTCTCACCTTTGTTTCAAATCCTCGGAGCCTCAATCATAGCCTTGGTCTTTACCACACTTGTCCATCTTTCAAATCGGTCGCCATGCTCGCAATAACAACAGCTCCCCTGCGCCTGGCGTCAATCGGCCGACCACTCTCACCACTATCCTGTCTCTACTCACTCGCAGCATCTCGCACAACCACAACCCGACTAGCATCCACAATACACAGACCATCCTCACCACCGCTCTCACAACAACCCCGCCACCCCATCCGCCGCCACGCTTCCACAACCACATCACCCTCTACCACATCCACCACATCCACAACCACACCTCCTGATTCCACCCACCTAACATGGAACGAATACCTCCGTCTTCGCAAAGTCCGTCGCTACTACAACCTCGCCTCCTCCGTCGGTCTAGGCCTCACCACAACCTTCATTGGCATGGGCTTCCTTGCACAACAAAACCTGCAACAGCTAGGTCAGACCTTTTTCGGACTGGATCCGTTCATGGTGATGGGTATTTTGACGGTTGCGTTTGCGGGCGTTGGGTGGCTTGCGGGTCCGCTGGCGGGGAGCGCGGTGTTTAGGGCGATGTATAGGAGACAGGCTGGGGAGATGGGATTGGTGAGTCATGATGTGACACTTTCTCATTATGAATGAGAAGAGAAGAGCAACAGCAGCTGAATGGAGATTGAGATTGACGTGAACGTAAGCTAATGAATCATTTCCAATACAGAAAGAGAAAGACTTTTTTGGCCGTATCCGCAAATACCGCGTTGATCCCTCGACATCGAGTATGCAAAATCCAGTACCGGATTATTATGGAGAGAAGATTACGAGTGTACAAGGATATAGGAATTGGTTGAAGGATCAGAGAGCGTATAATAATAAGAGGAAGAGCGCCATATGAAGGAAGTAGAGCATATCAAGACGAACATTACAGCAGCAAGACATCGATATTGGTGGAGGTGCAGAGAGAAGGAAAGATTGTTTGGTAAGGTCTCTCGGTGCAATATGTGGGCAGGGCGCATAGACGATTACAGCAAGGTGGCAATCTATATATCCAACACTCTCGGTAACAGGACTTTGCTGAAACATACCAACTCGTCCTGTATAAGTATACTACAATCGCACAACCAATCGATCATCGGCCATCTACGCCAAGCACATTCTCATTGTACAAGGTTGCAGCAGACCAGCACGGAGAAAAAGACATCTATAGTAGGAATCTGCTTGACACACTTAATGTCATGAATGCAACACTCTTCTCCGACCTCAGTTTTCTCCGCACACAAATCTTCCACCACAGTCTTGAAGTGTCTCATGTACGGGAGCGATATACAACATAAATGTGACACTGACACTTCAAGACAAGGTGGTCTTCTATGTCTCCTATATCTGAAAGATTTATTGTGGTTTTTGTTGAAAAAGAAAGGCTCTTGAGTTATCTGCTATGTGTGTTCTCTTGTAGATGCATCTGTCTATACTTTAGATCTTTCTTTGGCTTCTTTCTTTCTACTTCCATTTCAATCTAGTTTGCTTGATCGAGAGAGTATTAGAGAGTGGTACTCGTGGACCTTATTGAACGACTACTCAATGATGGAGCTATATGGCATAGGGTTCGATCAAGTATGACACACGCCGGTGTGTCCGTCCAGTCTGACAGCTAACGAAGGCCCTCTAGGTAGGGAAGCGGGAACGACAGCGTGTCCGTATTGTCCTCCTGGTGGCGCCTTCTACATCGACTGGGGAGGCGAGTGCCAGACGGATGCGCCGTGTCGTATTACTGATTGCGGTTTCGGCTACGGGATTACCAACAGTTTGGGCGTGACTTCAGGACAGCAGTTGACGTTTTATCCCTGCTATGCTTCGCAGATTCCACCGATACCTGACTGCCCAGTTGGCTACGAGACTAGCGCGGGTGCTTGTTGGTCGAAGACTATTCAACCGACTGTTACGACTCATATTTGGATGTCAACGGCAACAGAGTTCGATGGCGTGCGCACATACACTGGATACACATATGTGTATGCTAGTGGCATCGATCCGGCAACAGTGGGCTATGGATCAGTAGGCACGACTCCGGAGGTGGGTGACTTTACTCTGGGTGCAAGTAGTATGAACCCGGCTGTGCTGAGCGCGTTGGCTAGGGTGAGGCGTGGACGAGTGGTTATGTACCGCCTGGCGCTGCTGCGGCAACTCCTACATCAATCCGTCCTACGGTAAACAACCCATTTGGTGCTGGATCGGCTTCTTCAACTTCGATGAATTCAGTATCGTCCGCCACAATTTCATCGGCGAATGTTGCGAGCCCTACCAGCAGTGGGACTGCATCCAGCGTGGCGCCGCATAACACGAACGGCGCAGTTGCACATCATGGTGCAAGGTTTGGTCTCATAGGGTGGAGCTTCTTAGTGATGGTCGCTGGTTTTGTTGGTGGATTGGCTGTGTTGTGAGATCTTGCCTCATTACCGACCTGGGAATGTAGGTTCCGGTTGGGCTGGCCAGCTTACTACTCAGAAATGCAGCCGAACCATGTGTACATTCACTCATCCTAATGACCAGTATCAGTGAATGTCTTCAATACTGATTGTAAACTCGACTGACCTTCCTTCGTCATGGGCGCAACATGCACCTGCCACATCTTATCCCACCCCATCTTGTGCCACTTACTCTTCACCTCTTGCGATCTCAACTCCGTCTCTACATCATAGCTCTTATGACTCACTTCCTCGCCCAAGATACTGCCTTCAGGCACCTTCCCCTGCACCACGAATCTCAGGAAATCCCAACACGTTTGCACATACATACCCACTCCGGCCTTGGCATCCACAGTACTCCCTGTAGCCCAACTCAACAACGTCGGCGCAATGACTGGCGCATCAGTACATGAAGGATGTGTCGTTTTCATGCTCGTCAGAAACCAAGCCGATGTCTTCTGTTTACTATTAATCCCTTCAGCAATATCGCGCACGACATCGAAGTGCGGACGACCAAAAAAGATGCTATGCGTACAAGACCAAGAATCGGAGTTTATTATAACAACAGGGGCGTCAATATCAGTATTGAGAGGGCCAGATTCCTTGCCCGTGTCTAGAACGATACCGCCTTTGAAATGTAGAGTGGAACGAAGAGCTCGTAGCGCACTAACAGCGCCGAAGCTATGGCCACCGACTACCATGTTATTGAGGTCGAGGCGGCCTTGGAATCCAGCTAATGCTTCACCTTCACCTCGCGGATTCTGCTTGAATAGTTGACCGCCATCGCCTGCATTCAGCCTTTGAAGTACTTGAACCACTTCTTCTATCTCTGCGTTCCTGAATTCGATTTGTTCGTGCTTGAATTGGTCTCGTTTGACGTCCTGTTTGGACCCATCGTCGCCTATAGACATAAGATCATGCTCTTTAGTGCACATCAGTCGCTGTTGGGAGCCATCAGCATGCATAACGATAGTTCCGGGACCACTACCATCTCTATGCTCGATAGCCGCGACGACGAAGCCTCGACTAGCCAGCTCGCCAAGAAGATGCGTATAGCTAGTTCGTCCACTTGCCATGCCGTGAGAAAATACTATAATCGGAAGCCTTCCATCGCTCGTACCATTGAGATCTCGTTCTTGCAGCGCCTTCCCTGAGAGCAGCGGTAAATCAACAGCTGCATGCACATATACACTGCCTGCTAGAGCATACAGCCCACTTGTAAACACGTGGTCAACCACCCAGTTACTCGTGTGCGCGAAGCGCGCATAGCCTTGGCCGGAAAGTGAAGTTGGTCTGGAAATCCATGGATGCTTTGGTTTTGCTTTTGTTGCTTTTGAGATGTCTGCCGAGGCAGGATAGAAGAGCGAGAAAAGGACGGTATCGAGCTGGAAAGGGTTAATATGCCGGGGACTCGGTGGACATCGATATTGGACCTGTGGTGCTAGATTGCGTGGAGAGGATAGTGGTACCTCGATGTCGATCGTAGCTACTGCGTGAGGACTGCCCAACCGCTGTCTGTTAGTCACCTTACTATCGTACCCATCTTCAATCTTCACCAAACGAGCTCATCAATACTGAACCACAGCACTCACCCAGTATACCCAGGCAACGCATCCAAAATCAAAGGCATATCTCCAACCCAACAACAAATCACATATAACGCAACAACAAAAACAATCAAATACCGCCAAGTGAAACGTGTAGTGAACTCGTGAAACGTTGCTGTCTGGATACTAGTCTCGGTCTCGATATCCTTGGAAGTGGCAAGATACGTGTCTTAAAAAGAGCTTATATCCGCTTTCAGCGCTTAAGAGCGGGAAATGCAACAAGCATATCTTGTATGCAGAGGTAACCTGGAAGTCAGTGGCGGAGGTCATGACGTCTGCGTTGCGTACGACACCGTCCGAACCGCGTATGAAGCAAAGCCGAGAGCCGAAGGGAGTGACATTCCAACACAACACATGCGTATTCTTAATAAAGGTCAACTTGCGAGTGGGCAATACCTATATGGTAGCAAAGAAAAACAAGGGAACAAATGATGTTCTGATGATTCTCTGTACGACATCTTGGCGTGGCACTTCGCCAAGGAAGTGATTATTACCGCCTAAACTCAAACAAGCTCAAACGTTTACACAATACTACCTGGTACCTGCATTCTATTGAAACGAGAACTCGACTTATGCACCAGAACGAATGAGTAAGCTCTGTTTGTGCTCTTTGTGAGGAAGTGCCGTTTCCTCTGCATTGAACATCCCAAGCTTCGTAATGTGGGAAGCAGAAGTATCTGATCGTCCGCTGTGCGAACTTCTCATACTCAGTACCAGTAACTGACCCTTCGACCTGCAAGGGTATAGCCAACTGACATTTGGTATCTCGCAAACCTTTGCCAAAGCTGCAGCCTCATTTGCTCCTTACCAAGAGCCCGGATCCTTCAGATGTACCCATTGCCATTACCATTGAAGCCATCCATATCATCCCCCCTGATCGTGATCTTCTTCAACTCCCATTCCTTCGAAAACTCCCTACTCAACGTGCCCAAATCACTCACAATCTCCCGACATGCTCTGATGACAGCATCCTTCGGTGTCAAGTTGCCATCTGTTTGTACTCGTAGTTCGAAATCGGCAAATAGAGGATGTGGTACTTTGTATGCTGCGAAGAGGATATTGGGCATGGTGAGAAGTCGTGCGCGGAGAAGATTGGCGAGAGTGTGGTCTTCTTTCTTGAAGAGAAAGGTTGATGCATTGGGCACACCTGAGGAGGTATGTTAGTGGCATGATTACCTTGTAGAATGACTAGGTACGTACGGGTCTCTGGGATGATTGTGACTTTCTTCTCGCCTTCTCCGAGGAGGAAGAGCTCGAATCTGCGAAAGCAATACTGTTAGTATATAGTCTTTTGGTAACTCAAGGCATGTCACATATTCGCAACCAGGACCATTAGCCCGAATGTGTCAAGGAGGACCTATCAAAGTTATGTTCGTGCTGTGTTGCACAGCCCAGATCAGGTATCTTTGCTTTGTGTTGCGTCTCCGATTGGGCGCAAGGGGCGCTATAAGCTAGACCATGTTCGTAGCTTTCGCCTGTTACAACTTCGATGACTTCGGCAGTACCAGGGTTGTGCGTCTCGCTAGAACACCGTCGCGCAGTCTTTGCAATGTTGTCCATCGTGATGCGGTTAGGAGTTGTAAAGTCCTGTGTGAAGCGCGCCGAGGATGTGATAGGAAATGTAAAGAAAATGCAAGTACAATGCAATCCAAAAGCTCAACCGTTTGCAATCCTGATCATTACGGTCGGAGATGAGGGAGAAAAAGTAGCACAGAGGATTTCTCACGATGCCGCCAGGGCAAAGTCTGGCAAGTCGCTCCTTCCCGCTGCAATCTCTTGGCTATTCCTCGTTCTCTTCGACATTCATGTCCACAAATCACAACCATGCTCGGCACACGCTTAGAAGCAAAATATGGCCTTACCTATCTGGCGCGTTCATGATGAGAGTGATTAACGCACTCGTTTGTAGTCGGTCTGGTAGTCGTGATTATGCGTGTGTTGTTGTAGTGGTGCTGGGTGGTGGCGTGTTAAGCTGTCAATTGCTTTCTGATTCGGAGCGTATTTTTGGTAAGATCGTGGTGGAATAAACAATAAACGAGGGTATAGAGCAGAAGTTTTTCTAATATTATATGTTGTTGTTCACGCTCAGATTTCACAAGAGTTTCAGGTTGAAGTTTGGGACGGCCCGACTCCGACGAAGTGGCAAAAAGTGACAACAGAAGTGCAACATGAATAATGGTGAAGAAGTCATTTGAGGCATAACTCCTATAGTATACACAATGCTAGAACCATGAACCCAACTCCACGAGCCAAACTCGTAACTCATAAGCCACTTTACAATGGCCAGACTTCCACTACTGGCCATTTCCTTCTCATACTTGTCAGGACATCATTGCGTTCCTGCTGTATCTATGCTACCATAGACTTCTTGATCTCGGAGATAGCCTTAGCAGGGTTCAACCCCTTGGGACACGTCCTGCTGCAGTTGAGAATTGTGTGGCAACGGTACAAGCTCATGCTGTTGTTGAGCGCATCCTTCCTCTGCTCGGTACGCTGATCCCTGGAGTCGGCCAACCATCGGTAAGACTGCAGAAGAATGGCAGGTCCGAGGTACTCCTCGCTGTTCCACCAGTATGAAGGGCAAGATGTGCTACAGCAGGCGCAGAGAATACATTCATAAAGACCGTCGAGCTTAGCACGCTCTGCCTTTGACTGAATGTTCTCACGACCGTCGGCTGGTGTGTCGTCGCGCTGCAGGAAGGGCTTGATCGATTTGTATTGCTTGTAGAATTGAGTCAAATCAGGGACGAGATCCTTGACGACATAGGTGTGAGGAAGAGGGTAGATGCGAGATTCCTTTGCGGTCTCTGTAGGTATACGGCCTGCAACTTATATTAGCCAAGTAATGCATATTACTACAATCATACTGTACGTACACAAACAGGCAAGAGTGTTGACACCATCGATGTTCATAGCACAACTTCCACAGATACCCTCTCTGCAAGAGCGGCGGAATGTGAGCGTGGGGTCCATCTCGTTCTTGATCTTGATCAAAGCATCCAGCATCATAGGTCCAGTCTTGTTGAGATCGATCTTGTATGTCTGCATGAAAGGCTTCGATGTAGGCTCATCAGGGTTCCACCTGTAAATCTGGATAGCCTTCATCTTGGCATTCTCTGTGACCTTCTGCTCCTTGACGGTCTTGGTCTGTGATGCGGGTGTGGGAGAGGCCGCGCCGGCAGCGGTACCAGTGGGATGTAGAGGCTCGCTGACGCTGGCCATGAAGCGTCGTGAAACTGGCGAGACTGTGTGGCGTGTCAGTGAAGTGGCGGAGACGACGGATGCGCTGTGTGTACCATTGAGTCCGCGAATGATGCGAGCGGAAGACTTGAGGGCAGCCATGATTGAAGATTGAAAGGAGAGGAGAGGAGAGGAGAGGTGAAGTTGGATGGCGAGTATGAATAGAGAAGAAGCGACGACGAGGTGTTTGCAGAGTGATGATGGCAGAGACGAGAACACCTCGGAATTTAGGTTCAGGGTCAGGTCGGGGAGATCGAGCCAATCAAAGCACATCAAATTAGCAATTGACTTGGCGTGTCGACTTCAATGGAATCTCAGAACTTCTTCTTCACTTGACCATCTCTCATGCTCCTTTCTGTCACCTTCAAGGCTCTACTCTTTCCAGTGATGCCGAAATCTTTATCGTAGAATAAGCACTTCTCGCAAGAGCGCGCCGACTCATGCGACCTAGCTCCTTCAGCGACATTTTCTGAGGCAACACGTGCACCTTGAGTTTGGCTGTCGTGGCACACTCTTTTCGCCTCTGGAAGCCCAGCCAAAGCCAAGATATCGCACAAAGAATTTACATGTGTCTTTTAGGGCCATTGATTGTAGTAATGGCACCAAAGGCATTAACGAAGTGCTTGATTTGGAGGCATCAAAGTCCCATACGGACTTATTCGTCAAGTCAAGTTCGTGTGTTAAAATCAAGCCCAAGATCTTTTATCAGAATCAAGCCCAAGGTCGGCCCAGAAAGTGTTTCGAGAGCAATTATAGCTGGACAGGAAAGCCTCTGGTGTGTCAAACTTGCTTTTGCACACTTTGGCTCTCACTATCTAATAGCCACACATCTTGATTCACTACAGATATGAGGTTACAAGACGAGAGTATATTGACCGCTGTGTTACTTGAGCAAGTCTGCCCGATTATGTGTAGACTTGGGAGTCATGTAGCTTATATGAAAATGGTCTGTGTATACGATTAGGAAGAAGATCTCGATCATCTTCACTTTAAGGTAGGATGTACTTGTTTTGGTTTACAATGAGCGGCTTCCATGCCGGGCCGAACCATGGCAAAACACACCTGAAACACTTCGGCCAAACGGAAAAGTAATCGTGAATGACTTGTTGCGCTGAAGTGGATTGGCCGAGCAGATAAGCATCAGCCCCAGAATCTCAAAGTGGCAATTGCTTCCTGACTACCAAACTTCATTATTCCAAATGATCGGATAAACTCCTCAATGGCCACAAAATCCACGAGGCAGGCACGGTGCAGAGCCAGGCACGATGAGTGACCTCGCTCTGACTTCATCAGAACTGGACGCGACTTTCCTTTCATCATCAATCTTCCTCCATTGCTGCTTCTTCGTCTTTCATTTCCTTTTTCTCGCTCTTTGCTCATCACTTTTGTGTGCTGCGTTCTTCGTTCTTTACTTCCTTCACTTCAATACTCATTGGCGGCAGCCACATGGCGACCAATCGACCACAGCTGCCACTGCACTGCAGCATTTGTCCAAAGAAACCCAACTTCAGCGACGTCTCGCACCTGCTTACGCACATTGCCAGCAAAAGCCATCTTTCTCACTACTACAAGGTCAAAATTAGAGCAGCCACGGACAATGATGCACGACTGCAAGTCCACAACTACGATAATTGGTACGATCACTTCGATGTCGAATCACTCATGGCAGAACGTCTTGCTCTCAAGGACGAAAAGAAGACTCGACAGCGTGCACCACAAGGTTTGTCATACTCTATTTGTCACAACAGTTCACCTTACTTATCGTGACCAGGACCACGCCCGACAAAGAAACAGAAGGCCGTTCCTGCATCTGCACCAGCACCTGCACCAGCATCCATGCCACCACCAAACCCTCCGGACATTGACCCTCACCTATCCTTTGCCAATTCCAGCTTTCAAACTCCTGCTCCAGACCGAGATGAGCTGTTCACACCAAACTATGAGCCGGAGACACCTTGTCCTGTGATGCCCAGGATACAGAGACCGCGACTACACTTGTGGCCGACCAACCGTGCGACATCGTCTTATGCGATCCCTCTTGAACCATCAAGCCCACTGGTCATCAATGACAATTCCATACCCTTTGCTCCCATGCATCTACGAAGCCCGTCCGAGACTCTCAACGCTATTGTGGAAGATGAAGAGCCTATCAGTGAGGCTGCAAGGCTCAAAGGTACTCTATGGCCAGGCATGGACATCTTCGATGCAGCACCACCAGAGGCTAGACGAAGGCGTAACCAAAAGAAACTGACATCCGTGGTCGATCGTCTCAAGTCTTATTCCGCTGAAGTTGAGCCAAATGAGATGATCTGGACTCCAGCTGGATCACTTTGGAAAGAGCGGCCAATCACGGGCCAAGTTGACTTTGAAAGCAGTCCTTACAAACTTGATCCAGCCTCATCAGAACCACCATCCAGGAAAAAGAGAGCCACTACCACGAAACGTGTGCCACTTGCCGAAAGAGATGTCAATACTAGATTGAAGACATCTATGCTCAGAGGTGCTGCTGCTCCGCCCTTTATGGCCTTTGACACTGTCGTGACTCAAGCAGCACCCACGTCACCAAAGAAGCGCAAGAGGAAGATCACCGTCCTTGATGAACGTCTGGAGCAACCTTCCGCCAACCAGCCTGGAATGAGGATGTTGACCTCGGGCTTCCACTTCAATGCCCAACAATATCAGCAGCAGCAACAACCACCACCACCACCACCAATACACGCACCTCACCAAGTCCTTGATACCAATTTCGCCGCATTCTATCAGCCGGCACTACAGCAAGGCTACTATGCTGGTTATGATCCTCGACGTCCACCTGTCTATCCTTACCCATTCTATGCATCCTATGGTCACATGAGCTATGATTTGCCTGGATTTTTTTCTTATCCACCACCAGCACCACAACCTGACCCTATTGAAGAACAACAGCAGGTTGTTGAAGAAGATTTATCTGCAGATCTTCCAGAGGAGGAAGAAGATGAAAGTCAACCCTGGGATGTCAAGAACCTTGCTGAAGTTGACGTCATACAATCACCATCGGAGGCTTAACAACAGGTTCAACAATGCCACAGGAAATTACTTTGGTGTCTGTAATTTGGGACGCCCTGACCTCGATTTCATCTTTATGATTGACGAACACGAATAATGTCTTATGAAACACATGTAACTAATATTTGTACACTGATACAAGGCTGCTTGTCGTAGAACTCGCTGAATGGGAGCATGGTGGCATGGCATATTATGATGTAGACGTTCATCAACATGCGCTAGCTTTAATCATCAAAGTATCAATTTACTCTGGCTTCGTAACTACCTTGATCTCAATTGGAATTGTGCAGTCTGTCCAAAATCGTTCGGAAAGGTTCAATTTCATCTTAGCGCTGTGAGTCTCTGGACGGTTGCAACTGCTAACTCGTGAGCTTACTCTGCAAATCAAATGTTACGACGACGATTCTCGACCACTACCGCAAGTGGAAAAATTTCGTCATTTCTTAATGCGATTCGAAGAACGATCGTGCGAAGGCGAGATAGCTCATACATCATCCAGCGCAAGGAGAAGCGACCATACCACAAGGCAAGTGTCTTAAAATCAATATCAAAGCTTACAAGGGCGCACGAAATAGTGACACGATTTGTGAATGTTATTCCGAGAAGGCGGAATTTCATTAGCATCTCTTCCCGCTTCCTACTTTTGCCAACGACGAAAAGCCTGCACAAAGCCCTCCTTCCTGCCTGTATTGCCTCCACCAATACCTTCCACAACCTCGTCGGCGCCAGAAAAACCAGTTACAGCTCCGTCAGCCAATCTCTCATGCAACCTATCAAACGTAGGCATACTAACGAGAGGCACCATGCTCGGCCTCCCATGAGCACACTGAAATGGGAACGTGCATGTCGCCAGTTTATCTATCAGTGCCTTACACTCCTCCGGGTTTAAGACATCGTTGAACATGATCGCACTACGACACGCGCGTGAATTGACCATTTCCAGAATACCTTTTGGACAATCACCAATCTCTTTCAGCCAGTGAGAAGTAGATTGAACGTCTGAAGAAGCGTGACTGAAGTGCTTACTTTTTGTGCCACGTTGCCATATTTCAGCTCTGAGAAGCTCGATGATGAGGCGAGGTTCTGCGGTACATCTCTCGACGATGACTGGAGGGAGGGTTCGAATCACTAGTTTGCTTTTTGTGACGACGTTGCTTGTATCCGGAGCATTTCGAATGGGCAGAATATCGTATAAAATTCCCCATTTTGCGAAATAGGCTGCATGCTTTTTGAGAAACTCTGCTTCTGTAGTTGTAGTCTCAAACGTTATTGCCGTGTCGAGGCGTGTCGTTCGGATGCGAGGTTCGTGTCCGAGATTGCTTCGGAGAGGTAGCGCTGCTGTTGTATGTTCACATAAATGGCTGAGGAGCTCCTCAACTTTGCAACGCTCGTCTGCTGCATGCTGGTCCACCATGACCAGAAAGTTATCATTGGAAGACGTTGTCGCATTCTCTTCTAACGTGGTCTGACATGCAATGGGCATCTTGATGAGGATGAATTTGTTGTCTAGCTGAGCAACGACTTTTGCTTTACATAGACTACGCGCCGAAAGACGACTTTCTTGTGTTGGAGATGAGCCGGCTTGGTCGTGGTTATGTGTACACTGCTTGGGATGGTCGTTCTCAATTCCAGCAAGTGACACATGTTCTACAGGTTGCTCTGCAGACTGGAAAACAGGATTCTCCCAGCGATGGGCTAGATTCTTCAGCCAGGGACTGTGTTGACTTTGGTTCAAACGTCCTTGTGATCGCGATTCTAGGCGCAGAGACAAGGCTGTAGATGGACGTGAAGTTATATCGATTGGCAGATTTGAACTGTCGGACATGCCAGGTGCACTTCGAGGCCGTTGAGCTGGCACGAGAAGCCCACTTCGAGTATTGAGATCAAACAACTGACGTGTGTCTGGGTCTCGCCACGTAGTCCATGTATCTTGACTTTGATCATCCTCAGCGACAACAGAGATGTCCGGTGTTGTATTAAGATTTTTCATCGCCATTTGCTTTGGTGAACTTGGCAGGTGTGCGTGTGGTGCCGCCCCAATATCTGCAGAGCCCTTGTTCTTGATTGTTGTTTCAGACATGATACCAGGTCTGCCACTCTTGATTCTGGACCAGGTCTGGAACATTGGGCTTGGCCTGTTCATTTTTTCGCCACGATTATCCCCATGCAGAGAGGTGTGCTTGGCCTGTGATGAGTTCGAAGAACTCCGCGCGATAGCACCGTTGGTGTCGGATACTTTTGATGCTCTGCCGACAGTTTTAAGCGTTGCTGACTGGTTCCTGTCTTTCGTCAATATCATTGTCGCCAGTGCTGTTTGCGATGAGCTTGTTTGAGCGTTGACCTCAGCTGCTGACTTGGTTTTCAAGGTCTTATGTCGTGGTCTGAATCCATGCTCTGCAAGCCACTGCGTAGTCATAGCAGCAACGACTTTCAAAACTGACTGCAATTCTGCTACTTCCACAGTCTTGGTCCGCGAACTTGGAAGATGAACATTTAGTGCGTTGATATCAATGTGGAAATCGTACATTGGCCAGCGATCAACACCTTTTGTGCTATATTTGAGCATTTTGTTTGTCATACCGTGTGACTTGTACCGTCGGTCTTTACTACGACGCATTCTTTCATCCTCGTCCGGCGAATCGTCCACAACGCCAAACCGCGAATCCTGAAACAAGCGATTGACCTCGTCATAAAGTACATTGTGTCGTGTGCCGTGCAGAATAGGATGGAAACCTATAGCGATAAATTGGTGATACTTGGTCGGACTTGGATCAAGCGATATTGCCCCTCTAATTTTGACACTTGATGTCATGGCTGAAATGGGCACCCAGGATTGCCAGCTGTTCACGGCGATGAGTGATGCTTGGGTAAGTAAGCTCAAGGTATGGTCAAGCTTTGTCGTTGGAGCTGTTCGAGTCTTCCCCACCACCTCTACCCCTCTGCCAACTTTCGGCTGTAGATTCACAAGCTTTCCGGTGACGTGGTTGAAGATCCGTATACTAACAGGCTTCTTCCAAGCTAGCTGATATGCAATAACGGCATGTATCAACGCACTCCAATCTGCATCATCGACAGCCTCGTCAAGCAAAGCACGCTGCTTGACGCGAACAGGCATATTGCCAAAGAGGTTTCGTACGACGACCTTGGTACCACTGCCGGGACACTGGAGCTCTTCCTGAGTTGGAGCTGGAATGCATCGAGTGCCCACGCTCGTATGATGTACAGTTATGCTGTTCGTGTTACTGGATTCATGAGTCTTGGAGGCAATATACAGCAATGACATTGCACCAAGAGCCACTAGAAACTCTCCGTTACGGCCGTGAGTCTCTAAGCTTCCCTTCTTTGACGTGTCTGTAGTACCAGGATTAGAACCACACCATGCAGCTCAGTAGGTTTACGTACGATAGCACTTCAAGAGACCGCCATGTTCTTCAAACTCATCCACTGGTATGCCTTCGCCATTATCTTCGACAGTACAGGTACCTCGGCTCGAGCAAACTTCAACAACGACTCTGCTGGCATTCGCATCAAGAGCATTGCACAGTAGACCCAGTACAACGTCGTTTAAGCTTGTTACAGTAATTGATGACTTTATCTGAGCAATATCCTCAGCCGAAAGAGGTGTAATACGAAATCGAGCACGCGTAGCTTCCAATGAAGCCATGTGAGCAATGAGCTAGCGTCGATGAAGTATTCACAGACCTTGTCAAGGTGGCGCTCTGGGCTCTTTCCTTGAATGGTATGATGGCGATTTCCTCGATCGCGATTTCCTCATTTGAGCAAAAGTACGCGAGCGTCTCGAGAAAAAGGATATCGCGCCCACTCCAAGATGTAAAGTTGAAGGAGGAAAGCATTCACTTGGAGTAAAGCAAGAAAGTCGACGGTTCTTCATGAGGCTATACAGACCCCAGAGGTTACCTGGTAGTGAGGGTGGTGGACGTCACAATGGATTTTAGAGTTAAGCTCAAACGGGATCGCGATTTCGACCGTTGGACCCTGAAAATCACTGAACGTTCATTTGCTGTCACGACCAACAACATCAAACCCTTGGATTGTTGCTAGCCATCATTACCTCGCACAAAGAGACACTCGATTCTCGTTCCTGCCATCACGGCTCGCTCAAATTTCTAGCTACACCTCACTGCTCTGCTCTGTCACTTTTCAGATTGCCCTAGTTCTCGAGCGGTCTCTTTCTAGCACGACTTCCTAACGTCATAGTGGAGCTCAAAATATAGCTAGGGACTCACGCGGCCAAGCTCGTGTAGCTGCAGTATTGTGTAATACCAGCCCTCCAGAGCCGATTGAACTCGACAAAGCCATCTTCGAGCCTGATCAGACATAACTGCATCCAAATATTATGGCTGTAGCAGAGACTGCTTCGAGACCGCATGGTGCGTTACCGAGTGTCGTCTTCAACACGACCCGCCATCGACATCATGCTCTTCATTCTAAGCTGACATTTGAATCAGATCGCGACACCAAATCACGAGCTCTTGCCTTCCTGAAGCGCCTCACCAGTCGAAAGACTCATAACAACTCGAAATCACGCGCCGAAACTCCTGCTCCTGGCCCGTCTGTATCTCCAACAAAGCACCACCAAAGGAATGACTCCAGTAACAAGGAACATGAAGAAGATCGCGTTACAGCTCCATATATGAATCCAGCCAATACGAATCGCGCAAGTAATGGATCATTCGACAGAGAGCAAGACGGTAATCAAGGCGATAGTTATAGATCGATGGTCCCTGTTGCGGGTACAACTGGAAGACATGCCAGCCACTCTGATGCGGATGGGCAATCCAAAGCCGGGACAAGTGGTACGGTCGGCATGAGCACAGCTTCCAATGGTGGAAACAGCATCTTCTCGTCCCCCAACCAGTCCTCACGCTCCCTAACGACGACTCTGACAACAATACAATCACAAGCTCCCTCAGGACTTTTCAATGGACAGGCAAATGCAAGCCCAAATCATTCATATCCACCAGCTCCTGCATCAGCGATTCCTGCCTACCTCAGTGCGCGTCCTTCGAGCCACGTGCCAACAACATATCGTGGAGCAACAGCAAACAACCTTTTGTCAGACAATGCCTCAGTCTTGACACTGGCGTCATCTTCTCATCATCGTCCCAATCGTCGAGATTCCTGGGACGAAGATGCATCTATTCGAGCAATACCACCTCGGTCAACTTGGGGAGGCTCTCGAGAGTCGTTGCCACTCTCTGTTCTTTCTCAAAATACCGAACAATACCCACCTGCAACAGGGTCTTTGCTTCAACCTCAACAGCGATATAGCACAAGCACGATGGGTGCAGGGCCTGGAATCGGCGCTCCAGTGTTGAGTAGCGAGAGGAATAGCGTCTACGCTGGCAAGACGAGCACAATCGATGGAGGAAGTATCAGGAGTGGTCACGTTGGGCACGGTAGATCCGACAGTACATCGGGGAGCATGTTGGGCAGCACCTTGCCTGTCACAAGGGAGCAAGATCGTGATGGAGAAACATTCTGATTGTCTCAAAAGAAAGAGAAGACAAAGCTGTACGAATAGAAGAAGTGCTATTAGCCACGCAGCCTATGGTGCAGACTCGGGAACCTCCCGAGTGTAGGAAGTCAATGGATTCTCTCACCTAATAAATACTCGCTTAATACTTTAAACGTAATAGGTTTCACAACGGCGACAGAACTCTCTGTTGAAATGGGCCATGTCTTGGCGATGAACCCCTCTCCGTAATCATCAATGTCTTTCCTCGTGCCAGCGAGACGTAGAACGGCAGCCTAGATGAAGCTATCGTGAAACTCCTACGGCTTCACCGTCTGAAATAGTACTCCTTATTCCGCGAAACCAGTACTTTTGCAAGTCTGTGCTGGCCCTAGACATTGCCAAGAATACTCCAACACGGGCCAGCCGAATCCCAATCTTTGGCTGCCGACTCCCGCTTTTTGTGAACTCAACAGTACCTTACGATAAAAGAATACCCCCACGCCATCCCGGACGAAGACATCCCACGAGAGCATGTACTAAGAGCAGTAAGCTCTCTCTGCTACCTTCACGCCCATCAGCGACACATTCCTTCACGACAATGGCCTCGACTCGGACAAGCCGACTTGCTCGGACCCTAGCCTATACTGGAGGCGCTGCTGTGCTAGGAGGAGGCGTTCTATACGCCGTCTACCGCCCACGCAATATTCCTGGTCTCGAAGCCGCTCAGGTACCACCACCCTACAATGCTGGTGTGTTCAAGGCGCCAAACTTCCCTGGTGTCAAGAACCGTGATGAGCAGATTGCAGACCTCAAGAAGAGTGCTGCAGCAAACCGAAAAGGAATTGTCGACAGCTTGACCACCAAACAACACGCCGACAACATTTCACCAGAGGACGACGAATATGATTTGTTGGTCATTGGTGGTGGTGCTACTGGGGCCGGTATCGCCTTGGACGCTGCTACTCGTGGTCTCAAGGTCGCAATGGTTGAAAGAGACGACTTTAGCAGTGGAACCAGCAGTAAGAGTACGAAATTGGTCCACGGTGGTGTAAGATATCTGGAGAAGGCTGTCAAGGAGCTCGACTACAACCAGTATGCTTTGGTCAAGGAAGCTCTAAGAGAGCGCAGATACTTTTTGGACACAGCACCGCACTTGTCATCTTGGCTACCTATTATGATTCCTATTGACAAATGGTGGAAGGCACCTTACTTTTGGGCTGGTACCAAGTGTTATGATTTCCTCGCTGGCGCTGAAAACATCGAAAGTTCTTACTTCATGACAAAGAGTAAGGCTCTGGAAGCTTTCCCTATGCTGAGAAGGGACAGACTTGTGGGTGCTTTGGTATACTATGGTAAGAGAATGGAGATAATATCTGGATGTTTTCGGCCGAGCTGACCACTCTTAGATGGCGCACACAACGACTCCCGTATGAACGTTTCACTCGCCATGACTGCTGCTCTCTATGGTGCCACTTGTGTCAACCATGTCGAAGTCACTAGCTTGCTCAAGGGCGAAGATGGTCGTCTATGTGGTGCCAAGGTGAAGGACAAGGTTGAAGAGAAGGACGGCAAGACTGCCAAAGAATTCGTCATTCGTGCAAAGGGTATTATCAACGCTACTGGTCCTTTCTGCGACGCCATTCGTAAGATGGACGACAACGACGTCCAAGATATCGTCGCTCCTTCGTCTGGTGTTCACATCATCCTTCCTGGTTACTTTGCTCCTCAGAACATGGGTCTTATCGATCCTGCCACCTCTGATGGTCGTGTCATCTTCTTCCTTCCATGGCAGGGAAACACTATTGCTGGAACCACTGATGCACCCACAGCCATCAAGCAGAACCCAGTTGCTGGTGAGGAAGAAATTGAATGGATCCTGAAAGAATGCAAAAACTACCTCTCTCCCGACATCAGTGTCCGCCGTGGTGACGTCCTCGCCGCCTGGTCTGGTATCCGTCCTCTTGTCCGCGACCCCAAGAAGGCCAAGACGGAAGGTCTCGTTCGCAACCACTTGATTGACACATCTTCTTCTGGCCTTGTTACTATCTCAGGTGGTAAATGGACGACTTATAGACAAATGGCAGAAGAAGCTGTAGACGATTCTATCAAGGAATTCAAGCTTCAAACTAAGCCAGTCACTGACGCTCCTCGTGTTTCCGGCACTGACGTCCAAGACAAGGGCGCCAAGCTCGATGGCAGCTGTTCCACTCACGCCGTCCGTCTCGTTGGTGCACACGGCTACAGCAAGACTCTTTTCATCAACTTGATTCAACACTACGGTCTTGAGACTGAAGTCGCCAAGCACCTTTGGTAAGATAAAACAATTCTCCCAGCCCAAACCACTCGACGCGATACTAACACCCATCCCAGCGTCAACTACGGTGACCGCGCCTGGACAGTTGCCGCCCTCTGCTCACCTACAGAAACCCGATACCCTGTCCGTGGCACCCGCATCAGTACCCTCTACCCCTTCGTCGACGGCGAGATCCGCTACGCCGTTCGCCACGAGTACGCCCAAACAGCCATGGACGTACTCGCTCGACGCACCCGCCTCGCCTTCCTCAACGCACAAGCCGCACTCGAAGCTCTTCCTTTGGTCATCGACACTATGGGCGAGGAGCTGAACTGGAACGCTGCGAGACGGGAGAACGAGTGGAAGGATGGAATTAGTTTCTTGGGTAGTATGGGACTGCCCAAGAACAAACTTAAGTTGAGTAGGAAGGATGTGGAGGAGGGCAAGGTGGGCAAGTATGAGGATGAGGAGTATGGCTTGTATGCGAGACATGACAAGCCTGGTGAGGTGTTGGAGAGTGATTCGAAGTTCAAATCGGGGGAGAATCCGACTATTGAGAGGGATGCAGAGGCGAACCAGTAGTTGGACAGCATGAGTTGGCTGGTATTCCCCTGTAGAAAGCATGTCTCTGCAAGAGGTTCGAACCTATGCTAGCACAAGTATTGGAGTAGCTGTATCCTTAAGCACACAAGTTGTTGTTTTCCAACCACAAACCATGATTTGCAAAAACACTTGTTCTTTGTCTCTTCCCTCTCTTATTGTCACTTTGAAACTCTCTTCAAAGTCATATACTGTAACAAGCTCTTTATAATATCCTAATACTTTCTTTTACTACTATCTATTACACTCTACACTATAGTCTTTATAAGAGACTAGGTACTTGTTTAGGAAAAATCCTAACGCTATAAGCTAAAACGCTAAGTTAAGTGTTTTAAATAGCTTTAGGTAGTTTTAGTATTTTAAGATCTATTTTAGATTTAGTTCTATATAAATATACTACTATCATTAGCTAGTATAGCCTTATAGCGATTCATACTAGCTACCGTCTTATTAACTAAAGTAAAGAGTATGATTTATTACGTTTATTATTCTTATTCTTATTCTTATTTATCATCTATCTTCTTCTATAACTACTATACTATATAATAGCTAACGACTCTTCTAAATATAAAGTATTCCTTATATTAGATTCTAGTGAAGTCTAAGTGGTAACGCTAAGAGTTCTACTACTTAGAGTCTAAGAATTCTTTCGCTATAAGGAGACCTAACCCTAGTGGTTTAACTGCACCTCATATCAAGTCGCACGCTTAGTATTAGTTAGTTACTTAATTAACCTTTATATGACTAAAGTAGCTCTAAATAACCATAATATCTAACAGGTTATGAGCCCGGTCCGTACGACCCTATTCTAAAGCTATTTTCCTTATCATATATAAGCTATATAGTTACTAGCTAACTGTCGCCATCGATCGCTAAGAGGTTGTAAACTCAAGCGACGACGAAGTCGATTTAACCCCCTATACTCTAATTAAGTAGTAATTACGCTTATATTATCATACACCTGCCTCAGCTAGATTACCCTTCTAACTCTAAACTAAATCAGACTAGAACTAATTAATCTACGCTACTCGGTAATTTTATTTTCGGCAACAAGATGGCACTCAACAAAGATACGTCTAGTAAGACTTGCTTTACTAAGCTAAATAGCAGTGATAACTACCCTATGGAGGCGACTGTTAGAAGTACTAGTATTCTAGAACATTCTATCATGTTCTAGAAGTACTAGAGCTATTAATAGTAAGGATTACTAAGTCCTTCTGTTGAATTGCGAGGTTGTTTGAAGCTACTTTGTACATATAAAGGTCGATTAATTAACTAACTAATACCAAGCATGCGACTTGGTATGAGGTGAGGTTGAACCACTGGGGTTAGGTCTGCAG
>Ga0160429_1000362_pt1 | contig 48207 bp, 39 predicted proteins | sample SolpanmetagenomR_FD_108199 | JGI IMG/M metagenome (GOLD analysis project Ga0160429, IMG submission 108199) | Solar panel surface microbial communities from Lawrence Berkeley National Laboratory, California, USA - R | ecosystem: Engineered > Built environment > Solar panel > Unclassified ... | reverse complement strand
GTGGCCACCGCGAATAGTACTGATATGCTGAAAATCATGCCACCATTCAAGAATGCACGAGGTAAGAACAAGACACCTGAGCCAACAAAGCCCTTGAGCAAGATAAGGGCTGTACCTCCTGCTCCTTTCTTCAGTGCTGGATCGTCCCGCCTCTTCCGCATAGTCGTTGCTCTTCTTAGCAGTGGCTGTTGTTCTCGAGAAATCGCTTGCCCTGCATCTCCGAAGTAATCCTGTTGTCCTTCTCGAGATTCCCAGTCGTACTCAGCGCGAGAAACTTCTCCCTCGTCATCATCATCAGATTCATACTCTTCTCCAGCAAAGTGTCCGTAGATGCTGAGAAACTCGTAAAAGTTGGCTGCCAAAAATGTAGGCTGTGGTGCTGCTCCAACTGGACCTGACGTGCGTGTATGGTGATCATCAGCTCTTGTAGGACTGGTTGTGTTTCGGATGATGTGATTGCGGCGGAATCCTCCTGGTTGTCTCATACTCCCAATATCTTGTTGATCTTCAGCAGGTGGAGATCGTATAATGTCTATACTCTTGCTCCGCATTACTCGACCCCTTCTGGCTTGCTCCTCCGCCTCTGTGCGCCTATATATTTCTCTCGTGATGTCTCCCCCCTGCATCTTTAGACTCGAGAATCCATCCGTAAGATCCGGCACCTCTCCAAGCCCATCTGTACCACCGGTCACACCGCCCTGGAAACTAGATGTCCGCGCTGGGGAGCCTACAGCACTGATTTGGGTACTTCGTTGTGGTGAAGGATTCTTTGGGCCAGCGAGATGTCGTCTAATAACATCAAAGTCCTCGTACTGTATTACTTCCGAAGGTCGTCCTTGTCTGCTTTGTACGGAGCCGGGCGCGAATGATCCATAGTCACTGCGTCTATCCTGCTGTCCAAGGAACGACTGACTTGGCCTGAGTGAAGTAGTTTCTGTATTAGGTGTTTTTCCCAGCGGTGGTGTGGTACCTGTAGATGCTTTTAAAGCACTGGAAAGTGCAGACTGTCCTCGCGGCGCGTTATACGATCCAGAGGATCCGGCCAGCGGTGCTTGTGCTATGGCATCTTGACTCCGGCTAGACGTATCTTGTCCCTGTTGCGTACTGCTTCTTCGCGAACTTCCCGCCCCAGTGATCGGAGAGGCCAATCTTGCATTGGATACTGATCGAGCCCATTCGGACTGTGAACGTGAGCGGCTAGGAGACCCTGGCGAACTCGGAATGTTGACTGGATTCGAGTGTGAGCCAGACATGATGCTGCAGCACGTTCACGAAGATACCCTATTGGTCGGAAATGGGAAGTGCCTGGGAAGAGGCTGCTTAGACTATTGCTCCGGCATGTGGGATGTTGCGTTGTGTCGTAATGTGGTGAATCTACGAGAAGGTATAGCGCAATTAGGTCGAGAAAGAATAATACAGAAAAGAATCCATGTATGGACTAGGCCTGGTGATCAGATGAACTATGACAGCACTTTTCTACAAAGCGGAGTTGAGACGCGGCTGAAAAAAGCTTAATTAGGAAGGAGCAAAAAGCAACAGTCAGGACATGTTATCCAGTTAGCAAGACATCATCTAGCAGTGTCACGTCAAATATAGAGGCAAGATCATAGTTTAGCTTCGATTGCCGTCATCTGTCACATCTGACATCTTGCAATTACGTTCAGAAACTGCTCAGATAGTCCACAACAAAGACAATTCCCTCCTGGAGCATTTGCTTGTCGCCTGCTCAAGCATGTTCTTGAGCCACTTGAGGAAAAGTCCATGTAATGCTTGTTGGTTGTTCAAGGTCGAGGCAAAGGCCTGATAGGACAGACTACAATGACTCTGTGTCAGCACAGGCAGTCTTCAGACAGAAACGGCACAACATACCACTCCAACATAGAACGACTGACACCACATCTATAATCTGGACTCCGGAGCTTGTTGCGATTGCTCTTCATCATGGCGAACGCTAAGGCGACCAAATCAGACATAATATCTACACATTGATATTGGTCAGATAGTATAGATTGGATGCCAAAGGTGTATCTTACCCTTTAGAGTACTACACAACTTGGCACCGTCTTTGGCAAAACACCTGATGTATGACAGTGTCTTCCCGGCTACATCTATCATACAGTTGTACAGATTAAGCACGACTGTTCGATAAGAGTTGTAGCCAGTGGATAGCAGCATGGTGTGAAGCTGTATCTTCAGAGCCATCATTGTCTTGCGCCTGAGATTGCGTCCAGGTGATCTTGAATATTCGACCGTTAATGCATCGATTGTGGTGCCTGTATCGCATTAGTGTTGAGATGTCATTAATTCTTCTTAAAGAACTTACCATGTCGACGAGAGGCAGCATGATCCTTGCTGATGTCAAGGCTTCTCGGGTCTAGTAACATGCCACAGTAGGGGAAAAGTCTGTCTCTCTGAAGTTTTGGCACTTCGATACCATTGACCTTGACTTGGAAATTGACAAGCGACTTCTCCGGTCTAACATTGATGCCATAAGCTGGTACGCCATCGTGCATGATATTCAAGAACCTGACAGCATGATCTCTGCTGCTTGTGATGAGCAAAAAGTCGTCGATGAGGCGTAGCAGCAGGCTATGCTTGTCATTCTTAAGAAACGCAAGCTGCTCAAGCTCGAAACTTCCGTAAAACAGATTGCACAACAAGCTCGAGAGCACTGAACCCTGTGGTATACCTTTCTTTTGCCGATAAAACTTCTTACCAATACGGACGATGTTAGCACCTATATGCTCGTTTAGCAAAGAGACCACTTTGGACTTCTTCAAGCTGTCTGGTACAATAGAATCCACAAATACAGTATTGTGACGAAGGCTCTGTGGCGGACGTAATTTGATGCCAGCAACAAAATTGCCCACGTTATGGCCTCCTGTTGCGGTTGCGCAGAACTTTCTCGTGGGCTTAAAGATAACGTCAGCGTTATGAGCTCCGTGACTATCTGGAGGTTTGACTTCGGCGTGTCTGGTGACAGAGTAATGGTCTTCTGACAGGATAGACAGCACAAGTTGTTGTATAGCATCTTGTGGAATATTGTCGAATGCAGCTTGCACATCGACTTTGACAATGTAAAGCGGCTGTTCTGATAGACCTGCTTTGGCCAGTTCAGACCGGAATGATTGCAGTCTGGAGAACATCCCTGACATGGAGAACAAGGACGATCCAAGTCTTGCTGCTTGGTTATCCTAAATTGTTAGCAGATTCAGGCTATGTTTGGCTATGTCCTACGCACCTTTTCGTAATTGAGTACATTGAAAACAGGAGCCAGCACGGAATTTATACTGCGACCCAGAACAGCTTTGCCATTTTTCAAGACCTGTGCTCGCCTTCGTAGATTGGATATCGGGCGCATTCCTGAAGCTTTGGGCAGAAGACGGATCTGACTGAAGCCGAGAGCTCTTCTGGTCAATGTCTTTAGGGCGGTATCTGAGGGCACTTCCTCAAGCATTGAAATTTTCAGTGCTGCTAGTGCCGGCTCTGTCATTCGCCGCCAAACATCGTGACGAAAGTAAAACAGCTTATTACGATATTGGCTTGATTCCGTGACGTAGAAGTTTGAGCGGATCAAAGGTACAATGAACGAGTCGAAGAAGTAGTAGATGAGCTCAGAGAACAGTTCGATACGCTTGTCGTGGTCACTTTGCGCAAGCTTCTGGTTTTTGCAGCCTGTAGCAGGACATAACCAGTCTATACAGGTAATCTGCTGCGATTGTCAGTTTCCAGGGTCCACAACAGTTTTATTAGTTCGCACCTTCATTCCTGCCATGACACTATGCAAGCTGATCGTCTCATACCGCCGAGCAAAAATAAATGAGTCCACCTTCGTCATCAGTAGACGCCAGTTTTGTTCTCCATCTTCACCACTGCCAAACAGATCTCGTGGCCACACGCGTGAGACAACAGCTCGCACATAAGCCGATACTTGAACAGCTCGAGTAGCAGTATCAGTGATGCTCTTAGTGACTGTATGGTCGATATCATTCTGGGAGCTCAAGTCAGTCTCTCAGCCGGTCAATCTCTTGATTGTGCTTACCGGAGGACAGTAGTGTGCTAGTAGCTGTGTATATGAACATCTTTTGTGCAAGAGCTGAAGGCTCTGAGTCAAGTCGAAAACACGACCTCGCAGACGTTTGGGCAGCTGCGCAGTTGAGAGGTTCATGATCTTTCTAGGACGATCAGCCTTCGCAATCTCCTCCTCGCGGAGAGTGTAGTCTTTGAAGACTTGTGACGTCTCTTTGATGTCTGTTGTCGAGGTGAAGACATTATGTAGGCCAAATTGACGAGGAAAGATGTATTTCATGATGTGCACAGTGTGTGCTTTTTCAGTGTGATGACTGAAGCGATTGAGCACGTCTGAAACAGTAAGCGGGTGTTGGTGACGAAGTTATGAAGATTGATCTTACGTATATGGCGAAGCCCAAAGCTCGCTTCGCCGTTGCGATTGAGAGCACTCTTTGCATATAACATTCTGTGTCGAACAAAACGTACTTCGGCGGCTCTTCTAGTGGTGGCCTTTGATGATAGCGGTGAATTCAGCTTGGCTTCTGGCTTGCGAACTGGTAACAGCAGTTCTCCACTCAATGGTCGACCTAGAGGCGACCTTCAGAAAAGATCAGGAACATGACCCTTGCAGCTATACTTACCACTGATCTGACAGTACGTTCCTGTCAATCCTTCAATCGGCTTGAATAAGCTACAATTCAATAGCATCGAAGTCATAATTTCGCCACCCTTGCCTCCCAATAACTCCAGCACCTTTGCCCATACTGGACTTTTCAACTCTTCCACATACTCGTTACGAGCTAGTAAGATTAGGCCCGGAATAGTCCACTGAGCATTAGCTTCAAGTTTGTTCTGGCCGTGGACTCTCGTGATGCCATAGCATAGTAGATTGTGTGGTCGATATTCATCCACCTTAAGTCTGTTGAATAACGTCCATATAACGATATCGACGTGCTACACAGGTTCGGTACAGTCAGGTCAGTCGATGGCACGTGCGAAGAAGGATCACCTGAAGTGCTAGAAAAGCTTCAATTCACTATGTACGTTCACCTACCTCTGCCTGCGAAGTCATCTGACTCTTGCTAACACTTTCTCCTGTCGATTCAGCAACTTGTTGCGAGTAGGTTCGACGATCCGAGTCTTTGACATGAGTACGAGTAGCAGTACTTGATATGGCTTGAACACTGCAGACAACAATACCATCAAGCAGTTCTTGAACGAGGGCGGTGTCATCATTCGGTTTTGACGTTCGTTTCAGGAGGTTCTTTCTCTGTCGCGATGTAGGAGATAGAGCAGCTAGGAGATAGTCACGAAGAGTTGTGACTTGGCCATAGTACTTTTCTAGCACAGGATGTGAAATGTGGACATTGTTTATTTTGGGTTTTTTGACCGACTTCACGTCGTCTACTGCACGGCACTTTCGTTTTCTTTTCATGGCTTACCGCTTTGTGTTGAAAGAGGACGAAGTGTGAGTAAGTAATTCTCGCGTGCTGTTCGTGTTTCGGGAAGCTGTTTTCATCACGTGACCTTGAAGCCGAAACATCTTTGACACTCGCATTCCTTTTTCCAACTTCTAACATGAGTTACAAGCATGTTTTTACGTCCTCAAGGCCTCAAGATGTGTGCTGTCTTCAATGGCAACATATCGGAAGGCGTTCTACTTTTGTATGATACGAAGTGAAGTGACAACCATGATGGTGAGAAACACGCTTAGCTTGCTTATTGACACAACAGAGGATGTTCACAACACGAGAAGTCATAAAGTCCGACAACTGCCTAGCTCGATGAAGACTGCATCCCAGACGATGACCATAATATCGTCGACCTTGATGTCGAAGTTGCATTGTGGTCGGACGTAGAAGATGATGATGGCGGCGGGGGCATGCCGAAATATGACCTTCAGACTACGTCGACTAAATATCGTCTCGTTCATCAGCTTCATCTCCAGCCTGATGACGAATTCGATTGCTATCGTTCACATGAAGCAATGGTCAGGTTGAGAATATGAACACAAGTGGCGTTCTTGACATTATGAAAAACAATGCGCTCGGACAGCTCCCACGGCAATCATCTCCATCACCTATCTCATTGCCCATAATCTCCAACCGCTCGCTGCTCATCCTCCCTCGCCATGATCCCCTTGCCACTTGTCACTCCTTCCGCCTTGCTACTTGGCACATTGACCTCCACCCCTTCCACCCCCTGTATACTCGGCACCCTCGTCTGCTCACCACTATACCCAACATCCGGCCCCTTCGAGCTCCGTTTCCCGCGCATATCAGCGACGATCTCTCTCGCCAACTCAGCGAAGAAGCCGCGGACTTCGATGATGGGAAGGAGTATTGAGATTGAGGATGATGCGAAAACCCAGATAAATGTCTGTTTGAATATTTCATTAGCTGTCTGCACCAGGTCTAGGCACAGAAAGAGTGTGGAAAGCCGCAAATGACTTACAATGACGATCCAGCCAGTGAAGAATCCCGAGCTGAAGATATAGTGGGAGAAGAACATGGGCATGGGCACCAAAAAGTCCATGACAAAACTAATGGCAAAACTCGCACCAATCGCAAGCTTGAGCGCTCCCTTCAACTTCCGTGGCTCTTCTTCAATCCCCGCCATTTCACCTAGTTCCTGATCTTCAGCAGCCACAGTCGGTAGGCTCGAGTTGTGTTTCTCATCGGCAATGTTGCGGTTCTCGGCGTTGATGTCGCGGGTAGTGGTCCAGTTGTCAATGACACTTTTGTCCGGGAAAATGAGGGAGATAGAGACGGTGACGATGAGACCCGTCATAATCGCGGCCAGGTTCCCTGCTAGTGTGGGATAGTTTCCGCCGGTAGAGGAAATGGTCAGCTCTCCGTAGTAGACTTTTGCTTCGACTAGCCATGCTGTGAGGCCGGCGATAAGGCCGACGATGGCTCCGCTGATGGCGCCAATTTTGGTCTGTCTGAGCCAGATGACGCTGAACGCGACTGTGAATGCGAACTTAGTGTCGAACGATTGAGGGAGAGAGGACTGACTGACCTGGAAACACGGCACCACCAATAAGCAGCCCCATCACCAAGAAGAGCCATCCGAGATCGATTCCAATGACATTCCAGATGATGGCAAAAACCGCCATAACCACTCCCCAAATGCAGATACAGACGTGAGCGACAAAGATGAGCTGTTTGGGCGTCGCACTCGGCTTGATGTAAGTCTTGAATATGTCAAATGTCAAGATTGATGATACAGCAATCAGTTCGGCGGACGCGCATGATGTGACGGCCATGAAAAGGACGATCAACAGAGCGACCGCACCACCTGTGCCCAGGATTGTGGTTGCAGCATAAGCGGCGGACAAACCTGCTGATACTTCTGCGGGAGACATTGGGTTTGGGTAAGATGGGAATTTGGGGTTGTCAGTCAGAGCGACGGCAGTGAGGCCGAGTGTTGTTGCAAAGCCGAACGGGATTGCGAACCTGGTGTTCGCGTTAGCCATGACGAGCGAAAGCGCTGAACGTAATAACATACCAAGCTAAACCGCCCAGAATATAAGCACGTACAGCTGTGGTGGGTCGACTAGCAATAGCTCTTTGCCAGTAAGCCTGATCCAGGAATACGGTACCACTGCCACTGCAGAGTTGAATCACTCCGAATATGAGGGCAGAGTTCGACTTGAGCGTTAAGAACGAGCCTTCCTGATTGCCTGTCACTGGCATCTTGGTGGCGGCTTGAGATAGGAGCTCGTACATGCGGCTAGGAGATCCAATGAGTGGATTCTCTGTGTAGACGTTAAAGAGGAAGTAGAGAATCACGATCATGAGAATGCATGTGTGGGAGTAGTCACACAGGAATGTTGCACGAAGGCCACCTTTTAGATGGTCAGTGTGTATCTTCACCTGGTTTGAGGAGCAGTTTCATACCCATGATCACATATACGCAGACTCCTAGTGGGATGAGTATGATTGATGCGTAGACATTCATGCCTGTCAGCGCGGTGACAACGGCACTACCTCCAAGCAAAAGCTGGCTTGACACAAGAACATTAGTGACAAGGGCGAAGAAGACAAAGACAATATGAGCTAATTTGCCGTAGCGCGCTCTGATAATCTCCAGGTATGTATGGCAGTATGGAGCATTCATCTTGACCTTGCAAGCAAGTATGGCGAATAAGAGGATCTGTACGGTGGCGCCTTGACATGGTTAGACTGGTGCGACGTGTCCTGGATCCAACGTGAACTTACCAGCAGCGTACCAAAATCTGTGTACATTGTCAGCGACCGGATCGACCCACAATGAGTAGCTTCCAGCACTTACGGTCCAGCAACACCATACTCATAAGCCACAGTCGAGCTTTGCAGTAGCGTCGCAGCCCAGGTCCATGAAGCTTCTGTAGTGTCAATCAGGGCTTTCGGGTTCGAACATGATGAGGCTGCAACGCACAGACAATTCCCGACGCAATCAAGCCAGGCTTCACACTTCTTGAGGCAGTGTTGAACTCTTCGCTCGTCTTTGTATCATATTTTGTATACCTATTTTGCACCCAGGAAAGACCCCACATGATACCTGCAAAGAGGAAGCCAATACCAACGACGACACCATAGCCAACTCCTTGTGAAAGGACGAACTTGCCCGAGCTGGCCATTGTAATCAGGAGACAGCACGTTTGATGGAGCAGAAAAGCTGTGTGAGGACAATGAGAAGGAGAAAAGTTGTTTGAGAAGGCAGTGACCTGGTGGGAACGAGACGCAGATATGATACATTAATGCTCTGTCCACCAAATCTTTTTCAGCCTTGCAAGCGGGACGCTCCCAACACTCTTGATGCATGATGACCTCGATGTTGCATTGCCGAATTGGCAGATAAGGCATACAAGAATTCACTCCTCAACGCTGATACGCTGCCTCGTCAGGTTGATTGCAGATTCCAGCATGGATGAAACAAAGCTGAAGATAGCAAGAAAAAGTGAAGACGAGGATGTCGTCCCGTCGTATCAAACTCGGAGAGGAGTCGATAGGGGCTGAAATAGGCAGGTGGAACTACTAAGATGTTTCATCAGTAAAGACGAGGATGTCGTCCCGTCGTATCAAACTCGGAGAGGAGTCGATAGGGGCTGAAATAGGCAGGTGGAACTGCCAAGATGTTTCATCATTTGAATCACGTGACTACAGGATCCCAAACTGTACACCTTCCTATGTTGGTGAAGCGTCAAGCAAGGTTTCAGCTTGAGTCAAAACATGTTTTTACGTAGAAAGTACAATTTCGACTTGTTGTGGAAGATGTCTGTTGTGGACCGTACCTTATTTGTAGAAGAAGTGTTCTATCATACAAATACAAAGTTAAGGTGGCAATCATGATGGTCAGAAACATGCTCGACAAGAACTTTGATGACTTAGTCAAACAGACACTAGATTCCTGGAACACACCGGGATGTTCAATCGGGGTTGTCGATGGCCAGCATACCAACACCAAGGTAATTTGGCTCCCCCAGTGTCATTATTCCCATAAGATTGAACATCTATACAGGGATATGGTCTAGCTACATTGCCAGATACCGCAGTAACAAGCAAAACAATCTTCTTCGCTGCGTCTACTACAAAAGCATTCACAGCAGCAGCCTTAGCACTACTTGTAGCTGACAACGAAAAATATCCTCAAGTCCAATGGACGACTCCAGTCTGCCAACTCATCCGAGATGATTTCGTGCTACAGGACGAATGGGCCACAAACCACTTGACGCTCGAGGACCTTCTCTGCCATCGTACTGGCATGCCTTCACACGACCGTGCATTGGGCTTTTTCACGAGAAATGCGTTCTCGAAAGACAAGCCGCGCCCAGCGACGAAGGAGGAGGTGCGTTTATTACGACATCTGCCCGCAAGCAAAGAGCCGCGGACCACATTCCAGTATAACAACATGATGTATGATGTTGCACAGCATCTCATTGAGACTCTAACTGGTCAGTGGCTGCGTGCGTTTCTTCGTGAACGTATCTGGCTACCTCTTAGCATGACCGGCACGTACTTTGGGCCTGAAGATGCTAGTCATGGTGAAGAAGATCTTGCATCAGGTTACTACTACGATGAAAACACGGAACAGTATGTGAAGGTGGCAAATCTCAACGAGGCCGCCCCTAGTGGTGCCGGCGCTATAATTTCCAATGCCGAAGACTATACAAAGTGGATCAGAGCAGTCATAACACGCTCTAATGTCCTGCCTCAAAGTGCATGGAACGAGGTTCTGAAGCCACGAATGCTGATGGCCGAAACAGCGCCCTTCACTGGTCCTTATGCATATTGTCTAGGTTGGAGAAATGGTGTGTATCACGGTCATCGCTTTTACCAGCATTCTGGTGGCTTGGATGCTTACAGTACATGGGTCGTTGTCTTGCCAGACTTGGAATTTGGTGTTGTAGCTTTCGCCAATACTGCGGGAAGTGGCGCATACGTCGTACGATCATTAGCATGGCATCTAGTTGAGGAGAAACTAGCAATTCCTGTTTCTGAACGCTTCGGCTGGAACGAGCAGGGCCGACAGGCCATAAAGGAAGGCATAGAGTGGGCGGCGAAAGCTCGAGAGAACTTTTATCCTGGAGTGAGCGCACCAGGTCAGCCGTGCACCTTGCCTCTGGAGAAGTATGCCGGAAAGTACTTTCATCCAGGGTACAAGGAATTGGAGATTTACGTCGACAAAGGTTCGAATGGTAAAGCAGAAGAGGCCGTCTTACGCGCAGACAGGACTCAGGCTACCTGGGCAGAGCATATGAAGTTCGAGCATGTCTCTGGAGATTACTTTGTGATTAAATCAGACTGGTTCGGTGACTTTGCAGCATTCTATCCTGAATGTTATCCCGCAGAGTTTCGCGTTGGCGCTGATAATAAGGTCAAGGAGCTTGGGATCCGATGGGAGGCAGGTATGGGAGATAACAAAATCTGGCTCAAGAAGATTGAGTAGGCGGCAGAGTGGCACACTTCACAAGGTAGTTTGGAGGGTATCAAGTCATCATGCATTCATGCTTATCCCAATGCGTTACCCATGAGATCTCTACGATCGTGTGTGTATCCATAAACGCCCAATCCTCGAGTGAGGAATCTACCCAAGGAATTCTCCTGACGTCAAACTCTCCCAACACACCCCAGTCTCCCAGACACGCACCATCAGGGATCTAGCCCTGCCTAACTGCATCATCCCCGACCTCTCCACCGTGTGAAGCCTACCCAGGATGTTCTGCCTCTGCGTCTCCTCCAACGCCTCACATCCCGCTGTGAACATTGGGAAGATCATCCCATGCTCAGCCGAACTGCCAGAACGTACCCTGTGAAGAGCGTTGGAGATGTTTTTGACCAGCATTTGTACTTCGCCGCTGTCAGATCTCAATCCATACACGCGCTTGTAGAGGTGGATTTGGCCCGCCCAATGGAAAGAGTCGTTGACGGCGAGCATTTCAACCGCGAGAGCCGAGGCCTCATCTGGTGAAACGTTCCTGTCGTGTTGGCATAGGCGGGAAGACTTTGGCGCACTGTTCTCGAGCTGGGCTTTGAGAGCATCGGCGGCGACTAGCATTGCCACATCGGGCCGCCAAGTATGGAGGATACGGCCATCTTTGATGCGCTCCTTGTCAGCACGCTTGCACAGGGCGGCGACCTTGGCCAGGATACGGATACAGCGAGTTGTAAAGCCGAGCAGGCAGTCGACTTGCCAAAAACGATCGGCGTCTTGATCATGTAAGGTTGGTGTAACGATTACCTTGGAGGTGTCGTACTGGCTACCAGTGAGGGAGCCGACAACGTCCAGGTAGCTAATTCGAAACGAGTCAGTAATGTGCGCATTGACGGTCGAAGGCAGCTCTACTTACGCAAACCAAGTCTTTAAGAAGTGCCCAGTTTCATCTCGCAGCTGGCTCCAACCACCTCTTTCAAGGATCATCTCTTTGGCGGCAGCAAGTGGAGTTTCCCACTTCATCTGACCTTCGAAGGACTCCGGAGCGATTATCTTGAGAGACGCAAGCATGATGGTGCTGGCAAGGTGGATGTAATTGAGTTCGCCCGCAGGACCTTGAATATCGTCGGCAAGGCGACGGAAGACGTCGCTGGTGTATGTGGCAATGCGTTTGACAGGAGGCTTCTGACGTAGATAGCGAGCTCGATGACAGGCAGAATAGGCAAGCACGATCTTGAGCAAATGATCGTCCTGGAGAGCGACTGAAAAGTGAAAAGCTGTCAACTGGTTCTTTGTTCTAGCAGTTCATGTGGACTTACGCTTCGGTAGGAAACTGCGAAATGGATTGTTGTCACAATCATGAGGCACCATGACACTGGCTGTGTGGCTCATAAAGTGGTGAAAGTACAGCATATTCATATCATTGCTCGTGAGCAGTTCTGGGAGGTTTGATATTTGGCGTGGCATGTGTACGATGGCTTCTCGTGAATAGTAGCCAGCAGTAGTGCTAGTTGCAGGAGAACCAGCTCCGATAGAGCCTTGGCCAGTACCAGGTGAATTGTTAACACCGAACCCGAAGCTGCCACCAAACCTTTCTTCACCGTCCAGGCCGATCTGTTCGTGCAGGAGACGTCTCGATCCAGCATCGTCCGGGAGTGTGATTGCGAGAGCGTTCACATCGTCGTTGAGGTCCAGATCCAAATCGCGTATGCCCCGATCAATACCATAGATAACAGAAGGCCCAAGAATACGAGAACGAGGATGAGAAGAAATGTTAGACCCACCTTGTGACATTATTCTTGCTAAACAGCTGAGATCTAGCGGACTGCGAGCGCTGGTCTGCCCTGCAGGCTGGTCAGCCATGACGAAGTCGAAGCTCTTGATGCCCGGAAGTGTCACTTTGGGAGGTGGTGGCATCTGTTGAGTTGCAGCGTCAGGATTCGAAACGCGCTTTGGCGGTGTGACGAGTCGTGAGGAGCTTGCTTCCTCGGCGCTGTAAGACCTATCTCTGCGGATGGATGTCGAATCTTCGGTTTCGACACGTTGATACTTTGACGGATGATGGTGAGGCGAGGAGCGCGACGGTGTGCAGACAACGGGACAATGTTCGACTGAACGAGCACTTAGTGGATCGTTTTGGGGTATATATTGAGTACTAGCGTACGAGGTAGATCTAGGAGGTGAAGGTCTAGGTGTACTGTCAACGTGTTTGGAAGTATTGTCAACTGGCCTGGAGGCGCTCTCAGCAGTATTGGGAGTATTGTAGACAGGTCCAAAGCCAAGGGAAACACGCTGGACGGAGGTCGGAGTAGGACTTGGAGTTGGGATCCAAGCCATCGCAGCTGGTGTTCGAGAGCCTCCACCTGGAGTGTAGGAGTTTCCGCCTGGCATGTAGAAGCCAGTTGGGTAAGAAGGACGTTCGCCAGGTTTCTGTGAGTTTGCGTATTGAGTGTGACTGCTTGCACTTGAAGCTTGGTGGTCTCCACGAAGTGGCATTTGAGAGCGTGCGGCTGGAACCTGAGATGTTGTGTCTGATTTGGGAGGGCTCATACCTGGCACCGACTGAGGACTGGTCTGAAATACAGGTGCTTGAACGCCATCAGCTGAACCCCAAGTGTTCAGCTTCTGTAGAGGCACGGATGCCCAAGCGACTGGCTGGGGCTTGGGATTCTTCTTCCGACCATCCCAGTTGAGCTTGATGGAGTAATCACAAGCGACGCCATCTTTGAGGCAGTATTCGCAAGCTGGCTTCTCTTCACCGCTACAAGGAAGAGATGTGTTACTGTGATGAGCTGGTTTACGCACATCATGTAGAGCTTACCATTTGACTTTCTTTAGTTTGCAGTTGCTGAGATCTATTAACTCTTGAACAAGTGGGTCAACCAAACGTGACACTTACCTGCATCCTGTACGACTTCTTTTCTTCGGTTCCACATCTGGTTCTTTCGGCTTTGGAGGCATGATTGTGGGATTTGGTGAGAGGTGAGAGGTACAAAGAAGGAAAGAAGAAGCAAGAGAGAGACTGTAAGAGAAGTGAAGCGATAGCAGCTTACTCGGAGACAGGGTCCGAGAGCATGCTGGCAAATCAGGTGACGAGGGGCAGCGATGCCAGCACAGCAAGTGGTGTCAAATCTGAAACAGCACAGCAGCAAATGAAACTGGGGTAAAAGTGAAATGACCAGGTCTAACCGCAGGAGGTACAAAGATCAAGTACCTCATTATGCGCTGGCACTGCCCAGCTGGGGCGACCAGCATATTAAGGGTAGCTAGCGCTCAGAAGCGGACAGTCATATATACTTCAAGATTGTGAGTGCTATCTTTGAACTCCTCAATCGTGACATCCAAGATAGATAAGGAAGGCGGCTTGGTACGACGTTTGCGATATGGAGATCTGCGAGGTAAACACTCGGCGTGTAACAATACAAAGGTGGACATTCCGGCTTCGAACCTGTTTCTTTGCTATCAAGGGTGTACTTTTCTTGTTTGCTAAGTGAATCCCGAGCAAGACTTGAAGACTTAATGGTGTCTTTTCGTTGAACAAGACCTCACAGATGCCCCTGAGAAGAAAGGCCAAATTGCCCCACATTCGCATACACTTGCCCGATTGAGCCTAGAATGAATCGCCCTTCCTCTCTTGACGTCGACAAAGATAAGAAGACCTTGGCCAAGCACAATGGTACAAAGCCGCGCGGGAGCTGAGGGCGTGGGCGATGCCGTCAATGCCGTCCTGCAATCACATCCACTTCAGAGAATATCCTCTCCGTCCTATGGAGTCTCTTTGGCTGTCCATGTAAGCAAACATCGCAACTGAGCTTGGCGGGAAGCCTTTGACATACTTGAGATGAGGCGTTGGGCTGATGAATGTGAAACCAGACTGCTGGGCTTGCCAGTTTCGCTAGCTCCTACAAGTTGTAAGTCTACATCTTATGAGCTGTCCAGTGTTATGTTGTGCTGTGCTAATATTCGTAAAGTCTAATAGACAACCCCAATGCTATGTAAGTTCCCTTGAATCTGTGCTGGGCTTAAGCTGCACGCTGTTGGCGTGGTACCAACGTCGCCACTCCTCAGATACAGAATGAACTCCGATTCTTCCACTTCTACTAACAGTCACAAAGGAACGAAGCATTCGGCTGGCATCTCCAATTCCTCACCATCATCGGCCTAACACTCTCAACCTTGACCTTCGTCTTCGGCCTTCTAGCAGATCTCACTTCCTCCCGAGCACTCTTCACAATCAAGAATGCGCTTTCAGTCGCAAGCACGCCCATGGAAGTGTTAATCAGCCTACTGTACTGGGGGTTGTCAGCTGTGCGTCCAGACAGCAACTCAACAAACCCACGTCGCCGCACTGACCATACAACCATAGATTGACAAAACCCTAGTCGTGCCACCCGAACTTCCTCCAATCTCGTTCTCAGCAGACATCGGCTTCCACCTCGCCCCAGCGCTGTTCTTAATCACTGACCTGCTCCTTCTTTCGCCGCCTTGGAGTATCGCAACACTGCCGTCAATAGGTCTGAGTGCTGGTATTGCCACAGCATATTGGTTTTGGGTTGAGGCTTGCTACAAGCAGAATGGATTGTGCGTACGCCCAAGGAAGCTTCGTGATATATGGCTGACTTGACCTGCCTAGCTATCCATACCCCATTTTCGATTCGCCAACGCATTTACGTCTTGCGCTTTTTGCTGGAGCTGGTGTAACGATGGCTGTTTCTACTTATTTGCTCAAAGCTATGTATAAATACATTAATGGCGTGGAGCCGGAACTATCAAACAATCAGACCAAGTCTGGAAAAGCGCGTATGGCATGAGCATGCGGCGCTCAACTACCATCTTGCTAACAGAAGTGGGCACCAGGAGGGATAGAAAATGTATTGGAGTAACGAAGAATTTACATATGATCGCACAGATATAGATATAGATATAGATATAGACAACGACACCACGGAGAAAGACTTTGGCCTCACAAAATATACCTTGAGTAAGCGAGTTAGCAGAGTATTGCCACACCTTCCAGCCTATGCGAACGCAACGCAGGATTAGTCGCCCAGCGAATCTTCTCATGTCTAAGTCCCCGTACAGCGCATGCGCCATTTCGTGCAGCACAACATCTCGGCAGCCTTGGCGCGTACCTTTTCGTTGCTACTTCAGGTAATATTAGGATAAAGCAGAATATGCAGCCGATGGACGCAGTAGGGCCAAAGAGCTATCACCACTAGTTGCTCGACTTAATCCTCTCGGACGAGTTCTGAGTCCTATTTCGCCACCACCACTGCTCAAGGGCTGCTGGTCATCCATAGCCAAACAATTCAGACAAGCATCGGCGCTACAATCCTGCCGTCGAAGATACGAGCCGACAATAAGGTTATACAAGCTCCACATCGCTGAAAGAAAGACCAGATCGCCTAGGATGACCGCAAGAATGACGTTGAGATTCCCTTTTCGGACTGGCACGGAACACACATATTGCGAGTATATCGTCGCATTGTTGGTCTTTAAAGGTCCCATTTGTGATTTGAAGATGTTGTATGCTCGGTCCATGCGGTAGAGTAGCCCAGTCCCATCAGTGTCATTTGGGGCGGTAATCCTGTAGAATCTTGCACAATCCTGGAGGCGCGATATCGCCGTAGTATTGCCTTCGGTGCTGCTATAACTGCAGAATGAACCATTATACTGTGGAAGGAATTCGTTACTCTGGTTCCTGAAGATGTCGTTTGTACCTCGAAGCGCGTATTGAAGGTTATCATCGCTCGAGAGCAGGGTTGGTAATGTGGATTGTCCAAGATCTGCGAGTATTAAGGAGTACCATGCCTTGGACCATCCTAGTCCTTCTGTCATTATGGCAGAAAGCGGATTGGCATTGTTGTAGAGGTTTATCAAGGTGCTCGTGACTCCATTAGTATCATCAAGAAATGAGTAATAGAGGCTGAACATGTCCGTTGATAGAATTGCTTCCTCGTCCACCACATAGTATCTAATGGTGGCAGCAGCCCACGATAAGGAAGGGTTTGTGTTACCCTCGTTGTTGATATAATTCGTTCTTCCAATGGCCGCTAGGCAACCTCGCCAGTATGTAGTGACAAGACGAGTGCCCCACCATATACTGGAGGATTGGCTATAGTTCGTGTCGAGAACGTAGGTAAAAGGTTGGTATGCCATGCCAGCGAGTCCAACTGGATTTTGAAATGGAACTGAAAATGACACATTTACGGCACCGGCGATAATACAATGTCCTGACGCTACCGCCGAAGACGATGTCCAGACATACCAAGGACTCGGAACTGTGGTAGTGCTGCCTCCGGGCTGGAAATCGAGTTGGACATAATCGATATGGCAGTCCTCAAGTGTATTGTTTAGATACGCCAACACAGGAAGCGTGGAGGCAGCCTGGCCGATGGGTGGTATCGTCGACACGCCTGTGAGGGTATATGTCAAGCCTAGGTTAGACGTGAAAAATTGAGTTCCCGGCTGGAGGTTTTGTGCTTGACAGGTCGCTACAAACTTCGAGTTCCATGAGAAGAGACCTTGGGTGAACCAATGCGCTTCCGCATGTGTACCATTAGGGTCGGTCCTGTAGCTCGGTTGAAGCTGGTAACCATTCACAGCAACCTCGAGAACAGAGAAGAGTGCGGTGAGAAGGACACCTCCGATGATAGCCACTGGCGTAAACCAGGCGAATGGGTAACTACGTTGTATACTGTACGTGAAAAAGGAGGAAGGCATAGTTGTACTCTCGAGACATATTGGAGGATCCTCTTTGAAGACATGCTGAGATTTAAGTACTTCAGTCGGTGTGGCAGGCGCAGTAGGCGCAGTAACCGAATTGGGCTAGCTGCAGCTGCAGTCTTGTAAAGCCGCAAAGTCAAGTTCCACCAATATCCCGCGCAAAGAGCATGGCATCAGCGATTGGGAAACAACATGTCTACCGTGCGAAATACGATTTGTTCTGACCCGAACGGAACAATCCTTCACAAATAACGTACAGTAACAGAACGCGGATGCACAATCATACTGTTCGCTCGGTTGTTCGGTCTATCTCCTCTTTCACCACGCTTTGCCTAATCAAACTAGGGTAAGGTCTGTCCTCCTTACAAACCTCCTCTCTTGAAGCTACCCTAGCACCCTAGTCACTGATCAAGTCAGTTGGGCAAGAAGGACGGCAAGTTGGCTGCGGCTGCGGTGACACCATCAGTGCTTGAGGAGGCTCTTACGAGGGTAATGCGGTGAGGATATTAAGGTTTGAGTACAGGAGGCGAGGGCGAGGTCAGAAGGAAGCAAATTTTACTGTTCGCATTGTTCTATCTGTACTACACCACCAAGATTATCCGTACAGTATGAACAGTAACAACTCAGGTAGCCGTACGAACAGAAATAGCCACTGTGTTAATACTGTTCGTACGATTAGACAGTGTGCAAAGAGATCGAGATCGAGTGAGATATGAATAGAGCCGAGCACAAGAAGCTATACGGGATCTGCAAAGCAATAACGGAAGCTAGATAGTTAGAGTGATGGTCAAGCCGAGGAAGTCAAAGTGTCATGGAAGCATAGTACTGGCAGCACAGGCAACAGTAAGAGTAGACGTGCCAAATGAAGCCATTCGTTCAATCATTAACACCAGCCCAGCCAATCCAGCCGTTCCACTAAGTATTCATACACACATTACCGTCACACTTTCACTGCCTTGCCTGCAAACTCCAACAATAGCCCAGGGCTCACTCCTCTTCCCTAACGACATCAACTCTTCCCTTCCCACTCCCACTTCCCAAACCCAGACCAAACCACCTCCTCGCCTTCCCACCACCATTCCCACCACCATCCCTCGCCTGCGGCCTTCTCTCCCTCTCCCTCAACCTCCTACTCTCCTCCCTTCTCCTCCAACCAATATTACTCGCACTGTCATCCGGTGCCAAACTGATAATGCCACTCATGCCGTCATCGTCCGTTTCTCCTGCGCCAAAACGACCCCCAGCATTCCAAGGTCTCTCACCACTTCTACTTGCATCAGCAACACCACCAGGCGTTTCCGCGCGTGCAGTAACATCACTCTCCTGCGCCCGAAGCCGTGCTTGCATTGCTAACCCCGCTTGCCGATGTTGCAAAGCGGTCCGGACAGCTTCAGCCTTGAGATGAAGGGCTTGGAACGCGTCTTCTAGGACGTCCATGCCGGAGTAGATTTCGCGCTCAACTTCAGCCAGGACAGCAAGCTCGGTTTCTTCGTCTAGTGCTACTGGAGCGCCTGCTGCTGCGCTTGACATACCTGATAAAGCAGGGGTGGGTGAACGGAGGGGTGGCGACAAAGGGGTGGTTGTTCGAGACAGGGGACGCTGGATATGCGAAGGTGCGTTTCCAGGCGACGTTGCGTCTTCAGCGCCGGACCAAAGAAAGCCGTCAAATCGGCCAGAGATCAAGATGACCCATTCAGCGTTGCTGATCGCGGAGATTGTGGCAAGAGCGTTGTGGAGAGAGGGATGTTTGAGAAGATAGATTGCGCTTTCTGGGCTGCGAGGGAGTTTAGGGAGGCGGTAGAGACGTTGAAGTGCTAGAGAGACCTCTGCCATAGTAGAGTCTATCTGTGGCGGCTGAGGTTGAGACTGTTGGAGTGTAGGTGTGCGTGTGGATGGAATTTCATTGCTGCTTGATCGCATTAGAGCGGCGAATGTGCTTTGTTGTGATGGCTCGAGGTAAGTAAGGATAGCGAATGTGAGCGTCTCATCATCAACTTCAGTAGGTGGTTCAACTTGTTCTTCTGGTTGATGTGCTAGCCATTTTTGAACACTATTCTTGGTCTTTTGGCTTTGACGAACATAGTGTTCTCGATATTCTTCGGGTATGTCGATATCTAGCTTCTGCATAGGCTTCTCCAATCTTTCCATGCTGGAGGTGCCAAGACCTCCGTTGGCCATGAGTAGCGAGAATGGAGGCCATTGTGGCAGTTCTTTGCGTCCTGAAACCAATTCGAGCACTTCACCCCAGCTTACACCGGTCTCTTCTGGTGTAAGAGTTGCAGTACGTTGCCATGATGTACACATAACACAGGAACATACTTCAGACGAAATGTTTCTTGAAAATACATGCTCCAATCTATCTAGCAAGCGACGAGCTACAGATCGATAGCCTGTAGCTACAGCCACGGACCCATTCTTCATCATTACTCTTTCAAGGTCCTCAAGCATGTTATGATATGGCGTGAATAGTGATGCTATTGGGTTTGGAGCACGTCCTCCGGGCTGAGGTGACGTGTACTGCTGATATGGCTGTATCAAGGCTGGGTTCGAAACCGACAAGAAAGATCTAGGTATAAGATGTGGTAATCCTCCATTTTGTAGGAGGTAATCTACTCGAGGTATCTCTGCAGGCTCATGATCTGGCGGAGGAGGTGGACCAGGCGTCATTGTAGGAGTTGCTGAATGTAATTCAGTCCGAGCGCCATACGGATCACGTCGTCCTTCTGCTGTAAAGATTTCAATATTAGGATCTGCCTTTGCATGACGCCGGTCATGGACAAAACCATGATCATGAGGATCTGGTGTATGAGGAGATGAAGCATCAGACAATGAAGAGTGTTCATCTTGCGGCACAAGTGTTGGAGGGCGAAGAGTAGTACGTTTTGTGGCTCCGATGGTAGCATCGGAATCAGTATGTGAGCGGGTCTCTCCCGTACCAGCTCGCGATCGGGCGGATTGTTCCACATTCTCATTAGAAGTTCTCGAAGGTTTCTGCGATTTTGGCGACTGCATGGAGTCTTCTTTCAGCCTCGACTGTCTCCGTGGCGATGTCTGCGGTGATAGGTCGACCTTTACTTTACTTCTACCTTCCTCTGCACGCTGTAGGACGATATCAGATCCGGAGGGACGCAATGGTCTGCTCTTGCTAGCCATGTCTTCGAAGCTCCTCCGATATGTCTCTGGCCGGATCGCAGGGTTCACGGTATACTTGCGTCCATTACCTTCTCCACTTCCATTGCTAGACCTTGCAGTAAGAGGTGGGCTTGGTGGTCGCTTATCCGAGGTACTACGATGAATCCTGCTCGGCCTGCGTCCTACACTTTTCGGAGAGGCGCTCTGACTGACATCGGTGGATTCGGGGCTATAGACGGACACTTTGGGTGGCCTGATGTTCTCGTTTGTGACAGACTCGCGACTGTGCTGCTTTGAGAACGAAGGATATGGCATGGTCTCTCGCTTGTCTAGAGGTGGACTACTCACAACACGCCGAGTGTCATCGTCCTTGGTGATTCTTTGCTTCCGTGGTGAGGTGAGGTATGTTTGCGAAGACGAGGATGAATGACGGTCGGATGGTTCTCTATCTCTTTCTCGGGAAGTCCTCCTTCTTGGAATGGTGCGCGCCTTTGAGTATTCGTCTTTTCCTGGTATCATATCACTATCTGCCCTCCTTCTGCGCTCACGAATGCGGTGTCCGTCGTCGTCATAGTCGCTGCGGCGTCTGCGTTCTGGACTAACACTGCCTCGTCTCGTTCGCATTGTGTAACATTTGAGCTGGCGTTGTGCTACCAAGGTCAAGGGTCACAAGGGCATGCGTTGTACAATCGGGAGGATGTATACGTGAGCTCGTCTTGTCGCAGACAGGTCGTCCCTACTATCAGATGAACAATGGAGTTGTTGGTGGTTTACCAACAAGTGTGGATGTTTCATAAACTAAAGAGCGGTAAATGGAGAAGAAGGGTCGGACTAGCCACTGTCCGCACCGTGGGTGAACAAACGGGCTCATAACGGCTATCACGCCAAGACAAGACGATTGTAGCTCAGCTTTGAAACAACCCTGAGACTCCTTCATACCGAGATGAGATAAGACGTCTGCGTGGCATGTTCAACAACTCCTTGGTGAGCGTCCACGCTGCCAAAGATGTTGGATGTCCTTGATACATCACAAATACTGTTGCGAACACTACTGCTCGACGGTTGCGCCGACTGCCCTTTCGTTCGTCTAAGAGTCTCTGCATATCTCAATCTTCAGTAGCCCACGTCTAGCTACAATGAGCAGGAATACCAGGAAGCCCGAGCTCGTAAGACTGTCGAACTACACACCATCCTCCACCTCATCAACAGCCCCCACCAATGCTGCACGTCACATAATACAATGGAGTGGGCCATCGGAGGCCCTACTCGGATATACTCTGGACGAATTGAAAGAGGATGAACAATGGTTACTAGAACAGGTTCACCCCGAGGATGTCGAGCATGTCATACAAACCTTCGTCAAACATCTTGCGCCGATGCCGCAGAATAAACAATGCTCGGAAGCACGCCTATGGAGTGTTGACTATAGGTTCAGACGAAAAGATGGCTCGTATATTATGGTATCAGAGAGAGGAATAACTACAAGAGATGACGCGGGCTACGTTACGTGTATGAATGTGGTTATTTTCGACAAGCATCTCCAGCGATCACAGCGAATGGCGCATAAAACAGAATTAGAAAGTCGAAATTATCTAAAAGTTGTTGCAGAGAATACTCCTAGCGGAATATTCTTAATGGATGGCATGGGTGTGAGCAAATGATTCAGGTTCGCATGGACATTGCAGTAATACTAATCTCATGACAGTACTGTATATACATGAACTCTGCAGCCGAGCAAATTACAGGTTTCAAACTCGAGGACCTCTTCGACTACACTTTCCACGCCTCGTGTCATAGTTGCAAAAGAGATGGGACACCATATCCCATATTTGAGTGTCCGGTCTTCCTTGCACAACAAAACGGCAGCAGTGTGAAGGATGCCAATGAGGTGTTCGTCCACAAAGACGGGCATTTTTACGATATCACTTTTAGTGTGTCCCCAGTTGGCGAATATGGCTCGTCAGGCAGTGTGATAGAGTTTAGAGATGTTTCGGACCAGCGAATGATGGAGAAAGAGCGTCTAGAGGCTATCCTCGAGTCTCAGCAAACTTCGTTGCTGCTTCAATCCACCGAAAAACACAAAGAAGCAATGTCGTCTTTTATATCGTTCATTTGTCATGAGCTGCGTAATCCACTTCAGGGCATAACTGCGTCTGCTGAGTTTCTTCTGGAAAGTATGGCACAGCTCAAGGAAGATCTAGCAAAAGGTGACCACCAGAATAGAGTAGAACAAGGAGCGGCTGCTATACCCACTACTTTGGCTCCACATATACCAGACGTCTACCAGAGTAAAATGGACAAACTGGAACATCTGCTTGAGAATGCTCAAAATATGATAGGTGAGTAATGATGCCTCGATGATATCGTACATTGAATTGTTAACGACCCGAAGCGAACATCCAAACTTGTGCCGACCACCAAGCTCTGATCATCAACAACACGCTTGACCTCTCACGACTAGAAGCTGGCAAAGCAGAACCATACCTGTCTATCATTGATATTCTCGCTGTGGGCGCTCATTGTATAACAATGATGACTGCTAAAGCTCAAGCTAAATCAATCCGGCTGGAACTCGCAGACGCCAAGCGTCCGCCAATATATATCTACGGTGACGCAACAATGTTGACGCAAATACTCTTAAACTTTATTAGCAACGCATGCAAATTCACGCCATGCAATGGCAATATCACGCTAACCCTGTCTGTTTCTCCTATCTCAAACAATACTAGTAAAAAAGCTCGGGCCGTCATGCTCCATGGCTCGGTTCAAGACAATGGAATTGGTATGACAGAAGTTGAAAAAGGTCGTCTTTTCCAGCGCTTCTCACAGGGCAACAAGAATGTGGCCCAACTCTATGGAGGCAGTGGACTTGGACTCAATATCAGCAAAGAGCTCGTCCGCGTAATGGGTGGCACTATTAATGTCGAAAGTGCTCGTGGCCTTGGCAGTACTTTTAGTTTCGCTACTGAGCATAATGTGCCTAGTCAGGTCGAGCTACAGCGTTTTCTGACTATGAGCTCACCCTCAACAGCGGTTACCACGCCCATGGACGAGCAGAAGTCTCTGGACTCTGCTTTCGACACGATGACGATGGGTAATGGTGCACCACCTCTAGACCCAACGATCGCAGATGCAGCTCCGATCCCTAATGGAACAGCTGCGTTATCACCAACATTAGCATCTTCAACCCATCCGCCTGCACCACGCTTCAAACTCGTCGGCGTAGCCGAAGACAACCCCATCAACCTATCCTTTCTCGGGAAGGTGCTCAAGAGCAGCGGCTACGAGCATATGTTATGTGTAAACGGCGACGAACTACTCACACGCTTCCTTGAGCCCGACAACATCATCGACGTCATCATAGCCGACATGCACATGCCTGTTCTTGATGGGTTAGAGCTCACAAGACTAGTGCGCGAGACTGAAAATACGCGAGCACTAGCAACCAACGACAATACCGCAGCAGAACATATTACAGAAGAGACATCATCGCAAGAACCACAGAATCCACAAACCAAACACAAACAACATCGAAGTATACCCATAATCGCCCTCTCCGGTAACGCACTAACCGAGCAACTTGCGGAAGCTTTCGAAGCAGGGGTAAGTGATTACCTGCTCAAACCAACTAAGAAGGTCGATTTGGTAAAGACGCTCCGCTATTGGGAGGAGATTGTGCACAGAGGCGATGTGCATCAACCCATGTCGGAGAGCACGAGGAATATTGCAAACAGTGTGCATAACAAACAGCCTGCGAGCACAGGCAGTCTGGAGCGTTGAAGAGTGTGTACTATGCTACGTCGCAAGTACATATAAGCACTACACAGGCGCGGATGTCTTCCTGAGGGCAACTTGCTATGACGAGCCATTGTCCTAGCCAGATTCTTGGTACATGTTGACTGGTTAACCCACGGACCAGTCTTGAGATGTGTTTATCCGGGAACTGCATATACACAAAATCTTTGGCATGAGAAAACCTGCCAGCTAACAATTCCCATCACTACACTCTCCATGCCACGCGGATGCGAAGCCTTCCATTGAGGCCGTATCATACGCTAGCACCATCGCACCAATCGTGTGAAGAAGTAGCTGGGAGTGGAGAAGATAGGTCAAGCAAGGAAGACTGGCGAATCATGCCGTCGCTCAAGCAGACGACATCGTTGCTGCTTAGAGGCATATAGACTTTGCGATGAGACGTCGGTCAATGATCACTCTAGGAATATGGTACAAGACATGTTACAAGAAGAGGCACCTTTTACCTGTCGACGATTGAGTATCCTCAAGCAGGTGGAAATCAATGCACTCTTGGATTAGATTGGTATGATAGAATGAGATTACAGATTACAGTCCTTCTGTTTTTGCACAAGATGTCATAGGCATGATATGGATGTCATGCCTCGTGAGTAGTCCCCACTGTTCATTGAATGACATGTACGTGCCTTATCTATCTGCAAGCGATATCTTCGATCCGTAGTTTTTATGATTTGATCATGATGCTGAGTCGAAGATTGCCATGTAGCGATTTTAGCAATTTTATGCGCTGTACATAACCGTTGCCGGACAGGAGCACCGGGCCAGTCTATTGGTTAGCATTTAGTGATGACGTAGGTGTCTGTGTCTTGTAATCATCTTAGGAGTGAATGAGGTTAGCAGCATAATGGCCCATGCAGCCTGTACCGCAGCTCGTGCCTTGTTGGGCAAGCCGAATGCTACAGTGACAATGTATTTCAAAAGGGTCTAGGCGCTATACTCAAAGGGAGAGGCGGAACCAGGCAATAGAGTTTTTATACCGCTTGAGCATGTGCTGTGCCAACAACTCGACAGCGAAGTAAGAACCTTGAAGGCGTCTTACGCCCTGCATCACACATGATACGTTATTGAGGATACCACAATCTGAGGAGACTTGGTCCTCACAGCGCATACTCCGGCAGCATTTCACCGCCATTGTCACCTGCCAGCCTCTGTATCCAGCGTCGCCTTTTATTGCCTTGCGTCTATCGTCGAATTCTGGTCATCACTGCCACGCTATCACTCGGACCCCACCTCCACTGTTGGCAAGCACGAACGACCTTCCACAACTCCTCACTTCCTCCTATCGAGGTCGCTGTCATCGGACGGCTTTCCTCTTATCTGCTTACACCCCTAGGAGATTTATCTGTTCTTCTCCTCTTCATTCTCCACCTTCTTCTTCGACATACCTTTGACTCTTCTCATATACCAAGCAAGGCATTGATCAAGTCAGCTAGTCGCTCTTTTAGTGTGACACGTCACTCAACACTCTCACCATCGTCCTACTCCTTCACTACTGGACGGTCTTGGTTTCACTCCTCCCGCTTTTTCGTCCAAAGATCAATTCGGCCACAACCCAATTGACTCAACCAGTGCATCAAGGAACACATCCAAATCCTTGATCTCGCCTGACATACATTCCCTCCGAAAATGACAACAATCATCTGCTCGCTGTACGATCTCCGCCATAACATCACCTCTACTAAGACAGTACTGACTCTAACAGGTTTCTTCCTTACACAATCGACTTTGACTCAGCCAACACACCCAGCAGCACAGGCGGCGCCCGTAGTCCTGTCGACCTTGCACCTCCTCCTCCTCCTCCTCCTCGCGTCACTTCTTTGCCTCATGAACCTGCCAGACCACTCAGCCTCTTTGCTAAAGCTGCTACTCCACCCGCAACGCCTAGCTACAGTTCTGACGTCGATCCCTTTGCAAGAGCGCTAGGCGCAGCTACGAAAGATGAACCTCAACAAAGACCCGGCAGACCTGCCAATCCTCGTCAACTTACTCTGGCAAGAACAGAAACCACCCAGCCGCAATGGGGAAAGAGTAAGGTATACCACCAGCCGAAGCCAAAGGTCCAAGATGTGCCTCCTTCGACCATCTTGAACTACGCACGAATCCAGGAAGAAAATGCCCAGAGAGCTCTGAAAGGTTTGGCAAAGTCACGAGGACGACAGAATACACAGACAAATGCTAGGACACGGTCGAAAAGTAGAGGTCGATATGATACTGCGGCGTGGAGAGTGCAACCAGCAGTGCAAGGAAATGGAGCTTTGACCAATGCTATCAAGGCGGCATCAGAGAATGGCACACTGGAAACTGTGACATGGGTGGGCACTCTTGGCTTCCCTACAGATCAGTTGTCTGCAGATCGACGTATGGAGATTGAGCAGACGCTGGAGTCCGAGAATGATGCTCTGCCTGTGTGGTGTACGGATAAGGATTTTGACGGCCATTATACACATTATGCCCATACCATCCTCTGGCCAGTATTTCATTACCAGATTCCGGATCACCCGAAGAGTAAAGCTTTTGAAGATCACTCTTGGAAATACTACGTCAAAGTCAACGAGGCTTTCGCTGAACGTGTTGTGAAGAGCTACAAGACGGGCGATACTATCTGGATTCATGATTACCACTTATTTCTTCTTCCCGAACTGATACGCAAGAAGATCCCCGACGCACGGATTGGCTTCTTCCTGCATGCAGCATTTCCTTCCTCCGAGGTCTTTCGATGCCTGGCTGTGAGGAAGCAATTGCTTGAGGGCGTTCTTGGAGCGAATCTCATCGTCTTTCAAGCACCCGAGTACGCGCACCACTTTCTCACGACTTGTAGCAGAATCCTCGTGGTGGAGGCTACAGAAGAAGGTGTACAACTTGAGGATCGCTTTGTCAACGTCTCGAGTGTGCCGATGGGTGTCAATCCTGACCAGCTGCAAGCTGCGAGAGGTACCCCTGGGGTCAAGGAGTGGGTTGACAGTCTTACGGAGAAGTATAAGGACAAGAAGATCATTGTTGCTCGTGACAAGGTCGACAATATCAGAGGTGTTCGTCAGAAGCTGCTCGCATACGAGCTCTTTCTTAAGGACAATCCGGATTGGGTTGAGAAGATTGTTCTCATACAGGTTGCTACTTCCACGGATATTGACAAGGATGTTGAAATGGCCATCGCTGACGTCGTTACACGCATCGACTCACGCTTCTCGACCCTGGCACATCAACCACTAGTATTCCTCAAGCAGGATATTGCCTTTGAGCAGTACATTGCACTGTTAAGTGTTGCTGACGCCTTGATGCTCACTCCACTCAGGGACGGCATGAACCTGACTGGACACGAGTTTGTCATCTGTCAAGATGGGAAGCTGACTGAGGCTAGCGATGCTAGCAACAAGAAGCATGCCCCAATGATTATCAGCGAGTTTACAGGTTCCGCAACAGTCTTCGAGGGTGCTCATCTTGCTGTAAACCCATGGGATATCCGTCAATGTTCGAGGGCCATTAAACAAGCTCTGGAAATGGGCCAGGAGGAAAGAGATCAGAGGTATGATATTGCTCTTGAGGCTGTCGTACAGAAGAATGCCGAGCGCTGGGTGGAGCAACTTCGATCACGTCTTATTACAGCATACAACGGCCACAAGCATCGCGGAATCATGAACGTTCCAAGACTGTCTTACAACAGTCTACTCAGTCAATACAAGAACTCCGAGAATAGACTGTTCATTCTCGACTACGAAGGCACACTTGCTGCTTGGGATCGACCAAATCAAGCCACAGTGTCTAGCCCACAGCGAATGATTGACACCATGGTCAACCTATTGGCAGCATCTGACAAGAACATTGTGTACGTCACCTCTGGCCGTGCTCCCAATGAGCTTGAGAACATCTTCCGTATGGTTCCTGGTATAGGTCTTATTGCTGAGAATGGCTGCTTCGTGCGTCCATTTACAACAGAGTTTCAGGCAGAAGAGTGGATCACGCTTGCAAACGAAGAGGAGTGCGCCAACTGGAAGCCAGGCGTAGTCAATATCTTCAAGTATTACGAGGAACGATTGGAAGGCGCCTGGATCGAAGAGCGACTTTGCAGTGTGAGACTTCATTACGGCAATGTCGCAGCGTCAGGCAATGTTGATCCCGAATCTGTTCATCGCCAAGCAGGTGAATGTGCCAATCACATCAACGACAGTGGCAACGCAGCACGCGTGAAAGCTGTGCCTGTTGATAACAGGATGATTCTGGTGGAGCTAATGGACCACAACAAGATGACAGCTGCTGCTTGGGTCTTGCGCTGGGAAACAAAACGTATCAGTGGTCTTGACATGACTCCTAGTCATCGTGATAGTGCCGTCGGGCTGAACAACTCACCCTTGAAACTTCGCTTGTCATCACCAAACCCAGAAGACGAAACATATTCGCCCACATCACCACCAGGTGCTCCAGTCAATATGCGGGAATCGAGCTATTTCGAGGCTCGACCTGCAGCCACATCTGCCGATCTGCCTGTCCCGTCAACATCAGTCACTTCGCAACTAGAAGCACCTACCTCGGATACCACTATGCCTGATTTCCTAATGGTTTGTGGGGATAGCAGAAGCGACGAGATTATGTTCAAGTGGGCAAACATGTTGGCGGCGGAGAAGTATGTCAAGGAGGTGGTGAGCCTCTATGTTGGTAACGGTAGTGCGACGGAAGCGACGGCAACATTGTCGCAGGGTGTGACTGGTGAGTCTCTGTCGTCTGGCTTCTGAGGTGGTCATATACTAACTGTGTTTTAGGTCTTTTGACTGCGTTGCAGAAGCTCGCGTCGCTTTGATGCCATGGAAAACCCTTCCTGTCACCACCAGCAAGCTCGGTGACAAGAATGACCTGCACCAATACTCCACCCCGCCAAGAAAAATAGCGCAGTAACGAATATAAATTGCCTCCAGCACTCGGGATCTGCTGACTTTGTTTCACATCACCCATCTTCAACAAGGGCATGCATATCAAGGCGAATGAGGCATGGGTATATATATACATCATGGGAAGGACATTAGGGTTGAGTTGTACAAGCTACAAGTTTGTACCCTGCGTGATGAAATAGTTCAGTCCTCAGCAGGATGATGAATAGTAATAGCCAAAACTTGAAGAGAACCAAGCCTTTCTATGTATCTCTTTGCTTCTTTCTTATGTCTTTCACGGTGTTTGCCTTCTCCTCTCTTGACTACTGTAGCGCTTGAAGTGTTCAAGGTACTTGAGATAGTTCAAAGGATGGACGTGTTGTGTACTGCACCTGCCATGAAAGGGAGGAAGACAGATGTAAATGAATTGAATCAAACACATGGAGTATCTCGCTGCGCTCAACGAACGATTACTAAGACTTGTGATCATGTTCAGCTTTGTTATATTGCATTGTACTCTATTCTATCGGAACCTGCCTGCTATATAACCCCCAGTCCGCAATCGTGTTTGTACTTGTATGTACTTGGAAGCCATCAGTCACCTTGCCATCCCTTTGCGCTGCCATTCTATTCTATTTACTGTAATCTTGTCGACTTCCTGAGTCCTGTTTAGGAAATTGTCTGCCTGCCTGCCTGCTTCTCTTGTTTTGTTCAAAATCCCCAATCTTCTGCAAAATCAATGTCCTTTCCTAGTTCCAAACTTGGTAGGCGCGGTGCTGGTGTTGTTTTGATGCTTTGTTGAATGCTGAATGCTTCTGTTTCTGCTTCTGTTGCTGCTTCGGCTCCTGTTTCCATCACGTCCGCATCAATCAGCTTCGTATGCATCCGATGTTGTGCTGGAATACTGCTGCTGATAGGTCTTGTTGTGACCTGCCGGTAGGCTGGTGGGATTGGAATTGGGATTGGGGAGTGGATAGGTGGGTGTTTGTTGAAGTTGGAGGCGAGAGAAGATGGGAAGGTGGATGCGTGTGCACTGTTTGTGGTGGGCCGTGCGAGCAGGTTGGAGAGGGATGTTGACCATGCTGTTGGTGGTGGTGGTGGTGGTAATGTTGCCTGCAATGAAGTTGTCGTCGTCGTAGTTGGGGGCGATGGTAGTACTGCAGTAGTTGTAGACGTGAGCGATGATGCTGCCACTGGTTCCACTTGCTGCTGCACTTTCGATTCGGAAAAGGCCAACTGCTGCAGCACTTGCATTTCACAAACAGGCAACTGTGGTATTGGCGGCGGTGGCGTGACATACCTCACCCTTCCTCGTCCCCTTCTTGGAGGCGAAATTGGTGGACTCTGGTTACTCTCCAAACGATCACGACTCCTTCTCATCGCACTCGCCGTAGCTTCTTCAGCAGACATACTTTTCCTCCCTTTCGCATTGTCCATATACCCAATTTGACACGGCTGCATGACTTGTCTCCCGCCTTCAGCACTCCTCGATCTTGAGTCCGTAGTGCTTCGTACTGCGATGTCGTAAGGTGAAGCTCCTAGTACACCAACGACATCGCCAAGGCTGGCGACTGTGATGAGGACTTCGTTGCGGGGTTGTGAGGATTCTTCTTTCTTGGTGATGTTGCTTTTGCGACGGGAGCGTGACATGCTTCTGAAGATGCTTCTGCTGCGAGCGGGTGGGGCTGGACGATGATTGCTATCGCTTTTGCGTGGAGGTGAAGCCAAATAACGGGCGTCGATTTCTTCTGTGGGTGTTGGAGAAGGAAAGCGGATTTCCTGTATCTGTGGTATACTGCGATCGGTATTGGCCAAGTCGTCGCCTACGCTGGCGCGGTTATCTTTGCAGTGAGTCTCAAGGAGGTGATCCATCCCTGGGTTGTTGTCGAGTCGAGAGGCATGAGCAGAGACGATGTCTTGAGGAAGATCTGGCAGATTGCGAAAGACGTTGCTATGACGGCCCTGAACAATGATGTTGTCCGAAGGCTTGTCTGGTAATGGACGTCTCTTTTGCAGTTTGCGTGGTCGATGCTGCGAGGTGATGGTGGTGGGCGGACTATTAGTGCCTGGGTATTGAAAACCCTGTGTGGCAGCATCATAGCTGTGCGTGCGTGCTGGAGCGTAGAGAGACGACGACAATGAGGTCTGTTCGAGGATTGTGAGGGGTACCGTAGGTCCTTCTTGATGCTGCTGGACTGTCTCCGAGGAATCGTTCTCATACATTGTGTATATAGAGTTCAAGCTCTCCGTCCGTTGAAGCATGTTATCATCGAGGTTTCGCCTGGTCTTCTCGGGGCTTGGGCTTCGTAGTGAGCTTTCGCAAGAGGCTCCTGAACCATAGGCACTATCATGAGGCTCCAGAACAGGTCGTGCTGACACAATCGGTACTGCTGATGCTGATCTTGGTGAACTGTTCGAGCTAATTTCTTGGCTGGGAACAGGGAGCAATGGTCCCGTGTTGTGGTGTCTTGGCTGCTCTTGACAGACGTGCAGGTTGGACTGATTCTCTGCTTGGATCTCTTGCGGGCGTGATTGGGCGAACTTCGTTGTTGCTTTATGCTCTACAGAAGAAGGCACTAATGCCTCCTCAAAGCACAACTCTGCTGTATTACCTCGCTCTTGAGCAAACCGACGATGACCTACCAGTACTGTGGAGGATCTGTCTCGCGGTTTAGCTTCAACCATTATTGTTGGCGATGTCTGTAGCAGGTTTTCGAAGGCATCTTCGGTCATCACGAAATGCGTTTCCGCCTCGTCTGAGCAATCATCAAGGGTAGGAAATTGCGAGCTGATTGCGATGGACGCGACTTGTTGAGCATCTTCGAGAAGAGTTTGGCTGATGTTAGTGTCTACCGCACTGAAGTAGTCCTTTTCAGGCTCGATTGGCGACACAACACATGTGGTAGCTTCGAGCGGTCGTGGCGTGGGCGAAGGCGTGATAATGTTTGTGATTCGAAGCGATCCGATCGTATGTGTACCCAGAAATGCTCTTTCGAGGTCGCCAGGTGTACCCGTGCGTTCTAGTGGTGGTCGGGCAGGTAGTTCCAAAGACAATTTCTGGCTCGAAGTCGAGCACTGTGATTGCTCAACAGGCAGTACTAGCTCAGTCTGATGTTCCCGCTTGGCGGAAAGCGATGTCTTTGGTCTCGTGGCCTCACCCGGCTTGAACAGCGATTTGCGTCTGCTCAAAGTCCGTTTAGTGTTGTGCATACCTGCTTCTGGCGTTTCATTGTTAACTTGAGTATTAGGCGCTCTTTGTAAGGCAGTTAGTTCATCAGTAGTAGCAGACTTTCTGTACTCGATTTTGGTTATGCTGTCTTGGGCCTTCGTCGAAGGGCGTGTATCAATTGGCTGCATATTCGAATCCATTCCGAACAGCTGAGCGCGTATGTTTCTCCGAGCTGCTTGGCTCGTCGGCAAGGTCGAAGGCAGACTCGAATCGCTTGGTTCATCGTCTACGAGTAAACATGGCATAGTGCTGATGGACGAAGTGCTTCCTGCTTCGCCCTTAGATTGGCGACGACGGCTGAGTGAAGTGCGCATCGTAAGTATTATTAACGGTGATTATATGTGAAGCTGTGTTAGTGTGAATCTAGACAGAGATATCTGGCACAGCAATATTGCAACGAGATGGCGAGCGAGCTAGTTCGCAAAGGCTGGAGGTTACTCTGGTTACATTGTGCAAGGGAGGAAGAAGGCGGGAGTGGGAACTAGCGGGTATCTGGGGGTAGTTGAAGCTTGATAAGTAGTACATCAGAACGCGGTTAGATATTGTGCTGCGTTAAAGCTGCAGGGACATCGAACGACACGCAATCAATCAGGGCACATTAATGGAAGCCGCCAGCACCTCGACTGAAGTCATGAGGTCACGAACGTGCTGTAGTGCACAAGCTCAAAACCGGGATGAGAGATCGTCGTCGTCGGGGAGATTGTTTCAGCCACACTCTTGGCACCATGAAACGGGCATATTTGCCACCCTATTTTCAATCGTGAAACATACCAGGTTAATAGGTGCCCAGGTGGCCATCCACTTCATACCACATCATGTTACGGTCTAGAATATCTTCAAGTCTACTAGGCGATACAAGTGTTTCCTCAGGGTACTCAAAGACCTAGTTTGAAATTCGTTGCGTACCCAGCCACTACTCCAGGGTCTGTGACGTCGTGTTCTGGATGATGACCTGGCCTAGAAGGCATTGACTGCCTTAGGCACAGGATGTACATATTGTATAACTTCAGACAAAGCAAGACAAGACTGAACCTCAAGGGCACTCGTTACGTATCCGAGCAAGAACCGTGTTTCAATAGCACCTGTAGCACAACGAAGTTCTCTATACCACTATTTCTCCTGCACAAGGCAAGCTGGTATAGGAACAGTCCAATTGTCGCAGTATCGCAAAGACATTAGTCTATCACAGCTTGAGACAATGGGCACATCTCGTACCGGCTTTGTATGTGATATGGCAGGACATTTCGGCACAAGGCGACCAGGACTATAGGAGATCAGCAACTTCTGATTTCCTCTGAAATGGACTCTTGCAGTCAATTGTACGCTTGCCAAGTAGGCCTCCAATTGCGGCTTCGACTATGTTGTAGCCAGGTAAGGCAGTCGCGCACGACACTGTCGTCATCTGTTGTTTACAAACACCATTTTGGATCACGATAGATCCTTCAGTATTGTATCGAAATCGAAATTTCAATCCACAAGAGCCAGAGAGAGGGCGACACGTACAGGTCTGGAATTACTCAGCTTCAGGAGCGTCCGGCCGTGCCTGAATATCGCTGGATGCCTATGATCTCTCATATATATTGGTATCACTTTGTGTATTGCTTGGTATTGGCACAAACTACCGGATCACTTTCGATCCTTCTATCGCTAATTGTATCCTGAACCTACTATATTCTACACATGTCGAAGAGGTTAGTCTAGTGGAGGCGTTGTCAATAGCCACTGGTTAGTCTGCCCACAGGAATGGGAATACCATATGCCTATATGTTAATAGCTGTAAGCAACATCAAACCCTTCACGCTGTCAACAAGTGCACAACACTGCCACAGTGTCTAGTCAAGTTGGCTTCCGCCTGCACAAATCCTTTGCGCTGTCAACAAGTGCATACACTGCCCCAGTCTTTAGTCGGGTCGGCTTCCTTCAAGCGCCAGCCAAGGCCACTAGAACATAGTACAGCCAAGACATCAGCCTCCATCACAAGGCAGTGTTTCAGTAGGTTAGTCAAGCAATAGCTTTAATCACGAGATGATGTTCCAGTTACCTGTCAGCTCAAGCCCTTGGCACAGCCTATATCTTTCCTCCTTTCGCAGCTGCTACTTTAGCACGAAGATTGGAAATACTCACACCCGCCATGGCATGCCACGAAACTAACAGCGATATTCGCTATGAACCCCTACACGCAGACGACAATGTCGAGACAAAAGAAGCTGTTACGGCCGCTCATCGAGAAGTTTTGACACAGGATGGTGACTCAGAGCATGCCAAGAACTGCAGCGGAGCTCGTACTGATGACTCCACTATATCAGCAAAGCTGCGAGACCTTTTCAAGCAGACAGGAATGGCATGGTTGTGTCTACTGTTTACTACCACCTCCTTCACACTGACTGTCCTTTACGCAGACAAATCTGAGCTCGTATCAGGCCTGCATGCGGTCAGCGGCTCGATCCCGTACTCCATTAGACTCCTTCGCATTTTGTCTGGAGTTACGGACGTCCTGCTTCAGACTTGCTGCTTTCTTGCTTTCGAAAAGGTTCAATGGATCCTCATCGCGCAAGACAAGGGTACAACTGCATCGGTAGTTGCCAGTCTCAACACTAGCACTGGTGTTCCAGGCTTGTTCGTCCTTGCTCTCCGTGGAGGCTGGATGTCAAGAATGTTTGCGATGCTCCGCCTTTTAGTGATTGTGTTGTGTCCTCTTCTAGGCATCATAATCATGAGTAGGCTCGAAAACTGGCATACGCTATATCTATCAGTGCTGACAAGTAACAGGCAATGTCAATCCCGCACCCTTCTTCTGTCCTGTCGAGACGTTCACAGCGCCTTATGGAACCGGTTTGGGTCTTTTCAATGAGTCGGTAGCTCCTCTGCCCGCCCTCGAAACAGACCGTCTTTTCTCCAGCTCTATTGCGACATTCCTCAACAACCCAGAGATGATGGTGCGGTGAATCTGTGCATACGCAATGCAGCTTCTAATGAAATTCAAGCTAGTGAGTTTGGGTATATAGCTGTGCCGTAAGCAGGGAAGCTAATGACCGACTCTAGGTATGACGAAATGTCCGCCCGAGTTCACCGGGAGTAACAGGTGTCTCAGTGACAGCAGCTGGCATACAAATCGGAACCAATCAACTTCGACCTCACTAAAGACGTCTTTCAGATGGGCTGACATGGCTTATCATCGTCAAAACGGATCCATAGCATGGTCAAGCTTTCTTCCTGGTCGGCCTGATGTTGAAGCGCCTCTCAATGCAACAGGATTACTTGACGCATACGACATCTTCGTGCTTGGCTCGCAGACGGTCGCCAAGGACTTCATGAAGATCTTGCAGGAATCCCAGTCGCCACTTCTTAATCAGGGCAGTGAGAGCAACGAGACCAGCGGCTCTCTGGAGGGGCTATTAGACGGATTGCTGGGCGCCCTGAACAAGGACGGCAGCACAACGTCCACATCCCTCATTCCGAGCAAGACAGGGAGCGCCACCACATCGACCCCAGGCACTGACACGAGCTACAGTGATCTCACCTCCAGCGTTCTTCAGCTCCTGAACTCCACCGTTACCAAGCGGCAACTCGCGCTCACAGACGACTTTGACTTCTCCTCACTCCTCTCATTCTTGTCTCCTGCCTCAGCAATCCCAGGCTCTAACCCGGTCTTTGCTAGCATGCCGTTCGCATATCTCACATCATGCTTGCTGACCGCCGATCGCTATCCTGCCATGTCAACCACCTGCACAAATTTCCTCCAAAACTTCCTCGCCGTACCAATATTCTGGTGTCAATCGGTAATTGCGGTCAGAGGCTCTCTCCAGGGCATTGGAAACGGCGCCGTTGATCTTGACAGCATGTTCGGCGGTGAGAAGAATGGGAGTAGCGCTACGACGAATGGAACGCCCATCTCAGCAAACATTACACTGCTCATGACATCAATTGAGAGCTATCTAGGCATTGACCAGGCGAGCCTAGCGCGTTTCAAGAGTGAGACTGAGGAATCAACAGTCGCTATCGGCAGGCTGAGTTATCGTATTGCCGTCGGACAAGCGTACCTATGGACATATATCGTCTTCGGCAGTCTTCTAATAAGCTCGTGCTCTGCTGCACTCCTCGCCGATGCTGTCAGCAAGTGGAAGGGGAAGATGCCGCCTTTGGGTCTCTTTCCGTTATTTGACATGTTGATGCATCTGAAGTTGAGTGAAGACCACATTGGTCTTCATGTTGAGGGGATATCTTCTGAACTCAGGACAGCGATGGAATGTCGTACAACGCCTGGTGAGCAGAGCGGGTTGCTGGAGTCTCTGGGAGTCAAATGTAGGCCTTGACATTTGTCATGTGAAGCAGAAGTGCAGCCTGGCGCCCGCAACGCTCAAGCAATCCCGTCAGTCTCTTCTTATCAAGCCTAAACTCTGTCTGATTTTTCTCACCTCACTTGGTGTGCTATATCAGCAAGTACTTTAAAGCACACGTTTCTTCGATCATGATCCATACCTCATCGTTCCAGATATCTCTATCAACAACACTCGCCACCGACTCCCTCGGTCTGGTACTTGGATATGTTCATAACCTCGGTTGCTGCAGCTCTATGGCGAGGAGTCCTAACTGCGTTCGCTGTTCTTCCTCCTCTTGTCTCATTACTGCATACATATCATTACACTGATAATCTACTAAACACACATAACCACATCTTCACGAGCACAAACCACCTCTTTCGTACCTGTTCTACCCTCCTCATATTGGGAAGGAACCTGGGTGTGAGGAGAAACTATCGTCTTGACCAGCACTATACAGGTACGAAAACAAATCATTGTGATTCGTCATGGTATATGCATTAGCTATAACGTACAATCCTAGCTTTATGCACAGCAGCGTCTATAAGCAACTTAGAGCTGCTCAATACCTTCCAGCAGAACCTCGAAACGCCTCTGACCATCCTCATCCTCATCCTCATCTTCCACTTCCCTTACATTAGCATTTTCAGCGATCTCATCACCCATTACCTCCAACAACCTCCTGCTCAGACTCCGCAATCTAGCAGCAGTAATACTCTCCTCCAGCTCCTTGCTCTTTTCTCTCGCCAAATCGATCACGTCGTCCGGTAAGCCCGCCAATCTCGCAACATTAAGCCCATATGAGCGATGCGCGACACCCTCCGCAATCTCATATAGAAACGTAATATCCTCATCCCCTCTCACACGTTGCGTCCCACTATCGTCCCTAGCCATATCAGCATCGACATCATTATCACCATCATCATCTTCCCCAACCCCACCACCCTCCTCAAATCTCACATGCACATTCCTCAGCTCCCCGCCTTCAAACTCTCTTGCCATAGTCGCCAGATTCTGATAATGCGTAATAAACAGCGTCAAGCACCTTACACTCCTAACACACCAATCCAGCACACTCTGCGCGATCGCCACGCCATCATGCGTACTCGTTCCCCTTCCCAACTCATCCAACACAACCAGACTCCTGCTCGTCGCCTGCTTTAAAATATCGCTTGTCTCGCTCAACTCAACCATAAACGTGCTTTCGCCACGCATCATGTTGTCAAAGGCGCCCATGCGCGTGTACACGGCGTCGAGGAGCGAGAGCTCGGCAGAGGCGGCGGGGACATACGACCCTATTTGCGCCATTATTGCGATTAGGGCAATAGAGCGGACGTAGGAGGATTTGCCACCCATGTTCGGACCTGTGATTAGGAGTGCACGAGTAGTGGTTGTGGAGAGGGCTATATCGTTCGGGACGTACGGATCCGTGAGCAGTTGTTCGACCATGGGATGGCGGCCGCCAATGATATTGAGGGTGGTGGTAGAAGAAGAGATGAAGGTTGGTTTGCAGTATTCGGGCCGTTGGGCGACGGCGGAGAGGGAGAGCAGGCAGTCGAGTGTTGCGAGTGCTTGGATTGTGTCGCGGAGTGATTGATATTGTGCTGAGATGTCTTCGAGGAGGGCGCGGAAGGCGTCGTCGCAGGCGGCTGCGAGTGCTTCTTTGTGTTGGTCGCGTTCGCGGATCCAGCGGAGGACGTCGGGGGTGTGGAAGCGTGAGACCTTTTTTGTGCCACTGATTTTCACCCATGACGCTGGCACATTCTTGCAGTAGGTGTTGTCGACTTCGATGAGATAGTCAATGCCGCTTACTGTCACATATTCGACTTTGTGCTTTTTCAGCTTCTGGGCAGCCTCTTTGCGGTGCGAGTCCAGATCGTGCTCGACGCAGGCAATGCCTACCTTGTGCTCTGTGATGAGTTCGGTCTCGTAGTCTTCTCTAAAAAAAGCATACTTGTCATCGTCTTTTGCCGCTTGTGCATTGATCTTTTCAAGGACTGAATTGAGATACTCGAGGATGTGAGGCAGAGCACTGACAGCATTACTGAGCAGACTTGACTTGAAGTTTGTGTTCTTGTCCTTGACATAAGCATACTCAGTGGCCACTTTGGCTAAAGATTGTAAAAAGTTGAGAATCTCTGGTCGTGTACACTTCTTATAGTAGACCCGAATCAAAGTTTTCTCAAGGTCAATACGAAGTTTGGCGAGAATGTGCTTAAGCTTATCAACCTCGATCGTGCGTTCTCCCTCTTTGAGCTCCTCCACTGCGTTGACTCTTTCTTCGAGCGCAGCTTTGTCTAATAGTGGCCGCCCACACCATTTGCGCAATAAGCGTTGCCCGAATCTCGTTTGAGTCTGGTCCATGATCGAGAAAAGACTTCCTCTTTCAGTATTGTCGGTCTGGTTTCGGTAGATCTCTAAGCTGTTCAAGGTGTTCCCGTTCAGCAGCATATGCGATCTTGCGCTGAAGGAGGAAAAGTTCTTGGTCAAGTCAAAGACATGTTCCAGTCCATATTCTGTTAAATGATTGATCATGGAAGACAAGCACACTGTCACTAGATCTGACAGCTTATGAACCTTGTCAAGTACGGTATTATCTGCACCTTCTTCTCTGTCTTTCAGCTTTTCGGCATAAAAGTTCGAGACGTGGTTGTAAGACGTGGCAACGATGGTCTTCGGCCTCTCAACTCTTTCCATCCTTACCTGATCACCAAAAACATTCGTTTTACTTCCACAAAGATGCTGTACAAGCTTTTCAGTGGCAGGTGACAAGTCTCCCACGATGAGGAATTCGCATGGTGCTATGTGCAGTAATCTGGTTTCGATTTCTGTTCTCATGAAACCATCCTCGAAATCGTCGTAGATAATGTCTCCAGTAGCAGGCTGGACGGCGACAATTCCTACCTGTACTTTTTCATCTGTGCCCCAACCTTTCGCATTTGTCTCTGCTAAGCAGAGCAAATACCCAGCAGCAGGCGCGCCTCCACCAATACCACCAACCGGCACGTCAAGTCCATCTACATCATCCACGTATGTGCCTTTTGTGTAGAGGTTCGTGAGCTTCCTGATAAACGGCGTATTCCTGTTGTCTCCAACTGCTTTCAACGCTGCAGTCTCGATTTGCCGAACAACACCAACTTTGTGACCTGCTGCCACCAACCGTTTTACGTGCACATGGAGTCTATGTACCGGTATACTAGCGCCGGCGAAGCGGTTCAAGTGTGCTTCCGACGAATGCTCATCATACCTGAACTTGCCAGGTATGCAGACAATACCCAGCTCTTTCGCAGCCACTCTTGCATCCTCGCCCATAAATCGAAACTTGTAGCCAACTTCATACACAAGCAACGTGTCCATGTGCTTGCGTTTTATATCTAGAAACTGCTTCTCCATTGGTGTCAGTTTCGCAGCACCCTTCTTTGTGGCAGCTGCGCCTTTTCTGCCCTTTGTCTTTGGTTCTGGCTCGGCTTCTTCTTCGTCTTCTTCTTCGCCATCTACTTCAGCATCTGGCGTCGCATCTCCATCGAGGATGTGGTTGCGCCGCTTAATCTCAGCTATGCTGTCTGGCCGGCCGAGCTTCTTTACGAATCGTTCATGTAATCGTTTGCGATGAGCAATCGTTTCTTCGTCAATGTCTTCCTCGTCGTCTTGAACATTGTCTTCAGCGGGTCCAGACTTAAACAGATATTTCGAGGTACGATCGGTTACTCTACTGGTACTTTGTGTTTTGAGTGACACAGGCTTCGTCTTCAGCGGCGAATGTGGTCGCGGAAACGCTGGCGAATCGACAACGACAGCATCATCGCCTGCTGAGCCAAAGGTCAGTGATCCCAGCCTGAGCTTCTTCGCAGGTGGCTGCGCGTCCTCGGCTGAGAATGCTATGTTCTCTTGATCTTCGAGTATGCGCTTAGAACTACTACTCTGCGGTCGACTCGCAAATCGCACGGATTGTTCGTCGTCAGATTGCACAAAGAGACCCTCGTCATCTGGAAAGTCAAGACTGGAAGGGGGAGGAGAAAGAGCTGTCAAGGGTTCTGCGGTAGAAGTTGGTCTTGCGAAAGAGGGTCGATTACTGGAGAGTGGTTCTCTCGAGGGCGTGGTGGAAGGTTTAGCGGTGAAGAAACTCGATATCGATTGTTGCTGCTTCTTCGATGCCTGCGAAGCGACTGGGCTGCTCTTTACGGGCATGATTGAGCCCGTACAACAGCCACCGGCGAGTAGTTAGTCAACCTAAATGCACAACGATGTCATGTAAGTAATCACATGTCGAGCACGAAAGAAACACGAAATAGACACGGCCGCCCGAATAGGACAATTAAATGATCGACGGCATTGTAGTTGAATAAAAAGTTTATCAGGTTCAAAGCGTACTTTCGCAACGTATCATTGAGAGTTGTGCTAATGGCTCTGGTATATCATTGCTAGCTCTAAGAGCCCGTCAGTCCAATACACAAGAGCCCTTCTCAAATATGTATTCTTATCTTACTCATATGTGCACATGCCATGCCCGCCGTCCGAATCAAGTCCATGCAGTTTTCATGATGCCAGCACTCCATACACAAACTCCTTAAAGACTACTCATTTCCTTACGCCATCTCCCAGCACGATCAGCCGAGCCTTGCTTCTTGTGCAATCTGAGGAAACAGCTCTCTCAACTGCTTCATTGTGTCTGCCGGTCCTTCCACACTGTGCCCAATGGTCCTGGGATCATTATACAGCTCGTAGTCATTGCCCCCTTCCATCGTCTTATCTCCAAAGAAGTGGATCGTATCATATTTGATTCCTCCCTCCCTCTTGCCCTCAGCCTCCAAATGACCCAAGCAATACCTCTTGTCCCAACCCTCGGGAAACACGTCGAATGAGATTTGGCCACCAATGCTGTACTTGAGTCCAGATCCGGGGAATGCTTCTTGCAGCTTCTTCACCATGGTTTCTCGAATATGATGTTGTAAGTCGTACTTTTGGTAGTCGTCACGCTCTTGCTTCGTCGCATTACGACCAATAGGGGAAACGTTGATCATGCCGTTACGGAACTCGATGAAAGTACCGCGCTTAACAGGAATGTCGAGGTCGGCGATGTAGTGGAGGATCCAGGACGCAAGCTTCTTGTATTTGTCTTCACCGATCCACTTGATAAAAGATGTTGAGGCAAGAGGAACGCCCATGCGGTAGGCCGTCAATCCGTTCTCGGAAAAGCAGAAATCGAAAAGGGTTGTGACGGGGACGTTGCCAGCTGGTATGCCGAGCTGTTCTTGTTGTTTGTTGAGGTCTGAGCCACCTACGAAGCCGATGGCGACATGTTGACGGAGGTGGGAGAGGAGGGAAAGCATTTCTTTAGAGGCGCCCTGTGAAGAAGAAAGGTTAGCTTAGGGTATTGATCAACCGAAGAGAAAGAAGAGACTGCTTACAAGACGGGCGGGTGTGAGAGTTTCGTCGACATCGAAGAGTACAATTGTGTTCTTGATCGGACGGTCTTCAAGGGGTGGGATGACTGCTGCGATGACGCCTGGTGCTGCCATTATGAATGTGAATGAAGGATGAAAATTGGAGCTTTTGATTTTACAAGAACTAGAATGCAGCAAAGGAGTGTAAGAAGCGAACAAGAGGAGGAATATCACGAAGTAAACAGGTTGTCCAGAGATGTGAGGACAAGGTGTCTAATATTGTTGTTAAGTATTTACTTGCAGCACCCCTCACACGTGGTTCGCGACAAACATGCGGGGTAATAGGGGCGGTGCTTCTCCGCTTCAAGGGCATTGGGACGTGCGCTATATCAACTTCGCCTTAAACCAAGCTGAAATTGCAGCCATATATAAGTGAACCAAGTATAACAGAAGACAATATCTGATTTACTCCCCGCTAGTTCGGACGAAGATAATTGCATGGGAATATGGTGGTTCCTCAGGTTAGCTCATAGAGACCGGGAAATATGTGAAGGCAAATAGCCAAAAGGTCAGTGCAGAGATTAAGTCATCCTCCATGCATTAAGTTCGCGAAGAACCCTTGCAATTGATGGTTTCACCACCTTTTGCTGCCGTGATGCTTACCGCCAGGAGATTCAGAAGCCCACGCCCACCCTCGATAATCCCAAAGTCTAAGCCCAAAAGGTAAACCAAACCCAGGCCCAAAATGTCATCCAAAGAGCCAAAAACCAAATCTCCAGAAGCGAAAAGGAGAACCACTGTGCACCAGTAGCAACGTTCACAGGGTGCACAGCGCGGCTTACACGTTGCTGTTCTCGTTGAACCTTTTGATTGTTGTTGCCTAGGATAACTTGTCAATCTACATCATCATCGTTCGTGGTAGCGCAACTGCGTTTTTCAAACGACGTACCTCTATTACTCCACATCTCCTTCCGCCCACGCATTTCTTCACGTGCTCGTGCGCTCTTCAAATTAGCACAATCTAGTATATCTCTGATAACCTCCTCCTGACATAGTCTCCAGCCTCCATCACGCACACCTTGATTGTCCCGGAACATATGTTCGTTCCAGAACTCGATCTGCTCCCTTCGTGCATCATCAGGATTCTGGCCTTGCGCACAACTCTCGTCACGAGGCAAATATGTCAAAAATGATTCGAAGTCGTGCAACTCGAACTCTGAAATATCAAGTGGTCGATCAGGGTCACTACCTTGTGATGAAGCTGTTGCTTTTGATCGTAGGAAGCAGTAATGCGGTGTTGCAATATCTCCGCCCGATCTTTCACTCGCGTCAACGTCATTAAGCAGCAAGATTGTCCACTGACCAGGTGGTGGCGTGACGAAAGGAAACTCCGGCGTACCACTATGCGCCAGTATACTCCTCGCATTGCTGTAAAGAAAGGTAGGAAGTGGTCGGATATGCGTTCCATGACAGTGTTTAAGCACAAGCGGATTGAGTGTGTCCGAGCTATTGGCCAAAGCCTTAGCTAGTATGACACCAATGGTGCCATGCTCCATCATAGATAATGCAACGTGCCAGTCCGCCGTCATTGCCATCAGATCACGAATAGCTGTTATCCATTGTGAGCTCGAGAAAGTGATGTCTGCAGTCGGAAATGAGATGAGGTGACTGCCAGATAGCCTCTCGGCGGCTAGCGACCATTTCGCGGGCTCGTTGCTCGGTCTGAACTTAACGTGAAGTCCGTGAATCACTTGTGCGATTGGCCAGTAGTGTGAGCTGAGATGCAACATATTTGGGGGACGTAGCTCCGGCGTATCGTTCTGCCATGGATCCATTCGGATGGGTCTGAAAGCTGGTGCACATAGGCTTGGGCTATAAAGGACATCGAGGTGAGACAGTGACCTTGCAATTCGCAGCTCGCTCGGAGTGATACTGGAGGATCCAAAGTACAGCTCGCGCAGATCAGGAAGGTTTGAGAGAAGCCACCTCAAATCTTCCGCATTGAGGTTCATGTCATATATGCTTAGGGCCTCTGGCATATTGTTACGCATCGAAAGCAATTTGCCCTTGAGTTCCAGCGACAGAACAGTAAGAGCATTCAGATCTAAGAGGCTTTGCTGCTTCGACGTGCCGATAAACAGCTGATCGATATTTGCTATATGCCCTTGATGCTCAGCTGTCTGCTCTTCGTGCTCGGTTTGTGTTGGTCTGGCAAGACGTCAGCAAGGGCTACCACAACGAAGATGCAGAGTGGCAAGATTCCTTGAGAAGCAATCGAGATCCATAGAACTTACACTTGTCTACATCCCCAGGACCCTTCAGGCCACACTGAGTTTAAATTGTGGATATCAATCAGTTTGCTGGCCTCTTTTTCACGACAGGGTATCTGAATTTCCATCGTCATTGTCATTTAAATTGAAGTCGGTATACGGCGGCACTCGATTCTCGATGATTTCAGCGACATCGGCTTGTTCATTAGGAACTGGCGTCCAGTGACCACTAGAGTCCTTAGTCCACTCCATCGCATCATCGTCAGCACTCTCTTCGTCGCTATTCTTCTCGTCGTCGTCTTCGTCATCGTTCCGATGCAAATAGGCGTCTATGTACTCTTCGTGTGTGAGTGGAGTATTCGTCTTCCATTGGCCTAACTCTGAAGAGTCCAGAAAGACAAAACAATACTTCACCGCGTTCAAGTCGCTAATATCAATAACAGTGATACCATCATTGTTATCGCCTTGGTCGAATGGCATCCCAAATGGCTCCACGTGAGGCATGGCATAGTTGTAGCGCTCCTTCGGGTTAAAAGAAGCGCCCACGATCAGACAAGTCATCACATAGGGAAAAGGTACAGGGAATTGTGCATCTTCAGTTCTGTAGAGATCCCGCCAATTTTTCTCAGCGTCTGTGATAATGTCGTTAATATCACACTCCGACAACACCAGGGTATATCAGTGGTATGTAGCTTACCATCCCAGAACTGGTCGCTTTTTCTTTGAGCTTCGATGAGTTCACATCTCAATGCAGGATGATTCGCAGGACATTCGAGAATAAGCTGAAGCCTTTCAGCAACTTCTACTGCCTTTTCACCATACAGCCACTGATGATGCATAGCAGCAAGACACCTGTGGCGCCTGCCGACCTTGGCAATGATGAAGAGCTGATGTCGTTGGCCCATGTTGTTGAACTACTGTTCGAAAGAATCTGAAGGGATGTTCGCTGGGAAAAAATATACAACAGGTTCGTTGGCCGCTTCATTATGCAAGGGAGCGAAGGATTCCAAACTATGCCCAATTTGGTATAGTCAACTACTTAAGTAAGAACCAGGCACGAATAGTGGTCCACAGCGCAAGTCGACACACTTCATGGCTTTGCGCCATCGAAATCAAGCTGATCTCAGACTCGGAGTATGGCTCGTCACGACACTCTACGATATGGCGACTTGCCAGAATGCTGTCCCGACTTGGCTCGGTTACGCAATATCGAGCATCACTCCGCCGAAGCATCCCTTGGTCTCGGAGGAGAACAATCAGTATTCGATCGACTGCCATCCTGAGCGACAGGTTGCTCCTGTCCAAATACCATGATTAATCTGCAACAGGAAAGTATAGTTGAGGTGAGGTCGTTGAGCATTATTCGGTGTACAACGATTAGTAAGCGCCCAGATTCCCCGCATTTGTGTACCTAACCGAAGACCTCGGTCCTCCATATTTCGGCCTATTGCTTTGACGAGTGTGGATCAGTATGCCATTGATGATCGCTGGACTCGACTTCGTAGTTACTAACTTCATCTCTGCCTGCTCGCGTGTTCTTAGACAGTAAGACTATCATCAAGATGCCAACAAAATCATTTTATCCAGATATTCCAGTATGATACTCGGGCACTTTCAGAGCTATACAGGTCCACTAACTACCACATCAGATTCCCAAGGATGACCTCTGGGGATTCCTCTTTGACCGCAAAGATAAGCCATTTCCGGATGACAAAGGTAGGCTTAATAGCAAAAAGATACTGCACAACAGACTCCTAACATGCCCACTCCCCAGTGATCCTCGTCGATCCATACACAAAGCGTTCATACACCTATGAGCAGACCAAAGCAGCCACCATAACATTCGGCACTGGCATACGAAGCAACTGGGATTGGGAGAAGAATGACGTCCTGATGCTCTTCACGCCAAACTGCATCGACACTCCTGCGGTCATGTGGGGAACAATTTGGGCCGGCGGTACAATTTCGACTGCGAACCCAGGCTATACTGTTGATGAGCTAGCTTTCCAACTCAAGGACTCTGGAGCAAAAGCAATTGCAACACAGGTGGCCATGTTGGATGTGGCTGTTCAGGCAGCGAAGAAGGTGGGAATACCAGATGACAGGATTATCTTGATTGGTGACGAGAAGGACAAGTCGAACAAGTATAAGCACTTTACTGCGATCAGGAATATGGCTGGTACGAGCAGGTACCGACGAGTGAAGAGGAATCCCGCGAAAGATCTTGCTTTCTTGCCATACAGGTAAGATCATACTCCGGGCTCTCTGAAGCACTCTACTCACCTCCCCACCTAGTTCCGGCACAACAGGCCGTCCCAAGGGTGTCATGCTCAGTCACACCAATCTCTCCATCAACACGCTCCAGAACGTCGCAACAGAAGGCAAACATCTCACCTGGCAAAAGGACGTCCTCATTGGTGTCTTACCCTTCTACCACATCTACGGTATAGCCATCCTCCATCGCGTACGTTTCCCTCACAGAACTGACAATATATTCCCCTCTGCACAGCTCTTACAACTCTACTCCACCAGTGCTACTATTCCGGCTATACCCTTGTCGTCATGCCCAAATTCGAGCTCAAGGACTTTTGCTCAATCATCCAAGAATACAAAGTGACTTTAGCGTACATTGTACCACCAATTGTCCTTCAACTATCCAAGAACCCGATCGTCGACAACTACGACCTTTCGAGTTTGCGCATGGCAAGCAGTGGTGCTGCTCCGCTGACTAAAGAGTTAGTCGAGCAGTTTTACGCTCGTCTCAAGGTGCCCGTGAAGCAAGGTTATGGAATGAGCGAAGCTTCTCCAACGACACACGTGCAAACGTGGGATACATGGCAGACCACGATCGGAGCAGTGGGCATGCTTCTACCGAACCAAATCGCCAAATACATCAACGAAAAGGAAGAAGAAGTCCCAGCAGGCGAAACCGGCGAGTTATGGATCAAAGGCCCCAACATCTTCCAAGGCTACCTGAACAACCCAGAAGGCACCAAGAGCTCGTTGACCGAGGACGGATACTACAAGACTGGTGACGTTGGGTTCCAAGACAAAGACGGCAACTTCTACGTAAGTCTCCCCACAAATCTTAAAACCATGGCACACATGCTAATCGTGTTGACAGATTACGGACAGAGTGAAGGAATTGATCAAATACTCAGGCTTCCAAGTTCCACCCGCCGAGCTCGAAGGCGTCCTCCTCTCCCACCCACTCATCGACGACGTCTGCGTTACCGGCATCTTCAGCAAAGAGCGCATGACCGAGCTACCACGCGCCTACGTCGTCGTCACTCAAGGCACAGAGGAGAACGATGCAACGGCGAAGGAGATTAGTTCGTGGATGGAGAAGAAAGTGGCGAGCCATAAGAGGCTGAGAGGGGGTGTGAGGTTTGTCAAGGAGATTCCGAAGAGTCCAAGTGGCAAGATTTTGAGGCGGTTGTTGAGGGATCAGGCGAACAAGGAGGAGGAGGAGAAGGGTGTGAAGGCGAAGTTGTAGAGGAAGAGAGTAAATTTGGATATGTTCTCATCTCTTGGATATATAAGCTG
>Ga0160429_1000361_pt1 | contig 48230 bp, 44 predicted proteins | sample SolpanmetagenomR_FD_108199 | JGI IMG/M metagenome (GOLD analysis project Ga0160429, IMG submission 108199) | Solar panel surface microbial communities from Lawrence Berkeley National Laboratory, California, USA - R | ecosystem: Engineered > Built environment > Solar panel > Unclassified ... | reverse complement strand
GGTTGCCTTGTGCAAACTCTTCCTGGTAGCCCACGCACTGGCCCGCTTCCCAGGCCAGGGTTTCCAGTACCGCCCCACCTTGAGCGCCATAGAAGACGACCTGCCCGGGCAGGGGCTTGTAGGGGGTGGCGGCCCAGTCGAGCAGGGTCTCCTCGTCGGGCACATTCAGGGTGAGGTGCACTAGGCCAGGGCGCACCTTAGCCACTGCCCGGCCCCGCACGTTGGTAGCTTGCGTAAACTCATAGGTGCACAAGCGCACCGTATAGGTGCCGCCCGCCACTTGCAGTTCGACGTAGAAAGAGGCCATCCCAAATACTAAATTCAACCCGGCAGCGGATTGGGGGTGAAAGATACGGTAAAATAGCAGTATAGAGCGGTTTGCCGCTTGCTTTTCGCGTATTCAAAATAGGCGGGCGCAGTACGCTGGCCGGTAAGCTAGCGGTAGGCCGACCAGCGTAGCGGGCAGCAAAAAGCCCCGGCTGCCCACGTAGCCAGAGCTTCTTGTGGTGGCCGCTACGGGCCTTAGCTGGCCGGGCTAGCTGGCTGGCCTGGGGCGGGCGGGGTAGCAGTGGAGCGGGCGCCGGGGGCATCATCGATGCGCATGGCTTGCTGGAGCGCGGCGTAATACTCGGGCTGCTTGAGCTTCAGCGTCTCCACGGCCGGGGCCAGCTCGGCTTTTACAAACACGTCGGCGGCGCGCAATGCGGCATCCAGAGTAGTGTTGCGGGTTTTGCCGGTTTCGCGGGCCACTTGCGGGGCCGTCAGCCCGGCGGCGAAGGCCGCGTTGGCGGCGTCCAGCTGGTCGAGGTCGGTGGCGTCGAGGTTGGCTTCCGTGGCCAGCTGCTGGGCGTGGGCCCGCGCCTGCTGGGCCACGTTGCGGGTTTCGGCCAAGATGAGGGCAGCGGGCAGGCTCGTGTAGTCGGTTTTGGTGCGGCGCAGGGCGTGGGCTTTTTCCGCGTCCTCGGCTTCGAGGTACAGCAGGTGCAACGCGTTGGCAAGGGGCAGGGCCAGGGCGATGGCCTGCTTTTGCTGGGCGCTTTTCTGGATGGTGGCCCCGAGGGTGCGGCCGGCGGGCGAGGTCATGAGCGCATCGGCCGTGGCCAGAAGCTCGTCGTGACGGGCGAAAACGCGGGCCACCAGCGCCCCGACCGGCACCGCGGCGTAGGCTTGGCGCACTTGCTTGATTTTAAGTTGGCGATTCCAGCGGGCAGTCTGTTGCTTGTCCATGATGAAAAGAGAGAAAGAAAAGGAAATGATGGGAGTTGCCCTTCCCAAACGGCCCTGCTTACTTATGGTTGCGTCTGACTATTCCAATGCCGATTTATTGCCGGGCCGTGCTCCGGCGACCATGCCTAGGGCTTTTTCTCACCTGACTAAAACGATTTCCAGCCTGATTTGTCCGATTTCGATTCAGCCGCTTCTTTTGCCGACCATGACTTAGACGATTTCCATCCCAACTTGCATAATTTCCATCTCAACTCGGCTAAAGTCTACTATGATTTAGACGATTTCTATCCGAGATAAGATTATTTCTGGTCAGTGGAAGGTAATTTTTAAGCTGAACTAAGCCAAATTCGACCTCGCCTGAGTCTTACTTAGTGCGGTTTCAGGGGTCGGTATCCAGCCGGCTGTTGCGCGGACTTTGTAGTCCGCGTTGGGTAGCAGCCAAGTCGCGGACTACAAAGTCTGCGCAACTGCCAGGTACCAAGCATCGCCGACTGCCCGGTCCCTCTTGCGAGTGGGGCGGTGGGCATGCTGCCAGGCGTGGCCGCGGCGGGCTACTGCTCCCAAATAGACCGCATGCCGGCTAGCTCCACCCGCGGCAGCGTCGGGTTGCCAGCGGCTTGCAATGCCAGGCCCGTGAGCGGCTGGCTGGGAAAGAAGATACCCGTCAGGCACGTCAGGCCGCCGTCGGCAAACAGCTCGGCGGAGGCCGCATCGACCAGCAGCATGATTTCCTGGGTGGGGCCGGTGGCCAGGCGCGGGGCGCGTGCCACCTGCGTAAAGCCCTTGTCAGCGGGTGCGAAGGTGACGTTGCCCGACTTACTGCGGTCGAGATAATATTCCTGCTTAGCGTGGTCGTAGCCGATCAATACCTGCTCCTTGGCCGCGTTGCTGAGCACCAGGGTCCAGTTCTGGGCCTGGGGCACCGTGAGCTGGAGGCGGTAGCGGCCGGTGGCATCCTTCAGGTTTTTACCCAAGTCGTAGCTGCCGCTCACGGCCACGTTGTGCAGCATGATGGGCGTTTCGTACAGCTTCGCCAGCGCCGCGACGGGCTGGGAGGCCAGCCGCCAGCCCCCCTGGGCAGCGCGTAGCGCCAGCGTGCGCGGCACCGTCATGGCGCTGCGCCAGGGGCTGGTGGGTACCTGCTGGCCGTAGTTCCAGTTGCTCATCCAGCCGATGAGGGTGGGGGAGCTGCCCGCCGGCAGGTTGGTCCACGTTACGCCCGCGTAGTTGTCGGGGCCGTAGTCGAGCCACTGTGTACCGGGCTGGCTGGCCCGAAAGGTTTGGCCATCAAAGGCGCCCACGAAGTACTGCGTAGCCGATCCGCCGTTGGGCCCGCCGGGGTTTAGGTTGACGATCAGCACGTCGTGCGGCTGGCCCTGCGCATCCCGGACCTGGATGAGGTCGGGGCACTCCCACACGCCGCCGTGCGCGCCCAGGCCGCGGCCAAAGTCGCTTTCCTTGGTCCAGGCCAGCAAGTTTTTGGAAGAATAAAACTCCACGTGGTCGTGGGCCGACAGCGCCATCAGCCACTTCTGGCCGGGGGCGTACCAGCTCACCTTGGGGTCGCGGAAATCGCGGCTGCCCTGGTTTTTGAGCACGGGGTTGTGGGCGTACTTCGTCCAGGTTTGGCCGTGGTCGAGGCTGTAGGCCAGGCTCTGGTTTTCTACGTCCTGGCGGCCTTGCTGCTCGCGCTGTTCGCTGTGGCTGGTGTAGAGGGCCACCAGCGCCGGCTGGCCGGGCTGGCCCAGGCCACTGGTATTGTGGGCATCGAGCACGGCGCTACCCGAAAATATAAGCCCCAGGCTATCGGGCGCAAGGGCCGTGGGCTGCTGCTGCCAGTGCACCAGGTCGCGGCTCATGGCGTGGCCCCAGTGAATATTGCCCGCCACCGACGCGGTAGGATTTTGCTGAAAAAACAGGTGGTAAGTGCCGTTTTCGTACACCAGCCCATTGGGGTCGTTCATCCACTTTTCGCGGGGCGAAAAGTGGAACTGCGGGCGGTGCGGCTCGTGGTAAGGCTGCGCCGCGGCGGGCGGGCGGGTGGTGGCCCTAGTATTTTTGGGCTGGGAAGGCGACGACTGGCAGGCCGCGAGCGCCAAAAAGGTGAGGGCCCCGTAAATTTTTGGCATGGATGAGGATGCACTGCGCGCGCGTTAGTAGCTGAAAAAAAGCAAGGTAGCGCGTGCCTCCAAAAGCGGTGGCTGGCCGCCTCAACGGCAGCTTCGGAAATGCCCTAATAATGTACCCCTTAAGCCCAACTAAAAACGGACCTTCGTGTGTTTATTCACCGCTCGCTCATTGGCGGCCCCCTTATCATTATGATGCTCCCTGACGACGTTCTCATTTCGCGCGGCGAGGTGCTTGAGCAACTCGAAGGCTACCTAAAAGACAATATCTACGAGTTTCTGAAGCCCGTCGAGAATAGCTGGCAACCCGCTGATTTTCTGCCCGATTCGCGGCGTGATACCTTCTTCGATGAAGTAAAGGAACTGCGCGAAAAAGCTTCCGCCCTGCCCTACGACTTGCTGGCCGTGCTCATCGGCGACACGATTACCGAAGAAGCGCTGCCTAACTACGAGGCCTGGTTTCATGAGCTCGATAGCATGAAGCGCGACGACAACAACGGCTGGGCGCGCTGGATTCGGGGCTGGACGGCCGAGGAAAACCGCCACGGCGACCTGCTCAACCGCTACCTCTACCTCTGCGGCCGCGTCAACATGCGCGAGTTTGAGGTTTCGACCCAGCACCTCATCAACGACGGCTTCGACCTGGGCATGGCCCACGACCCCTATAAGGCCTTCGTGTACACGAGCTACCAGGAAATGGCCACCAACGTGTCGCACCGCCGCGTGGGCCAGCTCGCCCGCCAGGCCGGCGACGACCAGCTCTCCAAAATCTGCGGCATGATTGCCGGCGACGAAAACCGCCACGCCCGCGCCTACAAAACCTTCGTAGACAAGATTTTCGAGCTCGATCCGAGCGAGATGATGCTAGCCTTCGAAGAGATGATGCGTAAGAAAATCGTGATGCCCGCCCACTACATGCGCGAAATGGGCGTGGATATGGGCAAAACTTTCGGCCACTTCACCGACGCCGCCCAACGCCTGGGCGTGTACACCAGCAACGACTACACCGAGATTCTGGACACGCTCATCAGTGAGTGGAAAATTGCTGACCGCACCGGCCTCAACGGCAAGGCCGAGAAAGCCCGCGACTACCTCATGGCCCTGCCCGCCCGCTTACGCCGCGTGAGCGACCGTATGGCCGTCCCTAAGCTGGAATACCAGTTTAAGTGGATCAGCTAACCAGTTAACTGATTTTCACGCCTTTCCAGAAGGCAATCCGGCCTTTGATGTTTTCGGCGGCGGGGCTGGTTTCGGGGTAGTACCAGGCGGCATCCTTGTTTAGCTCGCCATTTACGCGCAGGGAGTAGTAGCTGGCGCGGCCTTTCCAGGGGCAGGAGGTGTGGGCAATGCTATCCTCAAAAAACTCTTTTTTGAGCGAATCAGCGGGGAAGTAATGGTTATTTTCCACCACGATAGTGTCGTTGCTCTCGGCCACGACGGTGTTGTTCCAGATGGCTTTCATAGGCTAGTGAACATTGCCGCCGCCAGCGTTGTTTTGGCTGCCTATCCTGTTACGTAAAAACTATGGCGCTCGGCATTCGATTTAGTGATTTCAAGCCCGATGAAAACTCGGGCGACAAAGGGTTCGAGCAGCTGTTTAAGCTGTTTATGCAGCTCATCACCATTACCAGTGGCGATGTGGGCGAGGCCTTGCAGTGGCTCAACGAGCTCGACAAAGAGTACGGCCTGACCGACAATGAGTACGGCATGGGCAATTTTATTGATGACCTGAAGAAAAAGGGCTATATCGACGAGAATGAGCAGGAGCGGGGTGAGCTGAAAATCACGCCCAAGACCGAGCAGAAAATCCGTAAGTCGGCGCTCGAAGAAGTCTTCGGCAAGCTTAAGAAGAGCAGCACCGGCAACCACCGCACGCCCCACACCGGGCAGGGCGACGAGCAAAGCACCGACCTGCGCGAATTCCGCTTCGGCGATTCGCTGGAGTCGATTCAGATGACCGAGTCCATCCGCAATGCCCAGCTCAACCACGGCATGGAAGGCGACAACTTCCTGCTGACCGAGGGCGACCTCGAAGTGCGCGAAAATGAGCACAAATCACAAACCAGCACGGTGTTGATGATTGACATTTCGCACTCGATGATTCTCTACGGCGAAGACCGCATCACGCCCGCCAAGAAAGTAGCCATGGCTCTGGCCGAGCTGGTAAAGCAGAAATATCCCAAGGATTCGCTCGACGTAATTGTGTTTGGCAACGATGCCTGGCAGATTGAGGTGAAAGACTTGCCTTATCTGCAAGTGGGACCTTACCATACCAACACGGTGGCTGGCCTCGAGCTGGCCATGGACCTGCTCCGCAAGCGTAAGACGCCTAACAAGCAGATCTTTATGATTACCGACGGCAAGCCTACCTGCCTGAAGGAAGGCAACGGCTACTACAAGAACTCATTTGGCCTCGACCGCAAAGTGGTCAATAAAACCCTGAATCTGGCCGCCGCCGCCCGCCGCGTCAAGATTCCGATTACCACTTTCATGATTACCTCCGACCCCTACTTACAGAAGTTCGTGGAAGAATTCACCGAAGTAAACCAGGGCAAAGCCTACTACTCGGGGCTGAAAGGGCTGGGTCAGCTGGTATTTGAAGACTACAAAAAAAATCGGCGCAAGTCGCTATAAGGCGCGTCCCATTGCTCGCAAAAACGCTTCTCATTTTCTGACTAGAAATGGGAAGCGTTTTTTTGGCTAAAGTCCCCGTTAAACTCGCCGCCAGTCGGCTGAACCTCACGCCCGCCTAGCGGGTTTAAGACCTAATGAAGCACGAAACTATCCGCACCCTGGGCGAGCTACGCGCCAGTGGTTACCAGCCCCGCACCGTAAAAGAAGAGCTGCGGGATAACCTCATTCTCAAACTAAAAAACAAGGAAGACGTGTTTCCCGGCATCTTCGGCTACGAAGAAACCGTCATTCCGGAGTTGCAGCGCGCCATCCTGGCCGGGCACCACATCAATCTGCTGGGCTTGCGGGGCCAGGCCAAAACCCGCATTGCGCGCCTGCTCATCAACCTCCTCGATGAATATGTGCCCGTAGTGGAAGGCTCGGAGCTAAATGATGACCCCTTGCAGCCGTTGTCGGTATTTGCTCGCAACCTGATTGCCGAAAAGGGCGATGACACGCCAGTAGCTTGGTGGCCGCGCCTCGACCGCTACACCGAGAAGCTCGCCACGCCCGACGTATCGGTGGCCGACCTCATTGGCGATGCCGACCCCATTAAGGCCGCGACGCTCAAGCTGCCGTATTCGGACGAGCGCGTCATTCACTTCGGCCTGATTCCGCGGGCGCACCGGGGCATTTTTGTGATCAACGAACTGCCCGACTTGCAGGCCCGCATTCAGGTGTCACTCTTCAATATTTTGCAGGAAGGTGATATCCAGATTCGCGGTTTCAAGGTGCGCCTGCCGCTCGATATCCAATTCGTGTTCACGGCCAACCCGGAAGACTATACCAACCGCGGCAGCATCGTAACGCCGCTCAAGGACCGGATTGATGCGCAGATTATCACGCACTATCCCAAGTCGGTTGAAATTGGCAAGCGCATCACCAAGCAGGAAGCGCGCATCAAAGAAGCGCAGAAAGGCCTGGTAACCAGCAATGAAATCATCCACGACCTCGTGGAGCAGGTGGCCGTGGAGGCGCGCGGCTCCGAGTTTGTGGATGCCAAGTCGGGCGTATCGGCCCGCCTCACCATCTCGGCCTACGAGCAGGTGATTGCCGGCGCCGAGCGCCGCGCCCTCATCAACGGCGAAAGCAACACCTACGTGCGCGTGGCCGACTTTATCTCGGCCGTACCCGCCATCACCGGTAAGGTGGAACTGGTGTACGAAGGCGAGCAGGAAGGCGCGGGCATCGTGGCCGAGAAGCTGATGGGCAAAGCCATCCGTACCCTGTTCCTTACCTACTTCCCCGACCCCGACAAGTCGAAGAAGCTCAAGAATCGTCCCTCGCCCTACAAAACGGTGCAGGAGTGGTTTGGCAACGGCAACACGCTCGACATTATGCACGATGCCAGCACCGCCGACTACCACGCCGCCCTCGATAAGGTGCCCGGCCTGCGCGACATCGTGAAGGAGCTGCACCCCAAGGAGAACGCCGAGATGACGTACTTCCTCATGGAGTTTTTGCTGCACGGCCTGGCCGAGCACTCCCTCATTTCGCGCAATCGCCTCACGGCCGGTGCGCAGTTCAAAGATTTGCTCTCGTCGATGTTTACCATGCCCAGCTTTGGGGATGACGATGATGAGGAAGAAGAGAAGCCGCGCAAGCGCCGTTAGCAGCGTGCCGTGGACTCTGCGAGTCCGCGAGTGAACCAGCAAAAGCCCCGCGTACCACCCGGTACGCGGGGCTTTTTACGTAGCTTCGCAGGATGTTAAAACGCCTGCACCTCCAAAATTTCACTGTCTTCGCCGATGCCGAATTTGAGTTTGGCGAGGGGCTCAATGTGCTCGTGGGAACGAATGGCACGGGGAAGACCCACGTGCTGAAAGCGGGGTATGCTATGCAACACGCATTAACTGGACGCTTACAAGCAATTAGAAACTCTTCTACCAAACAGCCCATACGGCTACTCATCATTGACCCAGCTAATAACAAACTGCAAAATGTTTTTCAGCCGGTCCCCTTTCGTGTTAGTGAATTAATTAGGCGTGGTGTTGCAACAGAAGCAGAAATAGAGATAGTGTTAGTGTATACTGGTGGGCAAGTGGGCACCTCTTTCAGTTTTTCTCTCTCCCCAGATGATAAGAAGGCCCCTGGTACTGTTTGGGCCGACGATGCTAATAAGAATGTAAACTTTATAAACCCTGTCTTTATTCCCGCTAAAGAAGTATTAGCAATGGGATGGTTGCCGCCCCTTTATGACCGCTTTAATATTCCAGTTGACGAAACTTATCCCGACCTCCTCCGCCTATTATCGGGCCCACCCTTACGCCAGCCCGAACCGGCCCACATTGTAGAAAAGCTAGCCCGACTCATTGGCGGCAAAGTCGAGGAAGAAGGCGGTCATTTCTACCTCACCGCACCCGGCCAGCCGCGCTTGGAAATGAACCTCGTTGCCGAGGGAATGCGCAAGTTTGCCACCCTTTACAAGCTGCTCGCCAACGGCACCCTCACGCCGGAAACGACTCTATTTTGGGATGAGCCGGAGGCCAATCTGAACCCGGCGCTGCTTAAGGAGCTGGCCGCCGTGCTGACGGAGCTGGCGCAGGCAGGCTTCCAAATTATACTCGCCACGCACAGCTTGTTTTTGATGCGTGAATTGCACATTCTGGCGCAGCAAACCAAGAAGCCGGTGCGCTACTTTGGGCTGTATGCCAGCGAGGAAGGTGATGTGCGGGTAGAGAGCCAAGACGATTTGATGCAGCTGCAACACATCACGGCGCTGGATGCAGAATTGACGCAGACGTTTGATTTTGAGGCCGCCCTAGATCAAGATTATGCCGGCGATTCGTGAGGGCAAGCACCTATTTGAGTTTCCCGACGCCGACGGCTGGTACGCTTTCAAATACGACGAAACCAACCCGGCCAAACCTGGCTTTTACCGGGAGCGCATCGGCGTTATCCAGATGAAAGGCCAGCCGGGCGTTAGACGAGTGGACATTGTCGCGGGTATCCAGCCTGATTTCCACGACCTGACGTTGCTGGAAGTAAAAGATTTTCGCGAAGATGAGCCGGGGCTGCGGGAAAAGGTGCTTACTGGTGAGATGCCCGCGCAAATCGTGCAAAAGGCGCTGCACACGTGGGGCGCACTCTGCTTAGGGGCGCGCCACGGCGACGAGTTGTTGCTACCCGACCTGCGGGCCGCCATCCTGCACCCGCCCCAGCAGCTGCGGGTGGTGCTTTTTCTGGCTCAAGTACCTATTCGCCAGTCACCCAACGAACGTGATACTCGCCAGAAAGAAAATAATCGGCGCAGGCAACGGCAAGGCATCCTGACGAGGATGCACAACCACTTGAAGCCCCTGGGTATTCAAAGCGATCTGGCTGACATAGATGACTTACCCAAGCGCTGCGGCTGGACGGTGACGGAGCAACCGTAAACAACTTTTGGAACATAGTTTTTATTCTTGAAATATACGTTCCAACTTATGAAACGTATATTTCAAGAATAAAAACTATGTTCCAGTATGCTTCGTCACTCGCGCCATTTTAATACCTTCTTAGGTGCCGTGCGGCACTACTTTGGCCTTGAGCAGCTGACGCTGGCTGGCTATCTGGGGTGCAGCCGCGAACTGCTGGCTAATATCGAGGCCGGCCGGCGCGAGCTCACGTCGGTGGCTACCCTGCGCCTGATGCCACTGCTGCAACTAGTGCGAGACCCCAGCACCGAGCCCGAAGACGCCTCGCTTTCGTTAGCCCCACCCAATGCCGACCCGCTGCTGGCCCGCATCAACTATTGCCGGTACCACGCCGGTAACCTACGCTACAAATTGCAAGCCCTGGAAACCCGGTTAGAATATGCCCGGCGCTGGCAGCGGGCGCTCCCGGCCCTGCTGGCCGGCCCACCCGAGCGTACCCGGGCCTGGCTGCTGCGCCGGCAAGAACAAGCCGCTGCCGACCTCGACGGCGTGGTAGCCGCTCGCTACCACCTGCTGCGCCTGCGCATCGAAGCCCTGGAAACCGAAGCGGCGGCCTTGCAACGGTTACTCCCGGCCACGGCGCCTACCCCGCCCGACGGGGCAGGGCCGGCACCCGGCAGTGTCTAATCGGGCCAACTCGGTAGCCCACAAAAAAGCCTTTCCGCGCGTGCGGAAAGGCTTTTTTGTGGGCTACCGAGTTGGCTTACGCCTGCTCGTCATTTTTCACCACGATCTTGGTGATTTCGTCGTTGCCGCGAATCTGGTCAACCACGTCCAGGCCTTCGACTACTTTGCCGAATACCGTGTGCACGCGGTCGAGGTGGGCCGTGTTCTGGCGGTCGTGGACGATGAAGAACTGCGAGCCGCCGGTGTCTTTGCCTGCGTGGGCCATGCTCAGCACGCCGCGCTCGTGGTGCTGGTGGCCGCCGCTGGTTTCGCACTTTATTTTGTAGCCGGGGCCGCCGGTGCCGGGCTGGCCTTTGGCGCCGGGCTTGGTGTTGGGATCACCGCCCTGAATCATGAAATTGGGGATAACGCGGTGAAACTTGGTGCCGTCGTAGAAGCCTTGGCTGGCCAGGTCGGTAAAGTTCTTGACGGTATTAGGGGCGTCTTGCTCGTAGAACTCAACTTTCATAACGCCCTTAGGCGTGTGGATTTCAGCGGTTTTCATTCGGAAACAACTTTTAATAAAGGGTAGGAAATTGCCCAGGTTAACCGGTAGGACCCCCTGCGAAGGTAAAACAGGCGCGGCGGGCGAGGGTTTCGGCGAACCGAACGGCCCAGTTACTACGTAAAGCGAACTTCGGATAGTTACTCCTTACAACCCTTTCTGTTCTTTTTAATGAAAAAGATTCTGTTACCCGTTGCCACAGCGTTGGCGCTGACCTTGGGCCTGGCTAGCTGCGGCGATAAAACCAGCGAAACCACGACCAGCACGGAGACGAATACCACCAGCCCCGCCGACTCGGTAGCGGCGATGGCCGGCGACTCGGCCCGCATGGCCAAGCCCGGCGGCGTACTGGTAGATGGCGTGGCGATGACCGCCGACAAAGACATTGTAGACAACGCAATGGGCGCTAAGAGCGTGAGCACGCTCGTATCGCTGGTAAAGCAGGCCGGCCTCGTCGAAACGCTGAAAGGCGCGGGTCCCTTCACCGTATTTGCCCCCACCAACGACGCGTTCAATAAGCTGCCTAAGGCGGCAATAGCGGCCCTCACCGAGCCCGCCAACCTGGCCAAGCTGAAGGGCGTGCTCACCTACCACGTCATTCCGGGCCGCCTGGTAGCCGCCGACCTCAAGGATGGCCAGGAATTGACCACCGTGAACGGCGAAAAGTTACACATTACGGTGAAAGATGGCAAAGTGATGATCGGCAATGGCAAAGATGCCCCGGCCACTGTGCAAATCGCCGACGTGATTTCGAAAAACGGCGTCACCCACGTGATCGACACCGTAGTGCTGCCACTAGCCCAATAAAAAATAATGGTTAATGCATCAGGGGTTAGTGGTTAATACCGTTCTAAATTATTGAACGGTATTAACCACTAACCCCTGATGCATTAACCATTACTCAAAGTCCGGCATCTTCCGATACGCGCTGGGCGAAGCTGGCCCAGTCCACATCGGGCTGGTTGAGCGCGACGGTGGCCGTGAGGCGGTCGCGGATGAGGTTGGCGAAGGGCATCGGCACCTCGTTCTTGTAAGCCTCCTGCACCACGAGGTTCATATCCTTGCGAATGATGGCGGGCGGTGCGCCCACCGGCTGGTAGTGCTGCTCGGCAATGAGCTTACCGTAGCTCTTGTAAATGGGATTGTTGAAGAGCGTGCTGGTCAGCATTTCGTAGAAGCCGATGCGGTCGAGGCCACATTTTTCGGCCAGCGTCAGGGCCTCGGACATCCCCTCAATGACCGTGCCGAGCAGGAAATTGCCGCAGAGCTTAGCCACGCTGGCCGCCCCGGGGTCGTCGCCAAAATCGTGGGTGCCCTGACCAATGGCGGCCTGCGCGGCCTTCAGGCGCTCGCGCGCTACGGCCGGGCCCGACGAGCCTACCCATAGGTTGCCCGCCGCGGCTACGTCGGGCTTGCCAAACACCGGCGACGCTACCAGTGCCGAGCCGTGCGCGGCGTGCACCTCGGCCAGCCGGCGGTTGGTATCTGGGGCGACGGTGCTGCACGAGGCGTGGATGGCTCCCGGGCGTAGGGCGCTCAAGATGCCGTTGGGGCCCGTGGTTAGCTCCTCCAGAGCGCGGTCGTCGGTGACCATCGTAAACACGATATCGGCCTCGCGCACGGCGTCGGCTGGCGTGGCGGCGACGGTGGCGCCCTGCTGGCGCAGGAGCTCAGCCCGCTCGGCGGTGCGGTTGTATACGGTGAGAGGAAAACCGGCTTTGAGCAGGTTGGCAGCCATCGCCGCGCCCATGCTGCCCAGGCCCAAAAAAGCAATTTTATCAGCCATGAAAATTGAAGAAAAGATGTGAATGAGCCGAGTGTACGCAGGAATAACGGCGTGGGACTAGGCGCGGAGTTAGAGCGGTTCTTAAGCTGATGTACGGTACCCCACCCCCGGTCCCTGCCCTTTGGGAGAGGGGAGCCTTTCGTCTTTTAACGCTAGCGAGCGTCGGGCTCCCCTCTCCCAAAGGGAGGGGTCGGGGGCAGAGCTGTTAACTTCTAGCGATGACAGGCAAAAAACGTCTGAAATTCTGGGCGAAATAGAGTTGAGCATCGCTGATGGCTTGTTGGACGTGTAGCAGCAAATAATTGCTAGCTAAGGTATTAATAAGCGCCATATTAGCCGCAGCGAGGGGGTGGCGGATGCCATTACTGTCCTGCTTAAAGTGGACATCTCGGGTGCGATGCAACTTATTTTCGATGCGCCAGTGGCCGCGAATGCCCGCGGCCAACTCGGCGACGGGCGTGGTGCGTAAACTCGTCAGGTAGTAGCGCGTTTGCTGGGTTGTTAGCTGCGCCCGTTGTACGGTCTTAACCACGACGACGACGCGCGCCAACCCGGGCCAGGTCGCTGCCAGGTCGGCCTCGTTGCATGCATACACACTTGTCTGCCAAGTGGCAGTAGCTCCCCGGCGGTGTTCCTGCACCTGAATTGTCGCCTGGGCGGGGCAGGGATCGGCCTGGTGCCAGGCCGCGATACGGGCCCGTAGCTTGGGCTGGTTGCCTTTGACTTGCAGCACGTAGTCGTTGCCGCTGGCTACGATGGCGGCGGCCGTTTTTTTTGGGCGTGCAGCGCATCGAGCGTGCGCACGATGCCCCGGTCCTGGAAGTCGGTGAGCAGGGTGCGCAGCAAGGCTACTTCGCCCGTTTTCTTGTCCGTATAGTCTTGCAGGGCCACCGTTAGGCCCGTGCGTTGGGCGTAGAGGCTCACCACAGAGACAAACGTTTGCCCAGCTTCTTGGGCCGCCTGCACGGTTGAGCGCAGGCTTTGCCCGTCGCCGGCCACCCAGTCGCCGGCCTGGGCCTGGGCATTGAAGTAGTGGTTGAAGGCCTGGGCAAGGGCCTTCTTATCAAGGGCTTGCAGCAGCTTGCGCACACTCACATGCGAGGGCAGGCCGTGGGCCAAGGCGAAGTAGTCGGTGAAGAAGGCGGCATTGCTGCGGCCGAAGGCACTGATTTTGCGGTAGCCGATATAGCCACTGGCCGTGGCCAGAAAGATGAGCCAGAGTAGGGCGGACAGCGGGTAGCGCTGGCCTTGCGCGCGACGCGGGTCCGTGATTTGAGCGAAGAAAGCGGTCAAGTCCATGATTTATACGTGGTTTGAACGCCTATAACCTACTCACTACCCCAGAAGTTAACAGCTCTGCGCTCCCCCGGTGTCGCGGCTAGTGGCTTCTGCCTGCGCTAGAGTGTCGTATTGTAACGATAAAAAGAGCCGATGGTGGGCCTACTCCTTAGTGCCGGTTGTCCTCGTCGGCTAGCATGCTGAGGTAGCTTTCGTAGCGCGGCACGGCCAGCTGGCCTTTATCGACGGCTGCGATGACGGCGCAGCCGGGCTCGTGCACATGGCGGCAATTGTGGTAGCGGCACTGGTTGAGCAGTGCGCGCATCTCGGGAAAGTAGCCGGCTAGCTCGGCTGCTGGCACGTCGACAAGGCCCAATTCTTTGATGCCAGGCGTATCGATGAGGTAGGTGCCCGGCGCCACTTCCAGCATTTCGGCGAAGGTGGTGGTATGTTTGCCTTTGTCCGAAAATGCGCTGATTTCGGCCGTTTTCAGGTCCAGATCGGGCACCAGCGCGTTGATGAGGGTGCTTTTACCCACGCCCGAGTGGCCCGAGAGCAGTGAGGTTTTGCCCGGCAAAAGCGCTTCTACGGCGTCCACGTTATCGCCCGACTCAGCGGCGCACAGCACGCTGGGATAGCCCACGCTGGCGTACATGCCCGCAATCTGGCGCTGGTAGTCCAGCGTGTCTTCATCGTACAGGTCTGACTTATTGAAAATGAGCAGCGCCGGAATGTGGTAGGCCTCGGCCGTTACCAAAAACCGGTCAATAAAGCCAAACGAGGTGGCCGGCGATACCAGCGTTACCACCAGCAGAGCTTGGTCGAGGTTGGCGGCCACAATGTGGGCGTGCTCGCTCTTATGCACCGAGCGCCGGATGATGTAGTTGCGGCGCGGCGCAATAGTATGAATCACGCCCGCGCCCTCCGACTGCTCGGGCAGGTCAAAGTTTACCACGTCGCCCACGGCCAGTGGGTTGCTCACCTTCAGCCCAATATTCTTAAACTTGCCCCGCAACCGGCAGCGGTAAAGCTGGCCCGTGCCCTGGCCGCGCACCACGTACCACGAGCCGGTAGATTTGACGACAATTCCGGTCATTTAACAGCTATCATTTATCATTTAACAGAAAAGTAGGGCCACATATTAAGGACGACGCAAAGCTCAGCTAGAGGTCGGCGCCCAGTTGATAAATGTTAATTGTTAACTGTTAATTGAGTTAAAATGCGCCCCGTTGCTCCCGCGTGGGTATGCACGTATTCGAGGCTCACATCTTGGACTTTAAGGCGGGCTTCTTCATTATAATACAAGCGGTCGAAAGCCAATTCCAGCTCCTGCGCCGAAGCCGCCGGAAAGGCACAGCCCAGTGCTATCAGTTCCTGGGCTTCCTGAAACTTGTGGTAGCGCGGTCCAAAAAAAACGGGCAGCCCAAAAGCCGCTGCTTCCAGCGTATTGTGCAGTCCTGCCCCAAACGCGCCGCCTACGTAAGCAAAGCGCCCAAAGCGATACAACTGGCTGAGCATTCCCACGTTATCGATGAGTAACAGCCGAGCCTCGGCCACCGTGTCTGGGCTAGCCTGCGAGTAGCGCACCGTGAGGCCGGGCATAGCGGCCTCCACCTCCCGCAAGTGGGTTTCCGAGACCTCGTGCGGCGCCACCACAAAGCGCATCGTGCGGGCGTGCTTGCGCAATAGCGGCGCCAGCGCGGGCAGGTCTTCGGGCCAGATGCTGCCGGCCACCAGCGCCGGCGCGCCATCGGCCACAAAAGCCTCCACCAGCGGCAGCGACCGCGGAGCCGCCAGCGCCGTCGCGGCCACGGTGTCGAAGCGCGTGTCGCCGGCCACGCTCACGTGGGTTAGCCCCGCCCGGCGCAGCAGCGCAGCCGATTCCTCATTCTGGGTAAAAATGTGGGTAAGCTGGGTTAAAATTTCGCGAAAGAATCCGCCCCAAGGCCGAAAAAATACCTGGCTCGGCCGAAAAATAGCCGCCACTACCACCGCCGCAATACCGCACTGCCGCAGCTCGCGCAGGTAATAGTACCAAAACTCGTACTTCACGAAGATGGCTAGCTTGGGCTGCACCAACTGCACAAACTCGCGGGCGTGGCTAGCCGTGTCAAGCGGTAAGTAGAACACGTAGTCGGCACCTGGCCAGTTCTTGCGCACTTCGTAGCCCGAGGGCGAGAAGAACGTGAGCACGATTTTATGGCTGGGATATTGCCGCCGCAGGCCCTCAATGAGCGGCCGGCCCTGCTCAAACTCCCCCAGTGAGGCGCAGTGCACCCACAGGCGCGGGGCAGCTTCGGCAGCCAACGTCTGCGCGATGTGCGGCAGCAAGCCTTGCCGGCCCGCAACCCAAGCCGCGGCTTTCGCATGAAACGGGGCTGCTAGCCGCAGCAGCAACGCGTAGAGGGCTAACCCCAGAGAATATAGAAAACGCAACTAGAAAAGCCGCACCCGGCATCAGGCCGGGTGCGGCTGCAAAATTACAACCTGCCGTAGGCTGGGCGCTTATTTGTCGGCTTCCCAGTTGGCGGGGCAGGTTTCGCCGTGTTCCTCAAAGTGTTGCAGGGCATCGACCATGCGCAATGTATCGGAAATGCGGCGGCCCAGCGGCCGGTCGTTCACCAGCTGGTGGCGCACAATGCCGTCTCGGTCAATCAAAAACAGCCCCCGGTAGGGCTGGGGAGTGCCCACAAAGACCATTTCGCCGCCTTCGCTGTAGTCATAATGGCCGGCTAGCACGTCGTAGTTGGCCGCAATAGTCTTGCTCGTATCAGCCACCAGCGGGTAGGTAACGCCTGCGATGCCGCCCTCGGCCTGGGGTGTGCGCAGCCAGGCTTGGTGCACTTGGTGCGAGTCGGTGCTACAGCCGATAACGGCCACGCCCCGCCGCTCAAATTCGGGCAGCAGCTCTTGGAAAGCCAGCAGCTCGGTTGGGCAAAGGCCCGAAAAATCGGCCGGGTAAAAGAAGAACAGCACGTAGCGCTTACCTAAATAACGGTCGAGCGAAAATTCTTCCTCAACCTGCGAGCCGATAACGGCAAATGCTTTGAAAGAAGGAGCGCGCTTACCAACGAGAACAGCCATGATTTTAAGGGAGTTAGAAGGGTAGAAAAGGAAGTAGTAGGAGAGGAGCTGACCCACCAGCGTGATTTATTGGGTAGGAGCAGCGCTGCCTTTGGCGCCGCTAATAACCTGGGTGCCTTCCTTACTCCAAAACCTGCCAAACAGTTATTCGCGCACCAAAAACTGGAACGTATGGCGCGTGCGCTGCTCTAGCAGCAGCGCCCGGCCGGCGGTGAGGCGCTCGATGCTGGCTTGGTCGTAATTTTTGATGGTAAAGAGTACTAGCTCGCTATTGTACTGCACTCGAAACTGCCCTTGCAGCAGCGCCAGCAGCCGCTGCACGCGCGCCTCGGCGTAGTCGGTGCACACTGAAAAGCTGATGGCGGAGTTTTGCATCAAATTGATTTTGAGCCGGGCCTGGGCGAGGGCTCCAAAAATAACCTCCAGGTTTTCTTCCGAAATAAACGCAAAATCCTTGCTCTCAAACGAGAGCAAACACTGCCCGCCCTTGCGAATAAAGGCCGGGGCCAGCGGTGGATGTTGGCAATCGTGGATGAGTGTGCCTTCGGCCGCCGGGTCCAAAAATGACTTCACCCGCAGCAGAATGTGGCGGTCGGCCAGCGGCTTCAGCGTCTTGGGATGGATGACACTGGCTCCGTAATAAGCCATTTCGATGGTTTCCTGGTAGCTGATTTCGGGGTAGCGCACGGTATCGGCAAAGAGCTTGGGGTCGGCATTGAGCAGGCCCGCCACATCCTTCCAGATGGTCACCGCCTCGGCCCGCAGGCAGTAGGCAAAGATGGCGGCCGAATAGTCGGAGCCCTCGCGGCCGAGCGTAGTAGTAGCCTTTTTCACCGTTCCGCCCAGAAATCCCTGCGTCACTACCGGGCCCGCCGCCAGCAAGGGCGGTACTACTTTGGCAATTGCAGCTTCAGTAATGATCCAGTTAACGTGGCCTTCCCGCCAATTGCGGTCAGTACGAATAAGTGGCCGGCAGTCGAGCCACGTTGTTTGGTGGTGGAGGCTTAGCGCAAACACCACCAGCCGCGAAGCTAGCAGCTCGCCAAAGCTTACTATCTGGTCGTATTGCTGGTCATAGTCGCCACGCGGGTTTACAGCCGCCAGGTGCTGGTCTAGCTCTTCAAAATGCTCATCGACCGCATTATATAAATTCTCGGCATCGCTAGCCTTGGTAGCTGAGTGCTCTTGATTTAAGGCTGACGCGGCGGCCCAGTGAAATTCTTTGAGGTGCTCAACCTGGCTTTCGTAGGCCTGCCCAGCATACGCCAGCCTAAAAATCTCCTCCAGCGCGTTCGTCGTTTTGCCCATCGCCGATACTACGATGAGCAGCGGCTGGCCCGGCGCCGTCGTTTCGACAATGTGCTTGAGGTTGAGAATGGCCGCCGCATCCTTCACCGAGGCGCCCCCGAATTTGTAGACTTGTAAGCCCGTCAGTTCTTTTTCCATAAAGCCTCAAAATTAGCCCTGCCGCCGCGTTTCGGCCGTGGCTAGCCGTGCGCTAACTTCTGACCCGTTGGCTTACTAAGCCCCCGCAAATTCGTGCGGCCCGTTTGTGTAAAAAAAAGTATTGACCACTAAAAAAGGCGGTTTCCACTCGTGGGAACCGCCTTTTTAACTTTTATGTCCCGTCCGGGTATGTGTTGACACCTTTTTCCAAGCTGTCATGCAAGAGCCCGAAGAGAAACAAGTTAGGCGTAGTCAGCGCGACTACAGCCTGGCCTTTAAATTGGCCGTGGTGGGCGAGGTAGCCCGCGGCGAACTAAGCAAAAAACAGGCAAAACACCGCTACGGCATTCAAGGGCGCTCCACGGTGCTGGTCTGGTGCCGCAAGTATGCCACCCACTTTGCTACCTTTCAAGCGGCTGGACGCACTTCCCCCGGCCAGCCCCTGGCCGTGGAGCAGACCCCGGAGCAACGCATCAAGCAGCTGGAAACGGAGCTGCGCGACCAAAAGAAACTGGCAGCGAAGCAGTTAAAAGATGCGCAGGACTTGAACCTGCTGCTGCGTACGATGCTACAAGTGGTGGAGGAGGACCACGGCATCCCCCTGCCAAAAAAGTCTTTTCGCCGGCCGTTTCCCGGCTGGTCGGCCAAAAAAAGCTGAGCACTCAGCGCAGCTGCGCCCTCTACGGGGTCTCGCGCCAAGGCCTCTACCAGTGCCGGGACCGCCAGGCCCAGCAAGCGGCCCGCGCCCAACAGGTGCTGGTCGAGGTGCAGGCCGTGCGCACGCTACTGCCCCGCCTGGGCACGCGCAAGCTGCTGCACAAAATCGCCCCCCGCCTGCACGCCCAGGGCCTGGCCTGCGGGCGCGATGCCCTCTTCACCCTGCTGCGCCGCCAGCAGTTGCTGGTGCCCCGTAAACGCAGCTTTACCAAGACGACCAACTCGCACCACCGCTTTCATAAACACCCGAACCTGGTCAAAGACGCGCCGAAGCCAACGGCCCCTAACCAGCTCTATGTGAGTGATATCACGTATCTGCCTACCCGTCAAGGTACCGTCTACTTAAGCCTGGTCACCGACGCTTATTCGCGCAAAATCGTCGGCGCGCACGTACACAGCAGCTTGCACACGGCCGGTTGTCTGGCCGCGCCGGCCTGGCGCAGGCCGTGCGCCAGGCCGGCGCGGCCGCCAGCGGTTGCGTGCACCACTCCGACCGCGGCAGTCAGTACGCCTCTGATGCCTACCAGACTGCCCTGACTAACGCGAAGCTGCGCTGCTCCATGACCGATGGCTACGACTGCTACCAGAACGCGCTAGCTGAGCGCGTTAACGGCATTTTGAAAGACGAACTCCTCTTTGTGCTGCCCGACGACCTGGCCCAGGCTCGCCTGCTGGTCCAGCAGGCGGTACACCTCTACAACGAAGAACGGCCGCATCTAGCCCTGAACTATTTAACCCCCAACCAAGTCCAGCAGCACGCAAAAACCCCCGCCGGAAAATCCGAGCGGGGGCCGTGCCTTATTCCTGTCAACATTTAACCGGACGAGACATTATCGTAAAGATGGGTGCTACGCCAACCTAAGCTTGTTCCGTACCTTCTTCCGTCGAGGGCTCCGTGCTGGGGGCCGCCCCGTAAGGCACGTTCTGGCTCACGATGCCATACCAGGTTACTAGTTTTTTGATGTCGGAAATATACACGCGCTGGCGGTCGTACTCAGGCAGTACTTCGCCCAAAAAGCTCGTTAGCTCCGCCTCCGACGACTTATTGGTCAAGGGCACATCAGCGCCGTATTTCTGATGAATATTTTCAAATACCTCCGTCAGCGGCACCGTCTCGTCCGAGTCTTGGCTGTAGATTCCGATCTCGCTCAGCAGCGATACTTTATTGCTGGCCGGGGCTAGCGTACGCGTGGCTTTGGCATCGAGCGACTCCACTAGTACGCCGTGGCGAGCCGGTTTCACCAGCCGAAACAACCCACTCTGGCCACTGATGGCGGCCAGCTCTTTCAAATCGTAAGGCATTCTTTTTTGAATTTAGGAAATAGCAGCGACAAACTAACTGGTAAGCAGTAGGCAATTTGTACGCGCTACGTCGCAGGTAAAAATTAATTTTCCACCGTGTTCAAGCCCGTCACGCCGAGCTTGAAATCAATGGGTAAGCTAGTTAAAATTGGGTATTCGGGCTTCTTGAATTTGAGCAGGCGCACTACGCGTAGCGCTTCTTCGCCCGTCCCGCCGCCTACTTGCTTCACCAGCTTGACGCCCTGCATGGTACCATCAGTATTAAGCGTAAAGCTTACGATGCAGCGCCCCTGCATGCGGTTGCGCTTAGCTAGCAGCGGGTACTTAAGCTCTTGGGCGATAAAAGCATACATTGCCTCCTGGCCGCCTTCATAGTAGGCCGCCACTGGGATATTCGTCCCCACGTGGCTAAGGCCCGTATCCTGCTCCGGTTGCGCTGGCGTCTGGGAAGTTGGGGTAGTATTCGGTTTAGCCGTTTGGGCGTGGGCGCCGCCAGCGGCCAGCAGGCCCAGGGCTAGCGAAAAAAGCAGAGGCTGTTTCATGAAATAGTAAGCGACTTGGAAAGTAAGGCTACCCATTGGGCAATTGGCGGGCCAAAAGTACTTACGCGCCCGCCGCATCGGCTGCTACTTGGCGGTTTACCTCCTCAATAAAATTGAGCACTTCGTCGCGCCCCACCGCTGTTTCGGCCGATGTCACGAAGTGCCGGGGTAGCTCGTCCCAAGTTTCGTGCATCTTCGTCAGGTAAGCATTGATTAACTCATGGGTGCGGCTAGCCGACTGTTTGTCAGTCTTCGTAAAAATCATCACAAACGGCACGCCGCTAGCCCCTAGCTTCTCCATAAATTCCAGGTCGGCCGCCTGCGGCGAATGGCGCGAGTCGAGCAGCACGCACACGCATGTCAGGTTTTCGCGCTTGGTCAGGTAAGCATTGATCATTTTGCTCCAGTCGGCCCGCGAGGTTTTGCTTACCCGGGCGTAGCCGTAGCCAGGCAAATCGACCAAATACCATTCATTATTAATGCTGAAATGGTTGATGACCTGCGTTTTGCCAGGAGTGCTCGAAGTCTTGGCCAGGGCTAGGCGGCCCGTAAGCATATTAATCAGTGACGACTTACCCACGTTGGAGCGCCCAATAAAGGCGTACTCGGGCCGGTTGGGTGGGGGGCAGGCGGCCACCTGGGTGTTGCTGCTCAAAAAACTTGCTTCACGAATTAGCATACTTGGGTTACCTAATGGACAATGCGGGTACAAAGATGCGTCGGCTTGCGGCCGGCAGCTAGCGAGTTGCAGTTTAGCCCCTTCGCTTATCGCTCAGTAACCCCTTGTTTTTTAGCTGCTGCCACTATATTTGTGTGGCTTATACCGGCCGACTAGTAAGCTTTTTAAAAAGCATTCAATACGGTTAAGCTGGTATATTTGTCACCATTACCTAAATAGTACTTACCCAGTGTGCGGTACTTGAGTCGTACGAACGGCCAACCCTACTGCAAAAAAATAGTATAAGCCGCCGAAATGCATGGCGTTAGTGCTTTGCCCTACGGTAATTCTTCGGATATCTACAACTTCCGCCCTCTCTTTTAAATTCTCCAAACACCCTTTTTCAATGGACAACCTCTCCAAAAGGCTACTGCAAGCTTCTTGCGCACTAGCCCTGACCTCAGCCGTAGTTACTTCGGCCCAGGCTCAGAGCACCCGCAAGGACCTGCAGACCGGCAACAAGCTGTTCAACCAGGAAAACTATCGCGCCTCCATTCCTTACTACGAGCGGGTGCTAGCCAAAGACCCGAATAACGCGACGGCTCTGTTCCGGGCTGGGGTAGCTTACTTGGCTTTTGACAAAGAAAAGGCGAGCGATTATATTTATAAGGCGCAGAAAATTAAGCCGAAAGTGTCGCGTGATGTGGAATACTGGCTCGGCCGGGTTGACCACCTCAACTACAATTTCGATGAGGCTATTACGCACTACCAAGCGTACAATGCCACGCTGAAGAAAAAAACCGACTCGCGCCGCGAAGAAGTAGCGCAGCTCATCCAGCATAGCAAAAACGCTAAAATTCTGTTCAACTCGCCCAAGGATATCTTCGTGAAGAACCTGGGCCCGACGGTGAACACGCAGTATGCCGAACACAGCCCGGTTATCTCTTCGGATGATAAAATGCTGATCTATACCACTCGTACTAACCCCGCTGATATCCCAGGCTTGGCGCAAACCCGTGCTACTGGCAAAAAAGCGGTGGCCGCCGACGGTGAGTATTTCGAGGGAATTGTTGAAACCAAGCGTATCGACGCCGATAACTGGGAAAAGCCCCGTTCGCTCGCTGCTTCGCTCAACAGCAAAGGTCACGATGCCTCTAACCAGTTGTTTGACAACGACACCAAACTGCTGATGTATCGCGACGATGAAGATGGCGATATCTTCGTGTCGGAGCGCAATGGCACGGATTGGGCTCCTCCTACCAAGCTCAACAGCAATATCAACTCAAAGGCCCGCGAAGGCGATGCCTACATCACGCCCGATGGCCTGACGCTATATTTCGCTACGGGTAAGTACTCAGAGGACAACAACCTTGATTTGTACTACAGCACTCGTAAAGCTGGTGGTGACTGGGGCCCGGCTAAGTCACTGGGTGGTGTCATTAATACGAAAGACGACGACGACAGCCCGTATATTAGCCGTGATGGTAAGACGCTGTTTTTCAGCTCTAGAGGCCATAATACGATGGGCGGCTACGACATTTTCCAGTCGAAGTACGACAGCATCAGCCACAAGTGGGGCCGGCCCGAGAACATGGGCTATCCCATCAACACGCCCGACGATGACTCGTACTACCGCCTTGCTCCTGATGGCTCGTATGCTTACCTAAGCTCGTACCGCATCGGTGGCTACGGCGAGAAAGATATTTACACTATCAGCTACATCAAGAACGCGACCATTATGGGTACCGTGTTCTCAAAGCGTGATAGTACCCAGGTAATTCCGGGCGTAGAATTGGTGTTCAGCGGCACCCAGGCTGATAAGACGGCCATCAGCTTCCGCGATGTAACCAAAACGCCGGGTGGCGACTACCGCGTGAGCTTGCTCTCGGGCCGCACCTACCAGGTGGCCGTCAATAAAGATGGTAAAAATATTGAGACCCAGGAGTTTGCGGTGCCGGTTTCGACTAACGATTCGACGACCATCACCAAAAACTTCTATGTCAACTACATTGATACGACGCAGAACGACATTAGCCGTTTCGGGAAGATTTACTTCGATACGGATAAGTACACCCTGCGCCCCGAGTCTATCACTACGCTGAAAAACATCTCGGCTGTTTTGAAAGCCAACACTGGTCTCAATATTTCGATTGAGGGCAATTGCGACTCGCGCAACACGGATGAGTACAACCTGGTACTCGGCCAGAACCGCGCCGATGCTGCCAAAAACTACCTCGTAAAGCAGGGCGTGGCTAGCAGCCGCCTTACTACGGTGAGCTACGGTGAGCGCCGCCCGGCGGCCCCCAACGATTCGCCCGAGAACATGCAGCTCAACCGTCGCGACGAGTTCCGGGTGGTGCTGAAAGAAGGCGAAAAGATGCCCGTAATTCAGCCCGCAGCTTCAACTCCTGCTTCCGCTCCGATGGCGCCGGCCCCTGGCAGCCCCGCTCAGCCGCTGCCCGGCAAGAGCAAAGTGCGGATGGCCGATGGCACCAAAGTAAAAACTAAGGTGGATGAGGATAGCGACAAAGTAAAAGTGAAAACCAAAGGCGCCGCCGGCGAAAAATCGAAAACGATTTCGAAAGACGGCGAGCTTGACTCGAAAGCTAAAGATGCTTCGGGCGAAAAAGCCAAAGTGAAAGCCAAAGCCGAATAAGGAACCGCAGCTTTGCTGAAAAAGAAGACGGCCGGACAAACAGTCCGGCCGTTTTTTTGTCCTGCTTGTAACGCTGGCTTTTGATAAGCCGCGCAATTTTTTGTCCTGCACTACCGTTCTTTGCATTCCTCCTATGGCTGTAGTACCCTACAAAGAAGACGCCGCCGATAAAAAATCGCAAGTGGCAAAGATGTTCGATAACATCGCTGGGAAGTATGATTTTCTGAATCATTTCCTGAGCGTGGGCACCGACATTTACTGGCGGCGTAAAGCGGTGGACGAGCTCAAGGACCTGCGCCCGGTGCGCATCTTGGATATTGCCACCGGCACGGCTGACTTTGCTATCGAGACGCTGCGCGCGGCCGCCCCCGATGCCCTGGTGACGGGCGTCGACATTTCGGCTGGCATGCTGGAAGTGGGGCGACAAAAGCTAGTGGATAAGAAGCTAAGCCACCGCATCAAGCTGGAACTAGCCGATTCCGAAAATCTACCCTTCGACGATAATGCCTTCGATGCCGTCACGGCCTCGTTTGGGGTGCGCAATTTTGCCCATCTCGAGCGTGGGCTAGCCGAGATGCGCCGCGTGCTGCGGCCGGGTGGCCAGCTCGTCATCCTGGAGTTTAGCAAGCCTACCGCCTTTCCGCTCAAGCAAGCGTACAATTTTTATTTCAGTCGGGTACTGCCAGTTTTTGGGAAAGTTATTTCCAAAGACCAAAGCGCGTATACCTACCTGCCCGAGTCAGTGCAGGCGTTTCCCGACGGTGCCGAGTTCGTAGCCATTTTGGGCCGCGTCGGCTTTACCAATCCTGCATGGCAACCCCTCACGTTCGGTATCAGCTCCATCTACACCGCCCGCAAATAGGCTGCTATAGCGGCCTGCTGCTTGCGGCGTTGCTATTGCTGGCTAGCCCAGCCCTGGCCCAGCGTAAGCGCAGCGATGCCATCGACCGCACGCGCAAGGGGCACATTCAGGGGATTACGGTCGAAAACTTATCAAACTACAATGACCGGTTCTTTCGGCCGGGTATTTACATTGCCCCCAACTTCTCGCGCTTCTTCATCGAGCAGTCGGCGGCTTATATCCAAGCGGCCCAGCAGGGGCGGGGCATTGCAGCCAATGCGATCATCAGCCCAGGGTTTGGCGTTGGGTTTATTGGAGATATCCGACTGGGTAATGCCAGCACGCCTTTCCACTTACGCTTTACGCCGGGTCTCAATTTTCTGACGCGCCGGGTAGAGTTTACGGCGCGCGGGGTGGGCGGAGCCGATACCATTCGTACCCAAGAGGTTGGCACTACCCAGCTTGAGCTACCGCTGCTGCTCAAATACCAATCGACTCGGCGGCGCAATACGCGCTTCTACATGATTGGTGGCATCAAGCCCAGCTTTGCCGTAACGCAGCGGCAGAACACCCCGGCTATCAATCAGTTGAGCGTTACTAAAGACGACGTGATGCTTGAATATGGCGTCGGCCTCGATTTGTTTTACCCATATTTTAAGTTTGGGCCGGAGCTGCGATTTTCGCACGGCCTCCGAAATATTCTGGAGCCGCGCAACAATACGTATAGCAATGCGCTACAAAGCTTGCGGACCAATACGGTGACGCTGTACCTCAATATTGAATAGTGCCTGGCGCCGCTAGTGGCGGTGCAGGCCGAGTGCCGATTAAGTAGATTGTATGAAAACTGCCTTAATAACGGGAGCTTCCTCCGGTATTGGACGAGCTACTGCGGTAGCCCTAGCCGGCGCCGGCTTCCAGCTAATCCTAACCGGCCGGCGGCGCGAGCGCCTAGAGCAGCTAGCTCAGCAGCTAGCTCCAGTGCCGGTGCACTTGCTTACATTCGATGTGCGCGACCGGGCGGCGGTCGAAGCTGCTTTGGCCGAGCTGCCAGCGGCTTTTGAGCACGTTGAGGTGCTTATTAATAATGCGGGCAATGCGCACGGGCTATCCCCGATTCAGGAGGGTGACCCGGCCGACTGGGATGCCATGCTCGATGGCAACGTGAAAGGGCTGCTTTACGTGAGCCGCACCGTGCTGCCGCGCATGGGCCAGGGCGGTTTTATTGTCAATATCGGCTCGATTGCGGGCCATGAGGCCTACGCTAATGGCAATGTGTATTGCGCTTCCAAGGCAGCGGTAGCGATGCTTACGCGCACCATGCGGCTTGACCTGCTGCCGCGCGGCATTAGGGTGGCTGAAGTAGCTCCCGGTATGGTCGAAACCGAGTTCTCGGAAGTGCGTTTTAAAGGCGATACCCAAAAAGCTGCTAACGTGTACAAAGGCGTTGAGCCGCTCCAAGCGCAGGACATAGCCGAGCTGATTCAGTTTATCGTGACGCGTCCACCCCACGTGCAGATTGCCGAAGTAATCATATTTCCGGCGGCCCAGGCCGCGGCAGCTACCGTTCGCCGCGACGCGTAGCTTGGTTCTGGTCTGCTGCGGCATGGAACTGCCGCAGCAGACCGGCCTCTAGCGTGTGGCCCCCGACAAACGTATGCGTGCTCACCTGGGCGCCGTGCTGCCGTAGTATGGCAGCCTGCTGGTGCAGTTTAGCAGGGCTCACGTATTCGTCCTGCTCGCCACTCACTAGCGCCACGGGTAGCTCCCGGAGCAAGGTTTGCGCTTCAGTTGCCTGAATATCAACGGGAAAATCGCCGGCCCATAGCACCAACTGTTGCGGCCGCAATCTAGCAGGGTGGCTAGCCAGCCAGCGGCTCACGGTAGCGGTACCCTGCGAAAATCCCAGCACAGTAAGCCTAGCCGTGGGCGGAAGCCCCGCCGAAAGCTCGTCGAGTAGAGTAGTGAGGTAGTCAGCCTGATCTGCGATTTCGGCTAAGCGGTCGGCCTTCGTCATCCAAGAGGCACCGACGCGGCCCTCAGTACCGTTGAGATAAAAGCGCGCCAGCGCCTCGGGTGCTACGATGACCGTGCCAGCCGGATCGGCCGCCTGGAGCGGCGCAAAATGCCGGATAAAGTACTCGGCCAGCTGCCCGTAGCCGTGCGCTACCAACCAGAGCTGCTGCGTAGCTGGCGAAATTTCACCAAGCTGCTGGTAGCGTGCCGTGCGACGGACAGAAATATGACGTTCCAAAAGGAGTAGATTTATTGGGGATCAGCGAATTATGAAGCAAGCAAGCCAAGCTGCTGACTAGCTGCGGCTACCAAAAATGGCGCTGCCCACTCGCACCAACGTACTGCCTTCGGTCACGGCGAGCGGGTAGTCGGCGCTCATGCCCATAGATACTTCGCGAAAGCTTTTAGTATTAGCAAAATAAGTAGCTTTTAAATACTCAAAATGCTGCCGGAGTTGTCGAAACTCGGCGCGTACCAGGGCTTCATCGGGCGAGTGGGTAGCGATGCCCATAACGCCAGTGAGCTGCACGTGGCGAAAACGCTGGTACTCGGCCGATTGCAGAATCTCTTCGGCCTCGGGTAGACTCAGGCCCGTCTTGGTTTCCTCCTGGGCAATGTGAAATTGGAGAAGCCCGCAAATGGTGCGTTGATGACGAGCTGCTTGCTTTTCCAATTCAATTAGTAAACGCAGGCTATCAATGCTTTGCACCGTGTGCACGAAGCTGGCCAAGAACTTTACCTTGTTGGTTTGCAACTGGCCGATTTGGTGCCACTCTACATCGGCTGGTAGCTCGGGCTGCTTAGCGGCCATTTCCTGCACCCGGTTTTCGCCAAAAATGCGGGCGCTGGCCGCGTACGCTTCTTGCAGCCGCTCGACGGGATGCGTTTTGGTAACGACGACCAACCGCGCCGCTGTGCCGGCCAAAGAGGCTTCGATTGTGGCAATATTTTCGGCAATAGACATACAATCGTTTTTGTGAAATACCGGGAATAAGCGTCGGGTTATTGAGTACTTAGTCCTCTAGCACGTTGTTTAAAAAAGTGGATTTGAGCCCGAGCCAGAGCAGCCAGAGCAATAGCCCAGCTTCTAGGTAGGGACGATAATAATCTTGCACGCTGCGGTAGCGCTGGGTTCGAATATCGGATTTCTCGAGCTGATTAATAGCCGTGAAAACCTGGCTGAGTGCTGCGTTGTCGGTAGCTCGAAAAAAGCGACCTTGGGTAGCCTCCGCTAGCTGGCGCATAGTGGTTTCATCGAGGCGGGTTTCCACGTAGCGCGGCTTGCCGCTGAGCGAGTCGCGGCCGTAGGGCACAAAACCATCCTGGCCCAAACCAATAGTGTAGAGGCGGATGCCATACGCATGGGCTAGCTGGGCAGCGAGTAGTGGGTCGAGATTACCGGCCGTATTCTCCCCATCCGATAGCAGTAGGCAAACGCGCGATTTAGTCTTAGACTCTCGCAAGCGATTGATGGCTACCCCGATAGCCGTGCCGATGGCTGTGCCATCGTCGGCGATAAGGCCCGCGTGCAGGCTGCGTAAGTTATCAAGCAGCAGGTCATAGTCGGTGGTGAGCGGCACCAGCGAGTAGGCCTGGCCCGCAAACGCGACGAGCCCGAGCCGGTCGCCCACCCGGCCCAGCACAAAGCGGCGGGCCAGGCGCTTGGCCGCCTCCAGGCGAGTAGGCTTCAGGTCCTCAATTTCCATACTGCCCGATACGTCGAGGGCCAGCACAATGTCGATGCCCTGGCCAGTTTGGGTAAGGTGCTCATCGGCGCGCTGGGGCCGGGCCACGGCTATTACCAGCAGGGCCAGGCTGAGGCTAAGCACGATATCGGGCACAAAGCGTAGCAGCGCCCGCCAGTTGGCCCGCAGGCCACTGGGCCCGAAGGCTACCGGTACCTGCTGTCGGCGCCGGGCCAGCAGCCAGCGCAGCAGTGGCAGCAGCGGTACCAAAGCCAGTAGCAGCAGCAGGCGCGGGTGCTGCCACTCGTAGCTGGCGAGGGCGGCGTAGGAAAACAAATTCATGCAAAAACGACCAGAGCTTGCAAATTACGGCATTTGGTATACGACCAGCCGCGTTCATCGAGTCGCTCCAACTCAGTCGTTCGAAGGTCCACTCTGGGGTTTCAAACTATAACTCAGCCGGGTCGAAAATCGCTGAAGGCAGGCTGGTCTGTGGGTGACTAACCAGGTTGCTACTGCCAGCATAACAGCCCCAAAAAGGAGCAATGATTAATGATTCACGCAAAGGATTAAAGCTGCCAAACGCTCAGAGATATCATCACTAGGACTTACGCAAAAAGTCGTTTGTCATTGCGAGCAACGCGAAGCAATGACAAACGACTTTTTGCGTAAGTCCTAACAGTAAAAAGCCTTACTCACCAGTAAAGCTTTTTACTGTTAGGAGTAAGCTGGCAGCTTATTTTTTCACCACTGCTTTCTTCGCTACGGCCGAAGTAGTGGCTGGCTTCTTAGCTGGCGCCTTCTTAGCAGGAGCTTTCTTCTTCGCTACTGGAGCTTTCGCAGCTTTTTTGGCCGGGGCATCCGCCTCTTTTTCCTTGGTGGGCTTTTCAGCGGCGGCTTTTTTGCCAAAGCGGCCGCCCTTGGCGGGCTTGTCGGGGGTAGCGGCGGCTAGCTCCAGGCAGCGCTCCAGGGTAAGCTCGGTGGGCTCCTCGCCCTTCGGAATCTTTACGTTCTTCTTGCCCGCCACGATGTAGGGGCCAAAGCGTCCGTTCAGGATTTGAATGTCGGGGTTTTCGGGAAACTCCCTGATGAGACGCTCAGCGTCGGCTTTGCGCTTGGCCTCAATGAGCACTACTGCCTCCTCACCCGTGATGGTGTGCGGGTCCTGCTCTTTAGTGAGGGAGTAAAACTTGCTGTCGTGGCGGATGTAAGGCCCAAAGCGCCCGAGCGCGGCCGTCATGTCCTTGCCCTCAAACTCGCCCACCACGCGCGGCAGCTTAAACAAGTCCAGGGCTTCTTCGAGCGTAATGGTTTCGATAAACTGGCCTTTGCGCAGGTTGGCGTAAGCGGGCTTGGTTTCGCCCTCGGTATCGCCCAAGGCTACGTAAGGGCCATATTTGCCCAGGCGGGCCGTTATTTTTTCGCCCGTTTCGGGGTGCAAACCGATTTCGCGGGTGCTGCTGAGCGTGCTGCGCTCGATGTCTTGCCCGCGCTCCACGCTGGCGTGAAATGGTTCGTAGAAGCCGGCCAGCATGTGGCCCCAGTCTTCACGGCCGTTGGCAATCTGGTCAAACTCGTCTTCCACCTTAGCCGTGAACTGGAAATCCACAATGGCGGGGAAATTATCGACCAGGAAGTCGTTGACTACGAAGGCAGTATTAGTAGGGAAGAGCTTAGCTTTATCGGCGCCATAGGTCTCGGTGCGTTGTTCGGTTTTTACTGCGTTATCTACCAAAGCCAGCGCGTAAAATTTGCGCTCTTTGCCATCGCGCGAGTCTTTTTCGACGTAGCCGCGCTTTTGCACCACGCTGATGGTGGGAGCGTAGGTGCTGGGCCGGCCAATGCCCATTTCTTCCAGCTTTTTCACCAGCGAAGCCTCGGTGTAGCGGGCGGGCGGGGACGAAAAGCGCTCAGTCGCGGTGAGCGTTTGTAGCGGTAAGCTCTGGCCCACGCTCAGTGGAGGCAAGCCGCGCGAAAAGCTGCTTTCGCTTTCGCCTTCGGTGGGCTGGTCGTCGTCATCCTTGCTTTCGGCATAAGCTTTCAAAAAGCCTTCGAACGTAATGACCTCACCAGTAGCCGAAAACGTGACGCCAGCCTGGGTGCTGATGCCAATCACGGCCGTGGTGCGCTCAATCTGCGCGTCGGCCATCTGCGAGCCCATGGCCCGCTTGCGGATGAGGTCGTAGAGGCGCTGCTCGGAAGCATCGGCCCCAGCTTTCACTTGGGTAAAATCGGTGGGGCGAATGGCTTCGTGCGCCTCCTGCGCCGAAGCCGATTTCGTTTTGAAGTGGCGCTCCAACGCGTACTCGGCCCCGTAGGCGGCAGTAATTGCCTCCCGCGCACCCTTACGGGCCTCCTCCGAGAGGTTCACCGAGTCGGTACGCATGTAGCTGATACGGCCGGCTTCGTAGAGCTTCTGGGCCACCGTCATGGTCTGGGCCACCGAAAAGCCCAGCTTGCGCGAAGCCTCCTGCTGGAGCGTCGATGTCGTGAACGGCGCCGCGGGACTACGCTTACCCGGTTTTTTGTCGAGGCTATTAATACTATACGTCGCGCCAAGGCAACGCTGCAAAAAGGTCTCGGCTTCTTCGCGGGTCTTATAGCGGGTGGGCAGCTCGGCCTCCAGCGTGGTGCCCTGGCCAGCGTCGAAGCGTGCCACCACGCGGTAGGCGCTGACCGACTTATGCTGGTTTACCTCGCGCTCGCGGTCTACCACCAGGCGCACGGCTACGCTCTGCACGCGGCCCGCCGAAAGGCCGGCTTTCACCTTGCGCCACAGCACCGGGCTCAGCTCGAAACCGACGAGGCGATCGAGCACGCGGCGCGCCTGCTGGGCATTCACCAGGTCGAGGTTGATCTCCCGTGGATTCTGAATGGCGTTGAGAATAGCCGTCTTTGTAATCTCCCTAAAAACAATGCGTTTGGTCTTGTCAGCCTTGAGGTTAAGCGTCTCCGATAGGTGCCAGGAAATGGCTTCGCCCTCGCGGTCATCGTCACTGGCTAGCCACACGGTTTCGGCTTCCTTGGCCAGCTTTTTCAGCTGCGAGATGAGCTCGCGCTTGTCGGCATCGACTACGTAGGTAGGCTTGAAGCCATTGGCGACGTCAACGGCGTTGTTGTCTTTGGGCAGGTCGCGGACGTGCCCGTAGCTGGAGCGCACCACGAAGTCTTGGCCGAGATAGCCTTCAATAGTTTTGGCCTTGGCGGGCGACTCGACGATAACTAGATTCTTGACCATGCAGGCGGTGGTAGGGCGGGGTAGGGGTAGCCACAGAGCGAGCAGAACGCAGACCCTGCTCGAAAAGTTAAAAGCGGGGACAAAGATGCACGGTTAGCGGTTACTTATTTACGAACGACCAACCCTGCTCGGGTTGGGTAGACCGTTTTGTAGCCCTACTTTTGTTAGTACCCACCGCGAAGCGTGTTTCGCGCCACTATTCCTGTTTCTTCTTCTTAATATATGGCCACCGCCAAAAAAACTGACGACCCTGCCGTGGAGTCCGCTAGCCCGGCCGATAGCGACGCGCAGCCGACCAATGGCCGCGGCGACCTCACGCGCAAGCGTGGCGCCCGCCGGGCCGACCTGACCCTCGTCGATACCGACTACGTGAACGAGCAGCTCAACCGGGTGCTCTTCGCTCTCGACGCCTTTAAGAAAGGGGACGTGAGCGTGCGCCTGACCAAAGCCAACGACGATATTTTCTCGGAAATCGCGGAGGCCTACAACTCGATGGTGGAGATGATTGGCGGTGTAGGCGGAGAAGTATCGCGGATTTCGAAGGTGGCCGGAGTAGAGGGCAACCTCAAGGCCCGGGCCTCGGCCGACGGGGCCGCCGGCTTCTGGCGCGATATGATTAACAACATCAACGGCCTGGTAGACAGCATCGCCGTGCCGGTGCTGGAAGTAGGTAAGGTGCTAAAAAACATCAGCCGGGGCAATTTGGACGAGACTTTCCAGATTCCGGTGTCGGGCGATTTTAAGGTGATGGCCGAAACCATCAACCGCACCATCGACAACCTCAACGTGTTTGCCGGCGAGGTAACCCGCGTGGCGCAGGAGGTGGGTACCGAGGGCCGGCTGGGCGGCCAGGCCGTGGTGCCCAACGTGGGCGGCGTGTGGAAAGAGCTGACCGACAACGTAAATACGATGGCCGCCGCACTCACCAGCCAGGTGCGCGACATTGCCACCGTGACTACCGCGGTGGCCCGGGGCGACCTCAGCCAGAAAATGACGGTGGATGTGAAGGGCGAGCTCTTGCAGCTCAAGCAAAACCTCAACCAGATGGTGGACTCGCTCAACTTGTTTGGCGGCGAGGTAACCCGCGTAGCGCTCGACGTGGGCACCGAGGGCAAGCTCGGCGGCCAGGCCAGCGTGCCCGGCGTGAGCGGCGTGTGGAAAGACCTGACCGACAACGTGAACAACATGGCCGCCAACCTGACTTCGCAGGTGCGCGACATTGCCAACGTGGCTACGGCCGTGGCCCGGGGCGACCTTAGCCAGAAGATGACGGTGAACGTGAAGGGCGAAATTCTGGAGCTGAAGAACATCCTCAACCAGATGGTGGACTCGCTCAACGTGTTTGGCGACGAGGTAACCCGCGTGGCCCGCGAGGTGGGCACCGAAGGCAAGCTCGGCGGCCAGGCCGTAGTTCCGCGCTCGGCTGGCACCTGGAAAGAGCTGACCGACAACGTAAATACGATGGCCGCTAACCTGACTTCGCAGGTGCGCGACATTGCTAACGTGGCTATTGCCGTGGCGCGGGGCGACCTCAGCCAAAAGATGACGGTGGATGTGCAGGGCGAAATTCTCGACCTCAAAAACATCCTCAACCAGATGGTGGACTCGCTCAACATCTTTGCCGGCGAGGTAACCCGCGTGGCCCGCGAAGTGGGCACCGAAGGAATATTGGGCGGCCAGGCCAACGTGCCCCGTGTGGGCGGCGTGTGGAAAGACCTGACCGACAACGTAAATACGATGGCTTCGAACCTGACTTCGCAGGTGCGCGACATCGCCAACGTGGCTACGGCTGTGGCGCGCGGTGACCTCAGCCAGAAAATCACGGTGAACGTACGCGGCGAGCTGCTTCAGCTGAAGGAAAACCTCAACCAGATGGTGGACTCGCTCAACGTGTTTGGCGACGAGGTAACCCGCGTGGCCCGCGAGGTGGGCACCGAAGGCAAGCTCGGCGGCCAGGCCAACGTGCCCGGCGTGAAAGGTACCTGGAAAGACCTGACCGACAACGTAAACACGATGGCCGCCTCGCTCACCAGCCAAGTGCGCGACATTGCCAACGTGACCACCGCCGTGGCGCGGGGCGACCTCAGCCAGAAGGTATCGGTGGATGTCAATGGCGAGCTGCTCGACCTCAAGGACAACATCAACCAGATGGTGGACTCGCTCAACATCTTCGCCGGCGAGGTAACCCGCGTGGCCGTGGAAGTGGGCACCGAAGGCCAACTCGGCGGCCAGGCCGAAGTACCCGACGTGAGCGGCGTGTGGAAAGATCTGACCGACAACGTAAACACGATGGCCGCCAACCTCACTACCCAGGTGCGGGGCATCGTGATGGTGGTAACGGCCGTAAGCCAGGGTGACCTCACGCAGAAATTGACGCTCGAAGCCGCCGGCGAAGTAGCTGATCTGGCCCAGACCATCAACCGGATGGTGGACGACCTCAACCGGCTAGCTTCCGAAGTGAGCCGCGTGGCCCGCGTGGCGGGTGCCGAGGGCAAGCTGACCGAGCGCGCTACCGTGGGCGGAGTATCGGGCTCCTGGAAAGAACTGGTAGACACGCTCAACGCCCTGATTGAGAGCATTGCGCTGCCAGTACTCGAAGTAAGCCGCGTGGTGCAGGCTATGTCGGAAGGCGACCTGACGCAGATGGTGGAGATTCAAACCACTGGCGACATCTCCTCGATGTCAAACTCGCTGAACCTGGCCGTCGAAAACCTCAACGCCCTGCTCGGCGAAATCAATGACTCGGCGCAGGTAGTGGGCACTTCCTCCGAAGAAATGGTGGATAAGGGCAAGGAAATGAGCCGCGTAACCGTCGACGTGGCCCTGGCTATGCAGCAGATGGCCGAAGGCGCGCAGAACCAAGCCCTCAAAACCGACCAGGCCTTCAAGCTGATTGAGGAAATCATGACGGCCACCAAGGAAACGGCCAACAAAGCCGACGTGGTGAACAAGTCGGCCATCATGGGTGAGCAAACCTCGCAGCAGGGCCTGAAAACGGTGGCGGAAGTGGTAAAAAATATGGAGGAAATCTCCGGTGCCGCTACTCAAACCTCGCGCACCATCGAAGTGCTCTCGACTCGTTCGGGCGAAATCAGCAAGTCGCTAGGCGTGATTACCGACATCGCTTCGCAAACCAACCTGCTGGCCCTCAACGCCGCTATCGAAGCCGCCCGCGCCGGTGAGGCCGGCCGCGGCTTCGCGGTGGTAGCCGAGGAGATTCGTAAGCTGGCCGAAGGCTCGCGCAAGTCGGCCAACGAGATTGCCACGCTGGTTGAAGATGTACGCAAAGACACGACCAGCGCCGCCACCGCCATCAGTGCCATGGAAAGCCGGGTGCTCAAGGGTAAGAATGCCACTTTTGAGGCTAGCGCAGCCTTTAAGAACATTGCCACCAGCAGCGGCGAAACGCTCCGCACCTCACGCGATATTCTCACGGCCACGGCGGTGCAGCAAAACTCGATCAGCGACGTGGTCAAGTACGTGGAGGAAGTGGTGGCCATTGCCGAGCAAACGGCCACCGGCACGCAGCAAGTAGCCGGCACGGCCCGCCAGCTGTCGTCATCAATGCAGGAGCTTACGGCCTCTTCGCAGCGCCTCTCTGACATTGCCGACGACTTGCAGGATGGCCTCGAAACCTTCCAGCTCTTCGACTACTACGAGCCCGAACCCGAGCCGGAGCCCGTACCGCCGCCCCGCCGCCTGGGTATGGTGCGCCGGCCTACCAGCCCGAGCACTACCCAGGCAGCCCCCGCTAGCCCACCGGCTACCAACGGCGCGGCCAACTCTACCAATGGCCAAGCCTCGAGCCTCCGCCGTACCCGTTCGGCCCCTGCCGAAGCTAGCCCAGCTACGCCACCGGCGGCTAGCAATGGCCAGAAGAGCCACGCGGCCCGCTCGCGCTCAGTATCTCTGCCGCCGGCACCAGTGGAAGCTGAGAAAGCTCGCCCCCGCCGCGCCAAGGCCAGCGCCCCCGCCAAGCCCGAGGCTGCGGAAGCTCCAACCCGTTCGCGTTCTAAAAAAGCCGCTAAATAACTTTTTCGATTCGGGGCCGCTAGCACCTAAGCTAGCGGCCCCGAGGCGAGCTACCTCATTTATTCAGTTATGGCTGATTCTCCAGCGGCTCGGCCGGCCTCTTCGGGCCGGTCGGTCCCGGCTGCCCCCGAGGCAGTTATCCAGCTTATTGTATTTCGCCTGGGCGATGAAGATTATGGTATCCGCATCGAGCAGGTGAAGGAAGTGACCATCACTCCGGAGGTAGTACGCATGCCCAAAACGCCGCTATTCATCAAGGGTATTGCCAATTTGCGCGGTGATATTATCGCTATCGTCGACTTGGAGGAACGGTTTCAGCTGCGGCCCGCGGGCCGGTCGGTGCCCGAGTTTTCGTACACGCTGGCGGTCGAAGCGCCCGATTATACCCTCGGGCTGATGGTGCGCGAAGTACCCCGACCGCTTACCATCCCGGTAAGCCTTATTGAGCCGGCTCCCGAGTTTGTACAAGACAGCGGCCAGCGCGAAAAATACCTCGAAGGCATTGCCAAGCTGCCCGACGGCGGTGTCGTTATCGTGCTGGATATGCCCAAGCTGCTAACGCCTGCCGAAATAATGCGCCTGCCCAACCAGCCAGCCGAGCCGGCCGGAAAAAAAACTAAAACCACAGGCGAGGCACCCGCCGAGCCGTCAAAACCGTAGAGGGAGACGATTAGCTGTTCAGCTACCTATTTTTCTTCTCTTTTAGATTTGCTTCTATTATGAATAAGCGCATTCTCATCGTCGACGACTCGTTCTATATGCGGACGATGCTCAAGAATATGCTCACTGATGCGGGCTACGACGTAGTAGGTGAGGCCGCCAATGGGCAGCAGGCCCTCGAAATGGCCGTGGCCACGACTCCTGACCTCATTACCCTGGATGTTATTTTGCCCGATAATACGGGCCTCGACGTGCTCAAGGGCATTCGCCAGCAGCAGCCCGATGCCAAAGTAGTAATGTGCTCGGCCGTAGGGCAAGAAACCATTGTGAATGAAGCCATTGAGAATGGGGCCCTGGCCTACATCGTCAAGCCCTTCTCGGAAGAGCGCGTGCTGGAGATTGTGGGTAGTGCCTTGCAGGGCGACGGCACCCCAGCCTAGCTCTTTGTTGCTGCTTAGTTTTACTGCCCGTGTCTGCTCCTCTTTTCTCTGCGCACCCCCGCTGGTTGGCTGGTTGTACTTTGGCTAGCCAGCCAAGGCACGGTGTGTATGGGCTAGCCGCAGCAGACGCGCCGATTTCTAGTTGCCTTCAATTCAGTCAGCTATGAAATCACGCGATCAGGAATACCGGGAGTTGTTCATGGCCGAGGCCTTGGAGTATTATGATGCCATGTCGCGCCATTTGAGCGAGCTGGAGCGTAATCCCCAGGACGTGGCAGCTCTCAATGAGCTGTTTCGACTCATGCACAACCTCAAGGCCAACGCGCGGGCCATGGGTTTTGTCGATATGGGCGAGGTAGCTCATAATATGGAAACCCTCTTTGGCCAGATTCGGGGGCAGGAGCGGAGTTTTACTGGTTCGTTGGTGAAGCTAACCTTCCAGTCGGTTGACGTCTTGGGCAATATGATCCGGGCCGTGGGTGCTGGTCAGGATACCACCGATGCCAAACCGCTACTCGAAAACCTCGACCGCCTCATCAAAGGGGAAGAACCTGTAGATACCCAACCTGCCCAAACTGAGGAAGAAGCCGACGCCGACGCCAGCCGCAAGCTGGAGCTATCGGACTTAGTTTACATTCCGGTTAAGAAGCTCGATAACCTCCTCAACCTAGTGGGCGAGTTGGTTATTGACCGCGACCGCATCCTCACGCTGGCCACTGAGCTGGGCAACCCTGCTCTCCAAGCTACGGCCCGCCATTTGTTCCGCATCTCCGATGACTTGCAATATTCCGTCATGGATGTGCGCTTGGTAGGAGTGGGAGTGCTACTCAATAAATTTCCTCGGGTAGTGCGCGACGTAGCAGCGGCCGAAAACAAGCAAGTAGAGCTTAATCTATCGGGCCAGGATGTGCAGATTGACCGCAATGTACTTCAGCTCATAACCGATGCCCTACTGCACCTCGTGCGCAATGGGGTGAGCCACGGCCTGGAAGACCCGGCCACCCGGCAAGCCGCGGGTAAGCCGCCCGTGGGTAAGCTCCGTATCTCAGCCCTCACCGAGCGTGATGACGTACTGCTGCAAGTGCAGGACGATGGCCGCGGTATCGACACCGAAGCCGTGCGCCGCAAGGCTATTCGTAAAGGGGTGGTAACGGCCGAAGTAGCCGCTACCCTCGATGAGGAAGGGGTCTGGGCACTGCTGTTTGAGCCAGGGTTTTCGATGGCCGAAAAGATTACCGATATTTCGGGCCGCGGGGTAGGCCTCGATGTGGTGAAGCTAGCAATAGACTCGTTGGGCGGGCGCTTGCGCGTGGCCTCTGAGCTCGGCAAAGGCACTACGTTTACGCTGGTGCTGCCGACTTCCATCGCTGTTAAAGGGGCGCTACTGGTAGAATTGGATGAGCGAGTCTACGCCGTGCCGTTACTCCACACCGATACGGTGCTAGCGCTGCCGAACGACGAGATTTTTGCCGTGGGTGGGTTGCTCATGACGCGCGTGCAGGAGGAAAACGTGCCTCTGATACCGCTACGCCAATTGCTGTATGCCGAAGGCGATGAGCCGCTGCCCCGCGCCACCCGCGCCGACCTACCTCCCGATGGCCATATCCACCAAATATTGGTGGTGAGTTACAATAATCGCCGTCTGGGCCTACTCGTTGACCGGTTTCTGCGCCAGCAAAATATCGTGGTCAAATCTCTGAGTAAGCCTTTAGATACAATTGACCTTTTTGGGGGCGTAACCCTGCTTGGAAACGGGCAGCTTTGCCTGGTGCTCGACGTTCCCGCCCTTACCCGCTTGTTTTTAGCCAAACGCCCTTGACGTTAGCTGCTTTCTGCTTCTTTACCGTATTAACCGCCAGCCGTTCCGCTACGCCCAAGATGTTATGAACTTAATCATGAATGAGTTAGAGCGCGATATTATTCGCGAAATTCTCAATATCGGTCTTGCTCGGGCAGCCGATAGCTTTGCCGTGATTGCCCAGGAACGGGTAATGTTGGAGGTGCCTAACCTGGATTTGCTACCAAGCACCGACATCATTAGCCGAGTGCAAGATTATCAAGCACGCTACGTAGCAATTCAGAGCGACATTCGGGGCGACTTCAACGGGTCAACCTTTATGTTTTTCTCGGGGCAGCACATTCAGCGCTTGTCGCGGGTGTGCCTGCGTATGCAGGTTTCCGAATCGCTTCAGCTCGATGAGTTGCAGCAGTCATTGCTGTTGGAGATAAGCAATATTATTACCGGCGCTCTAGTAACGCAGTTGGCAAACATCTTGAAATCTAGCATATACGGGGCGCCCCCACAAGCACCTGAAGGCGATCTGTCAGAATCGTTGCGTAGCCTGATGCCCGACCAAGAGGCCCTCCAGCCCCTTATCTTTTCCGTTATTACTCAGTTTTCAGATAAGGATAATTCAGTGGAATTACCCTTGATGCTGTTCTTTGATCGCGCCACCTTCGAGAAGATTCTGGAAATTATCCGTACCTATGACTTTCTAGGTAAAACCCAATCTGCTACGTAGTTGTCAGCAGTATTCTCTGTAGTCTTACACCCTAGCTTGTAGGTAACCCAGAGCTAGCATACGCTTTTCACCTTCACCAAGTGCTTTGCACTTGGTGTTATTTTTTACCCGTGCCAATAGATACTCTCGCGCAAAAAATCGCCACTTTCGACCCCAACGCTCCGGGTGACGTAGCGGCGGGCGGCCTTTTTGGCTTGCCTTTTACTCCTGAAGAAGCCCAGCTGGTGGTAGTGCCCGTGCCGTGGGAAGTGACGGTGAGCTACCGCGCCGGCACCGCGCAGGGACCCGCAGCCATTCGGGAAGCTTCTTTGCAGGTGGACCTTTACGATTCCGACCTGCCCGACGCCTGGAAGCTGGGCTTGGCGATGGAGGACGAAGACGAAACCATTGCCCAAATCAGTCATAACCTGCGCCCGCAAGCTGCCGACTACATCGGCTGGCTCGAAAACGGTCAGCCCGCCGCCGAGGCTGGCCAGCACGGTACGGCGCCTGCCCGTATCACGGCCGAAGGCGCCAAGCTCGTACAATGGCTAAAGCAAAAAACTGGCGCTTTGCTCGACGCCGGCAAAATGGTAGCCGTGCTCGGCGGCGACCACAGCACGCCGCTGGGCTTTCTGCACGCGCTGGCCGAGCGCCACGCCGATGGTTTTGGCATTCTCCAGTTTGATGCGCACTGCGACCTGCGGCCCGCGTACGAGGGCTTCCAGTACTCGCACGCCAGCATTATGTACAATGCCTTGCAGCTGCCGCAGGTAAAGAAGCTGGTGCAGGTTGGCATCCGCGATATGTGCCAGCAGGAGGCCGACCTTATCGAGCATTCCAATGGCCGAGTGGCTTTGTTCGGTCAGCGCTTTTTGAGCGATGAGAAATTCGTCAAAAAGTCGTGGAAGAAAGTCTGCGGCAAAATCATTGCGCAGCTCCCGCAAAAAGTTTACATCAGCTTCGACATCGACGGCTTAGATCCCAAGCTCTGCCCGGGCACGGGCACGCCCGTGCCCGGCGGCCTGGAGTACGAAGAGGCCACGTACCTATTGCGGCAAGTAGTACGCTCGGGCCGCACTATCATTGGCCTCGATCTCAATGAGGTAGCTCCCGGCGATACGGAGTGGAATGGCATTGTGGGCGCTCGCCTGCTGTATCAGCTTTGTAATTGGATGGCTGCTTCGCAAGGCCGCCTGGCCGCTAAGGGCTTGGGCAGCGCTGAGTAGTTTTTTCGAGTTTATTTATTTCTTACATGGGCAAGCTTCTCATCAAATTTATTCTGACTGCCGTGCTTACCTACGGGCTGGCTCAGGTGCTGCCCGATGTGCATCTCAATGGAGTAGGCAGCGCGGCGATTTTGGTTATTGTTTTGGGCGTACTTAATGCCACCGTCAAGCCCGTACTCAAGATACTTGGCTTCCCCATTACGGTGTTGACACTAGGGATTTTCCTGCTGGTTATCAACGTCATCATTGTGAAGCTAGCTGACTTTTTGCTGAGCGGCTTCGCCGTGACGGGTTTCCTCAATACCTTGATTTTCAGCATTGCGCTGTCACTGGTGACAAGCGTGGTAGATATGATAGTTGACTAATTTAGGCTGGTTTCCTATAAAAAAGGCCGGTTGCTTTGCGAGAAAGCAGCCGGCCTTTTTTATACTCCGGTAAGAGTTGCCAGAACTATACCCGGCGAATATCAGCCCCGAGCACATTAAGGCGCTCGTCGATATTCTGGTAGCCCCGGTCAATTTGCTCCACGTTGAGGATGGTACTTTTGCCATCGGCGCTTAGCGCGGCGATCAGCAGCGCCACGCCAGCCCGGATGTCGGGCGACGACATGGTGATGCCGTGCAGTTGCTTTTGGCGGTCGAGGCCGATAACCGTGGCGCGGTGCGGGTCGCAGAGAATAATCTGGGCGCCCATATCAATGAGCTTATCCACGAAGAACAAGCGCGACTCGAACATTTTCTGGTGAATGAGTACCGTGCCGCGTGCCTGGGTGGCTACCACCAGGATAATGCTGAGCAAGTCGGGGGTGAAGCCCGGCCAGGTATGGTCGCTCACCGTCAGAATTGATCCGTCGAGATAAGTCCCTATCTCATAGTGCTCCTGGGCCGGAATATGAATATCATCGCCCCGAAATTCCAACTGAATACCCAGCTTGCGAAAGGTATCGGGAATAATGCCCAGCTCCGGTATCTGGCAATCTTTGATGGTGATTTCGGAACCCGTCATGGCTGCCAGGCCGATGAAAGAACCGATTTCAATCATATCAGGGAGCATCCGGTGCTCGGTGCCGCCGAGGCTAGCTACCCCCACAATAGTCAGCAGATTGGAGCCAATGCCTTGGATATTAGCGCCCATGCGCACCAGCATCCGGCATAGTTGCTGCAAGTAGGGCTCGCAGGCAGCGTTGTAAATGGTGGTAGTGCCCTCGGCTAGCACCGCGGCCATCACGATGTTGGCCGTGCCGGTTACGCTAGCTTCGTCGAGCAGCATGGCGGCGCCGCGTAGTTTGCCCGCAGGCACGTGCAAACGGTAGAAATCCGGGCCTTCCAGTGTAAGCTGCGCGCCAAGTTTTTCGAGCCCCACGAAGTGCGTGTCGAGCGGCCGGCGGCCGATCTTATCGCCGCCGGGCTTAGGCAGCTGGGCGCGGCCGTAGCGAGCCAGCAACGGGCCCAGGATCATTACCGAGCCGCGCAGCTCGCGGGCCTGGGCCACAAACTGGGGCGTACCGAGGTACTCAATGCGCACCTCCTCGGCTTGGAAAATGTAGGTGTCAGGCGCCAGCTGGCCCACTTTCACGCCCATATCCCGCAGCAGCTCGATGAGCTTGTTCACGTCCCGAATATTGGGCACGTTGCTGATGGTAATGGGCTCGGGACTGAGCAACACTGCGCACAGAATCTGGAGCGCCTCATTCTTAGCTCCTTGCGGGATAATTTCCCCGTGCAGCTTCCGTCCGCCGCGCACTTCAAATGCAGCCATTCTTTTAATCGGAGCTTTTAGCTGCTAGCTGCAAGCCATTAGCTATTAAGTAAGTAGGGGGAATTAAGCAGACTCATAGCTAACAGCTAGCAGCTAAAAGCCCAGCGCAAAGCTACTGCGGCGGTTGTTGAGGCTCGGAGCGAAACTTTTTGGGGCGCTTCTTATCGCGTTTTTTGCCGTTGCCAAACCCGCTGCCGCCTTCCGGTCGGTCGGGGCGGCGCTCCCGATTGTCACGGTCGCGGCTGCCCTCAAAGCGGCTGGCCGTGGGCGTAGTAGCGCGGGCAGGCGGGGCCGCGGTCGCCGGCAAGACCGCGATTTCGAATAAGCCCTGATCGGCCACGGCTTGGGCATCCAGCTTTAGCTGCCCGCCCGAGAGCTCCGTGAGGTGCCGGATGATGGTCACATCCTTGGCATTCTCCTTATTATGCTGGCGGTACAGAAACTTCATGGTACGCCCAATCTGCACAGCGGCCTGCTCGCGCTCGGTAGCATCGGCAATGGTTAGGGCCTTGGTAATGAGCGCTTCTACGCCGCGGCCGTAAGCCTTCAGCTTGGGCGCCTGGCGCGGGTACTCGAGGCGCTTGGGCCGCTCGGTGCGCAAGCGAATGGGCGTGAGCGGCACCGGAGCATCGAGGGCCACCTCGTCGCCGGCCAGGGCGTGCAGGTGGTTCCAGAGGCGAGTTTGAATCTCGGGCTGGTCGCGCAGGCTCGGGCGCAGGCGCAGCATCAGTTGCACGATGCCCGCGGCACGGCGCGTGCGCTCGGCCACATCCTCAATCTGGGCCAGGCCCTGGATGAGCTGGTAGGTGCTGTGCCCGTATTCGCGCACCAGCAGTTGCAGGTGGAAGGGCAGGGGAGAAGGTATTTCTTGCATTAATTGAGTGATTTTTTCGCGCAGAGTTTCGCAGGGTTGGCAGAGTTTCGCGGAGGCGAATTATCTAAACTCTGCGAAACTCTGGCAACCCTACGAAACTCTGCGCTATAGTACCCGCAGCTTGGCAAAGCTCAGCAGCAAGGTCTTTTCGCCGACTTCTTCGAAGTGGATGATTGCCTTTACGGTACCGTTCTGCTTTTCGAGGGTGGTTACCTGGCCAAAGCCGAACTTGGCGTGCTCGACGCGCTGGCCGGCCTGCAAGTTACTGGTATCGGAGGGTTGGAAGTCGGCCGGGGCCACGTACTTGGTGGCCACCGTCTTACGGGGCGGGGCCGCAACCAGGTTGGAGCGCCGCTCAAAAACGTGCTGAAACGGCGACTCACCTACCGCTGGGCCGGCGGCAAATTTTACGTTAAGATATTGGGGGTCAATTTCATCTAGGAAGCGGCTTTTCTCGCAGCTGCGGAGGTTGCCCCACTGGTAGCGCGAGGTAGCGTAGCTGAGCGTGAGCTTCTTTTCGGCCCGCGTGATGGCAACATAAAACAGGCGGCGCTCTTCTTCAAGGTCGGCCCGCGAAGTGATCATCATCTGGCTGGGGAAAAGATTTTCCTCCATGCCCACGATGTACACGTTGCGAAACTCCAGGCCCTTGGCCGAGTGGATGGTCATCAGCGTCACGGCTTCGCCCTCCTGGGCGGCATCCTTAAGGTCGGAATCGGTGACGAGCGCAATGTCCTGCAAGAAGGCGCCGAGCGACTTGTCTTCCCGCTCGGGGTCGTCCGTATACTCCTTGATGCCGTTGAGCAGCTCCTGAATGTTTTCGTAGCGCGACAGGCCTTCAATGCTTTTGTCGGCGTACAATTCCTCAATCATGCCCGAGTTTTTGGCAATGAACTTGGCCGCTTCAAACGCATCTTCCTTGCCGGCTACTACGGTGTAACTCTTGATTTTTTCGGCAAAACCCACGACTGGGTTGGATACCCTGGCCGGCAAAAACTGGTCGGCATTGCTCACCACTTCCCAAATGGTGTGGTTAGCTTCTTCGGCCGAATTAATGAGCTTGCTGATGGTTGTATCGCCGATGCCGCGCTTCGGATAATTAATTACCCGGCGCAGCGCCTGCTCGTCGTTGGGGTTTACCGTGAGGCGCAGATAAGCTACTAAGTCCTTGATTTCCTTGCGCTGATAGAAGCTCAGGCCGCCCACAATCTTATACCGAATATTCAGCTTGCGCAGCGCCTCTTCCATGGCCCGGCTTTGGGCATTGGTGCGGTAGAGGATGGCAAAATTGTCGTAGGAAAGATGCTGGTTCATCTTATCCTCGTAGATCGACTGCGCAATTAACTTACCCTCTTCGTTGTCGGAAGCAGCCTTCAGTACTTCGATTAAGTTGCCGTCTTCATTATCCGAAAAAACGTCCTTGCGGAGCTGCGCCTGGTTATTTTTAATAACCGAGTTAGCCGCCCACACAATGTTTTTCGTGGAGCGGTAATTCTGCTCCAGCTTGAAAACGTTCAGCTCAGGATAGTCTTTCTCAAAATTGAGAATGTTGGTAATATCCGCGCCGCGGAAAGCATAGATGCTCTGCGCATCGTCGCCGACTACGCAAATGTTCCGCTCCTTGGCGGCCAGCTTGCGGGTAATTAGATACTGCGAATAGTTGGTGTCCTGGTACTCGTCGACCATCACAAACCGGAATTTGTTCTGGTACTTATTCAGCACGTCGGCGTGGTCGCGAAAGAGCACGTTGGTTTGGAACAGCAGATCGTCGAAATCCATCGCGCTGGCCTTGAAGCATCGGTTGGCATACTGCTGGTAGATAACGCCGATTTTGGGTCGCAGCGCCGCCTCGTCGTCTTGCCGAATGACGGGGTCGTTGAGGTACTGCTGCACCGACACGAGCTTGTTTTTGGCGGCCGAGATGCGGCCCAGCACGGTACTCGCCTTGTAGAGCTTGTCATCGAGCTCCAACTCCTTCACAATCTGCCCGATGAGGGTTTTGCTATCTTGGGTATCGTAGATGGTAAATGAGCGCGGAAATCCAATCTTATCGGCTTCCGACCGCAGGATTTTGGCAAACACGGAGTGGAAGGTGCCCATCCACAAGTTCTTGGCCGCGGGGCCGACTACTTTCTCGATGCGAGCCCGCATCTCCTTGGCGGCCTTGTTGGTGAAGGTGAGGGCCAGAATGTTGAACGGGTCGACGCCTTGCTCGAGCAGGTGGGCAATGCGGTAGGTGAGCACCCGCGTTTTGCCCGAGCCGGCCCCGGCGATAATCATGCAGGGACCTTCCGTTTGGAGCACGGCGGCGGCCTGCGAGGGATTGAGGAGAGCGTGATAATCTAAAGCCATACGAAGAGGCCGCCCCGCGGGCAGCTAGCTGACAAAGATAAGTTGGCCGGGTGGCCGGGCGGTATCTTTGGGCTACCGTTTTTAGGCAGCGGCCCTCGCCAGGCACTTTTTACTAACCACATTCTATCGTCGATAAATTCGCTTTGCTATGATTGTTATTCAAAACACCGTTATCTCCGACGACGTAGCCGAAAACTTCTTCGTCTGCAACCTCGACGCCTGCAAGGGCGCCTGCTGCGTGGAGGGCGACCTCGGCGCGCCCCTGGAGCTGGCAGAATTGGAAATCCTGAAGAACGAGTACCCGAAGATTGCGCCTTTCCTGACGGAAGCGGGCAGGCAAGCCATTGCGGCCCAGGGCCTTTATATCGAAGACTGGGAAGGCGACTACAGCACAACCACCATCAACGACCGGGAGTGCGCCTACGCCCTCTACGACGAGCTTGGCATCTTGAAGTGCGGCATTGAGCAGGCCTACCTGGCCGGCGCTACCGACTTTAAGAAGCCCATTAGCTGCCACTTATACCCAATTCGGGTGACGAAGTACGAGGATTTCGAGGCGCTCAACTACGACCGCTGGGACATTTGCTCGCCGGCCTGCTCGTTTGGGGCCAAGTTGGGCGTGCCGATCTATAAGTTCTTGAAAGAGCCGCTGGAGCGCAAGTACGGCGCCGCGTGGTACGCCGAGCTAGCGCAGGAGATTGAAAACCCGACGCTGGAGGCGTAAGGAATTGAAAGAAAGCATTATGCTGACGAAGGAAGCATCTTGGTCGCTTCATTGGGCTTCGTAAGCAGCGGCGCGAGCGAGATACTTCCTTTGTCAGCATGACGGGCTTTTTCAACTCAATGGCAAGTCCAACTACTTCATAAACACCGGGCGGATAAGGTTTTCAAACGTGAAAATCTCGTCCCATTTCGCTTGCGTGAGCAGCCCGCGCGCGGTCACGGCGATATCGTGCACCGACTTGCCGGTAGCCAGGGCTTCCTTGGCGATGCTAGCCGAGGTTTCGTAGCCCAGCACGGGGTTGAGCTGCGTCACGATGCCGATGCTGTTGTAGACGAGGTTAGCGGCGTGCGTGGCGTTGGCCGTGATGCCGAGCACGCACTTTTCGCGCAGGGTACGGCAGGCGTTGGTCATGTACGAGATACTGGTAAACAGCGCGAACGAGATAACCGGCTCCATCACGTTGAGCTGGAGCTGGCCGGCCTCAGCTGCCATCGTGACGGTAAGGTCGGCCCCAATGACGTAGAAAGCCGTCTGGTTGACCACCTCGGGTACCACGGGGTTTACCTTGCCGGGCATGATGCTGGAGCCCGGCTGCAAGGCGGGCAGGTTGATTTCGAACAACCCGGTGCGGGGCCCCGAGGCCAGCAGACGTAAGTCGTTGCATATCTTACTCAGCTTCACGGCTGTGCGCTTAAGCACGCCCGAGAGCTGTACGTAGGCCCCGGTATCGTAGGTGGCCTCGATGAGGTCGCCGGCCAGGCTTAGGTCGAGGCCCGTTATTTGGCGCAGGTGCTGCGTGACGAGGCCCGCGTAGCCGGGCGGCGTGTTCACGCCGGTGCCGATGGCGGTGGCGCCCATATTGATTTCGGAGATGAGCCGGCGCGAGTCGTCGATGCGCAGCAGCTCTTCGCGCAGGTTGGTGGCGAAGGCGTTAAACTCGTCGCCCATGCTCATCGGTACGGCGTCCTGAAGCTGGGTGCGGCCCATTTTGAGCACGTTGTGAAATTCCTCGCCCTTCTGAAAAAAAGCGTCGGCTAGCAAAGCGAGCGTGTCGCGGTAGCCCGCCAGCTTGTTGTTGAGCGCGATGCGGAAGGCCGTGGGGTAGGCGTCGTTGGTGCTTTGCGAGCAGTTGACGTGGTTGTTGGGGTGGCAGTACTGATACTCGCCTTTTTGGTGGCCCATCAGCTCAAGGGCCACGTTGGCGATTACCTCATTGGCGTTCATATTGACTGAAGTACCGGCCCCGCCCTGAATCATGTCGGTCAGAAACTGGTTGTCGAACTCGCCGCTCGCCACGCGGTCGCAGGCCTGGGCGATGTAGTCGGCAATAGTGGGGTCGAGCACGCCGAGCTCCTTGTTGGCGAGCGCGGCGCCTTTCTTAACAAAAGCCAGTGCCTGCACAAACAGCGGCTCGACCTTAATAGGAATGCCCGTAATGTGGAAGTTATCGAGTGCCCGTAGGGTTTGGATACCGTAGTAAACGTCGTCGGGAATGGGCAGCTCGCCCAGGAAATCGTGTTCGAGGCGGGTGGTAAGGGCCATGAGGGTAGGAAAATGTTAAGGCCGCAAAGGTGGCATGATTAAAAGCAAGCCAGCTAACCAAAGAATACTCAACACTGAGGTACCCAATATGATTAGCGGCTCTCCCAGCAACCTCAATCGGCAATTCACAGTTTTAAGCTAGTGCTCAGTCAGGCAAATTAGTTGCCCTAATTTTCTGATAGTGCCGGTCGAGTTTGACGCGGGCTTTTTCCAGGGTGAATTGCCATTTCACGGTGGCCCGCGCCGCATTGCGTTCGGT
>Ga0160429_1000360_pt1 | contig 48359 bp, 57 predicted proteins | sample SolpanmetagenomR_FD_108199 | JGI IMG/M metagenome (GOLD analysis project Ga0160429, IMG submission 108199) | Solar panel surface microbial communities from Lawrence Berkeley National Laboratory, California, USA - R | ecosystem: Engineered > Built environment > Solar panel > Unclassified ... | reverse complement strand
TACTGAAATACTGAAATACTGAAATACTGAAATACTGAAATACTGAAATACTGAAATACTGAAATACTGAAATACTGAAATACTGAAATACTGAAATACTGAAATACTGAAATACTGAAATGACGGCCAAATTGACTCCTCTAAACTCTCTCCGGGTGTCCCGCCACCAAATTCCAGCTCATAATCTGATTCCAAACACCTCAATCCAGCACAAACCCCTTCTTATCTACCACTCCGCATTCCAGAATCCCATCTCGGCCTCAAACATCGAGTCCCATCTTTCCTCTGTCGCTACAGTGGTGCCGCAATGGCGGTATACGATGTATCAAACTTCTCACTTCCACTCCACAAGCCATGAAGTACTCGGCATTGCCTCTGGTAAAGCCAAGCTCTGCTTTGGTCATGAGGACAATGAGAAGCGAGTTGAGGCAGTAGTGGAAAAGGGTGATGTAATTGTCGTACCAGCTGGAGTCGCACACCGACTATTGGAGGATATCGACGGTGGTTTTGAGATGGTAGGTTGTTACCCGAAAGGCCTAAACTGGGATATGTGCTATGGAAAGAAGGGTGAAGAGAGCAAGGTTGAGAGTATCAAGAAGCTGGGCTGGTTCGAGAAGGACCCTGTGTATGGAAAGGAAGGTCCAGCGTTGGATGGAAAGTGAATGAATTGCAATGCATTACGGCTATGATCTTACATCAATCATGTTAAACATCGCAGCGAATACAGTCGAGCTGATGACCGAAGCTTTGGTCCTGCCATTGCATATTGCTGTACAAATCGAAGCTGTACAAATATCCATAGAAGCAAATGCAGTATCCCGCCCAAATACCATGCCCAAATCCGTGCCATATGCAAGCCTGCCTGAACGCCGTATACCAAAGTCGTTTCTCATTATTTGTTGTGGTCTTTGTCATTCTCAAGCCGTGATCTTCTCAATTACTCTCAGCACACTCACAGTGAAAGTTCCCAACCAAGCGATCGTCGAGACAAGCAGAATGGCACACAAAGACTTTTGTTGTCTGCACAAACCTGCGTCAGGTATACATGTGCTAAGAGCAGCCTGGAGGTTATTGTTGTTTCCAGCCGATGGTGTATCATAACAAGCCCACTGTTGATCTGTCAATGTACTGAAAGCTAAGCTCAAATTGGCGGCGCTGAACACGATAAACAGTAAATCCAAAAATAGTAGCCGAATTTTCGCATGAGTTGCACGAATACCGATGGGTGGCGCAAAATATTCGTCCTTGGTGATGTAGAACAGATAGAGAACAGCGACAGTGTCGACAATGATAGCCATATAACTGGATGCTTGCTGCTTGCAAATGTAGGAACTGGTATCAGTTCCAGTTGAGATTATTGTACCTGTAGTATAAGCGGGTTCACGATTTAACTGATGTGATCCATGCCAAATATACGCCCCCATGGCTAGAGCAGCAGCGCAAAAGATAATGTTCGTGAGACGAACCAACAGTGGAACGAAGGCATTGTGCATGAGGATGTACTGGAGGGTTAAAGATGTTAGCGATGTCTCTTCAGTGTGTCAAGGTATTCTTACGTGAGCACGCATAGCCTTCGCTTTGCGTTTCTTGTGACTCAGTAACCAGAAACCTGGCTCGGTGTCCTCTTCCTGATTCGCCAGGTGTGGCGCCCAAGGAGCGTCAAGGTCAGGAAGATTCGCGGCTTTCCATTCTTCTGTACCCAGAGTAGAGTTGCCAGTACGAGGAAACGCAGAAGCCTGGGCGAACGCTGTCCACCGCGAGTGCTGCAAGTATTCTTCTTCCGAGGAAGGTCCATTCCTCCTTGATCGACCTCGTTCGTTTACTATTTGTACTCGAGGTTTTGGTATCGGCATGTGGTTACGGTGCGGGTGTTTTGCGTTCGGTGGATGTGCTAAGAGGCGTGCATTTGGGTCTATGACATCGTCTTCTTCACCTTGTATTACTGAATGGATCCATGCTATAAGCCAACCACATAGCATTAGTTCATACTCTTGTAATGTGGTGTAAACATCTCGAGGTAATCTTACGAGGTAAAGTCCTCACATTGCGCCGACGATCAAAGTTGTCCACTTGTGCTTCAGTCAAGCCTCCCTCTTCCTGTTGCTCGACATCACGGTCTGTGCCTAGTCTTGTTTCATCTGTATCGTTCGAACCTGACTTTTCATGATTGTTTGTTGTTGATTCTGATTGATCAACAGATCGGCCAGGTAAAAGATCAAGGACACGAGCGAAGAATGCCATTGTGTGATATCAATGATAGTGATGGTAGAGCCGGGGTGGATGGCAGAAGGCCTGTCAATGTGGCGGCCGCCAAAACTGATGAAGCGCTTATTGTCACTTCATGGTAATGGTTACCTAGGTAGGGTTTCGGGGTTGCGGATGCTCAGGCGATATTGATTATTTCTATATTACTTCTTGTCTTAGCGATATCGACTTGTGCGAGGCGCAGAGCGGTAACTTTGAAAGATATTGGCCGAGAAATGTCGCGCAAAATAACAGTGCTTGTGTATGCGGTTTGCAGTTCGTGCTTCTAGGATTCGCCATAGTCTTGGCATCAATTTCCCGGTTTCTCTAAAATCGTCATTGGCACACGAATAAACATATACATCAACCTCAATCATACCACATCAACCACCACCCCCCTGTGCAGCGACGCGTATCACTTGTTCATTACGCGCAGTCAGTCCATTGGAATAAACGCTTCGTTTCCCTGATTATGCGCCTCCTTCTTCTACCGATCTCAACTCGAAGAGCCCTCGTTTACTGTTCGCCGCCGTCCCATGCCGTCCCCACCGAGAAACAAACATATCTCGATAAGGCAGTCGCCAAAGCTAGCAAGACGTGGACAGAATGGGAAGCATCGGAAACAAAGTGGAAGTTGAAGGTTACATATTATGGTAACAACTTTCTGCGCAGAATACCGTTCGAAGAGTGGAGTCTGAAAAGCATACCAAGTCGCCAAAAGCTTGCGCCTGGTGAAGTTGATCAGAAAGTCGAAGTGTCATATCCTGGAATGTTTCAAGGTTTACAAAAAGAGTCTGTTTTGGATGTTTTGAAGAGGTTGAGCACAGATCGACAAGGTCTACACAAACAAAGATTGATTGGAAGCATTGTTGCAATGCCCTTGACTATACCAGTCGGCCTACTCCCAATAATACCAAACTTCCCATTCCTGTATCTGGCATTCAGGGCATATTCGCATTGGCGGGCATTGAATGGTTCAAGACATCTAGAGCATCTCAGTGGAGCTTCGCTGCTAATGCCCAAAGCACAAGGCATGCTTGACAGCATCTATACAGCAGGATTGATCTATCCAACCCGTGAAGCATTACGGCAAGCAGCACCGCCAACAGATCAGGAGACAAAGAAAGTGGTCGAGGTCATCAGAAAGCAAATGCTTGGAAGCACATCAGCGCCGCACGAGAAAGCCGCAACACCGTCGCCAATATTGGTAAAAGGTCCGGTAGCTACGACAGCAGAAGTCTCACCATCTCAAAGTGCCGCTGCGGTACAGCCTGCGCAGCAAGAAGAGGAGATCATGCTCCTGCGTGGTTGGAGTGGTAGAGTCTTAGCGGAGAAATTGGAATTGCCAGGTCTGGAGATTGAGATTGAAAGAGCTGTCGAGCAGGTTGAAAAAGCATTGAAGAAAGAGAGAGACTTAGTAACGCAAGCACTGAAATGATTCAAGAGACTGCTCAAGCAACAGCATGATCTCGATGTATAGTCCGATAACGCAGGTGTACATTGGGGAAAGCAGGATATACATTGGACAATGTGTGGCGAAAGCGACGGCACATCTTTTCAGCCAAAGTGTCGAATCTTAAGGAGGTGTGATAAACCCAGCCGTATACATTCAGCTCACTAGGACGAGAAGAGCTACTCAACGCGCCGCTCCCTAGGCACAGACACTACCGTGATACAACTTGTATAGGATACATTTTACATTTGAGGTGTATCTGGTTGTAGTTGACAAGTCTCGTGTCGCTTTGGAACAGATGGGTCTTTGGTGTGACACTGGGTACATTGTCATATTTCCGAGAGTTTCTTGGGGACGACTTGCTTTCCTTTCTATCACCACTCAATATGTCACTATTTAGCCGAATTCTCTTAATCGGACGTCCTTTAAACGCGAATCCTCTGCCAAGTACCTGCCAAGCAGCGTTAGGAGCCGCCGCCAAGCGCAATATCTTGAGCTACCTTATCACTAAGCTCCTATGCTTGGCTGCGTCTTTCTCGAGTATTCTCGCTCTCTGGAGAAAGATTGCGCATGAAATCGCTTTGACAAGTACTTTGCCATTACTACAGCCACTCCGGCACGCTGAATGGTCGTGTAGCACGCTGAATGGTCGTGTAGCACGTTGAAGATGTAAAGAGACGTCGTCAAGATAAGAATTAAACGTTCCCATGTCATACCGTTTCAGTGACCTCCGAGTACAAAAGGGCAAAGAGTGGAGATAAGGAGACTTCTTTGGGTCATTGTGTGTTTTAGCCCGACTTGGCGCATTCACTCCAGCCGTCAACATCGACGAATTCATAATTACAGGTACAAAAGCACCTTGCTGTGCCCTCCTTTCGCGATGGTGTCTCTTCTTCGTAGTCACTGTTGTGCTTTTGATATTCTGCTACTATACCTTTTCTTTTTTGGTCACTCTTTTACAGTTCAGCTCGGCGTATTCGTCCTTGAGATTAATCCTTATTTTAATCACAATAATTCTCCTACTGCTGTCCAGAGACTCTGCTTCAAACGTACACAGTTCTTTCCTCTATACACCACTTCTCAAGGCTGGATCTTTTGGTGGTGATATCTTTGGTCGGTTGATTACACTAGCGCCATATCAACAACACATATACTCTGTACACTATGGGGCGCAGCTGGTCATGTATACTCTTAGCTTTGGCCGTATCTCTAAAGGAGGCGACATCTATGGGCATTGTTATGGGACCATGGGCGAATTACCTTACAGTTAGTCAATTACACAGCGATGAAATTGTTCAGCAGAATTAAATAATGCCCAGGAACCCACGTTCAGGACGAGTGAGGTAAACATTACACACGACGTAGACCGATCAGCACTGTCTCCGGGCTATTTCTGGTTGACACCATACGCTGGCGACTTCAGGTTTGGAAGTTATGGTCCTCAAATATTCGATGCGGATGGTGTAAGTTGGTTTACCTTATGCACAAGTGAAGAGCCACTGACAGATTTTTAGACTTTGATATGGTGTGGCAACGACACTTCAAAAGTTCGCGCAATGGATGCTCATGTTTGTGACTATCTTGGAGAAAAAGGCAATCACATATGCTACAACGATGCAGCACCAATAGAACAAGCAGGCCATAGCGCTGGCCTGGTGCGATTCTTTGATAATACTTACACGCAGGTTGGGACAGACTTTGGCGCTGCAGGTGATCTGAGAGGACCGGATATTCACGAGCTGAACACGCCTGACTGGGGTAATGGCGAGACATTCTTGGTCGATATCTACGAGAAGAGAAAAATGGATTTGACAGAATATGATGGACCAGAAGAAGGATATATCCTGGACGGATGCTTCCAAGAGGTTGACATCAAGACCAAGTCTGTCGCTTTTCAGTGGTGTGCTTTGGACCACATTCCTATCTGGCATACCTACACCTTTCTCAAGCATCCGGGCCAGAAGAACTACACGACTCCAATCACAGCGAACGGCTCATGGGATGGACCTTGGGACTGGATGCATTTCAACGCAGTCTCAAAGAACGAGGAAGGCGATTATGTTATCTCGGCTCGTCACCACAACACCATCTACAAGATTGCTGGCAATGACAACAATCTAGGACTGGCGCCTGGTGAGATCATTTGGCGTCTGGGTGGCAAATTCAGCGACTTCAGCCAGGACTTCAACTTCTCGCGCCAGCACACTGTCAGATTCGTGAGCACCGAAAGAGACACTACGGTCATTTCCTTGTTTAACAACGCTTATGATGGTCTGGCATATACAGCAAAGTACAGCGATGCTCAAATCATCTCTCTGAACAACGAAACTATGAATGCAACACTTTTGCAGTCATTTTCAGACCCTATGAAAGGTCTTTCGCCATCGCAAGGTTCTGTGCAAATTCTACCCAACAAGAATGTCATGGTCAGCTGGGGCAATCGCGCGTGGTTCTCCGAATTTGCTGAAGATGGCAAATTGCTATACAATGCACACTTTGGGGGTGGCGTCGAATCCTTCCGTGCTTGGAAATTCCCATGGAAAGGGTACCCGAAATGGGCACCGAAGCTGCTTGCTTATGCTCACAACGACTCTGCACCACTACACGCATATGTAAGCTGGAATGGAGCAACAGAAGTGAAAGGGTGGCAGATTCGTGCCAGCATGTCTTCTTCTCATGGTCCTTGGAAGACATTGGCTACTGTCGCAAAAGACGGATTCGAAACTCATATCAATTTCACGGATCTTGTTGTTACCGAGAATGGCGCCCATGTCGAGACTATCACAGCTTATCCGTACATATACGCCACCGCTCTGGACTCTGCTGGCAAAGTCCTGGCTCACTCTGAGGTGATGCACACGTTCATCCCCAATGCTACAATCTCCAGAAAGAAATGCAACGAGACTGCTTGCCACAACTTGAAGTGGTTCGATTACGATGCTAGTTGGAGCACAGGCCAGCAAGTCGAGCCGGAGCCCGCTAGCGACGGCTACTCGTGTGTTTGGCCACTTCTATTTTTGGCCTTCGCGGTTGAGATCATTGTTTTGAGATGGTTTGGATTAAGCTGGGACTTTCCCCTGCGTATGGCAGCAGGGGCAGGCCGGCGAGCTTCCAGAGTGATAGGATGGGGAGATGACTCGGAGAAATTACCATTCCTGCCGATGTACGAAGACTTGAGCCCTAGCAGTGATGAGGAACATGGCCGGTCTGGCTTTCTATCTGTTCCGGGGAGACCTGGGTTGGAACGGGGCTCCAGTGGTCCTGACATTCACCAGGACCAAGAAGTATCGGTCAGCAAAGTGAGTGGAGTCAGCGGAGTCAAACTATCTTAGTTTGCTTGTATGTATTTCTACACGTATTATGAATTTATGATTTATATTTGTGATATGTCGGAGGAGTACTTTGACCTCGGTGATGCGATAAAATCATTATACTTCGCTCCTGCCTTTCTCGTTTCGAATAACGTATATAAAACACTGGATACTGACGCACCTCACTTTCACATTCACCTCCATCCTCATACCACACTCATACTCAAACTTCCTAAATACCCTGTCCACTACAACATCCTAGTCAGATACTCGCACATGCATCCAGAACCACCAGAAGCAATCAGATCCTCGACTGCTCAGTTAGTCGTCTTCTCCAAGATTCTGTTACTTCCTCTGGTGGCTTGTAAGCCCTGGATCATGTGAGTCGAGTGGTGTACTGTGCGGGTGTTGTGTATGAGAGGGTGTGCTTTGGGCTTTTGGGACGATTGGTTTCGAATGAGTACCTTGCTGGTGTGGCTGGTGTGGCTGGTGTCGTTGCATTTAAGGTTCTCCCTAGACTGCTTATGGAAGTTTGTTTACCTACCGACGTCACAATCGCAGATGGTGGCATATTCTTGCAAGCGCTTTAGATCGTTAGCGATATTCACAACTGAATTCCGGCATCAACCTCATCCGCTCTAGACGACCGGTCACAGAGGTGAAGACGACGACAAGAAGTCTTGATTCCCATTCGCACCTTCTTCCACAACAACCCTCAATCTAGCACGAGCTTCGAGCACGAGCTGACCCCACACCAAGTCCGATCATGGAGGCACCACCACCACCACCTTCTCCTCCTCCGCATGGCGCCTACGCGAGAGCTTCAGATTTACCAAAGGGACACTATGATATCTTCGTGATACCACCGCACTCATCAGGATCTGGTTTCCTCTATCTACCATCACTACAAACCGAGCGCAACAGTTTTCTAGCTGGTTGCGCTTGCACACTGGTAGTCTGTGGCATCTACTCAGTAGTGATCGACCCCATTAGAAGATGGACATACACTATAGCGTCATCTGGAGGGATGGGTGTGGTGTTTCTGCTCGTGGCAGTCGGTGTGATTGGTTGGGCGTATGGAAGAACACAGCAAGAAAGAGAAAGAACAGGCACTGCACCAGGATCGGAAAGAGCTGAGTACACAGAGACACATACACATCAAGCTCCACCTTCACAAGAAGACAAAAATAGCTGGTCGACGCCAGAGCCAGGAGCATGGCAGAACCCGAACCCATCCAGCGCAAGCTCAGCACCACCACCACCGCCACCCAACAACTCCAACGCCTCAGGCACAGCACCACAGCAATCATCATGGGACAAAGCCCGAGAAGAGGTGCGTCGCAAGAAAGAGCAAGAAACCGCCTCAAGCACTAAACCCACTCCCTCATCAACATCTTCAACTGCAAACAACAAAGCCGACGCCGAAAAGGCTCGCTGGGAACAAGCACGAACCCGCGAACGCGAAGCCCGCGAGAAAGAGGCTCGGGAAAAAGTAGCAGCCGAACGAGTTCAGCGAGAACAAGCTAAAGCAGCAAGCGCTGAGCCACAAGCAAACACATCTCGACCTTTCAACACACCGAATCGTCCTAAGCCAGCGACGGCGTATACATCATACACCGAGTCCACCTTCTCCTCAGCCACCGGTTCCACATTCAGCAGCGCATCCTCCCACTCCACAACACCAACAGAGCATTCTCATCCACCACCTCGCCAAACAGGTCCATACACTTCCACCTCTCAGGATAAAGTCCTCATCCACAGTGTGCATTTATTCAGTGGAGGTTCGTCATTGACGCCCACAGCTTCTCTCTTCGCCCAAACTGGGTCAGTCACAGACGGCCTGGTGCTGCGCATGACGACTGAAGGTCTCTTTGTCGATGACGACGTGCGTGGTTTGCCGTTACGCGAATGGGATGTCAAGGCATGGGGCATCAAGACGATCGAGTCGGGGGAGTACAGAGCGGGCAAGGTGCATGTTTTGAGGGCGACGGTGAGGGATGTGGAGAATAAGAGATATGTGTTTGTGATTGCAGATGCGGAAGCTGGGAAAGTGGCGGTAGGGTTGCAGAGGTTGAGGAAGGGGAGTCAGGTGAGAAGTATGGCGGTGGGAGGGATGAAAGAGGCGGAGGTGTTGAAGATTTTGGGTGCTGCTGGTGTGTTGTAATAGTAATGCCATTGCGGAAGTTTGTAGATGCACTGTACCAGCTGCAAGATGCCTTTGGACATAGATATGAAACATGAGATGCTCACTTGCCGAATAAAGTCTTCTCCTTGAGACCAAGCAAGTCGTATGTTCTGCAATGTACATTTGATATCAAGATGTCTATTCTATGATTAGCCAAAACGACGCTCTCAATACATTTTTAATGCTTACAACACTTCAACTCATCAATAATCAATAACTCTCTAACTGCTCCCTCAACGTCTCCTCCAACCCTCTAAACCCCTCCCCAAAGTTCCTCTTCAAAATCTCCTCTGCCCTCTCCCTAGGCACAATCTCACTCAAATCCTCTCTCCCATCGCCCTCCAGCGGCCACTCCGCCTCAGGTTTAATCCTCCGCGCAGCCTGCAAAATCCCATCCCAATTATACGTCTCTCCAAACGCAAAGATCCGCTCGTTCTTGACATCCGGATCCGTTAACGCTACTACATGTAGGCGTGCAGTATCGACTACATTTACCATCCATTGCGGCGGCAGGTTCTTGAGTTGTTCAGGGATGGATTTTTGGTTGTAGACGCCTGTGATCCAGCTGGGCGTGCTGGATTGCTTTTGGCTATCATCCAACAATCGCCCGAGATTGGCGTTGGGGAGGACGGAGGAGATTTCGAAATGCAAGGTCGATTCTGCTGCGACTTTCCAGAGTTCTTGCTCCCCTTGCGTTTTGCCCGCCGAGTAGACGGACCAGGCGCGTGCGCTCTCGTAGGGTGGTGGTGCCCAGGCTTGCTCGATGGCGGAGGTGTTCCAGCTGTCTTTTGTGATGCGGAGTTTGGTGTTGGCTTGTGGTGTTAGAGCGGCGGTGGATGAGGAAGTGAGCACGAAGCGCTTGATGGAAGGGATTTTGTTTGCAGCGAGGAGGATGTCGCGGACGCCAGCGATGGTGCCGGGAATGACTGCGTTGGGATCTGCGGAGAACGAGACGTCGCCGGCTACATGTGCGATTCCTGAAATGTCTAGATGTGTGTAGGCGTTAGCACACTCTCGCCGAGTGGTTTATATGTTGGGCTACTATAGTAGAGTAAGAAAAAGAAACGAACCTTGCATGGCGTCGTGGTAGGCTCCTTTTACGCCAAAGTCTTTGACTTCGACTAGTTCGAGCTTGCCCTTGCCGTATTTGTTGTCAAAGTACTTTTGGGACCAGGCTGAGCGCTCGAGACTTCGGACGGTGCCGCGGACGAGGTAGCCTTGGGAGAGGAGTATGTCGACTATGTGAGAGGCAATATAGCCATTGCTGTTTAACTTTTAGACCCTGAACGTTCCAGGCAATAGTGTTGGTCTTACGATCCGGTCACGAGGACTTTGTCACCTTTCTGGATGGGAGCCATTTTGAGATGAGTAGATGGGGATGGTACTAGGACTCTTGCTAGAATTTGAATGGGCGGTGGATTGGGATGAGATATCTCTGGTTCAGAAGGAATAGGATGGGATGTGATTTGACGTTCTGACGATTACTTCGAAAGACCTGGGAAGTTCTTGTACAAGTAAATACAAGTGTGATAGCAGAACAAATGCGCAAAATGCAGGACCGAGAGCAGATGGAAGGGTATATTGTTTTTTGAATGACGTTGCGTGATCTGAGAGCTAAACCACCTGCCGCTGACTAATCCCGGCCATCGGAAATGTGAGGTATGTGATTGACAACTCATACTGTCCAGCAGTATTTCCAGCTCTTTTGGCACTCGGCTAACATGAGCGTGTTGTCGGTGCTCGGTAGGACTGAGAGTATGAGTGGTGATTCTATCTTTCTAAGCTGTAAGATGTTGGTTGCAACATTGACAGGAACTTTGGCAGGGCAAAGAACGACGTTGTATTAGCTGCTTCTCACGCAGCTCACTGTAGGAAGACATTTCTGAGACTGATGGCCACGGTGTGTGGTTTGCTAGACATTGAATGAGAGGAAGGTGGGATTGTTACTGACAGCTTCGAAGTTCGGCGCCGAAAAGAAGAAAAACTGGTAGCGAGCTTTTACTCTGCAGAAAAAGGGGTCTCGGCGAATCACCTCGCTGCTGTCGGAGATGGCGTCGGTTGTCCAGCACATCCTTGACGCTGTATGCGGATTTCCACGTCGATGGCCGTACTGTGGATTCATATGTCATGACTGTGGTTTGCTTGCAAGGGATATATAAAGAGCCAGTTGCTACACGTTTATGAGGATAACATCGAGCTCCCAAAGAATCATCTATCCTTTACACATATCAACCTCTTTGTTCCTCTCAGACCTACGTCTTTCTCAACAGTGCCAGACTATCTTTCACAATGTCTTCTCTGCCTATTCGAGACGATCTTCCCAGAATTGCAATCATTGGTGCTGGACCAGCTGGCTTGACTCTTGCTCGTATCCTCTACATCAACAACATACCATGCACAGTTTTCGAGAAGGAAGAGTCACGCCATGCCCGTAGTCAAGGTGGCACACTAGACTTGCACCCAAAGGCCGGCCAAGCTGCTATCAAGAAGGCTGGTTTGTGGCAGGAGTATCTGCAACATGTCAGGTATGAAGGTCAGGACTTTGTCTTGGCGGATCATAGGACTGGCGAACACCTTGTTGATGTTAGGGATATGGATACAGGAAGGTATTTTCTCGATTTGAAGCTTTTCTTGCAGAGGTGCAACTGGCTAAAGTACATTTTGATAGACCTGAGATAGATCGTACAAAGCTGCGCGAGATCCTACTCGACTCTATTCCTGAGGGCATCATTCGTTGGAACAGCAATCTCCGCACTATTGACCAAGAGCGATCACTACACTTCGCTCATGGGATTGAGAAGGACTTCGATCTTGTTGTTGGCGCTGATGGTGGCTGGTCTAAGATCCGCGACATTCTCACACCTGTCAAACCATTTCACTCTGGGATTGGTGGTGTTGACATCAAAATCAATGATATTGACACTAAGCACCCTGAACTGTCCAAGAGAGTAGGAAGAGGTTCCGTAAGTTCAAAGAGGTTCATACAAGGATGTGCAACAATCATCTGACCATGATGAATAGTGCTTCATCTTCGGTGAAGAGACTGGTTCTGCTATGCTATGCCAACGCAATGGTGACGGCAGTGTCAGGATCTACTGTGTTGGTTGGAAACGTGAAGACTGGCAGAAGACTTGCAACGTCGACTTCAACGATCTCCACGCCGTGAAGGAGATGCTACTGGCAGACTTTGCTACATACCACGACAACCACAAGGGGTTGATCAGATGCTGCAACGAAGCGGTACCACGTACCATGTACATGTTGCCAGTAGGACTCAGGTGGCCTCACAAGGAGGGTTTCACGTGCATAGGTGATGCTGGTGAGTCTCTTGCGTCCACAGCCATATCTCGAGAGAGAAGCTAACACAATCTTCTCAGCCCATCTCATGACACCTTTCGCAGGCCAAGGAGTCAATATTGCCATGGCGGACGCTATGATGCTCGCCGAGCACATTGTCCAAACGCCTCAAGACACCGTCAAAGCAGTCAAGAACTATGAGTCTTGGATGTTTCGCACAGCTGAAGAAGTCACTTCCAGGACTTGGAAGAACCTGTTGGACAGGTTTGAGGCAGGTGGCAGTGCAAAATTCGTGCAGTATATTGAGAACGAGAGAAGAAAGTTAGAGGAGAGTCAGAAGAAGACTGCCAATACGAGTCTACCGAAAGGGTTGGCAATGGAGCAGGTGAAGGAGGTTTTGAAGGTGGACTGAAGTATCCCTGTAATTGTATGAGTTATTGCTGATGAACGGCATTATTATTAACAGCACGACTGCACAACTGAATACAATGTACTCTCTCACAGACAGTCACTTCAGCTCAGCCGAATTCAGCTGTAGATCAGTGTCGAGGATGTAATGTTGAGAGTGACAGTCAATCTTGGAAGAAATAAACGCGTAGTCGTCCGCAGATCAGCATCGGCTCTCCAGATTTCAACACCGACCTTGCGAACAAAGGCTGGTTCACCCAACCACAGCACTCCCTCGAGCGCGCCATCTACGTTTCAGCCTCTGATTTACTACATCTCACATGTTTGACAAGAAAGAAGGACCGGCTAGCCAAGATGCAGCCACCGCTCCGCCTCCACATTATTGTGTACATGATTGCGTCGTTGGTTTCAAAATATGCTTAAGTATTAGACTTGCTGCTCCACCTGCTGTATAATGTTCTAGGCTTGGTATATCTTTCGCCATTATTTGTGTCTTGTTCTTCCTCTTGTGACATCGAGCCACTGGCCAAAACCACCATCATGTCAACCACAACACCAACAACAGCCCTCGCGCTGCTCGCACTCATCCAATCAACCAGCGCTCAATATTCCAACCCCTACTCCGGCTACAACAGCGGCAACAACCCCTACTCCGGCTCCACCTCAGGTTCAGGCTCAAGCTCAAGCTCAGGTTCGAACTATGGAGGATTCGGGGGCGATCTTGGTTTCAGCAGCTTCTCCAAGGCAACCACTCTTCGCCTCGCTCATGGAGTGTTGGCTTCCCTCGCCTTTGTCATCTTCTTCCCTGCTGGAGCCATTTCGATTCGTCTGATCAATGGAAAGTTGGCGCTGTGGATGCATGTGTTCTTCCAGGTTACGGCGTATCTGGTGTATCTTGCTGCGTTTGTGATTGGAGTGATATTGGCTAGGCAGTTTGAGTTTGGGAGTTTTAAGCTGGTAAGCAAGCTTGCTCTCACGCTCTCAACACAAGAGTGCTAGAAATATTCATTCCGCTAATCACGTCTACCTCTTTCTACCAGATCTCAACATATCACCCCATCATCGGCATCGTCCTCTTCGCCTTCCTCTTCTTCCAGCCCATCCTCGGCTACATCCACCACCTCGCCTTCAAGAAACACGCCCGCCGCACCATCTGGTCCTACGCCCATCTCTGGCTCGGTCGTATCCTGATCACCCTCGGCATCATCAACGGCGGTCTCGGCTTGATGCTCGCCAACAACAGCCAGAGCGGCGAGATCGCTTACGGCGTCGTTGCTGGCATCGTGTGGTGTGTCTGGGTCGCTGCGGCTGTGTATGGAGAGATTAAGAGGTTGAGGAAGAAGAAAGAGGGGAAGGGCGAGAGAGTCCCAGGGCAGGGACCACCGAGGTATAGTGCGGAATATCCGGCGCAGCAGGGCCGGGAGATGAGGACGAATGCGGCGAGGAGGAGTAGGAGTTTGAATAGGGAGGGGGCGAGACCTAGTCAGACGCCATTGATGACGGAGAGTAGGAGGGCTTCGCAGGAGAGGAGAGCAGGGAGTCCGGTCAGGGAGTTTTATAATGATGGCAATCAGAGGGAGAGGAGTTGGGTTTGAGGAGTGAGGTAGAGGAAGATCTCGAGATGTTTGTAGTATGTTTGATGCCTGCTTAGCATATTTAATAATGTCTTTTTATGTCTACAAGCCCTCAATATTTCTATTAGGCGAGTTTCTTACAAAGCCTTCGGGCAATTACTACAACATCACTCCTTTTGCGGGGTGTCTGGGATATCCGAGACTACCTATCTTTGAGATAAGCATAGCTCAACCTCATCTCGTTTCTGTACCTTCACCTCTAAAATGCATCACACCGTCCTTACCCTGTACTTGGGCCTCCAGCTAGCATTCCCCCATCAAGCTCAAGCATCACAAACACCACAAGAGTCACTCAACGCAAAATGGTCACATGATTGGGGCTTCTCAGGCATTCAGACCTTTGCGCATCTGCCCCATGTTCGGTGCTTGACAAATCCAGAGAAGGCATTTGATGTAGGCATAGTGGGAGTGCCTTTCGATACCGTAAGTGTTTCAGATCACAGTATAAGTATAAGCGGAATAGGCAGAGGAAAATGGTTGTGGAGGAGTCGAGATTGATGCGGGAGCAAGATGACGATAGATATGTCTATGACGATAGATATCAAAGTGGCTAATAGGAAACCCAGGCTGTTAGTTATAGATCTGGTGAGTTCTCGAAGAATGTGCGGAACGAATGGCATGATGGTGTGCTATGATGTGTGTTCAAGCGAATTAAGAGGCAAAGTAAGCTACGCTGTATACGTCGACGAGTTAGACAGTATAAGGAGTACTCAACTCTCGATCATACAAACAGCAAGAGGCTCTACTTTCACTTGATCAATTTTCCAATAAAAACCTCGCACATCCTCAAAACTAACCAACACAGGCGCCCGCTTCGGCCCTCGAGCCATCCGAGCAGGCTCCTCACGCCAAACTCCCTCTCGCGGCTACAATCCCCGCGCCTCCATCAACCCCTACGCCACCGCCCTCCGCGTGCTCGATTGTGGCGACATGCCCATCACCCCCTTCGACAACGGCCTCGCCCTCCAGCAAATGAGCGCCGGCTTCCTCGAGCTCAACTCGCGCACGGGCCTGCACTTCCCTCATCCCAAGCTCGTCACCCTCGGCGGCGACCACTCGCTCGCGCTCCCTGCGCTGCGGTCCTTAGCAAAGGTATACAGTCAGCCGATCACAGTGGTCCATATGGACGCTCACTTGGATACTTGGTCACCCTTCGGCTACGACAGTACGTGGCTTGATCCGGGGATAGCGCCTGAAGACCAGCAGAGCGCGTTCACGCACGGCAGCATGTTTTGGCTTGCGTGGAAAGAAGGGCTCGTCGCGAACGGAAGCGTGCATGCTGGGTTGCGGACACGGCTGCAGGATGTGGGCGACGAGGACAGCGATACGGCGCAGGGCTGGGTCCGCATCGCAAGTGACGAGATGGGGCCGGAGGCGTTGGGGCCAAGAGGCATTGCGAGGAAGATTGTGGACGTAGTGGGCACGGAGCGACCTGTGTATCTTAGTGTGGACATTGATGTCCTTGACCCGGGACTTGCGCCGGGGACGGGAACGCCTGAGCCTGGTGGATGGCTGACGAGGGAGTTGATACAGTTGTTGAGGGGTGTGGAGGATTTGAATGTGGTGGGCGCGGACTTGGTTGAGGTTAGCCCGAGCTATGATGGTGCTGGAGAGCAGACGGGATTGGCCGCTGCGCAAGTTGTGTTTGAAATGGTGACGAGTATTGTGAAGAGGGGCCTGAAAGATGGTGCTGAGATGCGAGAGGGAGTTGGCAGGAATTTGGGAAGTGATGAGCTTTGAGGTCTTCCAAGGTAGATTGGTTTAATGATAAAGCATGTTCACTTCCACAGCGACAGCAGCTACATTTGTATACAAGTAAATTCACAGTTGTTGTCTTGCCTGTATCACAGATACCTTTGCCAACGCAAACGCTGAAACTTCCAGGTTCAAGACGGCGCTACTGTTTGCTATATTTACAGATTCCGAATCAGACATGTGACGCATAAGCTCGCCAAACTCATTCTACGAAACCTTCATGCGGTCGTGGTTACAGGTCTTTCTTTCAGATAGGGTATCAAGGGCAAGACAAGGACAGGGTATCTCCTAATGACATCTGGGTTGCGTGCGATGTACGATATAGGAAATAGCATTTTGGACTTATTCCCTCACCCTGTCTGTCACTCAAGCATTAGCGCGCGTTCTCGGCGAAGTTACTAAGAAGAGAACAAGTTGGATTGGTAGCTTTTGGCGGGAAAGACAAGCTGTGATACATACTCTATCGGGCGAGCCTGTCGAGGGCTACAGGTAGTATGCTTTTTACCACTCCTTGTCGGCTGCATCAGCTTCTTGCCGTGATAGCCTGCCACTCGTTCGGGAGCCTGTCTGCGCTGTAGCTACCATATATACCTGAACATCCGTAATGGCGAGTAACGTTAGCACATCACGTTTATGCTATTATCATTACAACATCACTCCTTCTTCGCCCTCACAACCCACAACGGATCACATCTCCCACCACCCATCCCCAACATCCTCATAAACGCACTCATCTGCGTTTGCGTCTGCTCCCCTTCCTCCTTCAACTTCCCATCTGACAGCGTCAAAATCTCAATATTCCTCCATCCAGCAAACCACAAATAATCCCCCACCATTTCCAATCTCTCCTCCTCATCTATTCTCAACCATCTGGCGACAGCTTTCGTTGGGAAACACCGGTTACTGATGATCAAATGCACGCTTCCGCCAGCCTTGGTGTTCTTCAACGTCGACTCGAGCACTTTTACGGGACTTGTCAGGTAGTCAATAGACACGACGCAAGCTGTTGCGTCCAACAACTCTTGGACTACTTCCTCTGGCTCTGATGGTGCGGCTTTCCGAGCATTGGCGAATTTTCCTCGAAACAGTCCCTTGATGTCAGGTAGATCAGGCGACGCATTTAGATCGTGCACCGCCCACTTCCCTTGCAGCAGTTTATTCGCCTTTAATTCAGGCACGCTCATGCCGACACCAGCGACCTCCAAGTCGCCATTCGTGGCTGCCTCGTCCAGCGAAGCCGGAAAGTGACTGATCCAGCTACTGCATAGATCGAGTATACGACCTTTGCGTGGGAGTGCGGTGTCATAGTATTGCGCTAGCGTCTCTATTGCGTGGTCATCTATGTGAGTGACGAAGCGTGGTGTAGAGTAGAAGTTGGTGTCGGTTGTGGTGTCTTCTGGTGTCATGTCTGCGGCAGTGTAGGGCCAGGTGGTGTGACGGGGTGTGTAGGTGCGGGTGGGATAGTTGGGAGGAGAGGAGGAAGAGGACATGGCTACTTTGTGAATAGGGGAGGTCGGACGTGAATTCAACAGGGCAAGGGCGGCGATGGTGGTGGCGCTGAGGGCGGAGAGGTTTAGCAGTGTACGACGGTTCTGTTGGAGGAGGTTCATCAGAGGAGTTCTGATAGCTGTGAGGGATGCTGCAATCAGTGATGTGAAGCTTCTAGTTGGGTAGATATGGGAAGGTCGGTTGAGAGTTCGGATTGCGATGTAGGATTGTTGTTGCTCGTTTCAGAGGAGATTCGGAAGCGTCATTGATATTGGCACGTGTTTGGGCTCGGCGCGATCAAAGGTCTCATTGGGATCTTCGTCTCCATATTCATACACTTGAACAACAATAATCTTCTGGTGAGCAGTTCTTCCTCCCCTCGTCCTTGCGCCCTGTTAATACCATTGTTACAGCGCCATCCTCCGCCGCAGCAATATCCGCGCCTTTTGTGTACTCTGTACGATCGATTGTGCAATATCAATAGTGAAAACCTAGTATGAGTGGTTGGGGTTCTCGTCTGTTTGGTGGTTCCGGAAAGTGGTCGCCATTCGGTCGCGGCAGTCAATCGGATCAAGTCACAGAAGCAGACTATTCATACATCACAAGCGACGACCTCGCGCGTAGTGGACAGACTGGCACCGCAAATCGTCCTCCGCGGGACCTTGATATCGTTGTATTTCGACACAACAAAACCTCATACCCTGTGCAGTTTCCAGGTTACAGTATAGACAATGGAACGCTCACAATCGGAGCTGCGCGACAGAAAGCTGCCAGCGAGATTGGAATAAAGGATGCTGGACGCCTGCGCATGTTCTACAAGGGCAAGATATTAAAGGATGACAACAAGGCATTCAGAGATGAAGGCTTCAGGTCAGGTTCAGATCCAGATATTCTGGTTGTAGTGGGCGATGCGCCTCTACAAAAACCATCACAAGACAATGATGAAGATGAAAGCGATGATGAGTTTGCGGATGCTGCTGAAGAGGATGGTACACCAGGCGGCAAGAAAAAGAAGCGCAATAGAAGGGGAAAGAAGAAGGCGAAAAAGACGACGAGCGAACCAGCATCTGGCACCAGCACACCATTGTCACAACCACAAACACCACTCACACCGATGACGAAGCTGGAAGCGCTAGCGTCAAAATTTCATACCACACTTGTGCCAGAGTGCATCAAATTTCAAGCGTCACCACCTGAAGATCCTGCAAAAAGGGATTGGGAGCACAAGCGATTGACGGAGACTATCCTGCAACAAATACTAATGAAGCTGGATGGTGTGGAAGTCGAAGGAGATCAAGAAGCACGCGCCAGGAGGAAAGAGCTGGTGAGAGAGGTGCAAGGGATGCTAAACACAATGGACGCAGTCGTAAGCGCGTGATTTGTCTGGACTATCGGTGAGACGAAAGACTGTATAGGGATATCTCAATCAAGCTATTGTCATAGCATAGACGTGCTGTTCAAGGGTCGATATCCTCCTGCGCAAAATGACTGTGCTCATGCCCGAATTTCAGAGTTCTAGGCAAGCACGCCGATCTTTACCTCGTTCGATCTAGCGGCCGTTTTGGTTTTGATGGGGTCTTGACGCGCGAAGATATAATTAAGCTTGAGTCCTCTCGTTCCATGATGAATTCGACTTTTCCCACCACCGGCTAATCCTCGCCTAATGCAGATATGCACAATCATCACAACTTACAGCATATCCTACTACTGATCCTATCCTAATTGCTCTCGCCACCATTCGACCATGCATGCCTTGATCCCAAGCGCGCGATTGCATGAGCTTTCTTTTTTGATTCACTTTCTTTGTGCATACGGCTGGAGTTCTTTCTTTCGACGACCTAACTGACCAATCATGACTACGAGGTAAGTCTACCCGACTATAAAACGGCTATCTTCATCATGCTAATTTTGAACTACTAGGCTCGACCGTCTCGTCACGTGAGTGTTTTCTGAAAAATGCATTACACTGGAGACACCACGCTGACATATTCTTAGGCTACTTGAGACAGGTAGCACTCAACTAATACGTAATACTGCTGCCCAACAATTGGCAGACATTCAGAAAAAGCACCCTGATGATCTTTTCAATTTACTAACAAGGGTGATTCCATATCTCAAATCGAGGAGCTGGGACACTCGCATCGCTGCTGCAAAAGCTCTAGGTGGCATCGTAGAAAATGCGCCACGATTTGATCCCAACAAAGATGAAGGGAAACCTGAAAAGACTGAGGATGATCTTGTCAAGAACGAATCAGGACTATCAGTTAAAACAGATTTCACAACTTTACCTCGCGCTGAGGATCAGTTGCAACTAGAAACTCTCGATGCATCTGCCATTCTCGCCAATGGCAAGAAGTTGCTTGGAAGCGCTGGCAGGGAATATGACTACTTTCTCAATGCTATGGATCCAGCGAAACGACTTGATTTCCAGAAGAAAAGCCTTTCCTCGAGGTTGGGGATCGGTGGTGGATATTTGGAATCAGAGCTGATCGAGGAGATGGACATCAAGAGTGCGAAGACTCCAATGTCTCCTAGCTCTGCGCACCACAAATTGAATGGATCCTTGTCTCGCGTCAACAGTGTTGCATCGCCAATCGACCATGCAGGCTCACCACTAGATGGTCCAGACGATCAAGGATTGAGTAAGCGACAACTCAACATGCTAAAGCGCAAGAACAAGAGAGACATGAAAACACAAGCCAGCAAAGTGCGTGTTGTGGATTTGTCCGAGCGCAAGAGCACAACTCTACCACTACGTACTCCTCATGCTCCAGAACCCGCAGCGATCGAGCAAGAAAATACTTTAGATGAGGAAGGAAACACCACCACTGCGGATTACTTTTCTCTCGAACGACCTGATGGAGACGACGACTCGAAACTAGTCTCTGAATTCAAAGGTCAAGCTGTACCAATCAAATCCGAGCTCGAATCCGAGTTGGAAGAAGGCGTTAGCATGGGGTGGCCGTTCGAAAGGTTGTGCGAGCTACTGATAGTGGACATGTTCGACCACAGCTGGGAGGTACGCCATGGTGCTGCCATGGGCTTACGAGAAGTTGTGAAGATACATGCTGCAGGTGCAGGCAGAGAGCGTGGCAAGACGTTGGCGGAGAATGACGAGCTCAATGCGCGATGGACGGATGACCTGGCGTGTCGTCTGTGCTGTATCTTCATGCTTGATCGTTTTGGCGACTACATTTCTGATAATGTCGTGGCACCAATCCGTGAAACTGCTGGACAAACTCTCGGAGCACTTCTACAATGGATGTCACCAAGATCAGTACGAGCAACATACAACATTTTGTACCGCCTTGTCATGCAGAATGATATGAAGACAGGTAATCGGATCTGGCAAGCTTGCCACGGTGGTATGGTCGGAATACGCTACCTTGTTGCGATCCGTAGTGATCTACTTCTCAAGGATGTTCGGCTGATGGACAGTGTCATACAGGCAGTCATGCGGGGTCTTGAAGACTTTGATGACGACGTCCGCGCAGTTAGTGCTGCAACACTCATACCCGTCTCTCAAGAGTTCATTGAGATGCACCCTGCTGCGCTTAGCATGCTTGTGAGGATCGTTTGGGATTGCTTGTCAAACTTGAGTGACGACCTCAGTGCGAGCACAGGATCTGTTATGGATTTGCTTGCAAAGCTATGCAGTTTTCCCGAGGTTCTCAATGTCATGAAGAGCAACGCTGCTCAAGACTCTGAGCAGTCCTTTACTCGGCTTGTGCCAAGACTATACCCTTTCTTGAGGCATACGATAACGGGCGTGCGTTCTGCAGTTCTTCGCGCTCTTTTGACTTTCATGTCACTAGAAGGAGAAGGGACAAAGGATTGGATTGATGGGAGATGCCTCAGACTCATCTTCCAAAACCTTCTGGTTGAGCGTAACGAGGTTGTCCTCAAACTGTCGTTGGAAGCATGGATGTCAGTCATTGCGGTTGTGCCTCAAGACAAGCTTGCCCAAGAGTTCGAGCCCCACATTCCCGCACTAACTACACTCAGCTTGAGTCCAATTGGTACGCCTCGAAATCACTTACCAATGGACCCAAGCCTGTTTATCAGACCTTCTGGACAAGTATTCGTCTTACCAAACTACACTCCCGCCAAGTCTCCACAATCTTCAGAACCACCTAACAAACGTCGACGCAAGTCGAATAAAGGAGACAGAGAACCATCACCACAACCGGTTTCAGCACATAACATCGATGGGCCGATGATCACAGGAGATGTCGACCTAGTAGGAGCAGATGTTTTGGTTCGTTCGAAGATCTTCGCTGCCAAAGCATTAGGCAAGCTGATCGGCCTATGGCCGGAAGCGACGCGATCAACTGCATTTGCTGGCGCTCTAACACCGTCACTAAACTCGCCGTTCTCGACTACTAGGGTGACTGTGGCCATGATTGCTGAGGAATATGCACGATCCATAGGAGATATTGACGATTTAGTACGATCACTCCTCATTGGACTGCGATCATTGGTGGAAGACGAGGTAACTGCATATTACGCTGATCTCAGAAACTACATACGTACAGCCCACGAGCTATGCAAATACATGCTCAACGTATTCGAGAAGCAGGGCCGAATCGATCCGTCACGTCTACCTCACCTTGGTGGGACCATGCAGATCCTGGGTGACGAGTTCAGCAAGTACTCGTTTGCTATCGATCACGCTCTTCCTATGATTGGAGCAGAGTTCGACAGGCTAAAAGCGTCGCTCAATCCAGTCCAGCGTATAGCTTCAGCTCAGGTATTAGAAGAAGCACGTAACGATGCCAAGCGAGCTGTGGAAGAGGCTATTACAACGAAAGACCAAAGAGATGTCCGAATACGCGCTGCCGCGGCTGCAGCGATTGTTGCCTTCCAGGAAGTACCCAAGAAGGCAACGCCAACCATCAAGGGTCTCATGGATAGTGTCAAGCTTGAGGAAAATGTGGAGATGCAACAACGATCTGCTGCAGGTGTTGTGGCCCTGATTCAATACATGGTCAAAGCTGGCAAGAAGGTAGTACACGACAAAGTTGTTGGCAACATTGTAAGCTTCTATTGCTCTGATGTTGCTGAGACTCCAGAATTCCACTTCAATGCCTATATGGAGACTGGAATATTGTCAATGCGCAAGGATGAGGATGTTCCCGATCGTGAAGATCCTGCCAAGTTTGCGAGAGACGCGAAGGCAGCTAGAGTACAGCGGCGAGGTGCGAAGGAAGCTCTCGACCAATTGTGTCTCTCATTTGGCGATGGACTATTCGATCAGCTTCCCGTTCTGCGCATAATTATTGAAACACCTTTACAACAAGCTTTTGCTGCTGAGCTACCGGACGACATCACACATCCCGACAACAAGCTAGGACAGCAAGCGGTCGATAGCATGTCGACCTTACGAGCACTTGCGCCAAAGCTTGACTCTAGACTGCATCCTTTCATTATTTCTCTTTTGCCACTGGTCGTTGCGGCACTCAAGTCAAGACTTGCTGTGCTTCGATATGCTGCGGCGAAATGTTTCGCTACAATCTGTAGCGTTATCACGGTCGAAGCAATCACAGTACTAGTCAAGGAAGTTCTTCCTACGGTAACTAGTGTACGAGATGTGTATGCAAGGCAAGGCGCTATCGAAACCATCTATCACCTTATCCATGTTATGGAGGATCGGATTCTGCCATATGTCATCTTCCTCATCGTACCAGTCCTCGGTCGCATGAGTGACTCCGATAATGATATCCGACTCATCGCCACTACTGCATTCGCAACATTAGTCAAGCTTGTGCCGCTTGAAGCAGGCATACCTGATCCACCTGGTTTATCGGAAGAGCTCCTACAGGGAAGGGATCGGGAACGCAAATTCATGGCGCAGATGCTTGACTTTAAGAAAGTCGAACCTTTCGAGATTCCTGTGGCCATCAAAGCGCAGCTTCGCTCATATCAGCAAGAAGGTGTTAATTGGCTTGCCTTTCTGAACAGATACCATCTTCACGGCATTCTTTGCGACGACATGGGACTTGGAAAAACGCTGCAAACTCTGTGCATTATCGCCAGTGATCATTATATGAGGAAAGAAGACTACAAAAAGACACAAAATCCAGAGATGCGAGACTTGCCTACTCTCATCGTTTGTCCTCCAACATTGTCTGGCCATTGGCAGCAGGAGATTAACACATACGCTCCTTTTCTCAACGCGGTGGCTTATGTTGGCCCGCCAGCTCAACGCGATCGATACAAATCACATCTTGCTACTGCAGATGTTGTTATTACTTCCTACGAAATCTGTAGGAATGAGGTCGAACTCCTTGAAGGTATCCAGTGGAACTACTGTGTCCTCGACGAAGGTCATCTAATCAAGAACCCTGCTGCCAAGACGACGATTGCAGTGAAACAGCTGAAGAGCAATCATAGACTCATTCTTTCGGGAACACCGATTCAGAATAATGTTCTTGAGCTATGGTCCCTATTCGACTTCTTGATGCCTGGCTTTCTAGGCACAGAAAGAGTGTTCAAAGATCGATTTGCAAAACCCATTGCAGCTTCACGTTTCTCCAAATCATCCTCGAAAGAACAAGAAGCAGGTGCGCTAGCAATAGAAGCACTTCACAAACAGGTCTTACCTTTTCTCCTCCGACGACTTAAAGAAGAAGTGCTTGACGATCTTCCTCCTAAGATCATCCAAAACTACTACTGCGAGCTCAGTGAGTTGCAGAAGAAGCTTTTTGAAGACTTCACCAAAAAAGAGGGTAAAGCTCTGAACGATATGGCTACATCTGGTGACAAGGAAGCCAAGCAGCACATCTTCACCGCACTCAATTACATGCGCAAACTATGCAACTCGCCCTCACTCGTCATGAACGAGAAACACAAGCAATGGCCTGCAATTGCCACTCTCCTGGCCAAACAAAAATCCACCATCCGCGATCCTATCCACGCACCTAAGCTCGGCGCCCTACGCGACCTCCTTCGAGACTCCGGCATCGGCGTCGAAGCGTCCAACACAAGCACTGACAAGACCTCCACATCCAGTGGTGAACCTCCAGCTGTCCTAACAGAAGCCGTCTCACAACATCGCGTGCTTATTTTCTGCCAGATGAAAGAAATGCTCGATATTGTACAAGACGATGTCATCCGCAAGATGAGCGGCGTCACCTACCTCCGTCTCGACGGCTCCATCGAAGCCAACCGCCGGCAGGACATTGTCAACAAATTCAACGGCGATCCTTCCATTGACGTCCTGCTAATGACGACCTCTGTCGGTGGTCTCGGTCTCAACCTGACAGGTGCAGACACCGTCATCTTCGTCGAACACGACTGGAACCCGCAAAAGGACATCCAGGCCATGGATCGTGCGCATCGCATCGGCCAGAAGAAGGTCGTCAACGTGTACCGCCTGATCACACGCGGCACTCTCGAGGAAAAGATTCTGAACTTGCAGCGCTTCAAGATTGATGTCGCGAGTACCGTTGTGAATCAGCAGAAAGCTGGCTTGGGCACGTTGGATACGAGTGAGATTCTGGACCTGTTCAGTTTGGGCGAGACGACGGAGGCGCCTGGTGGAACTGGGGTGGAAGAGGGTGCTGGAGCGGTTGATGAGGTTACGGGAGATATTAGAGAGAAAGGGAAGAAAGGGTTCTTGGATGAGTTGGGCGAGTTGTGGGATGAGCGGCAGTATGAGGAATATAATATGGATACGTTTCTGTCGCAGATGAAGGCGTGATAGAATGTGAGTTGAGGGAAGTAGTGTTAGTGTTCAGCAAGTTTCTACAGGCACGGATGAATGAAGCTTATCTAATAGAGATTAGAATAGCACTCAGCAATGAATCATTTCAAGCACTTTAATCCTTCATGCAGTTCTGGAGCCGACATTTGCCCAGTCAATCTTGGCCATAGGAGGTGAAGGAAAGGAAGGCGTGGTCAGCATTAAAGGGATGTTCTTTTCTTGCTCGCTATCTCTCGAAGATTGTGTTGATGAAAACTGAACAGGGAATCTACACTATCCGTCCTCAAGCACCCTGCTACCTCCCTTCGCCCAATCCCTCAATATATTCTTCCTCACCTTCCCCGTCGACGTCTTCGGCAACTCCTTAAGCACCTCCACCTCCTTCGGCATCATGAACCCAGACATCGCACTATGCGCCTTCGCCCACTTGAGTATATCCTCCTCCCCACACCTCTCCTTCCCCTCCGTCAACGTAACAAAAGCCTTCGGTCTGGAATAGAGGTCAGTATTGGGATAACAAGAACTTTCAGGCTTGCTTCAATTCTTACCTCTCCCCAAACTTCTCATCCTCAATCGCCACAATCGCACACTCCAACACCCGCGGATGCTGCACCAACACGCTCTCCACGGCCAGACTACTAATATTCTCTCCCCCAGAGATAATTATATCTTTCCCGCGATCGATTATCTTGATGCTGCCGTCGGGTTCCCAAACGGCTAGGTCGCCTGAATGATTCACCCCGCCGGCCCAGAGCTTGGAGGTTGCGGAGGCGTCGTTGTAGTACCCTTTGGCGCAGATATTGCCGGTGAACACGATCTCGCCCACTTCGGTCCCGTCCTTTGCGACATCCTCGACGTGGCCAGTGATGGGATGGAGAAAATCTCGCTTGACAACGCGCACGTTCTGCGAGGTTACAAACCCGAAGCCTTGCCGTGCCATCTTTGCATATTTTTCCTTTGCGGGTAAGGTGCGCCACGAATCCAAAATGTAGCCTTTCGTGATGGGTCCGTAAGTTTCTGTGAGCCCGTAGACGTGCACGGGCATTACGTTGAGGGATTCCATGCGCTCGAAGAGGGTGGCGGTGGGTGGTGACGCGGCGACTGTGACACGGACGGGGGTGGGGAGTTTGGTGGCGGAGGGAGAGGCGCAGAGGAGGGTGCAGACGGTGGGGGCGGCGTTGAAGTGGGTGATGCCTTCGGATTGGAGCAGGCGCCAGATTGTTGGGTAGTCAATCTTTCGAAGGCAGTAGTGGGTGCCCCGGACGGAGGTGAGGGAATAAGGGAATGTCCAGCCTGTGGTGTGTGTTTTGTTAGTTCGTTATACTATGATATGTTGCTGCTGGTAAGAAGCGGAGGTTTTATGAACACACCCATGGCGTGAAACATTGGTAATGTCCACAAGTATCTCGCTCGTCCATCATGCATATTCAACCCACTCTCAATCACATTGGCCAACGCAGCCAGATAGACTCCACGATGAGTGTATTCAACCCCTTTCGGCCTCGCAGTCGTGCCACTAGTATAAGCAAGCGCAAACGTCTCTTCCTCGTCTTTAGCTTGCACTTCTAGACCTGCCCAGCCATGACCGCCAGTTTCCTTGTCATACTGGAACCCTTCTAACACAGCTTTGTCGTAAGAACCGTCGGCTGCGGAATTATCGTAGTCGATCAGAAGTGGGACAGAAGGATTAGCGGTTCTGTAGTCCTCGAGAAGCGGAACGAACTCTGCGTCGACTAGGATGAAATCGGCTCCTGCATGGGTGAAAATGTAGGTCAAATCTGATGGTTTGAGACGGTAATTGATGCCTGCACAATTCACAAGGTCAATATCAAGGTTTTATTTGGTGGTGTAAGGAGTCAAGCAACAATACGTAACATACCTATTTGCACAGCACCAGCAGCAGCAATGCCGAAAATCGCTTCGAGAAAAGCTGGCGTATTCGTGCAGAGGATTCCAACTCTCTTGTAGCCTTTCTTCTTGAGATAGTAGGCGAAACCGCGTGCTCGATCTGCGAATTCTTGGTAGGTGCGTCTGATTGTTTTGCCGTCTACGGTCTCATGGTAGATTGCTGGAGCCTAGTTGGAAACAGTCAGCAGTTTCCAGATGTCATAGACACAACAGAGACGCAAGTCGCTGCGAGAGGATTTCAACACAAGAGGTGGCTCATGGGTTTTTCCAGAGATTATCTTCCTTAGAGGTGAACAAACATTGATGCCTCACTTCTTGACACCGGCATCCTTTGGTAGCTGGAGGCTGACCAAGCTCTTTCCGCACTTATGGACATGTCACAACAATATACATAGCAAGCACACTCACATCTGGTTCGATCTCAGCAGCACGGGGCAAGAAAGCCGTACTACATAAGGTATGATGGTTGTATCTATGGTGGTTGTCAGGTGCAGGAGTTGCATCCGCTGCAGCAGGAGAAGCGGAAGAGGGAAGGAAATGCGAGAGAAGGTTGCTTAGACGAGACTGTGCAGTAGTCATGCTGTCTGGAAGTCTGAGAAGTATCAGATCACAGTACAAGGACTTGAAAGCGTGTAATGTTACTGCTTGATGGAGGAGGTTCCATTTCCCCTTCATTTCCCCGCGTGATCACCCTCGGGTCTTGAATCTTGGCTACAACGCCAGCGGGGTTTGTATTAGCTAACGGTAACATCACGGCGAGGAGTCTAAGTCTGGTCTATACAATTGCCAATACAGGTCTCACACTGTCGTCTCAAGCATGGGTTCCATAGCTCATCTAGTCGTCAAGGCATAATTCTCGTTCAGTTCTTTTTCTTCCTTTCAACCTAGCATGCCTGCTACGTCTGGGTCAAGTCCATCTAGAGCATCGCCTCCATAGTCATCCTGGATCTTGCGCTTCTTGCTGACCTGATAGTCCAGCTGTTGGCTGTGCCCATTCGCACCTACTGCGGCGCTGCTCTCCTCTGCTTTAGGCTTAACATCTACAGTATCTGCTTTGACAACTGGTCGGCGCCTGGGGTCAAGCGTAGCTTGTGCTGCTGCCGGCAAAGGCAAGTATTCATTGACGGCAGGAATATGAGGTGGAAGTGCAGCCGGTTCAGTCTTAACGAGACTTTCATGCTTCTGTGTATCGATTTCCTCCTTCTTCGGCGCTGAGACGTCCGCGCCCCCGTCAACCTGATGAGGGACGACAGGCGGTAGTCCAGGAGGTGTGTGAGACTCTTCAATGTCGTCTGGTGGAGGTGTAAAACTTTCGACCTCGGGACGGTCGACATCTGCAGCTGCAGTGTCCGTTTCAAGACCGCGCATGATCGCATCCTCTACTTCTTGTCTCCTCCTGGACATTGCCGCACGCTTTGCTGCCAGATCCTGCTGCTGCTTTTCCTCCTTGATCCTCTCCATGCGATGCGAGTCCAGAAGCTTTTCCAGACCATCCATCAGCTTTATTCTTGCCTTGAGACTCTCAGACACGGCATCTTCAGCACTTGCAAGTGTCTTGACTAGTGCGCTGAGGCGTGCAGCCAGTACTGGATGGGTAGGAAGGGGCTGTCCGCCGTTGAGTGCAGCATAGTCTGTGTCTGCATTCTTTGTGGTAGAAATGAGGGGCATAGACGCCTTAGATAGGGCTTGTTGTAGGGGAATAAGGGGCGCGAGCTCGGCGGGAGCTGCTGAGGAGCTTGAGCCGGAGAATAAAGATCCTCCTAACATGGGTTTCTTGGTTGAAGTAGCAGCACGAGGTTGTGTCTTGTCATATTCTATGAGTCGTCAGTTACAGTTACGCTGGGTTCGGTCCATGTCTTATACCATCGAGTCTTGACTCTACGTCCGCTAGGACATTGGGCTCAAATATCTCTCTTTGCCGCCATACCTCGACGTTTCGACGAAGCTTCTGTTGTACATCATGGGAGGACCCTTTGTAGGAGAACTCTACAGCTTCGGCGATGATCTAGCCTTTCTCAGTATTCTCGAAGTAGTCTGATTGCATCAAATAAGCTTACAGGAGAGAATGCAATGAGGAAGTCATCCTTCTTGCGATTCTTAGTCTGTTGGACAACCTCTAGGCGCGCGTTAGTGCGATACCGAGCTGATGTGGTACTTAGAACGCATACCGTTGGCAAGGTAGATGAGGTTGAGACGCTTAGGTGCAGGGACATCCTTCAGGCGCTGGAACCAGAGAGTTGCTGTACGGCCTGCGAATCGTCTTGAGATAATGAATTAGCTAGATGTAATACAGTCGAAGCTGCTCACTTCTACTCACTTATGAAACATGACCCATTGAGCAACTCCGACGATACTCTCTTGCGTTTCTGCGAGTGCTGATAGCTTCGCCTTGAGAGCATCGTCGGTATACGACATGACGAGGAAAGGATGAGGATAGCTCAGCTAAAGGTGCTATTCAGGCAGCAATAATAATGCTAGGTATTGATGAGAGTTGGAAGTGAAGATAGGTGAGATATTGGCAGGTCGAGAGATGGCGTAGGTCGAGTCGGCGAGAGAGCAGTAGTATTGACATGTAAACAGAAGCTTTACTGAAGCTATAGCTTTTGACGAACAATAGGAAAGCTTGGCGTGGACTTTACTCCGAAGAGCCATTGAGGTGGGCTTGCGCTTTGACAACAACGAGACATCCTAACAGCATAAGATATAACATCCATCACTGTTCGCAACACCTCATCAACCTTGTCAACTCATATCTAGTCCACCTCCTCTGTAATCGCACGTATCCACAATGGCTGACAGATTCCCATCCATCGAAGATCTCGACGCTGGTAAGCCTTCATCTCCTGTTCAACGCATACATCTCCCTAACATATTGTGACAGGCGACGGGAGCGCAAACATCATCAACAACAGTGCCGACACCAGTGACTTTCTCTCGCGCGAACGAGCACTTCTGGGAGACGATGCCGACCAATTCTCCACACCTCACGACAACAACGCCAGGGCCACAGTAGAAGACGACGATGATGACCTGCTTGGTGGTGGAGGAGGCGGTGGTGGCAGTGGTGGTGCGGATATGGGCGCTTTCGAGAGCTCGTTTCCATCAATCGATACTGGCAACGAGGTATGTCATTCAATAAGCAGTAACGCGACTTCAGACGAGATACGAGCTCAACTCATACAACCAAACAGATGATGGCACCAGGCGGCACAATCACTGGTAATGCCTTCCTTCCGGGCGCGCCCCACCAAGTCTCCGCTCCGCACTCTTCCAACGCGCCTTCTTTCCCAAGCAACAACCAATACTCGCAAGAAGAGCCAGATGTCGTTCGTGAATGGCGAGAACGTCGCGATCTCCAGATTCAGCATCGTGAAGAAGTTGCTGCAGGTCGCAAAGCAGATACGATCAAGGCAGCACAGACATCAATCGACGAGTTCTATGACAACTACAACAACAAGAAGGAGCGGAATTTGGCAACGACGAAGAAGGAGGCAGAGGACTTTTTGGCGAAGCGAGAGGACACAAGCAGTGGTGGAACGAGCTGGCAGAGGATTGCTAAGTTGGTGGATGTGAAGAAGGGACCTGCGGCTGCTGCGGCTGGAAAAGAGAGGTTCAGAGATATGTTGTTGAGTTTGCAGAAGGATGAGAATGCTCCTGGCGCTAAGGGTTACTGAGGGAGTGTATTGGTAGGGGTGTTGTACTTGTGTTGTGGCACCTCTTATATCGGGCATGGAGGATCGATCATGGCTTTGTCAAACAGAAGAGGTTCAACGAATGTATATGCAATGCTAGGAATGTCTACCTATTTTCACCTCTGCTATGCTGCTCGAAATGACTTTGTAGGCTAACTCGTGAACGAATTCAACAAAGTGCAACACCCCCCAGTTTAGGCGTTGTGCACCCACCCGGAACACCGTGGAAATGGAGGCAAGCAGTAGTGGACGTTGATCTGAGTTGTCATGTGTTCATTGATTTCATTGTTCGGTGAGGATCAGTAGTATGGATATATCCTCTTGTCATCACAACCAGTTGCCACCTTTGTGTTTGTCATTCAGCCGTTTGATGACATATCCTTGTTAACCCAATAACGCCATACCCAGATGCCCATAGTCATTCCGTCATAATCGCAGGTAGTCAACAGATCATTTAACCACTATGATATGTTAGTATATGGTAGGATATCATGATAGACCAAATGACATACCCGAAACCGTATAGAGTCCTGCCTTGACGCTTGAGGGCATAGACGACATCAAGAGATGTGACAGTCTTTCGCTTGGCGTGCTCAGTGTAGGTGACGGCATCACGGATGACACCCTCAAGGAAAGACTTCAGAACACCACGAGTCTCTTCGTAGATCACTGTGACACATGTTAGTATCTGGTTGTCGACGGCAAGGTTCGATTTACTTACTGGCAGAGATACGCTTGACACCTCCACGACGTGCGAGACGGCGGATAGCAGGCTTGGTGATACCTTGGATGTTGTCGCGAAGAATCTTGCGGTGTCTCTTGGCTCCGCCCTTCCCGAGACCCTTGCCCCCTTTTCCGCCTGTTGATATATGTTAGCGTCGTGTCCAGGCGATGTGGTGATGAGTAATGAGAATAGTGGTGATGGTGATAGAGGTGCAGGATGTCACGGATTCTTGACGCGACGCGATATGAGATGCAAGTCTGGGGTGGCGTTGAGACGCAACCAGACTGCGACAAGCAACGACGATGAGGTTGTGTGGCGACAGCAACGTGAATGAAGATATATGAAGAGCGTGAGTGCATAGAAGTATTACTTACGTCCAGTCATAATGAAGGATTGATGAGAAGAGATAAAACTGGTGTGCAAAGGTGTTGTATGTGATGAACGGTCGTTAAGTGTGAAGATGGAGATGCAGATGGAGAGAGTTGGAAGGAAGAAAGTGGGCGGTGCAGAATATATAGAGAAAAGGGCAAAGTGGGGTCGCTAGCAATCACGCGGCAGCTGCAATCAGAGCAAATTTATGAGTGCCAGGAACCGGTCAGAATCAGGGACAAGAAATCAGTTAAAATCGTTAGAGGAAAACTGATTTAGCAATCAATGCCAAGTCTCTGACCAAAACGGCAGTCCATGATGATGCTCCTTGAACAGCTGGCATCCTTTCTTTCACCATACGGTAGCAGTGAATATATTGGAGTGTCCTTGTTGAGTGCCTGAGTACAACGGTATAATCTCGTTCTACCATTCGTTTTCGTGGTTTTCTGCTCAGAATGTCCGCAAATGGCGTCTCCAATGGCGCTCCAAAGCAAACGGGAAAAGCCAATGGGTATACATCGAAGGATGAAGTAAAACCACATTCTATTGCAGCTCAGATGCCGTCAACGAAGCAGGCAGGACTTGCTGAATTAATCATCTGTGTCGGTGGCATATATGCATCATTGTATGTCTCTTCGTTCGAATATTCCGCTATAGATCATCAACTAATACACGCTACAAGCCTTACCTGGGCTCTGCTACAAGAGCGTATAACTACAACAACTTATGGACCAGTCACTTCACCGGAAAGGTTTCACTTCTCAATCTTCCTTAACACAGTGCAATCGGCATTTGCATTCCTAGTCGGCTATGTCTACTTACTCTATTCATCGCGAAGCAAACCATCTGTACCAAATTTATTTCCTACTTCAGGCATAATATACCCTCTGCTCCTTGTAGCGATCACTTCTTCGCTAGCGGCACCTTTCGGATATGCCAGTCTCAAGCACGTTGACTACATCACCTTCATTCTAGCAAAGAGCTGTAAGCTTCTGCCAGTCATGGCGCTACATGTTTCCGTCTTTCGAAAGAGGTATCCTTTTTACAAGTATGCAGTGGTGGCGCTTGTCACCGCAGGCGTTGCTGTGTTTACTCTTCATCACCCTTCATCCTCAAAGAAAGCCAAGTCCAGCATGACCACGGGAAATGCGACCTGGGGCCTCCTCCTTCTCGGTATCAATTTACTATTCGATGGTCTCACAAATAGTACACAAGATTATATCAACAGCGCATTTGCACCATACACTGGCAGCCAAATGATGTGCGCACAAAACTTAATGTCTACTCTGCTAACCACATCCTACCTCTTCTTATCACCTTATATTGCAACAACTGGTTTTGGTCATTATGTCGGCATGTCACCTGCGCATGGAGGTGATGAACTTACTGCTGCGCTGGCTTTTCTCCAACGCAATCCGAGCGTCACCAAGGATGTCCTTCTCTTCGCCATCTGTGGCGCTATTGGTCAGGTTTTCATCTTTTTCACACTGGCTAAATTTTCGAGTCTGCTGCTAGTCACGATCACAGTCACCAGGAAGATGCTAACAATGCTATTGAGCGTGGTATGGTTTGGGCACAGTCTTACTGGCGGCCAATGGTTGGGAGTGAGCTTGGTATTCGGTGGTGTTGGGGCAGAGGCAGCTATTGGGAGGTGGGAGAAGGCAAAGAAAGAAAAGGCGAAGAAAGCTCTCAAGAGCCGATGAAGAAGGGTAATCAGTGCTGCAATTTTGGATTTGGAGCCATTGCATCTCCAGATGCTTACAGAGAGCCACGGAGATCCACTGCAAGCGATCTGGAAGAATACATGGAGCGAATTTAGCACACAAAAAGTGCTTGAGCAAGACTGGATCTCACACGCGCCGCAAACGAATAATAACAGATCACGTACAAACTAATAGACTAAACTTGTTCACAACGACTGGAATACGATCAGCTTTGAACCTCTCAATTCTAGCCTGTTGCTTTACCACTCGATTTCCCAAGCTCTGGTGCGCACAAAAAGTCATCATGCGACGTGTCTTCAATGCCAAGGTTTTCTCGAAGCGCCGTGAACTAACTGAAGTCGAGGAACGGATCTAAATCTCGTTGTTTTGGACACGCTCTTCACCTCGTGACCAAGGTACTGTCGAGTCAGCTCTCAATTTTTATTCTAACCTCACGATCTTGTTTTCTTCTTCTTCATCATCCTTGATCTGATCTTCTCTACATACTAAACACACTCTGCGCAACACTCTTTTCCACCAAGCTCTTGCTCTTCACTATGAGATCCATCTCGGCGGTGAAGCTGCTGTCGAGAGTGAAGCTCTATCGTGCACATAAGAAGATCAACCTATCCACCTCTACTCACCTTCCTCTCCATCCTTCCTTTCATCCTCATCCCCATCTTACATCGCCAGTACCCCCTTCACCACATATTTTGTTTGCTATCAACACTTTCTTTACCATCTTCTTCCACACTAATCATCCATCTCCTGCACATCACAACTATTGCGCTGCGCAACAAACACCATTGACACCACTCACAAGAGAAACAAAGCTCAGAACGACGACTTAATCTGATCAAACACCATTGACCCCACTCACAAGAGAAACAAAGCTCAAAACGACGACTTAATCTGATCATGTCGATGCCATATAGCCGGCTTCATGCCTTGGCAGTAGAGAATAGACCCGATCTGCCTATCAAGCCTTCAAGCACTTGGATGGCTATCTTGCTTCACAGCATCGAGGACCTCGACCAAATCTCCAGCGAGCAAGACTTTCTCTGGATCAAATGTCATTCGGTATGTGCATGACCTCCGGGTGTGCTTAACAGAGGGGTATCTACATGAGAATGAGTATTTATATGTGACCATTCTCATTGCAAAAACTGGTCCAGCACTCTCCCCACTCCCCTTCTGCTAAGCACACCCTGAGGGACCACTTCTACTTTCTTCACCTAAATCCATCTAACCAAATACAGCGCATCACGCTCAAGACTCTTAAAGTTCAATACTGGTCGCGCTACCCCATTGGCGAGATTAAGCTAGCATTCGACGGCATATTCCTTCGCAACAAAATCACTGTCGCCGCCATTCGCGCTCTACAAAAGGACAACCACCCAAGAACCAACAAAAAGCACGGGCAAATTGTGGTATTGCGTGCTCTAGACGAGGAGACCGAAAAGCATGAGAGGCAGGCTGTTGCTGATCGTGCTCTGATGAGAAGTATTAGGCAGACTATTGGCAACGAAGAGGCGGTTGTCATCAGTGATAGCGAGGACGAAGCTGACAACAAGCAAGACTCGGAAGGAGGACGGCGTGATGGTACTTCGAACACTAGCGATTCTGGCAATGGATCTGATGATGATGAACAGGTCGTTGAGGTTGATGCGAACACACCCTACAGAGGTCTTGGTGCTTACACCTCCGCCAATGCCAATCTTGGACCTTCCATGGCTGAAGGCAAGTCCTCCTCTCAGCAATCCGACGCAGAGCATGTCGATGACCACATGGACGAGGCTGAGGCTAACAACTCTGATGAAGATCAGGGCATGGATGAAGATGGCGGAGACGACGGAAACTTAGCAGCACAACTTCAGCACTTCATCCACGACGACCACTCACCTGAAGACTACCAGCTACTCATGGACGCTGATCAGCTCGACCCTGCCTCGTATCAACTTATGGTCGAATCTGGTCAGCTCCAATACAATCAATCATCCAATACCAATGAAGCTGCTCAGATGCTCGTGGACTTCAGCAACGACCAGCAGGTTCAAGCCTCTGATGTCGGCGACACTTCGACCACCCCCTCTTCAGTCATTCCAGTGCAAGGTTTTGCTCAATCCATGCCTACCTTCGTTGTATTTGAGCAGCTCCAACCTGTTCAGCAGCAAGCCCTCAATTTCAGCGACTGGTACAATTGCGCCTCTCCATACTGTCAACGTCAGATGGTTCTCAAGCCATGGACTCGCTATCATTCTATCTCGGTTGAGCCTCTCTGCACCGAATGCACGCGTGTGTTCCTGCGTGATCCAGTCCTTAACACTGACCGTGGCGCACTCGACCATTTGGAGAAGCAAGCGCTCGTTCATTGGAATGAGAAGGCTCGTCGTCAGAATGAAGGTAAGTTGCAGAATATGGCCGATGATGCTCCTTTCGACCATTCTGCTGTGATGCGTGGTCCGGTTGCTTTCACGAGCCATGTCAATGTCGATACTGATATGCCAATTGTTGACGGAGATGCCATATCACCGGTCGCCAGCCAGCCCGAGAGTGTCAACAACAACGATATCATGTCACAGCTCGCCAACTACACCAGCAATGAAGATCATACAGTATCTTCGCCTCTTGCCAAAACATCCCACAATCTCGATGAAGATGACATGTCACAACTTGTCCACAACCGCAAAAACACCAACGACAGTACCAGCGACTCCGCCACCATCCTCGACAACAGTGGTCTCTGGCGCTTTGCCCCCACCAGAACCACCCCACCCCCTCCCGAAGAACCCAAACAAAGCACATGGTCCACAATGTTCTCTGGTATCAAAAACGCCTTCACTCGCTCTCCACCCAAGTCGAAATCCGCCACGAGCAGCAACGAAGGCCGTTCCAGCCTTCAAAGCCCTGCTCACACCACTCCAGTCAATGGTGCTTCAGACATGCTCAATCCTACTGCCGTAAACATGGCTGCAAACGACAACAGACGCACCACTTCTCATCATAGTGGAAACAGCGATTTCGACACCAACATCGACGATCTAATCGATGAAGACAGTTTCGCCGCTGATCCGAGTCGTGTTGTTCGCCATGTCGAGGATCAATTGGTGGAGGACGCTGACAACGAGTCCGAGTCCGAGGGAGGTTATGAAGAAGAAGAGGAGGAGGAGGACGAAGAAAGCAAGCATGAGAGCGACGAAGCTGAATATCATGCCGCTGTGGTTGAAAAGGTCAAGGTTTATGATGATGAGGATGATGAAAGCGATGGGGAGTATTTGGACGATTAGACAAGGCTGAACGTTCAGAAGTCTGATGTGGAGTTTGGAGTTGGAGCTGGGAGTGGGTGGGGACGGGGTTGCGGTATCGACATACACATTGGCTACATTTGCGAAGAGGAAAAGAAGACTTTCGACCGCGATACACTCGGACGACGAAGAGATGCACATGCAGGATACAGAGGACGGTGCGAAGCGAGTATTTCAGGATGGCAGGTGATCTGGGATGGATATTCAGATGCTGGAAATTTCCGACACGTTTGCCTGCAGGCAGCATATAGCATGGATAACGAGTTTAATAAGACTGGACATCACCATCATACCAGAGGTTTCGACCGTGACAATGACTCCCGTATCATATCATACACAGTTTACAAATTTACAAGAAAGTTGATTGAATATGAATTTTGACATTGACTGATATATCTGCCGTAAAAACTCCATCATAAAGGTCATTAATTCAGCTAACTCAAGCTTCATCGCATCTTCCATTTCCCAATTCCCACCCTTCCACACTTCTTTTCCACCTTCCAAACCCATCCTCACACAATACTCAACCTCAAAGGCTTCCTCCTAATCACCCGTCTCGCCTCTCCAACACTAACCGCCGATTCGGCCGAACTATCACGATAATGATCCGGCAGCCAGATATCCCACTCCATCTCCTTCCCCTTAGCCCCAATCACACACCCCATCCTCTTCAGCACGTCCCCCGTAGGCCACTTGCCTTCGCCCATGTGGTTTGCTTCGATATGCAACATCAGGCTCTCTTCTCCCAGAAAAAAGGCGTCTCCTTTGCCCGAAGTGGATGTTGAAGTGCAAGCAGCACAAAACACACATCCATACCACCTCAATCGCTCCACGCCGTCGCCTGCATCGGAATGCTTGACGTGGGATTTGAAGAGGAAGGCGTGACGGTACATGATTTGCGAGGATTTGTGGAGGATTGCGTCGTCGAGTGTGGGTGTTGCTTTCTCGTCGGTGTTGGCGCTTTTACGGATTAATGGGACCGTGTAGGCACAGTTTGGTGTTTTGCAGATGAAGTGCGGTGGAGAGATATTGTTGGATGAGGTGACGTGGCCGAGGATGCTGGTGCGCGAGTGTACGGGTTTGTAGGCTTGTGAGGGATTGGAGGATTGAAGTTGGTGTGCTGAGGGGCAGAGGGTGCGGTGGGGTTTGTTTGCAACAGTAGAAGTGGTGGTGGCAGTGATATTAGTTTTGTAGGTGTTGTAGTCTTCGTAGTGGGTGTCCAAGTTGTCGAGTACGGAGAAGGTGGTGTCGTTGTGGGTTGAGAAGATGGAGAGACGCTTTAGGATGGAGGATGATGAGGAGGTCGTCGTAGGGATGTCGGCGTTGACTACTCGCAATGGTGATCGTTTGGGGACAGCTGGAAGTGCTGATGAGGTTATGGAGTGTATACTCGTGATTGATGTGCGGTTCGATGCTGCTGACGAAGCCGCAGAGAAGACATCAGAGACTTGAGAAGCCTGCGAATCGTTACTTTCAGAGGAGATAGAGCGGTTATGCCACCATGCTCTCTGTTCGGTGGAGGTCCCTTGACGAGGAGGTTGGAGAAACTGCGGTGAGAAGTCCTGTACTTCTGGTGGTGATTCTATTGGTGAGATAGGTGAAGCAATGTCGTCTATTGCTTGTTGAGAGTGGATCGTGGTGACTCTAGTAAAGGGCAGAGTACGTCTTAGGGCATTCTTGACTTTTCCTACGCGTGCCCAGCTTGGAGACTCGGCCGAGGGTGTGGTAATGTCGAGCGTTGGCGAATGCTTTCGGAATGCAGGATGGATGTTCTGCTCGTCTGGGTTGAAAATGACAGTCTCCATCGAATCCAATCGCGAGAAGCAAGCCTCGCTTTCCACAGGACTGATCGGGCTGACAGAGTCTATGGTTGGTGCTGCTAGTCTCTGATGTAATCGAACCAAAGCATCAATAGTCATGTTACGTGAGGTAACCAGAGCTTGATGTAAAGCCCTATAGTCAATTGGTGCGTCTTCAACAAGTGCGGAGCTAAGCTGGCCTATCATGTGGCTCTGAATGTAGATTACACTGTCCTTGAGTTGGTCGAGAGCAAGATCTGGGAGTTAGGTTAGTACGGTCTTTTGTTATGATATTTCAGACACACTGATATTGACTTACAATCTCCTTGAGCATATGTTTGTCCCAATAAACGATAGTAGGCATCATAGTATGCCCTCAGCGTCAAACGAGTCTCCCTCAACATTGTCTGGAGTCTCTTGCTCTGTGATGCTCGGTTACCAAGACGGCCTCTTTCGATTGGTGATGATTCAGAATCGCTCGTTGGACTGACGGGCAGACCATGTGAAGTTGGAAAGTCGCAACTATTTGCTCTTTCATTCTTCTTCTTCAGCTTCTCCAGAAGATCTCTAGCTGAACTGTAGACTGCGAGGATGTCGTCAATGGCAGCGACGACACCGACCTTGGCGAGAGAAATGGAGAGACGTGGCCTCCTCGGTCCTGCTCCAGAAGTGGGTGAAGATGGTAGCATGATGGAAAGAAGTCTCGTCTATCCTTGTCTGTTCGAATCGGAAGGTGCTAATGTAACGGGTTTTGTATATTCCTTGCAAGCTGGCTCACTGCAGCCCAGAAGCTAGATTAAATATTTAGGTATACAGCCAGATGAAGCAAGGCTGAAGTGTCACAGAGGCTGCGAGCAGACGAGGCGCAGAACGAGCAAGCAGTGAAACAGCGACAAAGCACAAGTGTTTCGTAAGAGGAAGATAAAGGCTGTACTCGTATGCTCAGCCGCAAGAAAAGCAGCAAGGCTGTGATCGAAGAGACGAGGCAGATGCTGGAAAAAGAAGGAGGAATGAGGCTGGCCTAATATTGAACTTTCTTTCAAAGCTACACAGGTCACGGCCAAGGCCTTTCCTGGGTTTTGCTCATGCATCTCCTCTGTTTCACCACCAATTCTGTCAAAGCTGTGTGGGGGATGTGCTGACGGAAAGGCTTGCTCGACAGGGGAAGTGGTTATATTTAGACAAAAGAGAGCCGTTGTGGTCGATCATAATCTATAAATAATTCACCCCAAAGTCTTGTGCTGAAAAATACAAAGTAACCACGGCTTATCGTCGATTGATCAAGCTCGGCCTGGTATAAGACACATTGCTCGAGCTCGAAGTCTCAATTCTAGAGTGTGAAAATGGTTGCAATGAATCTCGAGGTCCGAAACACCACGTGACATCTTTAAGGGGGCTCGTGCTTTTAGCCGTTGCGGCTCTCGGCATATGACGTGGGCTCTTGCTTTTTTGTGTTTCAGGTTGCGTCGTGGTTGCCACGCAATGTCAACAACGAAGCCCGAGGGGCGCAGTAGGCTAAGTGAACAATTCTCTTGCGTTTTCTTGTGCTTCCATCTCCATCTCGAATTCGCCTCTCGCGCTTCGCTTCTTGGTTCTTTGTACTTAACATCCTGCTCGCCTTGCCTTTGTAATACTGTCAACTTCACACTATCACACTGCTGTCGATTCCCATTCGTCCCGACAATACCTCACAGATCATCGTCCTGTTTCAGCCTTATTCAATCACAACAATGAAGACCTTCACTGCTGCCACCGTTACCGCCCTTATCTCCCTCGTCAGCCTTAGCTCTGCTCAATCAGCCACATCAACAGCAAACGCTTCTCAATCCTCGGCTGTTTCCAGTGCCATTCAGAGCTATTACTCCTCCCTTCGCTCCGGCCCTGTCGCCACCTCTCTCGGAATACAAGTCGCCCTCGCAGGTGTCCCTGCATCAGTCCTTGGTTCAATCGTTCCAGAGATACCATCTCTAATTCCTCAGCCATCAGGAACAGTCAACCTATACAGCTACGCCACCGCACCTCCTGTCTCGTCGTTCTCTCAGCCTTCATGGTTGACTCAATATTTTGGTACCAGCCTTCAGCAGGAGATTAAGAGTTTACAAACGAGCGTTGTGGAGGCTGAGGCCAGCATTGTCAGGAGCGTGTTGAGCATAACCGCGGTACCTGCGTCGGTGACAAATGCTGCTCAAACAGGAGCGTCTTCTGCAGCTACTGCTCCTGTTAACGCTGGTGCGTCCGTGAAGCCAGTGGGCGTCATCAGTCTTGGCGCTGTCGGCGCTGTCGCTCTGGGAGCTATTGCGTTGTTGTAAAAAGTGCACTGGCAGCACGTTGGCGTCATACATGAGCTGGAGCTTACTAGTGTGGTAACGACATCCTCATCAAGTGCACGACACGACAAGGATATGAAGCAGGACTCATATCCATGTGGAAAAGCATAGCGCGGCGTTAAAGACAAGGAACATGGTAAACATTATTGGGTAGACAATAGAGTTTTACAGGCATATTAGGGGATGAGCGAGACTCCATGACTACTTCTCAGACATGTGTATGAATTCTGTATATAGAATATCTCAAATGCACAAGCTTCTACGATCCATCTCTTTCAATGATATTCTTACTTCGATCTTCCACTATGTTGGCTTGGCGGTTTGCAGTGCTCGATGCAGTTCCTTTGACAGTTTTTGGGAATTCAAGTGTTGCTAAGGTACGAGCGATCTGCTCCAATTTAGATCATTAAGAGCACGTCTTCGAGGATACAGCATATTGTCATGGAATCACGTATAATTGCGTCTTCTTTCTTCCAATCTCGCTGCTGGCATACAACCGGAGTGGAAGCCGTCGCCTTGGCGTCGGTGTGATTAGCAAAGGCTCGACCTGAATTGCGTGCTCTGGCGCCATTACGTTTGACCCTCTATTTGTTCCTGCATTACCGATAAGAATGTCCTCGATCCCTTCAGAGCATGCCATAGCGGTTCCTTCCTCATGTAAACCTCACGCCTCGTTGCTCGACTCGCCACTCGAGGCAATGCCTGCGCCAGCTGTTGCAGTTGTCCTGGAGCAGCCAACCTTGAGTACCGACGACAACCACTCCGATATGCTCAACAACACAATCTCCTGGGACATGCCCCACGAGCTCGATCACCCTTTGTCACCACCGACACAAGCCGAATCTGCGCAGAAGATTAGTCCTTTCCTCACCAGACACATTCCAGAGCAATACAATGCGCTACAAAGTCAAGTTCGGATACGGCCTGTAGACCGGTCAGATACAAAGTTTTGCTATCGACACCACCCAGATCTGAAGTGTAGGAGACAGGCTGATGAGCCGACGATGGATCTCCTGCAAAATGTATGAAGCATCGCGAAGGTGGAAGCATAAGGCAGTATACTGACTTCTGTCATAGGAACTCTCAAAACTCTCCCAATCAGATCAGCAAGGTATCAGCCACGTCTGGTCCCTATTCTCTGCAGCACCGTCTAAGCACCGCGAACTCATGCTCCAGGGCATCCTATCACAGTGTTGCTTTCCACAACTGTCCTTCCTAGCTTACTCAGTCCGCGATCTTCTTAAGATTGACTTCCTCAGTGCCCTCCCTGCAGAAATTGGCCTCCGTATTTTATGCTTTCTGGATCCGACATCTCTGTGTAAAGCTGCACAAGTAAGCAGGAAGTGGAGAGAGTTGGCGGACGATGATGCTGTGTGGCATAGGATGTGTGAGCAGCATATTGACAGAAAGTGTACAAAATGCGGTTGGGGTCTGCCTCTTCTGGATCGACAGAGATTGCGCACGGAAAAGAGATTGATGCAACTGCGGTTGGAGAAAAGTCAAGCGAAACCCCGTTCAAGCTCTTCGACGTCCTCTTCCATACCACGACCAATCATTGCCTCCACTTCTGGTGTCACTTCAGAGAATCCATATCATACGACGGGTTATGTTTCGGACGACAGTACCGATGGCAGTACAACGTCACAGATAAGGAAAAGAGAGCACGAAGAGGAGGCCATGTTAGCAACGAAGAGAGTTTGCACCAGCCTCTCCAACACAGCAGTGGAACAGTCAGGTTTCCAGCAAACATTACGACCTTGGAAAGACGTCTATCGAGATCGTTTCATGGTAGGCACGAATTGGAAATATGGACGATCTACTCTGAAAGTATTGAATGGGCACACGAACGGTGTCATGTGCATACAATTTGACGACAACATACTCGTTTCCGGGTCTTATGATTCGACGATCAAAATTTGGGATATTGAGACAGGTCAAGAATTACGGACACTTAGCGGACATGCACTAGGAGTACGATGTCTGCAATTTGATAAGACTAAGCTTGTGAGTGGATCATTAGACGGCACGCTCAAGGTTTGGGACATGAAGGCAGGTCAGGTTATCAGGACTTTCCCAGGCCACAGTGGAGCTGTCATCTCATTGCACTTTGATGGCACGATTTTGGCAAGCGGGTCACAAGACAAGACTATAAGAGTTCGAAACTTCAAAGACTGCTCGAGAGTGGTGTTGCACGGCCATACGGACTGGGTCAATGCTGTCAAAGTTCATGCCGCCTCGCAGACATTATATTCGGCTAGTGATGACTGCACCGTACGTGTGTGGGATCTGGTATCGAAGACTTGTGTCAGAGTCTTCAACGAGCATGTCGGCCAAGTGCAGCAAGTCTTGCCATTGCCCATTGATTTCGAGCTACCAGAGTCCGAGCCCGAAGAAGCAGCAGAGCAATCGCAAGACGACGAGGACCATGAGAGCAACCATGCTCCGGTCTTAGCGCTAGCTCCCTTGCAAGGACGACCAGCACACCCTCGTTATGTTTTGTCTGGTGGCCTTGACTCGACGATTCGTCTATGGGATGTCAATAGTGGTAAGTGTGTGAAGACGTTCTTTGGACATCTCGAAGGTGTATGGGCATTAGCGGCAGATACACTTCGCATGATATCTGGAGCCAATGACGGTATGGTCAAGATTTGGGATCCACGCACTGGAAAATGTGAGCGGACTTTGACCGGGCATGCTGGGCCTGTGACATGCGTTGCTCTCAGCGATCGCAGGATGGCGACTGGTAGTGAAGACTACTCGATACGCCTATATGACTTTGTAGGATGAGAGCGGTGATTACGAGAAGGCGTGAGGCCTGCAAGCACACGGACACAATTTAATCAAATTTATCATGAGTATGCGGGCCAGGATTGGACAAGGATGGACAAGGAAATGGACACGAGCAATGGGATATGGATTTCGATACCCGGATAGGCAATGGCGTTTTGGCAAGAAAGTTTACGGGATGTACATTTAGGGACCGGGACTGGGACTGGGATCAGGTAAAGGACTGCTCGTTGCTGGGCTGTACTAGGGCAGGCTGGCAAGGTAGTCGGTCATTTAGGCTTATGTTCATACAATGACATATATTATAATCTTCTATCACAAAACCACTTCTTAAACGCATAATCCTACCCCTTCAGCGCATCTGCTTTGTAATGTGTTACTTGCGCACTGTCACCTATTGGGGTGATGTGCGAGACGCGGTCTTAGCATAGCATAACACAGGAAGGAAGTACCTTATGAGATGGACGAAGCATGTCATACTTGCGGCTAACCACCCCTGTTCCTTCTCTCTTCTTTCCTCAGCTCTCTTTGGTCCGTCTTCCCCTTCCCCTACAGTTGCAATGGTCTGTCGCTAATCGTCATTTTCCACTATACTAGGGAGAGTGGTTGCTGCTGCTACCGAAGCCGCTCGCGGTATTACGCCATCAATAGACTGTGGTCATAGAGTGTCCCTAGATAGCGCGGTGTCCTAGAGGTATGCGCACGGACCACAGCAAGATTTGCATATATTCTTTTCGCACCCCTGTTCCTTCTCTCTTCTTTCCTCAGCTCTCTTTGGTCCGTCTTCACCTCCCCCTACAGTTGCAATGGCCAGTCGCTAACTCTCATTTTCCACAGCCTTTTGGCTTAGATCAAGTGTAGTATCTGTTCTTTTCAGGTATGTTTTTTATTCTACTTTCACATCATCTGTCCGCAAGATCTTTGACTAACTATACTTAATAGTTTAATCTCTGAAACGTCACTACGGTGACATTTTCTTGATTATCTTATTTTTGGCCTTGGATCTGTGGCCTCTGTGCTTGCGCATGTTACAGATCATTGTGTCGCCTGTATTGCACTGCTTCAGGCTGATGCGACCATCTTTTTCATCTTTGTGCGAGCTTGAGGGCTTGGCTTTGAGGAAGAGTTTTCTTTTTAGCAATATTTTGTGTGGTTGACACGGGAAAGAAATATTGTCCTCTACCTTCACAAATGTAAAATGTCACCAACAAGTCACTGGTAGAAGGACTAAATGGAGATTCATCATGTGCATTGACTATGTTAGCAACCTGAGTGCCGAAGGTACAGTACATGCACAGAGACACTAGACGATACGAGTTCGAGGTGTGAAAGCGGATTGCTACAGAGGTTGCGAAATGGACATGGATATACACTAGCTGAATAGAAGAGGGCTCGAGCTTGTTGTGGTTATAGTCATTGGGCTTCCTGGGAGAAAGAGATGGGCGGACGAAGCAGAGAACACAGAAATTACTATGACTTGCGACGGCGACGGCGACAGTGATTTCTTTCAACTCATTCACAAAGGACGTTTGTCATTTGATTGGTTCTCGCACAGATTCATAAGTGTAGAACATCAACATATGCTGTATTTCCAGCTTTTTGTAAACACATTCCCCTGCATCGACGCAAATCCGACTTCCCAGCCCTTAACAACCATTCTCCTCTAGTTGTCACCAGCACTTCCAGACTGAGGGAACTCAAAGTTGACGTTCTTGCCCGTCAATCTCTTGTACACCTCAGCATATGTGTCCAATCTGTAGTCAACAGATCCCCTCTCCTTCTCGTCAAGAATGACCTTCAAGATCTTGCTGTTATCCTCCTTGGTGCGTAGACGCTTGCCGACAATCTCGACGGGGTAGACGAGGTCAGAGAGGATGGAGTCGTGCACGGCGGTGAGTGTACGGCTGCGGGGACGCTTCTGTGTTTGGTTGGTGCGGCTGCGGTTGGAGCGCTTGGGGCGGGGGAGAATGCGGCGGGAGGCGATGAAGAGGACGTGGCGGTCGGAGAACTTTTTCTCGAGCTCGCGGGTCAGGCTGAGTGGAATGCGATGTTAGTGTTTGGCTTTTTGTAGTCGAAGGGATGAATGGAGGTGGTAATGAGGAGTGTTGTGAGTGTAGATGAACAGACATACCGCTGCTGGACCTTGTGGAAGCCCTGGAGAAGGGGAACAGGGACGAAGACAACGATGGACTTCCTGCCGTGTCCAACCTCGATCTATTGAAGAATCCTGGTGTCAGCCTCAAATGCTCTAAAAGTGCAATGATTTTGGCTTCTTCCCAGTGCCCAACGCCTCTTCCGTGTAGATTCTTTTCTTCATGTATCGTATAACCAAGAATAAAGATGTCCTCTTTTGTCTTCATTTTTCTTGATTTCATTCGAGGAAATCTTCATCTTGGCGATATTGATGTAGAGAGATCCGAATAGACGCTCGGTAGAGAGGTTTGTTGTAATGGCTCCTGAGAAGCATGGCCAAAGGCTCTTTCATCTTACCTCGCGAGCAGACACAAAGGTCAATGGGCGGAGAGCAGAGCGCATGTCGGGGATGTTGGTCTCGAGGTCGTAGAGCGCATTGGCAATCTGAGTCTCGACCTCATTGGGCTTTTGCCTCGATGGGCTGTTGGGCGCAATCTTGTTAAGGGCTTGAGAAGACATGGTTGCTGATGTGGAATGAGAAACGATTGTGCTGCTGGAGGAGGCAGGTCAACGTGAGTGCGGTGGATTTTCATCAGGGTTCAAAGTGTGCGATTACGCGAGTCAGGTCGGTTCTTGGCAAAAACTGGTTTCAATGCTAGTTGGACATGATCTTTTGTTCTCATTTTGCTGAATTCGTCTATAGTATTATCTGGTATTGTTGACAAGGACAATTGGGCTTTTGATTCGCTGCATCGCTTCTATGCTCAAAGACTGCTCCTTCAAGGACTCGTTTGCATCTGTTCCGTCCACCCTTGTGCTGCAGTCATGGCAAAGTACCTTACATCCACATCATCATCCTGCTGCAACTTCTCAAGATGTGGTAGGATGCGATTCTGTACCAATTCGCGGCCCTTGTCAGATCCTCCTGCAGTTCCACCGCTCTTCTCTACGTCGATGAGAGTGCCGGTTTCTGGTAGTCGCTTGAGCACGTCAATCAGAATACCATATGACTTCGCGACATTAAACCTGATGTTTGGAATGTTGTCGGTTGCCAAGTTGTCGAGAGTGGGCAGAATAGATGATTCGATGACGGAGAGATCGAGTGCAGGAGAGAGTGTCTGTAGACAAGTTAGCTAGGTTGTGATCGTAAGCTCGAATCTGCTCTTACCGAGATTGCGAAGAGAGTGGTCATCCTGTACAGATAGTTTGGATGCTCGCCCATTTTGATGACTTTTGGTACAATAGCTCCATTTGACCATTCGACACCAAATACTTCTGTCAACTTCTTGAGGTTTTGTGTCGAGGCTTCCCGGATAGAGAAGACAGTGTCGCCGAGCCATTGCATGCAAAGATCGCTCAGCTTCTCGTCAAAGAATTGAACACCGAGTTGGCTCGCCAGTAGAGGCACGTATTCGATGATTGCAAGCCTAACTCGCCACTGCTTGTCATTTGCAAGTGTGACGATGGCTGGCAGGAGTGACGAAGAAAGCTTCTCAATGCCAATGACGTTGTTGACCTGCTCCAACTTGGAAATGATGTTGAGTCGAACATCCGGGAAGTCGTCCTTGAGCATGGTGAGGAACATTGGCAGTAGGTGGTTGATCGTCTCGTCTTTGCCGAGTATAGGAGCCAAGCCACTAATCTGGGAGCCTAATGCTGCGCGAACGTGTTGAGAGGTGTCTGTTACGAGCTCCTCCACTGCAGGCATAATCTCGTTCAACAATGTTTCGCGGTCCACAAGCTTGCAGAAACCAGGAATTTGGCCAGCAATAGCACTTCGGCACTCTGCCTCCGAATCCTTAAGAAGCTTGATGAACGCCGGTACAAGATCTCGAGCAACTACCTCTTCATCAACAGCCTTGGAAATCTTCTCAAACCTGTCTGCAATCATGTACCTCACCCTCCAACTCTTGTCCTCAATCAAACTGCGAAGAGTATTTAGAATGATACCATGGTTGGACTGCTGCTCTTTGGGAATGACTTCGGCTACCGCGATCAGAATCTCCACTGAAAGTAGTCGAACACTGTCCTGGTCGTCTTTGGCCAAGTGATCGAATAATGGGACCATCTCCTCAATCGCAACGTCGACTGGCATTTCTTTCACGAACTTGGCGAGGTTGTCCGCTGCTTTT
>Ga0160429_1000359_pt1 | contig 48440 bp, 36 predicted proteins | sample SolpanmetagenomR_FD_108199 | JGI IMG/M metagenome (GOLD analysis project Ga0160429, IMG submission 108199) | Solar panel surface microbial communities from Lawrence Berkeley National Laboratory, California, USA - R | ecosystem: Engineered > Built environment > Solar panel > Unclassified ... | reverse complement strand
TACGTCGGCGTCGATGCGGTCGAGCAGGCGGGTGGCTCCCAGCGCGGCCAAGCGCTGGTCGAAGTCCTTGCCAGTCTGGCAAAAGTGAATGTAGCTCGTATCGCCCAGCGCCAGCACCGCAAACTTTAGCTTGGGCAGCTTAGGCGCCCGCGGGCCACCCAGAAACTGGTGCAGTTCCTCGGCCGAAACGGGCGGTTCGCCCTCGCCGTGGGTGCTCACGATTACGAGCAGGTTTTGCTCCTGCGCCAGCTGCCGGCCGGGGTAGTCGTTCATGTCGCGCACCTCGGGCGTGAGGCCGCGGGCGGTGGCCGCTTCGGCGGCCTGCTCGGCTATTTTCTTGCCGTTGCCAGTGTGCGAGCCGTAGAGGATGGTCAGCTTTTCGGCGGCGGGCGCGAGGCTGGGCGCCGCCGCTACGCCAGGCGCCGCTGGGGCCACCCCCGCGCCGCTGGCCCCGCCCGTAGCCTGGCCGTAAAAGTAGCCGCTCAGCCACACCAGCTGCTGCGGCGTGAGGCTAGCCGTAAGCTGCTGAAGGGAAGCCTCATCGAGCGAGGGCGGAAGAAAAGGAAGCGAAGGCATGAGCGAAGTAGCGAGTAGAAAAGGGGAAAACGAGCGGGCGGGCCCGTGGCTAGGCCACGTTGGCGTAGAGCGCCAGCTCTTGTAAAAAATCGGGCACCAGCCCCGCCGCGTCGGTGGCCGAGGCGGCAGGCAGCTTGGCCAGCCGCACCACCTCGCCCAGCACGATGACGGCTGGCGCGCCCAGCCCGGCGCGGCGCACCTGCTCGGCAATGTCGGCCACGGTGCCCACGGCGCAGCGGGCGGTGGCCAGGGTGCCATTCTGCACCACGGCCACCGGGATGTCGGCCCCGCCGTAGCGGCTGAACAGGGCCGCGATTTCGGCCAGCCGGTTCATGCCCATGAGGATGATGGTGGTGAGGCGCGGCGTGCGGGCGGCCTCCAGCAGGGCGGCCGACAGCTGCTCGTCGGCCGTGGTGGCCGTGAGCACCCGGAAGCCCTCGCTCAGCCCGCGGTGGGTGGCCGGAATGCCCAGGCTACCCGCCGCCGCCACCGCGCTGCTGATGCCCGGCACGTACTCGGTGGCCAGCCCGTGGGCCTCGGCGTGCAGCATCTCCTCGCGGCCCCGGCCAAACACGAACGGGTCGCCGCCCTTCAGCCGCACCACGTGGCCGTGCCGGAAGGCCTGCTCCACAATCAGCTCGTTGATGCCCTGCTGGGTATAAGCCTTGAAGCCCAGGCGCTTGCCCACGAAAATGAGCGGTACGCCGGGCCGGGCGTGGGCTAGCAGCGCCTCGTTGGCCAAGGCATCGTAGAGCACCACGTCGGCGGCGGCCAGCAGGCGCGCGCCCTTGAGCGTGAGCAGCTCCGGGTCGCCGGGGCCAGCCCCGATTACGGTGAGGCGGGGGGCGAAAAGCGGGAGAGTAGCCATGAGCTTGCCGGGTAAAAATCAGATGGAAAAAGCCGGCTCCACGGCCACGGCCTGGGTGAAATACTCGGGGTCGGTGGCCGCGATGAGGCCAGCGGCCAGGGTAGCCCCGGTCTGCTCATCGACCAGGATGAAGGCCCCGGTTTCGCGGTTTTGGCGGTAGTCGTCTACCACCAGCGGCAGGGCCGTTTTGAGGCGGACCCGCACGATGTCGTTGAGCCGAGCCTCGTCGGTGCCCTGGCTCTCGAAGGTTTCGATGTTGGTTTTTTGCAGGATGGTGGTTACGGCGGCCTTCACCACGGCCGAGTGGTGCTGCACCAGCAGCTTGCGGCCGGCGCGCAGCGGGCGCTCATCCATCCAGCACAGGGTGGCCTCCACTTCGCGCACCACGGCCGGGTGGGCGTTGAGCGGCACGATGGTATCGCCCCGGCTGATGTCGATATCGTCGCGCAGGCGCAGCACTACGCCCAGCGGGGCTTCGGCCGAGGCCACTTCCTGCTGATTGACCTCAATGGCGTCGAGCACCGTTTCGAGGCCCGAGGGCCAGATGCGCACCTTGTCGCCGGCCCGGTACGTACCGCTCTGAATCCGACCCGCGTAGCCCCGGTAGTCGGGCAGCTCCTCGGTCTGGGGCCGGATGACGTACTGCACCTGGAAGCGCGGCTCGCTAGGGTTGGCATCGGTGGCGACGGGCACGTTTTCGAGGTGCTCCAGCAGGCTGGGGCCGTCGTACCAGGCAATGTTTTTCGAGCGGCGCACGATGTTGTCGCCATGCAGCGCGCTCAGCGGAATGGCCCGCACGTGGGCCAGCTTCAACTGCTCAGCAATGGCCTCGTAATCGGCCACGATTTTATCAAAAACGGCCTCGTCGTAGCCTACTAAATCCAATTTATTCACCGCCAGCACGAAGTGCCGGATGCCCAGCAGCGAGGCCAGCAGCGTGTGGCGGCGCGTCTGCTCAATCACGCCCTGGCGGGCATCGACCAGCACAATGGCCAGGTCGGCGTTGCTGGCACCGGTCACCATGTTGCGGGTGTACTGCACGTGGCCCGGCGCGTCGGTGATGATAAACTTACGGCGCGGCGTAGTGAAGTACTTGTGCGCCACGTCGATGGTAATGCCCTGCTCGCGCTCGGCCTTCAGGCCGTCGGTGAGCAGCGCCAGGTCTACATCAGTGCTATTTGTAGCGGTGCGCTTCTTTTCGAGCGTGGCCAGCACGTCGAGCGACACGGAGTCGGAGTCGTAGAGCAGGCGGCCGATGAGCGTGCTTTTGCCGTCATCGACGCTGCCGCAGGTGATAAAACGTAGGATATCCATTTTGCTAATGGTTAATTGTTAGTTATTAATGGTTAATTGATTGTGAATTGCTGATTAAAAAACGCATTGCTAAAAGCCGTCGAGCTACTAGTTGATGTAGCTATAACGCGTTAATAATTAATCATTAACAATTAACCATTGTTAAAAATACCCGTTGCGCTTGCGGTCCTCCATGCCGGTTTCGGAGAGGTTGTCGTCCAGGCGGGTGGCCCCGCGCTCGCTCACCTTAGCCAGTAGCAAATCCTGGATGATGTCGTCGATGGAGGCGGCGTCGCTTTCCACGGCGGCGGTGCAGGTCGAGTCACCCACGGTGCGGAAACGTACGCGGCGCTGCACGATTTCGTCGGTGTCGTCGAGGTTGAGGTGCTCGCTGAGGCCGAGCAGCTGGCCGCTGGGCAGCACCACGCACTGGCGCTCGTGCGAGAAATAGATTTCGGGCAGCTCAATTTTCTCGCGCTGGATGTAGTTCCACACGTCAAGCTCGGTCCAGTTGGAGATGGGGAACACGCGCACGTTTTCACCCTTCTGGATGCGGCCGTTGTAGATGTTCCACAGCTCGGGGCGCTGGCGCTTGGGGTCCCACTGGCCGAAGTCGTCGCGCACCGAAAAAATGCGCTCCTTGGCGCGGGCCTTCTCCTCGTCGCGCCGCGCCCCGCCGATGCAGGCATCAAACTCAAACTCCTCAATAACGTCGAGCAGCGTGTAAGTTTGCAGCGGGTTGCGGCTGGGGTACTTGCCGCCCGGCTCGCGCAGCCCGCGCTCCCGAATGGTATCTTCCACCTTGCGCACCACCAGCTTTTCGCCCAGGCGCGCCGCTAGCTCGTCGCGGTAGCGGATAATTTCCTCGAAGTTGTGGCCCGTGTCGATGTGCACGAGCGGGAAGGGAAACTTGCCCGGCCGAAAGGCCTTCTCAGCCAGCCGCGTGAGCGCAATCGAGTCCTTGCCGCCGGAGAACAACAGCGCGGGCCGCTCAAACTGGCCGGCCACCTCGCGCAGAATGTGGATGGCTTCGGCTTCTAATTTATCTAAGTAATCCATTGGTAACGAATAAATTGGTGTTTGGTAGGAATTCAGAATTAGTTGGGTAGTTTTTCCACCACCGGGTCGAGGCCCTGGTGGGCGGTGGTGTGCAGGCCGCACTCCTTGGCGTCGGGGTTTTCCCACCACCAGCGGCCAGCCCGAAAGTCCTCGCCTGGCTGGATGGCCCGGGTGCAGGGCGCGCAGCCGATGCTCACGAAGCCCTTTTTGTGCAGCGGATTCACCGGCACGCCGTGCTGCTGGGTGAAGGCCACGGTATCGGCCCAGGTCCAGTCGAAGAGCGGGTGTACTTTGATGAGCCCGTGGCTGGCGTCCCACTCCACCGGGTGCATGTGCTGGCGGTTGGCCGACTGCTCGGCCCGGATGCCGGTGAGCCAGATGTGCGTGCCGGCGAGAGCCCTAGCCAGCGGCTCCACCTTGCGGATGTAGCAGCACTCCTTGCGGTTGGCGATGCTCTCGTAAAAGCTGTTGGGGCCTTTCCGGCTCACCAGGGCTTCGACGCTGGCGGCCAGCGGGGCGTAGGCTTCGATGGGCTGGCCGTAGCGCAGCAGCGTCTTGTTCCAGGTCGAATACGTCTCCTGAAAATTGCGACCCGTATCGAGCGTAAACACCCGCACCGGCAGCTCGTGGGTAAAGATGAGGTGGCTCAGGGCCTGGTCCTCAATACCAAACGACGTCGAAAACGCCACCTTGCTGGGAAAGCGCTGAGCCACGGCCCGAATAATTTCCGGCGCGGTGAGCCCGGCCAGGTCACGGCGCAGGTCTTCGACCTGGGCCTCAAGGGTACTATCCATGCTGAAAAAGGGGAGGGGTTTTTCGCGGCTGAAAAGCCGCCGAAAAAAGGTGCCGACACACGCGGGCGCTCCGGCTAGGCACACAAAGGCCTAGGGAGCACTACTAACCCGAAAAGTGAGGTAGCCGGCTGGCTGAAAAGGTGGCTAAACGCTAACAGCTCCGCATAGCTCCCGTGCACATTAGGCAGGGGCAGCACATACAACAACACCCATGCTGTAAGGCAGCAAGCGAGATGGTCGTAAAGCGGAGGTTAGATGAGCAGCACACGGCAACTTGTTTTTATATGGTCAGGACTTGGCACCGTTCCAGCGTTTCGCTAGGGGTTGCCGGCGTTTCGTCGAGCCTGTCTCTCCACGCCTCTGTATAAAAACAATCCTTCTGGCAAGAGGAATTGATAGTACAAAGGTAGAGTCCGAACTTTGGAAATTCCAAACTCTTGAGCAAACCGTTTGAAAATCAACGGGCGGCCCCTCAGGTGAGGAGCCGCCCGTTGGTCCTGACGGCGGTATAAGTAGTAGGCTAGCCGATTTGTTTCTATCGGTAGCTATAAAAAGAACATCATGCTGAACAAAGGGAAGCATCGCGCGCGCATCGTTGGAGTTCATAACCCTAGCGGCGCGAGCGAGATGCTTCCCTTCATTCAGCAGGACGTTCGGTAGTGGTTAGCTGGCTTAAAACCCGCCTTTGTCGAGGTTCAAATCTTCCTTAGGCTCGGCGCCCATGAAGGGGTAGGGGTACTCCACGGGCGGGTTAAACGTCTCCTTGATGGCGCGGGGCGACACCCAGCGCTGCAAGTTGAGCAGCGAGCCGGCCTTGTCGTTGGTACCCGAAGCGCGGGCGCCGCCGAAGGGCTGCTGGCCCACCACGGCGCCGGTGGGCTTGTCATTGATGTAGAAATTGCCGGCCGCGTTCACCAGCTTCTTGCTGGCCAGGTCAATGGCGTAGCGGTCTTGCGAGAAAATGGCGCCGGTGAGGGCGTAGGGCGAGGTTGAATCCACCAGCTCCAGCACTTGCTCAAACTCGTTTTCGTCGTACACATACACCGTCACGACGGGGCCGAACAGCTCCTCGCACATGGTCACGTACTTGGGGTCTTTGGCCCGGATGACGGTGGGCTGCACGAAGTAGCCCTTCGACTTGTCGTGGTGGCCGCCAGCCACGATTTCGGCGTCGGGGCTGGCCTTGGCCTCGTCGATAAACTTGGCGAGCTTGTCGAAGCTGGCTTCGGTAATAACGGCGTTGATGAAGTTGGTGAAGTCCTCCACGTCACCCATTTTCATCGAGTCCACGTCCTGCTTCACGTAGCCCAGAATCTCGTCGGCCAAGTTGGAAGGCAGGTACACCCGCGAGGCGGCCGAGCACTTCTGGCCCTGGTACTCAAACGCGCCGCGCGAGATGCCGGTGGCCACGGCCTTGGCGTGGGCCGAGGGGTGAGCCACGATGAAGTCCTTGCCGCCGGTTTCGCCCACAATGCGCGGGTACGACTTGTAGCGGTGGATGTTCTGCCCGATTTCGCCCCAGATGGTCTGGAATACCTTGGTCGAGCCCGTGAAGTGAATGCCCGCGAAGTCGCGGTGCTTGAAAATGACGTCGCCGGCCACCGGGCCATCCACGTAAATGAGGTTGATAACGCCGGCCGGCACGCCGGCTTCGATGAACAATTCCATCAGCACCTGGGCCGAATAGATTTGCGGGTAGGCGGGCTTCCACACCGTCACGTTGCCCATGAGGGCGGCGGCCACGGGCAGGTTGGCGGCGATGGAGGTGAAGTTGAACGGCGTGAGGGCAAACACGAAGCCTTCGAGCGGGCGGTGCTCCAGGCGGTTCCACATGCCGGGCGCCGACTCGGGCTGCTGGCGGTAGATTTCCTGGGCAAAGTGCACGTTGAAGCGCAAGAAGTCGATGAGCTCGCAGGCGGCGTCAATCTCAGCCTGAAAAGCATTCTTGCTCTGGCCCAGCATGGTAGCCGCGTTAAGGCGGGCGCGGTAGGGGCCAGCCAGCAACTCGGCGGCTTTCAGGAAAATAGCGGCGCGCTGCTCCCAGGGCAGGTCGGCCCAGGCGGTGCGGGCGGCCAGGGCCGCGTCGATGGCCTGGTGCACGTGGCTGGCATCGCCCTCGTGGAAGTAGGCCAGCACGTGCTGGTGGTCGTGGGGCGGGGCTAGCGGTAGCTTGCGGCCGGTGCGCACTTCCTGGCCCCCGATGTGCATCGGAATGTCGCGTTCGACCTGCTTGATGCGCTTCAGTTCTTTAACTAGTTCGAGGCGCTCGGGCGAGCCGGGTGCGTAGCCTTTAACAGGCTCGTTGATAGGAGTAGGGACGCGGAAAAAGGCGTTCGACATAAGCTGAAAAACGAAAGGCAGGCTGAAAAACGATGCGCAAAGGTAACGGCTCTAAAAAGAACCCGCTGGCGGCCGGGAGTACTGGCCGGGTATAAAAAACCGCCTCCCCGCCCGGGTGGGCGAGGAGGCGGGTGTATGCAACCGGGGCAGCACCCCGGCTAGCCAAGCCAGCCTAGCGGGCGCGGCGCTGGCGCAGGCGCTTGAGGCCGTAGGCCACGCCCGAAGCGAGTAGCAGGGAAGCGCCGCCATCGAGCGGCACGGCGGTGGGGTCCGGGGCCTGGGGCACGGGGCCGCCGGTGGTCGGCGTTTGCGCCTGGCCCAGGAAGGTGACTAGGGCAAAGGCCGCGGCCAAGTAATAACGAGTCATAAGAAGAAAATGAAAGAGTAATAAGCTGAGTGGAAGGGTAACCTAGGGGTGGCCGGCCGGAGCCAGCCACCCGCAAGGAAAACTTACTCAATAACGAGCTTCTTCACCACCACACCGGCACTGGTGCTCAGGCGCAGGGCGTAGACGCCAGTGGCCAGCTCCGAGAGGTCGAGCTGGTGCGCCAGGGCCCCCTTAGCGGGCAGGCTCACGGTGCGCACCACGCGGCCCAGCGCGTCAACCAGCGAGGCCGTCACGGCCTGGCGGCCGAGGCTGGCGGGCAGTTCCACGAACGCGGCTTTCTTGGCCGGGTTGGGGTAGAGGGCTACCTGCTGGGCCAGGGCGGCGGGCACCGTAGCCAGCGCCTGCTGCGGCGAGAATACCAGCTCGAAGCGGCTGGTGATGAGCGCCGAGGCGTTGCTCACCGTGAACTGGTAGGTGGGCTGCTGGGCCAGGTCGACCAGGGCCCCGGTCTGCTTGTCGCGCAGGTACACCGGCGTCGTATCCAGGTTCAGCAACTGGGCCGGGGAGAGCGAGTAGGCGCCAGCGGCGGGCACGCCCACGGCCAGCGGAATCACGCGCTGCACCGTGCCGATGGCCGGGCGGCCGTCGATGCTGAACTGCTCGCTGCCGACGGTGGTCGACAGGTTCAGGCCGCTGGGGTTGGGCAGCTTGCGGGCGTCGTACTGCGAGTCGAAGCCTTCGGTCGAGCCCTGCTCAAAGTACACAAACGCGTCGTCGCCCGTAGCACTACCTGCGGCTTTGAGCGAGAGCTGCACCAGGGGGCGGGTCTCGGCGGCCGTCCGGTAGTAGGTCGTAGCCGTGTAAGTAGTCGGGCGCTGGTTGTTGGCGAAGGTGAGCGTACCGCTGGTCTGGCCCTGGGTTACCCGCACGAAGAAGCCCTGGCCCTGCGCCAGGATGGGCGAGACGGTGCCAAAGCCGTTGGCGTAGACGCCGTACTGACCGGTGTAGGGGTTGGTCGGGTCGTTGCTCTGGAACACGTATAGTGCCCCGTCCACGTTCGAGAGGCCGCCGTTGTTGACCACCTGGCGCCAGTCCAGGGGCGAGGGGTAGGGGTTACCCACCAGGCTCAGGCCCGACTCGTTGGCCGTGGCCCCGGTGTTGCGGGCCAGCGTCAGGGTCTGAGTGCCGTTGTTGAGCGGGCCGGTAAAGGCCCAGGTCTGGTTACCGCTGATGAGGGCGGTGTAGCCCTGGCCCACATTGAGGGCGTCGCTCGTAGCACTGGGCGAGAACCAGCCCTTGTCGAAGGTCGACAGGTTGTTGGTTGTCGTAGCTAGGCGGCTCTGGTCGTAGCCGTACACGGTCGGGAAGGGTGTGGTGGTGCCCGGCTGGGCACTGGTGTTGTAGGCCGGGTTCACTACGGGGCTGAAGTTACCCGTGGCTAAGCTGCTCACCGTCTGCCCGCTCACGGCCGTCGAGATGTGGCGGTAACCCAGGTTGGGGTTGAGGCTGGGGTCGATGAAGCGCTGCACCGTCACGTTGCCGGTCACCACGCCGGGGTTGTTGGTAACCTGCGCCGTGAGGTTAGGACTCGAGAGCAGGGTGAACGAGTTGCCGTTGGTGGCGAAGTTGCCGTTGAGCAAGAGCAGGCGCTGCACCGAGGTGCTAGCCGAGGTGCTTTGCTGCGTCCCGTTGGGGCCCACCGTCAGGTTCCAGAACCGGGTGTTGCTGCTGCCAAACAGGTTGCTCAGGGTCGAATTGCCCAGCGTCACCGTGCCGCCCGTGGGCTGGAAGGTACCGTTGTTGGTCAGGTCGCCCGCCACAACCAGCGTACCGCCGCTCTGGTTTAGGCTCGCACCGCTATTGAGCGTGAAGTTGCGAGCCTGGGCCGTGCCGGCGCTGATGTTCGGGAAGCGGCCGCCGGTGGGCGCGGTGGGGATGGTGGCACTAATCGTGGTACTGGGCACCGTGTTCGGGGTCCAGTTATTGGCCGTGAACCAGTCGGTGCTCACGGAGCCGGTCCAGGTCACCGCCGTCACGGCCGGGGCCGCGATGGCGAGCGAGTAGGCCTGCGAACCGGTCGAGTTAAACGCATCGGTCGCCGTCACCGTGAAGCTGAACGTACCGCTCGCCGTGGGCGTGCCCGCAATCGTGCCGTTTGTCAGGCTTAGGCCCGTCGGCAAGGCGCCGGCCGTGATGGAGTACGTGTAGGGAGCCGTGCCGCCCGAAGCCGAGAGGGCCTGGCTGTAGGCCGAGCCCTGCGTGCCCTGCGGCAGCGAGGTCGGCGCAATCGTAATGGTGGGAGCCGCGATGCTGAGCGTGTAGTTGCGCGAGCCGGTGTAAGGGCCGCTGCCCGTCGAGGCATCGGTCGCCGTCACCGTGAAGGTGAATGGGCCGTTGACCGTGGGCGTGCCCGCAATCGTGCCGCCGCTGCTCAGGCTCAAGCCCGCCGGCAGGGCGCCGGCCGTAATGGCGTAGGTATAAGGAGCCGTACCGCCTGAAGCCGACAGAGTCTGGCTGTAAGCCGTGTTCTGCGTGCCGCCGGGCAGCGAGGCCGGGGCGAGCGTAATGGCCGGGTCCGCAATGGTGAGCGTGTAGTTGAGCGAGCCGTTGTAAGGGCCGCCGCTGGCGCTGGTCGAGGCATCGGTCGCCGTCACCGTGAAGTTGAACGGGCCACCCGCCGTGGGCGTGCCCGCCAGCACGCCGGCCGAGGAAAGCGTCAGGCCCGCCGGCAGGGCGCCGGCCGTGATGGCGTAGGTGTAGGGAGCCGTACCACCCGAAGCCGTGATGGTCTGGCTGTAAGCGGCCGCCACTGTGCCCGCTGGCAGCGAGGTCGGGGCGAGCGTAATGGCCGGGCCCGCAATGGTGAGCGTGTAACTGCGCGAGCCGTTGTAGGGACCGGGAGCTGATGAAGCATCGGTGGCCGTCACGGTGAAGGAGAACGCGCCGCTGGCCGCGGGCGTACCCGCCAGCACCCCAGCCGAGGAAAGTGTCAGGCCCGCTGGCAAGGCGCCGGACGTGATGGCATAGGTGTAGGGAGCCGTGCCGCCCGAAACCGTGAAGGTCTGGCTGTAGGCCGTACCCCGCGTGCCGCCCGGCAGCGTCGAGGCGGTCGGGGCCACCGTGATGGTGGGCTGGTACTGCACGCTCACGATGTTGCTGGACGAGTTACCGGTGTTGTTGCCGTCCTGGGCCACGTTGGCGGCCAAGCTCACCGATACGAAACCGAAGCCGTTGGGCGTCACGGTGAAGGTGTAGGGGCCCGCGCCGCTGCCGCTGAAGCTGGCTGCGTTGAGCGTGCCGCCCGATACCGTCACGTCCGAAGCCGTGAAGCTGGTGCCCACGCTCTGCGGGTTGCCGCTCGCCGTGAAGCTCACCGAGAACGGAATGGGCGCGGTGCTGGTCGGGCTAGCCGGCCCGCTCACGGTGGCCGTCAGGACCGGGGCAAACACGTTGAACGAAGCCGAGGTGAAGGTGTCGTAGGTAGGAGGATTGTTGCCGTTCGGCTGAATGTTGCCAATGAACACGGTATTGCCCCCTTGCACCAGGAACACGTTCAGCCGCTGGTCCTTACTGGTGTAGTTGCGCTGGCTGGTCTGGAAGCTGACCTGGTAGCTGCCCGTGGGCACGGCCAGGCTCTGCGAAATGCTGGCGCTGTTGTCGCCGTTGACGCTTTGCACCAAGGCTACCGCGTCGCCGTTCGGCGGCGATACCTGGGGCTGGCCGGAGACGCCGGAGTCGAAGCCGCTGCCCGAGCGCGCCACGCCGGACGTGCCGGTGAAGCTCCAAAAGTCGGCTGTCACGCCATCCGACGTCTTCTTGAAGCTGCTCGCGCCCACATTATTGGTTTCGAAGCTGCCGTTTTGCAGCCCGTTTGGGAAGACCGTGTTGGTGCCGCCTTGCAGCACCTGCACCACGTCCACGAAGGCCGTCACGTCGCTGTTGCCCACGGCACTGCCCGCAGCTTGGATGCGCAGCGTGGGCGCGGCAGCGAAGCTCTTGATGATGGTGTACTCCTGGCCCGCCGTATAGGGCACGTTCGTAATCGTGGGCGTCGTGCCCGTGCTGTTGGCCACGTCCAGGCGCAGGGTGCCGTTGCCAGTGCCGGTATTTACCACTACCGTGTACGTCGTGCCCGAGCCCGAGACGCCGTTCGTGGCCACGCCCGCGCCCGAGGGGCCCGTCACCGTGAAGTTGCCGGCCGTTACGCCCGCCACGTTGCCCGAGAATACTACTTGGTAAAGTACCGTGGCCGTGGCCGTGGGCGAGGGCGTCAGGCGCGTCACCGAGGTCACCGTGGGCAGGTTGTAAGTCAGCGAGTAAGTGCTCGACGCCGTATTGCCGTTGGTGGCCGCGTCGCGGGCCGCGTTGGCGGCGATGGTCACGGTGGTAGCCGTGCCGGCCGTGGTGGGCGTCACCGTGAAGGTGTAGGGCCCGGCGCCGCTGCCCGTGGGGCCGCTGGCTACCGTGCCGTTGGTCACCGTGATGCCGGCGCTGCTAAAGCCCGTCACGCTTTCCGAGAACGTCACCGAGAATGACAAGGGCGTGGTCGTGGTCGTGCCGCCCGTCGCCCCGTTCGAGCTGGTGAACGCCGTCACTGTCGGGGCCGTCTTGTCGAGGGTGATGTTCGGCCCGGCGAAGGGCGCGTTGCTCACGCTGGGGCTGAGGCTCGTGGAGTTGGCCAGGTTCAGCTGGAGCGGCCCGCTGCCGGTGCCCGTGTTCACGGTCACCGTGTAGGTAGTGCCCGAGCCACTCACGCTGCTGATGAAGGCACCCGTTACGGTAGGCGACAGCGAGAAGTTGCTGATGGTAAGTCCCGCCACGCTGCTCGCAAACGTCACCGTGTAGCTGATGCTGGTGGCATTCGTGGGGCTGGTGGTCGTCGTCGTAATAGACGTGACGGTGGTGCTGGGAGCCACATAGGTGATGCTGTACTGCGAAGCCGCCGTGTTGGGGTTGCCAGCCGCGTCCTGGGCCACGCCGGCCGCTACGTTCACCGTCACGGTGCTGCCGCTGCCGTTGGGCGTTACGTTGAAGGTGTAGATGCTGCCCGAAGTAGCAGAGAAGCCCGAGACGGTGCCGTTGCTCACGGTCAAGTCGCCCTGCACAAAACCCGTCACGTTCTCCGAGAACGTAATCGTGAACGCAATGGGCGTGGTGTTGGTGGTGCCGCCGTTGCTCACCCCCGGCGTCGAGCTGGTAATGGTCGGCACCGGGGCCGTTTTGTCGATGGTGTAGGTTTCGCCCGCAAACGGCAGCGTGGTGGTGATGTCGGCCGAGAGGCCTGTGTCGTTGGCCAAGTTCAGGGTCAGCGTGCCGGTGCCCGCAATCGAGTTTACGGGCACCGTCCAGGTGGTATTGCCCGAGCCGGCTACCGGCGTGCCCACGGTGCCGCTCACGCCGCCCGTGGTCGTCAGCGAGAAGTTGGAAGCCGCCAGGCCCGTCACCGCCGCGCTAAAGGTCACCGTATAGTTGACCGTAGTGGCGTTGGTGGGGTTGGCACTGGCCCGCGCGATAGACGTGACCGTGGCGGTCGACGTACCCGTCACCTGAAGCAGGTCGAAGGCGAAATCGTTGGTGTTGTCGCTGCTTTTGAGCACTAGCTGAAAGTCCAGCGTCTGCCCGTTGAGGCTGCTGGGCAGGTCAAAGCTAAAGTTGGTCAGGGCCGGGCTGAGGGCCGTACCGGTCGGAACGCCGCTTGTGGCATTGGGGTCCGAATCCTGGCGCAGTAGGCCTGCGGTTCCCAGGCTCGTTGTGGTGCCCCGGAACGAGCCGAACGCCGTCCAGGTGCTGCTGCCCGCCGTGCGGTAGTACAGCTTCACGTATTCGCTTGTCGTCCAAGTAGCGGTTTGCGAATTGCCGGCCGCCGTGCCGCTGGTATTAGAGGCCCCCAGCCGGATGCTGAACTTCAGGTTGGTGTAGCCCGCCGTGTTGACTTGCTTGGTCGTGAAAACCCCCAGCTTGAGCGTGTTGGGATTGGCCGGGTTATCCGTCCCCGTCCCAAACCAGTAGCTGCTGTTGCTGATGTTGCTAAACGTGGTAGCCGTCGTCGCCACCGAGTAGGGGTTGGCGCTGGTGCGCAGCCAGGCGGTGCCGTTGCTGGCCACGAAGGTGTTCGACGCGTAGCGCGTGCCTTCGCCATTGCTTTCGAGGTCTTCGGTGTAGGTCAGCCCGCTGGCCGGGTCGAGCGCGGCTGTTACCCGGACGGTGCGCGCGGCGGCGTTAGACGTCAGGCCGGTGGGGTCGGTTACCGCGAAGCTGACCGTGCGGTCGCCGGGCGTGGCGTTGCTAGCATCCGAGTTTCGGAACGTGATGCGTTGCAGCGCGTTCTGAAACTGCGCCAGCGTGGCCGTGCTGCCGCTCGAAGTCAGGGTCAGGGTGGCACCGCTGAAACTACCCGTAATATTGCCCGTCTGGGCCGTAGTACCCGCCGTATAAGCCAGCTCGTCTTGGGCCGGGTTGCCGCCGATAATTTGCACCGTGGCGCTGCTGAGCGTTGTGTTGTCGGCGTCCGACACGGTGAGGCTGCTGGTAACGAGGGTGGCTGCTGCCCCTTCGGCGTAGTTCAGTACCCCCGTTTCGATGCTGGCCAGCACCGGAGCCTGGCCGGAAGCGGTCGTGCCATATACCCGAATGTTGTCGAAGGCCAGTTCCTCGCTAGTGCGGTTGGAAATCACCACTCGGGTTTCCATCGTACTGCCCGACCCCGTCACGTTGAAGGTAAAGTCGGTCATGTCCGTCGTCAGCAACGACGCATTATTGTTCTGCCCGCTGCCAATACCGAGCTGCATTTTGTTGCTCGTATCGTTCCCCACAAATTGCCCCACCGTGGTCCACAGCGGCACGCCGCCCTGGGTTGCGCCGTCGAAGCGGACCTGCACTTTCAGGGTGTCGTTCTGGCTATTGTAGTTATCCGATGGGTTGCCAACCATCACCCCTATCGCTACCTGTAGGTTGGTTTTACTCGCTACGCTCACCGCATTCAGGCGCAACGCGGCCGGCGGCCGCACGTTGGTGGTAACGCCCACCGCAGCCCGTGTGCCCTCGGCTACCCAGCAATAGGTGCCATCCAGGCCACTGCCGGTAATCGGCTTTACCGTCCACACATTGCTGGGCGAAGTGGGCAGTGTGTAGGGCGAGGTCTTTTCGTTTGCCCGCTGGAAATACTGGTTGTACCGATGAAGGGTAGCCGAACTGGTGCTGCAATACCGGTTCTCGGGGCAGGTCGTCGTGTTGTCCTGCGGCAGCGAGGTAGCGGTGTAGTTTGTCGCTTCCCCATTTTCAAACGACTGACTTTGCAGCAGCGTTTGCGCCCGGGCTCCCCAGCCAGCTAGTAGCGCCAGCAGCAGGAATGGTCTGAATAAGAGTTGTTTCATAACATGAGAAATTGGGTTGGAAAAAAAGCGAAAGTCAGTTTTGGAATTTTGGAGCAGATTGCCAGTTAGTGCGCCGGCTACTATGTCAAGCACTAGCCGGCCAAAAAAAGATAAAACCGCCCTTATAGAGAAGGTGAGGAGTAGCTAGTCAGCTGGCGTAGCAACTGACTGATTAAAAGGAATTTAATTGGAATTAGCAGGAATAAACGCACTCAGTAGTTCGCCGGCTTGCACGCCCATGCCCGCCAGCTGCCCGCCGCTGAAATAGCCCTCGTCCAGGGCCACCACGTCGAGTTGCAACACCTGCCCCTCGCCGCAGGCCACCAGCAGCGCCTGACCAGGGGCGGCCAGCACCACGGTGCCGGGCGGGGCCACCACAGTTTCGGGGCGCACGGTGGCGCTCAGTACGCGCAGCAACTGCCCGCGCAGGGTGGTCAGGGCGCCCCGGTTCCAGGGGTTGGCCGCGCGCACCAGGCGGGCAACGGTCTCGGCCGGCTCCTGCCAGTTTATGCACAGGTCGGCCAGGGTGGGGCGGGGCCAGTACCGAGCGGCGGCTTCGTTCTGGGGCTGGTCGGGCAGGGGAATTTCCCCCCGTAGGCCCGCCAGCAGCTGCCGGGCGGCTGGCACCCCGGCCAGCGCCAGCTGGCCCCGGTGCAGCCCGTGCGTGTCGTGCGGATTGATGGGAACCGGCAGGGCCACCAGCACCGGGCCGGTGTCGAAGTCGGCAGCCATGCGGTGCACCGTCACGGCGCCGGCCGGCTCGCCGTTGCGCAGCTGCCAGAATGTTGGCTCCGGCCCCCGGTAGCCGGGCAGAGCCGCAAAATGAAAATTGAGAAACCCCTGCGGCGGCAGTCCCAGTACTGCCGCCGGAATGCGCCACGGGCACGTGAGCACGAGCACCGCCGTAGGCTGCGTGGCCGCCAGCCATTCGGTAAGCTCGGTGGCCAGCCCGGCGCGCGTGAGCCAGCGCGGCGCCAGCGCCTGCTGGGCCAGCAGCTCGCCCACCTGCGCCGACTCTTCGCGGCCCGTGGCGGGCACGGCCACCCCGGCTACCACGCCCTGCGCCAGCAGGTCTTGAAGCAAAGGCCAGCCCAGCCGGCTGCTGATGAGGACGTTCAAGCGCATGGGAAATCAGGCCAAAAGCAAATAGGGTACGTCGCACAAACTCCACCCGGGCAGCCCGGCCGATACTGGGCCGGGGCCGCCCGGGTGGAGCGTATGGCTGGGTTACTGGCGCGAGGGGTAGACGCCGTTGAGCGCGATAATGTAGTTGAGCACGAGGTAGGGCTGCCGGTTTTCGTGCGCTTGGCCGTTGCCGATACTAGTCGTGTCGCCCGTTATGGTCGTGCCCATGGCGGCATTAGCCGGGCCATCGGTGTAGAGCATCGCGACCTGGGCGGCCGGAAATGCGGATTTGGGGTTGGGAGTGGTGGCTTCGGACCCGGTTTGCAGTGCGGCCGTGTAGGTGTGGGTGTGGCTCGGCACCTGGTTGCCGTTGAGTGCTACCTGCTCCACGCCACCTCTGTCGCCTTGTGAATAGGCCGTGCCGCCGGGCTGCTGGCCCTTGCCTAAAGCCGCGCGGCCGCGCAGGTCGGGCAGGGCAAACGTGGTGCGGCCATCGCCCCCAAACTGGACGCCTAGCAGGGAGTACAAAGCGGCATTAGTATTGATACTCAGCAGCTGGCCATTGCACATGGCCCAGCCTTTGGGGGCGTAGTTAAAGCTGATAGGGCGAATTTCGCCGATGTAAGGCTCATCCATAAAACGTTGCTATCTAAGGAGTAAGAAAAAAGAACTGCCGGGCGCCTACTGCGGCGGGGGCGGGAAGCCTCCTTCCACGGCGATGATGTAGTTGAGGACCTGCGACGGCTGCAAATTGCTGTGGGGGGCGCTGCCCCCCGCCGCCGACGTCACGCCTTTCAGGGCCGACGGATTGAGGGTCAGGTCGGGCGCGGGCGACTGGCCATAGGCATTTCGCAACTGCCCGGGCAGGGCGTTAGCGGGCGTGTCGGTGGCCGTGCCGCTGGTGCTGGCCATGAGCGGTGCCGAAAACGGGTGGGTGTGCGGGGGCATGTTGCCCGTCGTCAGCGCTACCGTGGCCGAGCCGCCGCGCTGGCCCAGTTGGTAATTGCCCTGGCCGGCCCCCACGATAACGGCCCCGTTCAGGTTAGGCACGTTAAAGGAGGACTGGCCATCGCCGCCGTAAATTGTTCCTATCAGGTAAAACAACGTTTGGTACTCGCTGATGAAGAGCGACTGGCCGTTGCACGCCACCCAGCCGGGAGGAGCGAAATTGAACCCCACAGCGCGAATTTCGCCTACGTAAGAAGGAGACATATAAAAAGAAGTCTAAGGCAGTGAAAGGAGAGGACTAGGGACGTTGCGGGTAAACACCTAGCACGGCAATGAAATAGCCCAGCGTCAGGTAAGGCATGCGGTTTTCGTGGGCGAGGTTGCCGCCAGCCGGGCCGGTGGTGCCGCTCAGCATGGTGGCCGTTAGGCCCGCGTCGGCCGTGGGGCTGAATGCCTCGGATGGCGCAGTGGCAAAGTAGGTGCCGGCCGGGCTGTTGTTGTTCCCCGTGCCGCCGGCTACGGGCACCGGGCCGCTAATGGCGTGCGCGTGCAAGGCCGCTTCGTTGGGCTGAAGCGTGACAGTTTCGGTGCCCATTACCGTGCCTCGTTGCGCAGAACCGTCAGGCCCGATGGCGAGGCGGCCGCTCAGATTGGGCAGGCCGAAGGTGGTGGTGCCATTGCCGCCAAAGGCCGTGCCCAGTAGCGAGAACAAGGCTGAGTATGCCTGGGTGGACAGCAACTGTCCGTTGCAGAGGGCCCATCCCTGCGTAATGAAATTGCCGCTGTACGGCATGATGCGGATTTCTCCGATAAAGGGGTCCATGAGGCGGATGGAAAAAGTGAAGAGATGAAAAAAATGCCCTGGCTTGCCGGGCGTAAATAAGAGCAGAGAGCTACTCCAGCTAGTCTGAAAGCAGCGTGTCCAAAACAAGTAGCCTACCGCGCTCCGTACCCTCATTCGCGAGGCGGCGGGCTTTTCTGGCAGCGGCTAGCATAGTGGTAAATTCTGGATACTCGCCCCAGCTAGGCGCCTGGCCGGCCGGGGCAAGGGCGTAGACTAGGTGCAGCTTCTGGTGAGAAAAATTGAAGAATATGAATGTGAAACTTACGCAGAAGTTGGTTAAATAAGACCGCTACCCTGGCCCTGGCAGCCATCCAGGCACAGGGATGCCAATAATTCAACTAACCGGGCACCTTTACCTAAAAGGCAGCGTAGACAAAGTGTGTACAGCATTTTTAAATAGCTGTTGTTCAGAGATTTAATTTTTGGTTAGCAGTAGGATTGATGGATTTGTAATCCTGAAAGTGTAGCTGGTGAGCCAGGTATTGGAAGGAGGTGCCGGGCTTTGGACGACCCCTTGAAAGCGTCGGTGAGCACCCCTAGCGTCGTCGTAAAAAGATATGAAATTTCAAGTTTTACCACTTACAAAAGAACGGCCCACGCCGCCACCGTCATACCGTATAAATACCTGATTTTAGGTCGGGTAAGAATAAGATAAAACAGTGGCAGCGTGGGCCTTTGCCGAGGGCTTCGCAGGCGCCGGCTGCCTCGCAGAAGCAGCCGGCGCCTGTAGCGCCGGAAGTAGGGATGGGCTACAGAAAGTTGCGCAGCTCGTTCAGGCTGGCGATTTCGTAGGTAGTCTGGGCGAAATGTCGGCGCCGGGCGGGGTTAAAATACACCTGGTCGATGCCCGCGTTGTAGGCGCCCAGCACATCGCACTCCAGGTTGTCGCCCACCATCAGGCTTTCGGCGGCGCGGGCGCCGGTGCGGGCCAGCGCATGGGCAAACATGCGCGGGTCGGGCTTGAGAAAGCCGCTGTGCTCAGAGGTGATAACCTCCTCAAAATAAGGCGTGAGTTTCGAGGAGTTGAGCTTTATAAGCTGCACATCTTCAAAGCCGTTGGTGATGAGATGCAGCCGGTAGCCCTTGTTCTGGAGATACCCCAGCACCTCGTGGGTGTGCGGAAATACGGCCGTTTTGTGCGGCAGAATATCGGTGAAGCGCGCCGAGATGTCGGCGGGCACGTCGGCCTCGGCCACCCCCAGCCGGGTGAGGGTGCGCGCGAAGCGCACCTCGCGCAGCTGCTGTTGCGTCACCTTGTTGCTCTGGTAGAGGCGCCACAGCGCGTGGTTCACCTCACTATACCGCTGGCTGAACTCGGCGAAGGTGAACCGCCCGTGGCGGGCTAGGTCATATTCTTCGAAAAGCTGAGCCAGCGTTTCGTTGGCGTTAGCCTCGAAGTCCCACAGGGTATGGTCGAGGTCGAAAAACAGGTGGCGGTAGGCTTTCATGCGGGGCGAAGGCTAGCGGTCGGTGTCGAGGAGCAGGTCGGCCACGGGGCGGCCGCTGGCCAGCGACTGCACCAGGCGCTCGGCGTCGCGGGGCCGCACGTCGCCGTAAAAAAACGCTTCCGGGTACACCACCAGCGCGGCGCCCGGCCCTTTTTTGCACTGCTTGCACAGGTCGAGGCAATTGCAGGTTTGGATGCGGGTGCGCACCTTCTCGCCCCCTAGCAGCAGCGATTTTGCGCCCTGGGCCTTCAGCTCCTTTTTGAGCGCCTTAGCCACGTCTTCGCCGACGCCGGACTTTTGATTAATGCAAACGAATACGCGACGGTCAGCCATTTTGGAGAGGATTAAAATCGTTGGTCAGTGCTTCGCGGTGCTCGCACCGGCAAACTGCTAAGTTGCCATTTAAGCAGTGGGTAGCCAGCGGCGGTTCTGGATTTTATAGGCCGCCAACTCGCGGTTGCTCCACAGGGTTTGGTACACCTGCTGGTCGCGCACCAGCTGGGGGTCGCGCTCCATCAGGCCCAGCAGCTGCTGCAGCAGCTCGGCCGTTTCGTCGCGCAGGAAGTAGAACATCCAGTTGTCGAGGCGGCGCACGCCCACCAGGCCCGCATTTTTGAGGTAGGCCAGCTGGCGTGAGGTTTTAGTTTGGGTGAAGTCTAGCACCTGCTCGATATCACCGACCACCATTTCCTGATTTCGCCATAGCAAATGCAGGATGCGCACGCGGCTCTCGTCGCCGAGGGCCTTAAAAAGCTGCTGCCCGAATGCAACCGGAAAATGTTTTACGCGCATCTACCGTTGAGAATGGCCAAGCCAGTGTGGCTGGCCCCAAAAGTACGACCGGCGCGGCGGGCGGGTTCGTATATTTGCTACAGTACCTTTTTGTTGAATCCCTTCGTGATTACTCGCCGTTTTCTTCTGCTGCTGAGCCTGGTTGTGCTAACCGGCCTGCTGGCTAGCCCCCGCGCCTGGGCCCAGGGCCAGCGCCGGGTGGTGCAGTTTACGGGCATCGTGGCGAGCGGCGACAGCCTGCTGGGCGTGCCCGGCGCCTCGGTGTACGTGCCCAAGGCTGGCCGCGGCACCACTACCAACGCCTACGGCTACTTCTCGATGCCGGTGCTGGCCGGCGACAGCATCGTGTTTCGCTCGCTGGGCTACCGCAACCAGACAATCATCATTCCGGCTGACTACCAGCGCCAGAGCTTCTCGGTCATCATCTCGCTGCTCGAAGACCCCGCCATCCTGCCCGAGGTGCGCGTTTTTCCCTACGCCACCGAGAAGGAGTTCAAGAAGGCTTTTCTCTCCTTGCGCCTGCCCAACGAGCGTGGCTCGGCCGCGGCCGACAACCTCAACTCGGACCTGATGCGCAAGATTTTCAACTCGCAGCCCATGGGCCCCACCGCCAACTTCAAGCAGTCGATGTCGTTGCAGCAGCTCGACCTCGACCGGCGCATGGGCACTGCCCCCAACCCGCAGAGCAACAACCCCTTGCTGAACCCCTTTAGCTGGCTGCAACTCATTAAGCAAGTGAAGAGCGGCGAGTTTAAGAAAAAAGAAGGCGTTGATTACTAGGGCCTAGCCAGCTTGGGCGCACAACCCCGGGCCGGTTTTCAAGGTAAAGTGAAGGTGGCCGGCGATGGCCACCTTTTGCTTTTTCTAGCTATGGATACGAACCTTCCGGTATCGGCGCAGCCGCGCGTCGTGATAGTGGGCGGCGGCTTTGGCGGCCTGCGGCTAGCCCAGGAGCTGGCCGACGCGCCCGTGCAAATCGTGATGGTAGACCGCAACAACTACCACAATTTTCAGCCCCTGCTCTACCAGGTAGCCACCGGCGCGCTGGAGGCCGACAGCATTGCCTACCCGCTGCGCAAGATTTTTGCGGGCCAGAAAAACTTCTTCTTCCGCCTGGCCGACGTGCGCGGCGTGCGCCCTGCCGATAAGGCCATTGAAACCAACCTGGGCGATATTCACTACGATTACTTGGTGCTGGCTACCGGCTCGCTCACCAATTTTTTCGGCATTGAGAGCATTGAAAAAAACGCGATGCAGATTAAGAGCATCCCGAATGCACTAAACCTGCGCAGCTTTATTTTCCAGAACTTTGAGCAGGCGCTGCTCGAAAACGACCCCGAAAAGCGGCAGGCGCTGCTCAACATCGTGGTGGTGGGCGGCGGCCCCACGGGCGTCGAAATCAGCGGCTCGCTGGCCGAAATGCGCAAGCGCGTGCTGCCCGGCGACTACCCCGAACTGGACTTGAGCAAGATGCAGATTTACCTGGTCGAGGCCGGCCCAGCGCTGCTGGGTCCCATGTCGAAGGCCTCGCAGGACGACGCCGTGAACTACCTCAATGAGCTAGGGGTGAAGGTGCTGACTAATACCTCCATAAAGGGCCTGGAAAACGGCCGGGCGTATTATTCGGACACCGAATACATTCCAACCGAGAACATGATATGGGCCGCTGGGGTGAACGGCACTGCGCTGCCCGGCATGCCTGAAGCGGCCGTGACCCGCAACAAGCGCCTCACCGTGAACCCGTGGAACCAGGTAGAGGGCCAGCCCAACATCTTCGCCATCGGCGACGTGGCCAACCTGGCCACTGAGGAGTCGCCCAAGGGCCTGCCCATGCTAGCCCCGGTGGCGCAGCAGCAGGCCGATTTGCTGGCCAAAAACATTCAGCGCTTACTGAAAGGCGAGCAGCCTGAGCCGTTCAAATATTTCGACAAGGGCGTGATGGCCATCGTAAGCCGTAACCGAGCCGTGGTGGACATGCCCAACGGCTGGCACTTCAAGGGCTTTCTGGGGTGGTTGTCGTGGCTGTTTATCCACTTGATTTTGCTAGTGGGCTTCCGCAACCGCATCGTGGCGCTGGTCACCTGGGCCTTCAGCTACTTCAGCTCGGGGCAAGCATTACGTCTCATTATCCGGCCCTTCAACCGGCGCGACGTGAAAGACTCGACCGGTAAGAAAGCCGCCGAGCACGCCGCCGCTACGCTAGAGTATAACCCGACGCCTTCGGCAGTGCAGCAGTCGTAGTAGCCCACGCTCATCAAAAAAGCCACCCGTTGAGGTGGCTTTTTTGATGCAATAAAGACAAAGCGTTTAGAGCAATCCGCTCAGGAAACCGGGCAGGATGCCCAGCACCAGCGTGAGCACGGCCAGCAGCACCAGCGTGGCCGACTGGAAGCCATCGACCACAATTGGGGCGTCTTTGCCCGGCTCGGCGGGGCGCATGTACATGGCGATAACGGGCTGCAGGTAGTAGTAAATGCCCACCATGCTCATCAGCACTGCAAACACGACCAGCCAGATGTAGCCCTGCCCGGCCACCGCCGTGAAGATGAAAAACTTGCCGAAGAAGCCACCCGTGAGCGGGATGCCACCCAGCGAGAGCATGGCTACCGTCATCACGAAGGCCAGCAGCGGGTTGGTACGGGCTAGCCCGGCCAGGCCGGCGTAGTCTTCGCGCTGGCGCTGGTCCGATACCAATTTCAGCACGCCGAAGGCCGCCACCGTGGCGATGGAGTAGGCGAGGCTATAGAAGAAAATGCCCTGCGCGGCGGGGCCGCTCAGCTGACCGCGGCCGGCCACGAGGCCCAGCAGCAGGTAGCCGGCGTGCGATACGCTGGAGTAGGCCAGCATGCGCTTGGCGCTGGTTTGCACGGCGGCGCCCACGTTGCCGAGCAGCAGCGTGAGTATGCACATGGCGATGACGGTGGGCAGCCACACGGCGCTGGTGCCGGGCAGGGCCACCGCCAGCAGCTTCAGGAAAGCGGCGAAGCCGGCGGTTTTTACCACCGTACTCATGAAGGCGGTGAAGAAGGTCGGCGTGCCCTCGTACACGTCGGGCGTCCAGAAGTGGAACGGCGCGGCCGATACTTTGAAGCCGATGCCGATTACCATCATCAGCACGCCCACATACAGCATGGGTTGCAGGCTGGCATTGGCGGGGTTGGCGATGCCGGCGGCCAGGCCGTCGAGCTGGAACGAGCCGGTGGCGCCATACACCAAGGCGATGCCGAAGAGCAGAATGCCGGTGGCAAAGGCGCCTTGCAGGAAGTATTTGAGGGCGGCTTCGTTCGAGCGCACGTTGCGTTTGTCAGACCCGGCCAGGCAGTACATGCTGATACTCAGAATCTCAATGCCCACGAAAAGCATGATGAGGTGGTTGTAGCTCACCATCATGATGGCGCCCACCAGCGAGAACAGCAGCAGCGAGTAGTACTCGGCCAGGTTGGGCTCGCCGGCCGCTACGTAGGAACGCGAGAAGGGCAGCAGCACCAGGGCCGTGAGCAGCACGATGCCCGAGAAGGCCACCGAGTAGTTGTCAACGGTCAGCATCTGGGCCTCGTAAAATGAGCCGAATAGGGGTTCGTAGCCTTCGCTGTGGTTCCAGTCGAGTAGGTTGACACCAAATACGAGGGCGAGCACCACCAACGCAAACGGCAGCAGCACCCGGTTGGAGCGCAAAAAGCCTAAGAACAGGTTGGCGATGCCGAAGACGGAGAGGAGAACGATGGGGAGCATAGTAGTACGCCTGTCATGCTGAGCTTGCGAAGCATCTTCTCGCGCTCGCGCCGCATGGTTGAGTAAACCTGACGCTAGCAGCCGGAAAGAGCCGCTTCCTGCGTCAGCATGACAATGAGATTTTTAACGGCCGACGATGGTCAGGATGCTGCTAATCGTGGGCTCCGACAAGTGCAGGAACGTGCCCGGAAACAACCCGAGCCAGAACACCAGCGCGATGAGCGGCACGAACATGAACAGCTCCGAGCCGGTGAGGTCGGTGATGGTATCGGAGTAAGCCGAATCGGGCCCGAGCATGGCGCGCTGATACATGCGCAGCAAGTACACGGCCGAGAAAATAATGGTGAGGCCCGCCACGGCGCCGGCCCACATGTTGAACTCGTACACGCCCGCCAGCAGCAGGAACTCACCCACAAAACCACCCGTAAGGGGCAGGGCCACCGTGCTGAGCAGCATCACCAGGAAGCAAACCGAGAGCAGCGGCGTGCGGCGGGTGAGGCCGCCGAGGTCGTGTAGGTCGCGGGTGCCGGTGCGGCGCTCGATGGCGTCGGCCACCAGGAACATGCCCACCACGTTTACGCCGTGGGCGAGCATCTGCACCACCGCGCCTTGCAGGCCGATGGCCTTGAGCGAGAACACGCCGGCAATCATTAAGCCCACGTGCGAGAGCGACGAGTAGGCGATGAGCCGCTTCATATCGCGCTGCCGAATGGCGATGATGGCGCCGTAGATAATGCCGATGATGGCGAGCACCATCACGAGCTGCTGCCACTGGCTAACGCCCAGCGGCACCACCGGCAAGAGCCAGCGCAGGCAGCCGTAGATGCCCATTTTCAGCATGATGCCCGAGAGTAGCATAGTGGCCGGAGCCGGCGACTCGGTGTAGGTATCAGGCTGCCAAGTGTGGAAGGGGAAAATCGGCATCTTCACCGCGAAGGCGGCGAAAATGAGCCAGAACACCCACGACTGCTCGGCCGCGCCGAGCTGCTTGCCAGCGGCGTAGAATGCTTGAATATCAGAGGAGTGGGCAGCCAGCGAGCCGGCGCCGGGGCCGGTTTGCAGGTACACGTACACGAAGCCGGCCAGCATAAACAGCGAGCCGATGATGGTGTATAGGAAGAACTTAAACGTAATCTGGATGCGGCGCTCGTGGCGGCTCCAGGCGCCGGCCAGGAAGTAAATCGGAATCAGGGCTACTTCCCAGAAGAAGTAGAACACGAACGCGTCGAGCGAGGTGAAGACCCCTAGCAGGCCGGTTTGCATGAACAGCACCAGGGCGTAGAACGCGCCGGGGTTCTCGTATTCCTCGTGGCGGAAGGCGGTGGCCAGGATGATTGGCACCAGCGTAGCCGTGAGCAGCACCAGGCACAAGCTCAGGCCATCAATACCGAGGTGAAAATTGATGCCCGCCGAAGGTATCCAGCTCAGGTTGAGGTCGAAGCCGCCGGGCCCGCTGCGGACGTAGGTAATGGCGGCAAAGATGGCCACGGCCAATTCGAGAAACGACGCCCCCAGGGCTAGGGCGCGGGCCGCGGCGCCTTTGGCAAAGTGAAGGAGCAGGGCGGCGGCCAGCGGGAAAAAGACGAGAAAAGCTGTCAGCATTAGCGAAAGCGCACGGTAAACCGGCCGGAAGCCCGGTGAGTTTACCGCGAATTAGCTGCAAACTTACTGCCCGCGTGCGGAAGGTGGGCAAGGAGTTGCCCTAAAAAGCGCTGGCTAGCCCGCCGGCTACCGGGCTGGCCAGCGCCCGGCGCGCACCCGGCCGGCGCCGAAACCCGTAAGTTTGACTTCTTATAGCCCGCCATGCCCCGCCACCCGATTACCGATTTTCTAGACACTGCCGCCGGCCCCATCCTCGACGTGCGCGCCCCAGCCGAGTACGCCCAGGGCCACATTCCGGGGGCGCTAAGCCTGCCGCTGTTCACCGATGAGGAGCGCGCCCGCATCGGCACCACCTACAAGCAGGTCAACCCCGACAAGGCCGTACTGCTAGGCCTCGACTTCTTCGGCCCCAAAATGCGGGCGATGGTGGAGCAGGCCAAAAAACTGGCCCCCGGCCAGGAAGTGCGTCTGCACTGCTGGCGCGGCGGCATGCGCAGCGGCGCCGTACTGTGGCTGCTGGAGCTGGGCGGCTTCCACGTCAACCTACTCGACAAGGGCTACAAGGACTACCGCCGCTGGGCGCTGGCCGAGTTTGCCCGCCCGCGCCAGCTGCGGGTGCTGGGCGGCTACACCGGCAGCGGCAAAACGGCCGTGCTGCACGAGCTGGCCCGCCGCGGCGAGCCCGTGCTCGACCTGGAGGGGCTAGCCAACCACCTGGGCTCGTCGTTCGGCAGCCTGGGCCAGCCGCCGCAGCCCACCCAGGAGCAGTTTGAGAACGACCTGGCAGCCGCCCTCGCTAAGCTGCCGACCGACCGCCCCATCTGGGTCGAGGACGAGAGCCGCACCATCGGCGCGCTGGGCATCCCGACCTCGTTTTTTGAGCAGATGCGCGCTGCGCCCCTGGTGGTGCTCGACGTACCCAGCGCGGCCCGCGTGCAGTACCTCGCCGCCGACTACGGCCGCCACGACGCGGGCGGGCTAGCGGCCGCCGTGCTGCGCCTGCGCAAGCGCCTCGGCGGCCTGGTTACCAAAGAAGCACTAGGTGCCATCGCCGACGGCGACATGCCCCGCATGGTGGAGATGGTGCTGGCTTATTATGATAAAACCTACGGCTACGGGCTGGCCGACCGGCCGGGTACCACCGTGCCCGCCGCCACTACCGACCCGGCGGCCAACGCGGCGCTGGTGCTGGCAGCGGCAAAAGACTTACCTGTTTCGCTAGACCCAACCGACCATGATTCCGAAGCTGCGAGTAGCCCGACCCACTAACGACCTGGCGGCGATACGCCATTTCTACGTCGAAGCATTGGGCTTGTCAGAGCTTTACGCGTTTGCGGGCCACGACAGCTTCGATGGGCTGATGGTGGGCCAGCCCCAGGCGCCTTATCATTTAGAGTTTACGCAACAGGTGGGCCACGTAGTACCGCCCGCGCCCACGGCCGAAAACCTGCTGGTGTTTTACCTGCCCAAACTTACTGATTGGCAAGCTGCTGTGGCACGAATGCAGGCCCACGGCTACGCGTCGGAGCCGGCCTACAACGCCTATTGGGACCGCCAGGGGCTCACTTTTGCCGACCCCGATGGTTATCGGGTGGTGCTGTACCAAGGCGCCTGGAATTTGTAAGAATTTATTTGCTACTTGTTATGACCCCCACCGACCTCGACCAAATCCGCCTCACCCAATACAGCCACGGCGCGGGCTGCGGCTGCAAAATTGCGCCCAGCGTGCTCGATAAAATTCTGCACAGCAGCCTGCCGCAGCCCAACTACGAGAACCTGCTCGTGGGCAACGGCAGCCGCGACGACGCGGCCGTGTACCGCCTGCCCGAGCAGGCCGGGCAGTGCGTCATCAGCACCACCGACTTCTTCATGCCCATCGTTGATGACGCCTACGACTTCGGGCGCATTGCCTCGGCCAACGCCATTTCCGACGTGTATGCGATGGGCGGCCGGCCGCTGCTGGCCATCGCGGTGCTGGGCTGGCCCATCGACAAGCTGGCGCCCGAGGTGGCCGCCCGCGTAACCGAGGGCGCCCGCGCCATCTGCGCCGAGGCGGGTATTCCGCTGGCTGGCGGCCACAGCATCGACTCGCCCGAGCCGATTTTTGGGCTGGCCGTAACGGGCCTGGTGAGCGAAGCTAACCTCAAGCGCAACGATACGGCCACCGCCGGCTGCCGCCTCTACCTCACCAAGCCGCTGGGGGTGGGCATTCTCACCACGGCCCAGAAGCGCGAGATTCTGCGCCCCGAGGATGCCGACGTAGCGCCGGCCCAGATGCGGAAGCTCAATAAAATCGGGGCCGAGCTGGGCGAAATTTCGGGCATCCGGGCCATGACTGACATCACGGGCTTTGGCCTGCTCGGGCACCTGGCTGAGGTGTGTGAGGGCAGCGGCGTACAGGCCGTGCTGCATTACCCGCAGGTGCCGCGCCTGGCCGAGGCCGAGCGCTACTTACAGCAGGGGGCGGTGCCCGGCGGCACGGTGCGCAACTTCGCCAGCTACGGCCACAAAGTGGGCCCGCTGACGGATGAGCAGAAATTCTACCTCTGCGACCCCCAAACCTCGGGCGGCTTGCTGGTATGCGTCGAGCCCGGCGAGGCCGAGGCGGCAGCCCAGGCCGTGTTTGCCCGGCACGAGCTAGCGCTGGAAAGCTTCGGCGAGCTGCGGGTCCACGCCGCGGGCGAGCCGTGGATAGTGGTGGAGTAAGGATTAGCAGCCGTCTGTCATTGCGAGCGCAACGGAGTGAAGCGCGGCAATCTTTCCTTTGACGTTGGAATAATACCCTGGCGGCAAGGAAAGTTTGCCGCGCTTCACTTCGGTGCGCCCGCAATGACAGACGAAAAACCAAAAGCCGAAAATGAAAAACCAATTGTCGGCCGGCTAGCCCCCACGCCCAGCGGCTACCTGCACTTGGGCAACGCGGTCAACTTTGTGCTGACGTGGCTGCTGGTGCGCCGGGCCGGCGGCACGCTGCACCTGCGCATCGACGACCTTGACCGCGCCCGGCTGCGGCGCGTTTATCTGGAAAACATTTTTCGGGTGATTGACTGGCTAGGGCTTGACTACGACCATGGCCCCAGCGGGCCCAACGACTTTCTGCGGCACTATTCGCAGCTGCTGCACCTGCCCGATTACAACCGCCTGCTACGCCGGCTGGCGCAGCGGCCGGGCTTGGTATATGGTAGCCCGCGCTCGCGCACGGCGCTGGCCGCGCCCCAGCCGCTGCCCCTGGCTACGCCCGGCGCCGCCTGGCGGGTGCGGGTGCCGGCTGACACAGCCATCGCCTTCGCCGATGGCTGGCAGGGCGCCGTGCAAGTGCCGCTGGCCGATGAAATGCCCGACTTCATCGTTCGCAAAAAAGACGGCGTAGCGGCCTACCAACTCGCTTCGGTAACCGACGATTTACGCCTGGGAACTACGCTCATCGTGCGCGGCCTCGACCTGCTGCCCAGCACGGCGGCCCAACTGTGGCTGGCCGCGCAGCTGCCCGAAACCAGCGCATTCGGGCCGGGGCGGGTGCAGTTTTACCACCACGGCCTGCTCACCGATGCGGTGGGTAATAAGTTAAGTAAAAGTACCCAGGCCACCGGCGACCAGGGCGTGCTGGGGCTGGCTGGCCCGGTCGTGGTGTACGCGGCCGTGGCCCGGCTGCTGGGGCTGCCTGCGGCGGCCGGGTGGTCGTTGGCCGCCTTGCGGGAAGGCCTGGGTGATAGCAGGTTGTAAAGACGTACCCGCGTGCTTTGGCATCTGCGCCGGGCGGGTGTCTTTCAACGGGAAAACCTAAAAATGCGTCTCTACCTAAGGCGGGGTTACTGCCGCACCACGTTGAGCTTGGCCGTTTGGCTGCCCTGGCGCACCACGAGCACGTACTTGGCGGGGGCCAGCAGGCCCGAGCCGGGCAGGGCCACGGTGCTGGTGCCCACTTCGACCGCCGCCAGGTCCTGGCTGTAGATAACCCGGCCCAGCACGTCGTAGAGCTGCACATTGAGCGGCCCGGCGGTGGGCGTGGCCACCTGAATCGACAACCCATCGGCCCCAAACGGCACCGGGAAGGCCGAGATGGCGTAGGTGATATCGGCCGGTGCGAGCGGGCTAGCGGGGCTGGCCAGCGTCCAGCGGCCGTTGAGGTTGGTGACGAAGGCCCGGCGCACGGCGCGGGCGGTGACATCGCGCTGGGTAGCGCCCTCGTTGGTCCAGGTGGTGCCGCCATCCTGCGAGTAGAAGGCGGTGAGCTGACGCTCATCCAGCCCATTGAGCTCGTGGGGGAAATACTGCTGCGTGAGCGTGGCCCCCGGGCCCAGGGTGGTGCGAATATCAAAATAGCGACCGCTGCTGCTGGCCACGCCCACGCCCTGGGGCTGGCCGGTGGTGCGCACCACGGCCGTAGTGGCGGGTGCGGCGGTGGTTAGCGCCGGGGCAATAGTCAGCCCCAGCCCGCCAAACGATTCGGCGCCGGGGCCCACGCTGCGGGTGGTTTGCACCTGGCCGAGCACGTAGCTAGCATCGGTTTCGGAAATACTGGCACTGCCGGCTAACGTAATGGTAGCCTTACCGGTATTCAGCACCGCCCCGCCCATAGTTAGAGTCTGGCCGATGCTAGCCTCGCCAATGGTCTTGAGGCCCGTGCCGCCGATGAGCAGCGCCTGGTAGGCGCCGGCTCGCAGGTTTTGAGTGCCTGCGCCGCGGGTGGCCAGCGTGCCGCCGCTCTGGGTGAGGGCGCCGGTGCCGAGGTGGTCGCCGTACAGGGCCAGCTCGCCGCCGCGCTGGGCTAGCGGGCCGAGCTGGGTGAGGGTGCGCACTTCGGCCGTGCCGCGGCTGATGACGGGATACGGCGTGGCCAGCCCCGCCGGAATGAGCGCGTCGGTGGCGCGGCTGGGCACGCAGCCATTCCAGTTGGCGGCGTTAAACCAGTCGGCGTCGCCGGCCGCGCCGCTCCACACGGGGAGCACCGCCTGCACGCTTATCGTGGCCGACGAGGTGCAGCCCCCGCCCGGTAGCGCCACCGTGAGGCGGTAAGTCGACGACTGCGTGGGCACCACGCTGATGCTGGCGCCTGCGGCCGTGGCCGGCAGGCCATCGCCGCTCACCAGGCTCCAGGTGTAGGTGCCGCCGGCCGCCAGGTTGCTGGCCGAGAGCAAGATGGCCGCGCCTGCCGAGGGGCAAAAGGTAGTGGCCGAAGCCGCCAGCACCGGCGTAGGCGGCGCCGGGCGCACCACCAGGGTAGTACTGGCCGTGGCCGGGCACAGGCCGGTGGTTACGGATACACGCACGGTGTAGGGGCCGGCCTGGGCGGCCGTCACGGCCGGCAGCACGGGGTTTTGCTGGGTACTCACGAAGCCAGCGGGCCCGCTCCAGTCGTAGCTGGCGCCGGCCGGGCCGGTGGCGGTCAGCGTCACGTCGGTGCCCGGGCACACGGCGTTGCCGCCCGCCACGGCGGCCGTGGCAGCCAGTGGGGTGCCGTTGCAGAGCGCCGGCGAGGCGAGCAGCGCGGCCCGGCGCGGGGTGCCGGCGGCCATCACATCCTGCATGCGGTTCTTCTGGTCGCCGGTGAATAGTTGCAGGCAAGCATCGTCCGAATAGTCCAGAAAATTCATGAACATGTCGCCATTGGGGCCGTTCGAGCAGGTCACGTGCGGGAAGGTGGCGCAACGGTAGTTGGCCGTTTCCTGGGTGGGAGTGTCGGCGCAGTAGTCGTTGCCGCAGTTGGTGTCGCCCCACACGTGAATCAATCCTAGCCAGTGGCCGAGCTCGTGGGTAAGAGTACGGCCCTTGTTGTAGTTGGTATACAGCGTACCCACCCGCCCGAAGGCCGGGTAGGCGATAACTACGCCATCGGTATTGGCCGCGCCGCCGTAGCCGCTCAGGCCGGGCAGCCCGGCCGTGTTGTCCGGAAACTGCGCGTAGCCGAGCACCGAGTTGCCCAGGTCCAGCACCCAGATGTTGATATACTGGTCAGGGTTCCAGTCGGTGGCGGGCTTGATGATGTCCTCCGTGGTAGTCAGCTGGTAGGGTGGGGCCGGCAGCCCGCGCGCGGTGCGGTCTACCCGGTCGATGCCCGGCTCGGCCAATAGCTGGCCGCTGGGGTCGCGCAGGGCCAGCACAAACTGAAACTGCGCATCGGCCCGTAGCGGCTGGAAGGGCGTCGGCACCAGTGCCCCGTCGGCGTTGCGGTTGCGGTAGTCCTCGTTCAGCACGTCGAGCTGCGACTGCACCTGCGCCTGGCTGATGTTGGCGCCCTGGCCCACGGCCTCGCCGTTGTGAATGACGTGCACCACCACGGGCAGCGTGTAGGTGGTGGCGGCCGTGGTGCCCAGGGGCCGGAGCGCCCCGGCCGCCAGCTTGGTGGCGCGGTAGCCAGGCAGGCGGCGCGCTAGCTGGGCCTGCTGCCGGGCATCGGCCTGCGGGGTGCCGCAGGTGCGCGGGCCCACGTGCACGGGAGTTTGGGCGGCCGCTGGCTGCGTGCCGGCCACGAAAAGCCACAGGCCGAGCAGCCGCATCAGGCATCTCAACATAGTAAAAGCGCCGGTAGCCAGCGCGGCCATTTTAAGAAGAAAAGAACTAGCGTAAAGCTAACTCCGCCAGCCTGAAAATGGCGTGTAGAAAAGCGCGCTCCCGCGCCTGGGCTCCCGGGCCGAGCGGAGCCGCTCTAGCGCACCTCTTGCTTGAATGCTTCGGCCCAATGGTCGGCCAGGCGGGTGGGCTCGGGCAGCTTGTAGCCGCGCAGGCAGGCTAGCGCCAGGCGGGTGGCCGTGGCCTGGTCGCAGCGGTGACCGGGGCTCACGAACAGCGGTAGCACCTTGTCTTTGCTACGCACGACTTCACCGATGAGCTCGCCGGTTTTGGCGTCGAGCAGGGGCGTGATGCTGCCCTTCTCAGGCGCGGGCTCCTGAAAGGTGCCCGTCAGCTTCTGCTTGGCCACGCCGAAGGTGGGCATGTCGAGCAGCACGCCCAGGTGCGCGGCGATGCCCACCCGGCGCGGATGCGCAATGCCGTGGCCGTCCACCATGATTACGTCGGGCTGGTGCTGAAGCTTGGCGAAGGCCTGCACCACGTTGGGCGCTTCGCGAAATGACAAGAAGCCCGGCACGTAGGGCATGGTCACGGGCCCGTAGTTATAGACTTTCTCCACCAGCTTCAGCGATGGAAACTCCAGCACTACGAACACCGACAGAATGGTGTCGGGCGTGGGAAACGACGAGTCGCAGCCCGCAATCAAGCGGGGCTCGCGGGCCAGCGGCTCGGCGCGCACGCGCTGGGCCAGCGCGCGCTGCTGCTCGGTGAGGCTGCGCACCAGCGCGGGGTCGGGCGCGGGGCCGGGCGGGCGAAAGTAGGCCATTTCTTTAATGGTTAATGGTTAATTGTTAATTAAGTAGCGGGTTAGCCTCGTGAGGCAACCTTAGACTAGCCGGTTGCGCTACGTAAGGGAATGCAAAAAGGCAACGCGCACTCCTCAGTTAGTAATTAACAATTGATAATTAACCATTAACCATTAAAGAAATGGCCCATACCACCCAGCCCGCCGACCAGGGGAGCGGCCCGTTGCTAGAGCGCCGCTACTATATTGATATCGAGCGGCCCCGGCTGGGGCCGGCGCAGCTTATGGCCGCAGTGCAGGCCGACGTGCCCAGCTTTTCGCCGGGCCTGTTGGCCGATTTTGAGCGCACCCGCGGCCAGGCCGGGGGGCTGGCCGTTGATGATGAATTTCACATCAAAATTCTCGGGCCCTGGAACGGCAGCGTGCGCGTGACCGCCGTAGGACCCACTTTTTTCGAGTTTATTACCCTCGAAGGCCACCCCGAGGCCGGGCGCATCCGCTTTCAGGTGCAGCCGCTCGACGGCCGCGCCGACGCGCTGCGCTTCGAGATTTACTCGGCTGCCCGCTCGCGCGATGGGCTGGTGGCTTTCGCCTACGACACCGTGGGCGGCGGCAAGCTCATGCAACAGGCCACCTGGGTTGAGTTCTGCAAGCGGGTGGCGGAAGCCTGCGGCGGCCAGCCGCTGGGGCCCGTCACGGTCGAAACCATTCGCCACGCCCCCGATGGCACTACCACTCAGCAACTCGCCCATGAATAGCGCCCCGCCCGCCTGGGAGCAGTACCGTGCCCAACTCGACGCCTACGCCCACGCCGAGGTCAACTACGACTACGAGCGGGTGCACGAGTACTCGTCGGCCACCGGCTGGCGCATCGACAAGTACATGGTCGACCTACCCGCCGAGGCGCCCGGCCCGCCCGCCGCGGCCGGCAGCTTTGCGGCGGCGCAGGCCGTAATGCGCCGCTACGCCTTCCCGCCGCCCGACCTCATTACCGGCTATTTCGACCCTAGCCAGCCTTTGGAAAAGCGCGTGATGGTGCTGCGGGCGCACTTCCTGGTGTTCAACTTTTACTTCGGCGTGCGCGTGGTCGATGTTGTGGACGAGGCCGCGCTGGCTAGCCCCGCCGGGCCCGAGCGGGTGTGGGGCTACGGCTACCGCACCCTCGAAGGCCACTTCGAGAAGGGCCAGATAAACTTCTCGGTGCACAAAAACCTGGGCACCGGCTCGGTGCAGTTTCGCATCCAGGCCATGTCGCAGCCGGGGCACATCCGCAATCCGTTCTACTGGGTTGGCTTCAAGCTGTTTGGACGTATGTTGCAGCGCCGGTTTGCCCACCAGTCGCTGGCCCGCATGCGCCGGCTGGTGGCCGAAGAAATAGCCCGGCCCCAAACAATGCCCGCGGGCCGGGGTTAGGGCAGGGTTGAATAAGCGAAGAATACCCTAAAAGAACGTCATGCTGAGCCCCGCGAAGCATCTCGCTCGCGCCGCCAGGGGCACTAACCCAACGAGGCGAGCGAGATGCTTCGCGGGGCTCAGCATGGCGTTCTGCGTTCGTTGATTAACGTTTTTCTCATTCCCAAACCGCAACTCTAATGTCTGCTACCAAAGCCTACGCGGCGCCCGCCGCCAATATTCCCCTCGAACCCTTCCAGCTGGAGCGCCGCGCGCCCGGCCCGCACGACGTGCAGATTGACATTCTCTTCTGCGGCGTGTGCCACTCCGATTTGCACCAGATTCGCGACGAGTGGGGCGGCTCCATCTTCCCGATGGTGCCCGGCCACGAAATCGTGGGCCGCGTGTCGGCCGTGGGCGACCACGTGAAAAATTTTAAGGTAGGCGACCTGGCCGGCGTAGGCTGCATGGTCGATTCGTGCCGCGAGTGCACCTCGTGCCAGGAAGGCCTAGAGCAGTACTGCGAAACCACCGGCATGATTGGCACCTACAACAGCCGCGAAATCAAGACCGGCCAGCCCACCTACGGCGGCTACTCGCAAAGCATTGTAGTTGACGAGAAATACACCCTGAAAGTAAGCGAGAAGCTCGACCTGGCCCGCGTGGCGCCGCTGCTGTGCGCCGGCATTACCACCTACTCGCCCCTGCGCCAGTGGAAGGTGGGCGCCGGCCACCGCGTGGCCGTAATGGGCCTGGGTGGCCTGGGCCACATGGCCGTAAAATTTGCCGTGGCCCTAGGCGCCGAAGTAACCGTCCTCAGCACCTCGGCCGGCAAAGAGGCCGATGCCAAGGCCCTGGGCGCCCACAAGTTTGTGGTAACCAGCGACAAGGACCAGTTTAAGTCGGTGGGTAACTACTTTGACTTCATTATCAACACCATCTCGGCCCAGATTGACCTCGGCGCCTACGTGAACCTGCTGCGCCTCGACGGCACCATGATTTTGCTGGGGGTGCCCAGCGAGGCGCCGCACCTGCACGCCTTCAACCTCATCGCCAAGCGCCGCCGGGTGGCCGGCTCGCTCATCGGCGGCATCGCCGAAACGCAGGAGATGCTCGACTTCTGCGCTGAGCACAACATCATGTCGGACATCGAGGTGATTGACATTCAGCACATCAACGAGGCCTACGAGCGCATGCTGAAAGGCGACGTGAAGTACCGCTTCGTGATTGACGTGGCTTCGCTGAATTAAGCGCTAGCCTAGCCCGCACGCAAAAGGGCCCGCCGGAACAGCACCGGCGGGCCCTTTTGTGTGCGGGCTAGGGTCATTTTTTGATGCCGCCGGCTGGCCGGCCCAGCACAAATTGCAGCGGCATGGCCAGCCGCCGGGCCCAGGCCCGCTCAGAGTGGCTGGCCCCCGGAAACGTGCGCGTTTGCCAGGTGGCCGGGGTGTAGCCGCGCTGGCGCAGCACGGCATCGACGGCCACCTGGTAGGGGGCGTACAGGCTGTCGAGGGTGGTCGTGCCGTGGTCGAAATACAGCCGCCGCCCGGCCGGGGCGGGCAGGTGCCGGCGCAGATACTGCTGAAACGCGGCGGCCACCACCGGCTGGTCGGGGCCGAAGCCGCCGGGCCAGTGCGTAGACAGGCAGGCCGCCCCGCCAAACACCTGCGGGTATTCGCAAAAGGCGTACATCGAGACGAGGCCGCCCATGCTGGAGCCCGCCACGAAAGTATGCGCCGCCTCGGGCCGGGTGGCAAACGTGCGGTCGATATACGGCTTCAACTCGCGGGTCAGGAAGCGCAGGTAATTATCAGCCAGCGGCTGGTTGTGCAACTCATTGGTAAGCAACCGCTGGCGCGCTTCGGCCGGCAAGTAGGCGAGGGCCTTTTGGGGGAAATACTCGGGTAGGCGCAGCGGGCCGTTGTTCCAGATACCCACCACGATGGTGGGGCGCACGGCGTTGGTTTGGATGAGGCGGCCCAGGGTTTCGTCCACGCGCCATTCCTGGTGGTTCCAGGTGGTGGTGCTGTCGAAGAGCATCTGGCCGTCGTGCAGGTAAAGCACGTCGTAGCGGCCGGCGCCCGGGTAACCGGCCGGCAGCCAGATATCGACGGTGCGCGCTGCCACGAACTTCGAGTTGAACGCGGCCACGCGCCGGAGGCTACCGGTGGCCACGCGCGGCACCGGCGTGGTAACCACCGCAGCCGTAGCGGCCGGTAGCTGCGCGTGGCCGGGCCGTGCGGCCAGTGCCGCTCCGAGCAGCCCGCCCGCCGCTAGCCAGGAAGTAAGGTGAAAAGCCATGCGCAAAGGTGGCGAAAAACGGGGGTCGGCTCACAACGTAAACTCCTGCCGCACCTGGGTGGTGAAGCTGCTGTAGCCCGGCGCGGGCACCACCGTGGCGGGCAGCGCGGGCGCCAGGCCGGGGGGCAGGCCCAGCGTGCGGGTTGTCACAACTACCGGCAGCGGACCAGGGCCAGCCAGCTCGATGGTCAGCTCCTCGCCGGCGGCGCGGGGCGCTAGAAATTGCAGGCTCACTTCGCCCTGGCTAGGGTGCAAGCTGGCGGCGGGCGTCAGCTCATCGGCCACGCGCAGCGAGAGCAGCCGGGTGGCCTGCCCAATGCGCAAGCTGAAACTGCTAACCTCGGCCCGACCTGGCAGCAGGCGCAGGCGCAGGCGCCGGTGGCTGCCCACCACGCGGTCGGCCAGTAGCAGCACGCGGGCGGGGGCCAGCGGCAGCGCGGGCGCCGCCTGGTGCAGCACGGGCACCGCTGAATGCGGAAAGAGTGCGGGCAACGGCGCGAACTGCGGCTGGGTGAAGACTTGGCGCGTCCAGGCATCGGGGCGGGTAAGGGAGGACAGCCAGTAGGCCCGGCCATGGGCGGCATCCAGGGCATAAAAAAGCTGCGTTTGCTGGGGCTGGCCGGCCGTGGGCTGCCGCGTGAGGTGCCCCATGAGCAGCAGCAGCAGCGCCTGGGCCAGCGCCAGGCCGGGCAGCAGCCAGCTAGTAGCAGGCGGGTGGTGCGGCCCCCCCGCCGGGCGCAGCACCGGCAGTAGTACCGGCAGCAGCAGCCCCAGCAGCACGGCCAGCCCCAGCAGCGCCCCCAGCACCGGCAGCCCCAGCCCAAAAATGACGAGCAATAAGTAGAGTACCGGGGCCAGCAGCGCCACGGCGGGCAGGGCCAGCAGCCACTCGGCAGGGCTGGCGGGCGGCTGGCGAGTAAAGTTGGCCGCCCGGCGCAGCCGCCAGCCCCAGGCCAGGGTGGTGGCCAGCAGGGGCCACGCCAGCAAAAACGCTGCCGATGGCATCCGCCATTGCAGCCCCCCTAGCAGCAGCGCCAGCACCAGCAGCACGCCCCCCAGCAGCGAGCCCGGCCGCAAAAAGCGACTCAGCCAGCCGTAGTAGGCCGTAAACAGGGCCAGCCCCAGCGCCAGCAGCGCTCCCTGGTAGCTCAAGGCATTGTAGGCGGCGTGGTCGTAGAAAATGGCATACTCAGGATAGAGGCGGGCTATCAGGGCTAGCAAGCTCCCGCCCGCCAGCCCCAGCAGGGCCACGCCGCCCAGCCAGCCTAGCGCGCCGCCCAGCAGGCTGCCCGCGCTCAGCTGCCCGCGCAGGTAGGCCAGCACGATGGTCAGAACTACCAGGCTGATGGTGAGCTGGCTGAGCCAGAGGTTCCAGGCGGCGGGGTAATGCACCAGCCAGGTGCCCAGCACGTTGAAAAACGTTTCGTCGGGGGCCTTGGTGCGGGTGAGCGGGATGCTGCCAAAGTGCCGCACCAAACTCAGCATGTACGAGCCGTGGTGTTGCAGCGAGCCCAGGTTGAGGCGGGCGGGCGTGTCGGCCGGGCTGTGGTAGTAGGGGTAGCCCTCCACAAAAGCGAAGCCCAGCCCCGCCACGCCGGCCTGGCGCAGCGGCGTGAAGTCGGTATTATTAGACAGACGGCGGTACACCTCGTAAAACACCGACGAGGCGATAGGATAAGGCGCGGCCTTGGCATACGCGCGCATTACCCAGCCATTCTGCGAGTTGACCTCAAAGGTGAGGCTGGGGCCGGCGTTGCCACGCCCCTCGAAGTTGAGGGCCACGCCCACTTCGCGGCGCAGGCGGGCCGTGTCGGCAGCGTAGGCGCGGGCACCCAGCAGGCCAGCCTCTTCGCCATCAGTAAAGAGCCAGATAACGTCATTTTGCAAGGCCGGGCCAGCGCGCAGGGCCCGGATGGTTTCGAGCATGGCCGCCACGCCGGCGCCGTCGTCGCCGGCGCCGGGGGTGTGGGGCTGCGAATCGTAGTGAGCCAGCACCAGCACAGCCTTGCCACCGGGCTGCCGGCCGGGCAGGCGGGCCACCACGTTTTGCACCCGGGCGGCCACCAGGGGGCCTTGCTCGTTCACGACCAGACTCAATTCCTGCACGCTGGGGTCCAGGCCCAGCTCGCGGCAGCGGCTGAGCAGGTAGTCGCGCACCTGCGCATTGGCGGCCGAGCCCAGCGGGTGGGGCTGGCTGGCCAGGGCCACCACATCGGGCCGGGCGCGGTAGGCCGAAAACTCGGTGGCGGGGGCTGCGGCGGGCACCGGGCGCGGCGGCTGCACCAGCCACACCGCTAGCCCGGCCAGTAGCGCCAGCCCTAGCAAGGGCAGCCAGCGAAGTAAGGAATTTGGCATAGGCAAAGGGGCTGGCTGCTGGAAAGGCTACCCCACCCCGGCGGGCGGCGTGAGCGGCCCGCAAGTTATTGACGTAAGTAGTAGCTGCGGCCTGCCCGAGGACGAGCTTAGCCGCGGCCCGGGCTAGCCGGGTGCGTCGGGGCTGGGTGGCGGGTCGGCGCGCCTGCCAAACCACGAGGCTAGAAAGCCCGTGAAGGTGCCGAACAAGCCCACGCCTACCGTCATGAGGGCCGCCGCGATGAGGCGGCCGGCCCCGGTGACGGGGTATTTGTCGCCGTAGCCCACAGTGGTGATGGTCGAATAGGCCCACCACAGGGCATCCTCAGCGGTTTTGATGTTGCTGTCGGGCTGGGTTGCGACCTACAAAATGGCGATGGCCGAAAAAATAACTATGAGCGCCGCCTCCAGCGCCGCCGCCGCAAAAGTGCCCTGCACCCGGCTCCGAAACAAGTGGTGCAGCAGGTGCCGGGTCGAGCGAAACGCCCGCAGCACGCGCAGCAGCCGCACCAGCCGCAGCGTGCGCCCCGCCCGCAGCTACGACACCTGGGGCACGCTCGAAACCAAATCAACCCAGCCCCACTTCAAAAACGCCAGCTTGCGCTCGGCCCGGTAAAAGCGGATGGCAAACTCCAGCAGAAAAAAACCGCAAATGGCGTTGTCGGCCAGGTCGAGCATGTGCGCGGTTTCGAGCGGCAGCCGAACCACGAGGCTCACCAGCAGCGCCGCCAGCACGTACACCGACCGCACGATGACGGCAAAATTGAGCAGGCCAAGCCGGCGCTCGGCCCCGCGGGGCTGGGGCAGGCGCATGGTGGGGTTAGCCCGCCGCCGGCACCAGCGCGGGCGCCCAGGGCGTTTGGGTTAGCTGCACCAGGGGCCACAGGTCCTTCTTGCCGGTGTAGTGCAAAAAGATGCGGGCCGTGGTTATCACGTCCTTCTCGCAGTAGGCCACGATGCGGGCCAGGTTTTTTTCGGCCCAGTACACCTGCGCCACCTGAGCGCCATCGATGTCGTCTTTGGGCGACGGAATACCGAATACGCCGGCCAGCAGGGGCAGCGAAATGTGGCCTTTGTTGTCGCCAAATTTCCAGAGGTCCATCGTGTCGAGCAGGTGGGGCAGGTCCCAGGGCTTGTGGCCGGCCACGTCGAGCATGGGCGGTATTTCCTGCCCGCAGATGAGCATGCGCCGGCCCAGGTAGCCGTAGTCGAACTCGCGGCCGTTGTGGGCGCACAGGTAGCTGCCCTCGGGGCCGGCTGTGGCCAGCTTGTTGTAGCGGCCGGGGCCGTAGGGCGGGTAGCGGTGCAAAAACTGCCCGAAGCTACGCAGCACCTCGCACTCGTCGTCGTCGGCAAAGGACTTGGTGCGGAACTCCAGCGTCTCGTCCTTCAGCAGGCGGAAGTAGCCGACCGAGATGCACACCACCTTACCAAACTCGGCGTAGAGGCCACCGTTGGCAAACAGCTCGGCGTGAGTCTGGCCCTCGGCCAGCTCCTTGGCGTGGCGCTTGTCGCAAAACTTTTGCCACAAGGGCTGGTGGGCGGCGGGCAGTTCGGCGTGGGTGGCATGGCCGGGCACGGTTTCGATGTCAATGAAGAACACGCGGGTGAGGTCGACGTGGCGCAGGATGTTCATGAATAGCGATAGGGGAGTAGCCCAAAGCTACACCAGCGGCGGCTAGCGCCCACCTGGCCCGGCACCCTACTTTTGCGCCATGTTGTTTGCCTTCGGCCCGCACAGCGCGTTGCTTTTGCCCTTTGTGGTGCCCGGTGCGGCGGCGGCGGGGTGGCTGGGGGCGCGGGCGGCGCGGCACCGGGCCCGATGCCCTGCTGGCGCTGCTTGTGCTGGTGCCCACGCTCAGCATTGCGCAGTGGATGCTGGGCTCCGCGGGCTGGTACGACAGCCACGACGGCTACTCCACGGCCATGTTCTACGTGCCCTGGCAGCTCAACCTGCTGGGGCCGGCCTACTACCTCTACTTTCGCAGCCTCACCAGCCAGGAGTTTCGGCTGCGTGGGCGCGCCTGGCTGCACTTGGCGTCGGGCCTGGGTAAGCTAACCCTGCTGGGGGCGGCCTTGGCCAACTACCGCCGCTACACCTGCTACCTCGACGATAATTTTTCGGACCCCTAGCGCATGCGCTTCGCCGGGTTTCGGCAGCTGCTGCTACAAGTCGGCACCCTGGCCCTGAGCCTGCTGTTTGAGGTGCTCGACCTTCGCCTTTGGTTGTACCAAAGCCTGGTACTACTATGCCCTGCGTGGGCTGTTTATTTACGCGCTCCTCGTGGTGGGCGTGCAGGCCAACTACGCGGCGGCCACCAACCCCCTACGCTTCGACCCTGCGGCCGCCGAAGCCCCAGACGCCGTGCCGGGGCCCTCAATTATCATTTTGAAGGCCCCGGGCAGGGCTAGCTGGGCGTCTCAACTTACGATTTGAGACGCCCCAAGCTATGAGCTGGAGCGCGGGGGCCAGCGGGGTGGGGGACCTTTGGGCCAGTCATTTCAACCACCCTAGCTAGGCTCCACAAACTGGTAATGCGCAATGCTGCGGGGCGATGTAACGTTTGGTCCCGCCGCCTGGTAGCTGGGGCGTTGCTTCAGAAAATCTTCAGACTGGCAAGCAACCAGCGCCCGCTTTCTCGCATCACTAGGCCGACCAACGCTACTTTTACCTTAATACCTATGAAAAAAACTACTCAGGGGCTGCTGTGCTTGCTCGGGCTGCTGGGCGCCCCGGCCATAGCGCGGGCCCAGGCGCCGGCCGCCCCGGCTAGCCCGGCCGCCAGTGGCTCGCTCACCGGCACCGTGCTCGACTCGGTGAGCCGCCAGCCGGTGGCCTATGCCACGGTGGTGCTGCTGCCCGCCACCGGCGACAAGCCCATTACGGGCGTAGCCGCCGACGACCAGGGGAAGTTTGTGTTGACCAAGCTGGCGGCGGGCACCTTCCGGCTACGGGCCAGCTACGTGGGCTACGGCACCCGCACCAAAACCGTGGCGGTGGGTGCCGGGCCCCTGGCGGTGGGCACTTTGCTGCTGCCCACGGCTGCTCAGGCGCTGGGCGAGGCCGTCATTATTGGCACTAAGCCGGTGGTGGAGGTGAAGCCCGACCGCCTCGTGTACAATGCCGACCAGGACGTGAGCAACGCCGGCGGCACCGCCCAGGATGTGCTGCGCAAGGCCCCGCTGCTGGCCGTGGATGGCGACGGCAACGTGAAGATGCGCGGCTCCAGCAACTTCAAGGTTTTAGTCAATAACAAGCCTTCGCCCACGCTGGCCCGCAACCTGGCCGAGGCGCTGAAAAGCATTCCGGCCGAGCAGATTAAGAGCGTCGAAATTATCACCACGCCCTCGGCCAAGTACGACGGTGAGGGCACGGCTGGCATCATCAACATCGTGCTGAAGAAGGGCGTGGACCAAGGGCTGAATGGCCGCGTGGGGCTAGCCAGCGGCAACCGCAACTCGAACTTCAATTCGTCCCTCAACTTCAAGAAAGGCAAGGTGGGCTTCACCTCGTCGGCCAGCGCGGGGGCCTGGTACAACCCTGGGCAGTCGAGCCGCGAGCGCATCGGCTTTGCGGGCGCCGTGCCCGATACGCTGCGCCAGAACTCGGACAACCACAACTTGGGCGGCTGGTACTACGGCACGGTGGGCCTCGACTACGACCCCGCCGAGCACCACAGCATCTCGCTGGCTGGCTCGGTGCAAGGCTACGGTGGCAACTCGACCCAGGACCTGGTGAACCGCTACACCAACGCTAACCCAGTCGCCAACCAGCTCTTTACCCGCGCCACCAAGAGCGTATTCAACAGCCTCAACGTGGAGGGCACCGGCACGTATACCCGCACCTTTGCCACGGCCCGCAAGGAGTGGAGCGTGCTGGGCCAGTATGCGCTCAACAACGGCACCTTCGGTTACGACTTCGACCAGTACAATAACTCGCTGGTGGCCCTGGAGCAAAGCCAGGCCAGCTACCGCGAGCGCAGTCGGGGCCGCACGCCGGGCCATGAGGTGACGATGCAAACCGATTTTACCCAGCCCTTCGGCGACAAGCGCACGCTGGAAATGGGCCTGAAAGCCATTTTTCGCCGCACTGGCTCCGAAGCTACCGTCGATACCCTGCGCACGCAGTACGGCCCCAGCCTGGCCCCCGACGGCCGCCGCGTTACCGACTTCAGCTACGCCCAAAACGTGCAGGCCGCCTACGCCACCTACTCCTTCAGCGCGGGCAAAAAGCTGAGCGTGAGCCTGGGTAGCCGATTGGAGCGCACGGCCATTACGGCGCGCTTTGGGCCGGGTGCCGCCGAGTTTGCGCCGCCCAGCTACCTCTCGCTGCTGCCCAACGGCAGCGCCCGCTACGCCTTCACCGATGCTACCAGCCTGCGCCTGGCCTACAGCCGGCGCATCACGCGGCCATTTATCGACTACCTGAACCCCTTCGTAGACCGCTCCGATGCCAAGAACATTTCCTTCGGCAACCCAGTGCTGAGCCCCGAGCTCACCGACTCGTACGAGCTGGCCTACAGCACCACGCTCAAAACCACGACGCTGAACGCGTCCTTGTCGGTGCGCCACACCGGCAACGCCATCGAGTCGGTGCGCTACCTCACTACCAACCCCAACCCGCCCGTGCCGCTACCCGCCGGCATCACGCCCGATGCCAGCGTGACGGCCCAGACCTTTGCCAACGTGGCGGCCAATACGTTCTACCAGTTCAACGTGTACCTCTCGGCCAAGCCCACGCCCAAGTGGGACCTGAGCGCCGGCCCCGACGTGCAGTACATCGTGCGCAGCTCGCCGGCGCTGGGCATCGAGCGGCGCGGCTTCGCGGCGGGCATCAACGTCAATACGTCGTACAAGCTAAATAAGGGCTTCACAGTACAGGGCTTCGCCTTTGCCAGCACGCCCATGCCCGACATTCAGGGCACCGGCCCGGCTAACCTCTACTACCAGATGGGCGTGAAGAAAACGCTGCTGGGCGACAAGGCCGACCTCACGCTCAACTTCGCTAGCCCCTTCAACCGCTACTGGGCCTACCGCAATACCACCACCACGCCACTCTTCACCGAGCACAGCGAGTACCGGGCCTACCAACGCTCGTTCCGGCTCAATTTCAGCTACCGCTTTGGGCAGGCCGGCCCGAGCAAGCAGCGCAAATCCATTCAGAACGACGACACCAAGGGCGGCGGCAGCAAGCAGGGCGGCTAGCGCGCTCGGGCTGGTCTGGTGGCCGGCGGCCCCTCGCGGTAGGGCTGGCTGTGGTGGGCGCTGCGGTATAGGATGGCGCTAACGACGAGCGCCAGGCTAGCCATTACCACTAGCCGGGTGCGGCGCTGCCGATGGCTGCTCCAAAATAGGCTTTGGCCCGCCTGCACTTGCGGCAAAAACGTGAGTACGGCCCAGGCCAGCCCCGGCAGCCAGCTAACGTCGCGCAGCCACGCACGTGGCACAAAGTGGTTGGGCACGCCGCCGGGCCCGTAGTGGATGGGCACCAAGGCCAGCACCGCCGGCCAGCGCCAGCGCAGATACAGCACCGGCAGCAGGGCCAACCCCGCGGCCAGGGCCGCCGCAAAAATGAATGGCGCGTCATATGCAACTAATGGCCAGGCAATACTACTCTTACAAAAGAGAAAGAGAATGAATAATTCTCAGCTATGAAAGCACTGAGACCGGCTTCGCTTTGCGGGGCCGGTCTTTTTGTGGCCCGCCTGGCCAGTGGGGCGGCCGTGGCTAGCCAGCCGGGCCACGGCCGCCGAGTGCGTGGCTAGTCGTTTATTTGCGCCGAACCCCGCAGGCCCCATGCTTTTTCAGTATTTGTTTCGTTCGGCGGTGCTGCTGCCACTAGTGGGGCCGGCCGTGGCCACGGCCGCGCTGCTGGCTAGCGGCCGCCGGCGCCGGGTGCGGGCCCGGCTGCTGCCGGCGCTGCTACTGCTGCTGCCCACGTTTGTGCTGGCCCAGTGCCTGCTGAGCGCGGCCAGCTGGTGCCTGCTCCCGCTGGCCGAGGCCGGGGCCGCGCCCGCCTATGCCCCCTGGTATGCCGAATTGCTGCTGGCGCCGGTGTGCTACCTCTACCTGCGGGTGCTGACCGGGCGGCCTGGCGGGCGGCTAGCCTGGCGGCAGCTGCTGCCGGGCCTGGGGCACATTGGGCTGTTTGCCGGCGTGGCGCTGCTCGACTTGGGGTATCGGCACGGCGTGGCCGCCGCGCATTTCGGCCCGCCCAGCCCCGCCGCCGAGCTGCTGCGCCGCGTGCTGGCCCCGCTGGCACTCGCCTGCTACGTGCTGCTGCTGCTCTACGTGCTGCAAGCCTTGGGCGACCCGCTCCCGCACTGGACTGGCGCCGGCGGCATGCGCCCGCGCCGGCCCGGCCCCCGGCGCACGCTGCTGGTGGTGCTGGTGCTCGGCTTTGGCCTGGCGCTGAGCTTTGTGGCGCTCGATGCCTGGTTTGGGCCCTTCGCTTATTCTGAGTTGTGGTATGCGTTTGGGGTGCGGGGCGGGCTGGTGTTTGGCCTGGCCGTGGTGGGGCTGCAAGCCAGCCACGGGGCTACCCGGCCGGCGCCGGCCGGGTGGGCTAGGGACATAGCCCTGGCCCGGCAAACGGCCCTGGCTAGCCCGCCGGCCGCCCAGCCGGCTGCATTGCCCGAGGCCCCACCCCGGCCCGCCGAGTTGCCGGCCGAGCTGGTGCCCGTGCGCGAGCGGCTGCTGGCCCTCATGGCCGACGAGCGGCCCTGGCTGGAGCCCGAGCTCACGCTGGCCGGGCTGGCCCTGCGCCTGCACTTGCACCCAGCGCAGCTATCGCGGCTCATCAACCTGGGCTGTGGGCAGGGCTTCAGCGACTTTGTAAATACCTACCGGGTAGCCGAGGCCCAGCGCAAGCTGGCCGACCCGCGCTTTGCGCACTACTCGCTGGTGGGCGTGGCGCTGGAAAGTGGATTCAACTCAAAGTCAACGTTTAACCGCGTGTTTAAAAAGCTCACGGGCCAGGCGCCGGGCGAGCTGGCGCGGCCTAAATCTTAACCCAACACGGGTCAATAGACGAAAATGGGGCGCTTGGTAAGGACGCGTCCAGGAGATTTGTCTAACGGTATTCTGCGGGGCATAGAGAACTTGTTACTGCCGCGCCCCGCAAATGCTGGGGCAAGTCACCTTACCATCCTTTTCCCCTATGAAACGCTTTTTCCTGGCTGCGCTATTGGGCAGCCTAGCTGGTACATTGCCGTTGGTGGCTTCGGCGCAGGCCGCCGTGGCCAGGGTGCAGGCGGCCGTGGGCGACGGCCTGCGCGGCGACTACTACCAGGGCATCAACTTTGAGCGCTTCGTGAAGATGCGTCGCGACGCCCGCATCGATTTTTACTGGCCCCAGGAGCAGCCCATGCCAGGAGTGCCAGCCGAGGAGTTTTCGGTGCGCTGGACGGGCTGGCTGCTGCCGCCCGTCACGGGCCACTACGTGTTGCACCTGGCCATTGATGATGGCGCCCGGCTCTGGCTCGACGGCAAGCAGCTGCTGAACGAGTGGCGGGGCCAGCCGTTGGGGTACTACGATGTGCCCCTCGACCTGCAAGGCGGGCGGCCCTACCGCCTGCGCCTCGACTATTGCCAGTACTCGCGCGAGGCCCGCGCCCTGCTGCTCTGGGAGCGCCCCCGCCACACCGAAACGCCACCCGCCAGCTCGTGGCGCAACCTGTGGGGGCTGCGCGAAAAAGTGCCATCGTTTGCCCAGCGCGTGCAGGAAACCATTCCTACCCGCTACCTCTTCAGCCATGCGCCCGCGCCGCCCAAGCTAGCTGTGGGCTTAGCTACTGTGGCAGTGGTAGCCCCGCCGCCCGTTGTGCCAACTGCACCAGCCGCGCCGGCCCCGCGCCCTGCCGTGCGCGCGCCGCGGCGCTTGCCCCGGGCTGCATCGGCGCCAGTAGCGAGCCACCCCGTGGCGCGTGCCCAGCCGCAACCCGTCGCCGTGGCCGCTTCCGCCCGCGCCGAGAAGTTAGCCGCCGACCTGCTGCGTGGGCAGGCCATTACAATGCGTACGCTCTACTTCGAGCAAGGCCGGGCCGAACTGCCTGCCGCCGTGCAGGCTAGCCTCGATACCCTGGCCCAAGTGCTTGTGCACCACCCCGCGTTGCGCCTGGAAGTGCAGGGCCACACCGATAACCAAGGCGCCCCCCTCCTGAACCAGCAGCTATCGATGCGCCGTGCCGAGGCCGTTTGCGACTATCTGGGGGCGCACGGTGTAGTGCCTGGCCGCTTGCGCCCGCTCGGCGTCGGCGGCACCCAGCCAATAGCCGACAACAACGTTCCCGCCGAGCGCGCTCGCAACCGCCGCGTAGTGCTCCGCCCCCTTGAGGCCGCCCGCGCCCGGCCGTAGGCAAAAGCAAAAAGGCCGGTTCCGCATTGCGGAACCGGCCTTTTTTAGCAACAATCTACTTAGTTCGACTCACCAGCTTCGGGCTCCGAAGGCTTCTCAGCCGGCCGCTCGTCGCTAGCCAGGTTGGGCGCCTCATCGCTCTTGGTAATGCTAAAGGTCAGCTCATCAGCGCCGTCCACGTAGTCGGCCGTGATGATGTCGCCGTGTAGCAACTGAGCTTTCAGGATTTCCTCGGCAATCGGGTCCTCGATGTATTTCTGGATGGCCCGGTTCAGCGGACGTGCGCCGTACTTGGGGTCGTAGCCTTTATCAGCTACGAAGTCCTTGGCTTTCTCCGTCAGCTCCACTTTGTAGCCGAGGGCGAGCACGCGGCCCAGCAGCTTGCTGAGGCTGATGTCAATAATCTTGTGAATGTCCTTCTTCTCCAGCGAGTTGAAGACCACCACGTCATCCAAACGGTTCAGGAACTCCGGCGAGAACGTCTTCTTCAGGGCGTTGGTAATCGTGCCCTTCGTAATCTCGTCCATGTTCTCGTTGCGCGCCTTCGTGCCGAAGCCGATGCCAGCACCGAAGTCCTGCAAATCACGCGCCCCGATGTTCGAGGTCATGATGATGATGGTGTTGCGGAAGTCCACCTTGCGGCCCAGGCCGTCGGTCAGAATACCGTCGTCCAGCACTTGCAGCAGCAGGTTGTACACATCCGGGTGCGCCTTCTCAATCTCGTCGAGCAAGATAACCGAGTACGGCTTGCGGCGGATTTTCTCCGTCAACTGGCCGCCCTCTTCGTAGCCCACATAGCCGGGAGGCGCGCCCACCAGGCGCGATACGCTGAATTTCTCCATGTATTCCGACATGTCTACGCGCACCAGTGCGTCTTCCTTGTCGAAGAGGTAGGTAGCCAGCACCTTGGCTAGCTCCGTCTTACCCACGCCCGTCGGGCCGAGGAACACAAACGAGCCAATCGGCTTCTTCGGGTCTTTCAAGCCCACGCGGGTGCGCTGGATGGCCTTCACCAACTGCTTGATAGCCTTGTCCTGGCCGATTACCTTGCCTTGCAGCTCTTCGCCCATGCGCAGAAGCTTGTCGCCCTCGTTCTGGGCCACGCGGTTCACGGGGATGCCGGTCATCATGGCAATTACCTCGGCCACGTTTTCCTCTTTCACCGTGTAGCGCTTCTTCTTGGTCTCATCTTCCCAAGCCTTTTTGGCCGAGTCGAGTTGCTCCAATAGCTTCTTCTCAGTGTCGCGGAGCTTGGCAGCTTCCTCGTACTTCTGCGATTTCACCACGCGGTTTTTCTCCGTCTTGATGTTCTCAATCTGCTCTTCGAGCTTGAGAATATCCTCCGGCACCACGATGTTGTTGATGTGCACGCGGACACCGGCCTCGTCCAAAATGTCGATGGCTTTGTCCGGCAGGAAGCGGTCGCTCATGTACCGGTCGCTCAGCTTCACGCACTGCTCAATGGCCTTATCGGTGTACACCACGTGGTGGTGGTCCTGATACTTGTCTTTGATGTTGTGCAGAATCTCGATGGTCTCCTCGGGCGTGGTGGGGTCCACCATCACCATCTGGAAACGACGGGCCAAGGCGCCATCTTTCTCG